>Ga0070728_10006779_pt1 | contig 10715 bp, 9 predicted proteins | sample tdDd471_FD_66723 | JGI IMG/M metagenome (GOLD analysis project Ga0070728, IMG submission 66723) | Marine sediment microbial communities from the Atlantic coast under amendment with organic carbon and nitrate - tdDd47.1 | ecosystem: Environmental > Aquatic > Marine > Coastal > Sediment | place...
TGACTACTTGTCTGTCAATTGCCATGTCATTCTCCAGCTATTTCTCTCCATAATTATACCACGTATCCGTACCGCCCTTTTTTACCTTATATATTGCTCGGCTTGTAACAAATATAAATGGGCATACGTTTCGCCTTGTGTCATTAACTCGGCGTGTGTGCCATATTCCTTAATTCGTCCATCTTCAATCACAGCAATTTTATCTGCCATCCGCACTGTACTAAAGCGGTGTGAGATTAGTACTGTAGCCCGATTTTTTGTAATTTCTGCAAAACGTTCATAAATATCATGTTCTGCTTCAGCATCAAGTGCAGCGGTTGGTTCGTCCAGCATCAAGACATCAACATCACGTAGATATGTGCGGGAAATTGCAATCTTCTGCCACTGTCCACCCGACAATTCTGTTCCTTCATCATCTTTTTCGACCAGCCATCGACTAAGAATCGTCTCATAACTCTGTGGTAACTTGGTGATAAAATCATCAATACCAACTTGTTGTGCTGTTGATTGAATCCGCTCGATATCACCCACATACTGTAAATCTCCGAAGCCGATATTTTCCCGTGCGCTGAGGTCATACCTCATAAAATCTTGTAAGACAGCCCCTAGCCGTTGCCGTAACGAATCTGGCGAAAATTGTCGAATATCAATGCCATCCCATAAAATTACGCCATCAGTGGGATCATAAAAACGCGCTAATAATTTCACGAGTGTGGTTTTACCTGCGCCATTTAAACCAACAATCGCCAGACTCTCACCTTTTTTTATCGTGAGGTTAATATCCTTTAGCACATAGTCGGATTCTTCGGTATAACGAAACGACACACCCCGTAATTCCAGTTGATGGGTCAATGATGGGGTGTCCTGCAAAGGTTCAATCTGTGCCAAGGTGGATTCCATCGCCATCAATTCTTGATAATATGAGAAAAAAAGCGCACGTTCACTCAAACTCACCACCGTCCATGAAAGCGATCCCAATGTATTTTGTATATTTCGGACTGCCTCAATATAAAGTGTGACATCCCCTAAAGTAATGCGTTGTGCAAATGCCTCCCCGATCACGACCAAATACGTCACCACTGTGACTACTGCACTCAGAAGATTTAAACCTGTATTCACACGTAATTCTTCTTGATTAAGCTCGCGTCGTACCTGATGTACATCTTCTGTCGCCGCAATATATCGTTCGAGGATATATTCCCCTAAATTAAATAGCCGGACTTCTTTGGCATGATGCGTCGATGAAAGTATTTGACCAAAGTAACCTGATTTACGCTCTATAGGACTATTGCGCCAACTGTTATCAAACCGCTTACGCCGAAACCGCATTTGAACAATAAAGGTGGGAATCGTCGCTAAAATCAAGATACCAGCCAATGGAGGGCTAAAGACAAGCACCACGCCAAAGAAACTAAACAACGTCAACAAACTCCCGACAAAATTACTCGCTTCTCGAATCAGTTGTGACGGTGTCCAACGGAGGTTGGTCGCCTGTCGCAAAATATCATGAAAACGCGGTGACTCGAAGTAATGTAATCCCTTTAATGAAAGCAAATGTCGGTAAATGATCTGGCTAATATGAAGCTCTAAGCGTCGTCCCATCTCTTCATTTAAGTAAGTGTCCAATGCTATCAGCGTCTGCGAGAACACCATAATCGCCCCAAACATGAGTATGAGAGGCAAAATATCTTGGTCAAATGTAAACACCGCGCTACCGTCGATGACTGTTCCAAGGCGATCAAAAATGAGCTTAAAAACATATGCCGAGGCAACCGGAATAACCGATTGTAAAATGCGGATAACCAGTGAGATCACTAAAATTTGAGGCGCTGCATCATATGCAATCTGCCCAATTTGAAATAGGCTCCGAAGAAAGTGCTTGATTGATTCCGTGGTAGTACGTTCAGGACTTTTGGGACGCTTCCGTCTTGGCATCGGCTACATAACCTTCAATCTATTATTATCTGTTCCACGGTTCTATTATACGAGAGTTTTCGATTATTACTGAATCCAACATATACCGTGAACTTGCTCTGTGTTCTTTGGTTCTTTATGGTTATAGTGATTGCTCGTTTGTTTTTGGTATTTTGTGGCGTGTATTGTATGATGCAGTGTAGAAAAGTAATGAGTAACGAGTGATGAGTGATACTGACAGAATCATATCTGTACCTCCATTTCTTCGTTTCTCGATGTTAACACTTCTACTATGAAAAAATTGACTTATCTTCGACCATGAACTTATAAGAATAGCGAAATCAAAACCGTATGACACGAAGAATCTCAACAACAATCGTTCCATATGCACGTCAATATACACAATTTCTTGCACCAGATGTCGAAATTGGACACCTTGCCAGCTACTTCTCACAGACAGAAGCCAATGTGGATAGTTATACGTTGGAGGTCGCAATTCCCGTAAAACTTAACAAATACGTCGGTGACATTAATATTGAATCAGGAGATCGCTTACTGATTTTCTTAGGGCAACCCACACATGGCAATCTGCCGCCGCCCTTACGCGAAGGGGATAAAATCCTGCGTTTTCGCTCACAGTCAGGTGATATTTCTCTGCACTCACAAGGCAAACACGAACTCATAGTCGGCATCCCAGATCGAGATCATCAGTTTATCCCAGATGTGGATTTACGTTATTTCATCCCACACCATTATTTAGAGTTTATCTCGCCCCGTGTATTAAACTTACAATTTGATCCCAATACAGAACAATGGGTCGCTAATCGTGCTGGAGAAACCAAAGTCCGCATTCATCAACTGGATTTGATGAACGAACAATATCCACTACAAGGACAGCAGGTTATCCAATTTTATGCCGATAATGATCAGGCTTTTAATCAAGTCTTGGGACAAATCACTATAGAAGTAGAGACCGTTCATTCTGAATCTGATTGGGCACAAATTGAGTCGGGGAACGAGCAAACAACGATTTGTATTGGTCTTGAAAATGACAAACAATTGCTGAATGTCTCCGACAATATCCGTATCACACAGATTATCAACGGATTAGCACGTCACAATCGGCTCATGTTAGGTGATTATATACAAGCCTACATCATGCGCTTGATTGCCCCTGACCAATCGTTAGCCGTGTTAGAACGCTATCCGAATAGCTTTCTTTATGTCCCGACAATCGACACGTATGCCCCAAATGTTTTACGTTTGACAGATGTACACGATAAATCACGCATTTATACATTATATGTAGGGCAAAACGATGAGGAGAAGTCACTGGGATTTCATCTGGGACAAGAGAATATTCCGCTTGATGTTGATTTATCTTCCGCATTTATGCGACAAGGGCATGATCCGCGCTTATTCGATACCGACTCACCGTATCAAGCGCAGTTGCTGTATCGTGCCGATGAAAATAGTTGGTGGGTTCATCTGGATGCTGATGCGTGTATGCCCGTCTTCCTCAATAATGAAAGGTTGACACTCAATCCTATGCCTCTAAAAGTTGATGATGTGATTAGCTTAGGACCAAGCATCAATAATTATTATGTACGGTTGGTAGTGAGCGTCAGGGATAGTTAAACTATCTACGCATCCAGAATCGCATTCACTTCCGCGAGTTCTTCTGCTGTCAGTGTCCAATCCGCAGATTTTGCATTCGCTTCGAGGTGGCTCATTTTGGTCAAGCCAGAGATAACTGAACAGACTGTCGGTTGTGCCAAAAGCCAAACATGTGCTAATTCCGCCATGGTGTGATTGCGTGCTTCTGCCCATGCGGTCAGTTTCTCGACTTTGGTGTAATTATCATCAACCATGTAAGCCATGACATATGGGCTACTTTCCCCGCGTGAGCCTTCAGGTGCACCTTCACCCCGTTTGTACTTACCTGTCAAAAAGCCACCCGCTAATGGGAAATATGGGATAAACCCAATATTATCTTCAATACAGTAGGGGATAACTTCTTTTTCTACATCCCGTTCCAGCATGTGATAATGAGATTGCACCGTGACGAATTTCTCCCAACCGCGCATATTAGCTAATAAATTCGCTTTAGCCAATTGCCATGAGGCATAAGCTGACGCGCCAATATAACGAATTTTCCCACTGCTCACTAAATCATCAAGGGTACGCATTGTTTCATGAATTGGCGTATTAACATCCCAACGGTGTAATTGATACAAGTCGATACAATCTGTTTGTAGGCGACGCAAGCTAGCTTCTACCGCGTTTTGTAAATGATAGCGCGATGCTCCTTTGTCGTTCGTACCATCTCCCATCGCGTTATACCCTTTGGTAGCAACGACAAATTTATCCCATTTGCCTTTAAGGGCATGACCTAATGTAGTTTCAGAGTCGCCTCCTGTATAGACATCAGCTGTATCTATAAAGTTGATACCGAGGTCAATCGACGCATCAATCACATCATGTACCATCTCTTGTGATACTTTGCGTCCAAATTGATTTGTCCCCATGCCGATGACGGATACACGAATACCCGTATTGCCCATTTGACGATATTCCATGTCCATTAACTCCCTATAAAATATGAATGCATACAAATATAGATTGTAACACGATATGCCCTCCCTTTCTAAAAATTTATCAAGGTCGTTCATAATATCGATCAAGATTCGCAACTATCTGACATATCGCATAAAATTGAATCGTAATCAAAAATTAAACATTTTTATTCACTTAATATTTGCCTCAAAGTAACATGGGCAACATGGTAAAAAGGGTTAGATAACCATGAAGCGTATTTTGAATAGCGAGGAGTTAACGTCACACGGAAATATTGAAGGTCGAAAAGCGGTACTCGACATTTTAGAAGCAGGTTTGCAAGCCGCCGACCCATACAACAACACCTTTGCGGCGATGCGATTAGAAGATAATCAGTTGATTATTGGTGGGGCAGATTTCATTACAGAAGGTGACCCCCAAACCGAAGATGAAGTCATTAATTTAAATGAGGTCAACCGCATTTTCGTTTTTGGCGCAGGTAAAGGCATTCAGCGTATAGCCAAAGCAATTGAAGATGTTCTCGGAGATTATCTGACGGGTGGGCATGTCATCGCAAAACATGGGGATGATCTAATTCTCGACAAGATTAGCGTAACATTTGGCGCACACCCCGTTCCTGATGAGGGTTGTGTCATCGGATGTGAGAAAATCTTGGAGATGGCAAGCGATCTACGTGAAGATGATTTGGTTTTAACGGTGATTGGTAATGGTGTATCGTCGTTACTCACTTTACCTGTAGATGGGGTCAGCTTAGAGGATGTCCGTCAAACAACCTATCTAATGCAACTTGAACGTGGCGCACCTACGGGAGATTTGAACCCCATTAGAAATCATCTCGATCAGATGAAAGGTGGTCAACTCGCCCTCCATATCCAACCAGCAAGAGCCATTCATATTATCGCTACGGGATTATATTCCTATGATGAGTTAATGCACGCCAACCCTTTTGTTCACTCCCTTCCCGATTATACATTGTTTGCTGATGCTATCCGCCTATTAAAAAAATGGGATGCTTGGGATGCTGTTCCTGCCTCAGTCCGTCACCATCTAAGTGAAGCAAATCCAACACAAGAAACACCCAAAGCTGTCGACTTTGAACAGATGCGATTTCGGATTTTTGAAGTGATGCCTGATAGTTTAAGTATGGTAAAGGTTGCGCGCAGAAAAGCGATTGAACTCGGTTTTACGCCTTATGTCATATACGACAATTTTAATATGCAAGCCGAGGCAAGTCAGGTTGCAAAAGTGGTCTCTGGCATGGCATATCATTCCGAACTTGCTAACGAGCCTTTCAAAACACCATGCGTGCTTATCGGTCATGGTGAATTACTGGTTACTATCGGTAATGAGCAAGGTATGGGGGGACGTAATCAAGAGTATGCGTTATCCGCCGCGCTACTGATCGCCGATACAAAACGGATTGTGATGGGGTCGGTTGATTCTGATGGGACAGATGGACCGGGGCATCAATTTGTAGAAGGCTATGACCACATTCCCGTTCTCACTGGCGCAATTATCGATGGCACAACAGCGAGTCGTGCAATCGAACAAGGTCTTGATCTATATGATGCAATCAAACGCCATCATACATCACCACCCCTCTATGAATTGGGAGATGGCATCGTCGCAACACCTAATATGAGTATGGGGGATTTATCTATAACACTTATTCAAAGCAATCAACAATCGTAACGAGGAGACAAGTCATGTCAACAGGATCAACTATCGTATCGGTATCATCTCGGCAAATTTTCTCGGATCGTGGACATCCGGGGGTCGAAACTACCGTTACAACCGAAAACGGTGCAAAAGGCGTGGCAGTTGTCACAGCTGGAATATCCGTCGGCGTTCATGAGGTGCAATTTGCATATGATGGCGGTACAAAATGGCGCGGACGAGGCGTATTAAAAGCTGTCGATAATGTTGTCAATCAGATCGCACCCACCATCATCGGCATGGATGCGAGCCGTCAACATGACGTTGATGAAGCAATCATTCAATTGGATGGCACACCAATGAAAACCAACTTAGGAGGCAATGCAACTGGTAGCGCATCCGCCGCCGTTTTGATTGCAGGAGCTGCGAGTCTGGGTATTCCGCTCTATCAACATATCGGTGGGGTTAATGCGTGTGTGCTTCCCGTCCCCGGTGTCATTACAGTTGTTGGTAGCACCCGATATGGCAGTGGTCAAGGATCAGGTGGTAAACCAAGTTATGCCCTGATGTGCTATGGATTTAACAGTTATTCCGACGCATCTTATGCGGCATGGGATGTATCCAATGTATTTGGCAAACTCCTCAAACAAAAATTAGATATTGATAGCCGTCAGGGGGTAGGGCTTGTCTCGGCGGGTTTTGTCAAACACGATCAAGAATTATGGGATATTATGGTCGAGGCAATTGATACAGCAGGATACAACGGGCAGATGGGTATTCAGGTCGATGTTGCGGCAGGCACATATTACGACAAAGATAAAGATCGATTTGTGGGGTTATTCTCAGCAGAAGATAAAACCCGCGACGACCTATTTAAACTATATCAAGAGATGGTCGCCAATTATCCGTTTGTGATTATAGAAGACCCGCTTGATGAAAACGATTATGAAGGACACGCTATCGTAACCAGAGAGTTGGGCATTGAGATTGTTGGTGATGATTTGTTCACTACCAATATTGAACGCTTGCAACAGGGGCTTGAAGTCGGTGCAGCAAATGCGGTTTTACTGAAAGTCAATCAAATTGGGACGATCACCGAAGCCTTTGATACCGTTAATATGGCGTATCGTAATGGCTATGGTGTCATGCCCTGTGACAGTCGCGGGGAAGGGGCTCTCATTGCCGATTATACCGTTGGGCTGGGAACAGGTCATCTGCGCGAAGGTGGCACGGGACCACTTGCCAACCGCTTCCTACAAATCGAAGCCGAGCTAGGGAGTCGTGCGACATTCCTCGGCAAAAAGGGACTCATGGGGAATCAAAATTTGTAATCGTTTATGTGGCAGAGACGATTCTACGTAGCTCGCTTTATCTTGATGATGAACATGCTATAATGACATAAATGATAAAGGGGAACTTGTATGTATAACCTTCAAATTCCTAATGCAGTTTATGATTGGGCACAACAAGTTGCACGTCAGAGCAGTCAATCCGTTGATGAAATACTCATGACCTATGTTCGCCTAGTCACAGAAGTTGTTCCAGTTCTGCCAATTAATGAGGAAGCTGAACTCGCGGCCTTACATTATCTTTCTGATGATGCGCTGTGGACGATTGCCCACGAACAGATGCCAGAAACGCAACAAAAGCAGTTGCAAGTTCTAATGGATAAGAACTCGGCAGGTACGATTACCGATACAGAATTTTCTGAACTTTCGGCTCTAGTAGATCGTGGACAGCAATTAACGTTGAGAAAGTCGGAGGCAATGGCATTGTTAACAGCACGTGGCTATACCGTGTCATTGAAAGATTCGACTGGGCGTGGCTGAGTTATCATGGGCAGAAACAAGAAGGCAGGTTTATGCACGGGCTGAGGGTTGTTGCGAGTATTGTCGAACATGTGAACATAACACAGGACAATCACTACACGTTGAGCATATCATTCCTGATGCTAATAATTCGCTTGATAACTTATGTCTTGCCTGTGCCAGTTGTAATCTCAGTAAAGCAAGAGCAACCAGTGCAATTGACCCAGATACACAACAAACTGTAGCATTATTTAATCCACGCACTCAAATTTGGACTGATCACTTTGAATGGATTGATGGTGGCGTTCGTATTGGGGGTACAACTCCAACAGGACGTGCAACAGTTCTACGGTTGAAGGTCAACCAAGATCGATTGGTTCGAGCCCGACGAAATTGGATTCGTTCTGGAAATCACCCCCCATTATAATCACAGTCTGCACCTTCTCTGATCGAAGCAAGCATACAGATAACACAGTAACAATAGTTCAGGAAGTCAAGTTTATGACAATACAAGGCAAAAAAATAACCTTACGACCCTTTCGCTCCGAAGATGCTGACCCTTTATGGGACAGTCTACACAACGAGCTCATGAATAAGTTAACAGGAACACATGAGACTTTCACCCGTGAGATGATCGACAATTATATTGATCGACAGATCAAAGCCGATGATGATGAACGGGCTTCGTTTATTATTGCTGTTGGGGATGATTTACGGACAGTGGGGGAGGTTGTAATTAATGACATCGAACATGCAAATCACAGTGCCAATATTCGCATTAGCTTATTCTCAGAAGACGATCTTAACAAAGGATATGGTTCAGAAGCCATGTATTTGATGGTCGATTATGGTTTCAAGATACTCAACTTGCATCGGATTTCGTTAGGTGTATATGCGTTTAATCCGCGTGCAATTCGTGTCTATGAAAAAATCGGATTTAAGCAAGAAGGGGTATTACGTGATTCGCTCTACTGGAAGGGCGAATATATAGACGAAATCATAATGAGTATTCTCGCGGATGAGTGGCAAAATTAGGTTAGATCAATTTTATGAAAACAGGGTAAGCAATATTTAAACTTACCCTGCTAATCTAAATTGGGGATTATTCCCAAGTCATGTTTTGTAATACAAAATCACTGGTCGTTATACCGCGTGGTAAGGAGACAACTGTATAAACCATATCAGCAACAGTCTCTGGCATCACCAATATGGATTTATCAATACCGGGTGAAGCAACATCACGCATCGGTGTATCGACAGGTCCCGGTGAAATCATTACGACACGAATTTTATCAGGCTTGAGTTCTTCCGCGAGTGAACCCGACAAACCCCGTAGCCCAACTTTTGAAGCCGTGTACGCGGTCACTGTCGGCACAGACAACACAGCCGTAATTGATCCGATATTGATAATGCTCCCGTTTTCGCTCTTGCGTAAGTTGGGTATCATTGACCGAGATAAAATATAAGGCGCACGTAGATTCACATTCAAGATGTGGTCAAGTTGTTCATTGGTGGTGTCTGCCATATATTCGATTAACCAATCGCCTGCACAATTCACAAGGATGTCCACCGTTGTACCTGCTAGATTCTCTGCAAAGGTTGCAACACACTCATCATCTGTTACATCAAGGTGATAGACACTTGCTTCACCCTTTAACTCAGCAATTTCGGCTTTGACAGCATGTAATTTTGATTCGGTTTTACCAACCAGAATAACGTGAATACCTTGTTTGGCAAACTTAAGCGCAATCGCACGCCCTAATCCTTGCCCTGCCCCTGTAATAACAGCAGTTTGATTAGCCATATTGTTTTCTCCTCGTGTAATTTAATGTCATCTAATTGAGATAATGAAACATCAGCATATTATAGCTGAATACATAATTAATGTATAGTTATTTTGTGAAAATATTCACTAATGAAACAAGTTTTAAACAATTAATCAAGTTAACATCGGTTTGAGGCGGTCAAACGCTTGTTCAAGGCGTTCAACATCAGATGCAAAACACAAGCGCAAATAGCCCTCACCATCTGTCCCAAAAGCAATCCCCGGTGCAAGTCCCACACCTGTTTTTGCTAATATTTCTTGAGCAAAGGCAAAACTATCGTCAACACCATCGACCCCGAAGAACGCATAAAATGCCGCACGCGGTTTTGGAAAAGATACTCGTGGCAAATCCTCAAGTTGATCGGTAACAAAATCCAGTGCTACTTTATATCGTGTTACCGATTCTTGAACAAAAGATTCTCCCTCGTTTACGGCAACCACACCAGCCAATTGAATCGGCGCGAATACACACGCAAAATTATACTCGACTAACATCTCAAACGTCGTCACCATACTTTTTGGAATTGTAAGCCAACCCAATCGCCAACCTGTCATCGCCCATGTTTTGGAAAAGCTATTGACGATAAGCACTTTGTCATCGTCAGTGATTTTATCGGCAAAGCTCGGCGCATATGGTTGATCATATACAATACGACTATAGACCTCATCGGCAATCAGCCAAATATCATGGGCTCGGCAGAAATCCAATATGTGCTGTTGTTCCGCGTCATTCAACATCCAGCCTGTGGGATTACTCGGAGAGTTAATGAGTAATGCACGGGTTTTGGAAGTACATGCCGCCAGTAATTCCTCAATATCGAGATGCCAATATCCATCTTTTGGGCGCAATGGAACACATGTCAAATCTGCTCCCATGATTTGAGGCGTTGATGGCAAGTTGGGCCATGTTGGCGAGTGTGTCACAATATGATCAC
>Ga0070728_10006780_pt1 | contig 10714 bp, 10 predicted proteins | sample tdDd471_FD_66723 | JGI IMG/M metagenome (GOLD analysis project Ga0070728, IMG submission 66723) | Marine sediment microbial communities from the Atlantic coast under amendment with organic carbon and nitrate - tdDd47.1 | ecosystem: Environmental > Aquatic > Marine > Coastal > Sediment | place...
TGGGCACACTGATTCTGTGGCTGGGTTGGTTCGGTTTCAACGGCGGTTCTGAACTGGTCATTTCCAACGTTGCTGAAGCCAACGCTGTCGCACTGATCTTCGTGAACACCAACATGGCTGCTGCCGGTGGCCTGGTTGCCGCTCTGTTGCTGTCACGTTTGTGGTTCGGCAAGTCTGACCTGACGATGGCACTTAACGGCGCACTCGCCGGTCTGGTAGCGATTACTGCCGAACCGCTGACACCTGCGCCGCTGGCTGCTACCGGTATCGGTATCGTCGGTGGCCTGCTGGTTGTCGGTTCAATTGTGCTGCTCGACAAGATCTTCAAGATTGACGATCCTGTCGGTGCGATTTCCGTACACGGTGTTGTCGGTATCTGGGGTCTGCTGGCAGTTCCCCTGACCAACCCCGATGCTACTCTCGGCGCTCAGCTGATGGGTATCGGCGTGATCTTCGCCTGGGTGTTCGTTACCAGCTTCATCGTCTGGTTCATCCTGAAGATGACCATCGGCATCCGCGTGCCGGAAGAAGAAGAGTACGAAGGTTCCGACATCCACGAATGTGGTCTCGAGGCCTATCCTGAATTCACCCGGGGTACCAATTAGGGTGACACCCAACTAGATTGACAGTCTCTAGTTGAGCCGCAGCGGGCAACCGCTGCGGCTTTTTTTATTGCTGCGCGGTGACCGGCAACTGCGGCCGGGCCAGCCCTGATGCGGCAATACAGCAGAAAAAGCGCCAATATAGTTGCTGCTCAGTGCTGCAGCGTGACGCGAGTCACCTTTTTAGGCGGCTGAAACCGGATAATCTAAGACTATAGTTATCAACATAAGCAGCTACTTCCCCTGCGGGTGAGCTATGACACACATCAAACAACTAACCGGTCTTCTGATACCGACCCTGCTGGTCGCGATTCTTAGCGGAACTGCGGCACAGGCTCAGACCATCTATGAATGGCAGGACGACAACGGTGAGCGTCATTACTCAGACACGCCGCCCGATGATGGCGACGTTGCTATCAGCGGCATGGAAGTCACACGCACAGACAACGAAGCGGTGCGTACACAACTGGCCGAAAAACGAGAGGCACAACTCGAAGCAGCTGACGCAGCCTCCAAACAGGCAGAAATCGACTCGGCTGGCAGCGAGAAAGAAAAACGGGTACTCGAGAAGCGTCAGGAAAACTGCACGCTTGCCAAACAGACAGCCGATAACTACAGCCGCATGCGTCGTATCTACCGGCAGACAGACGACGGCGAAATCGAATGGCTGGATGTCGACGAGCAGCGCGAGAAAGCGCAGGAACAAGTCGACAAGTGGTGTGACTAATATCGCCCGGGTCGTCCACCTGATTCTGCTGTAAAGCTCCGTAACACCCCTTCTATCCCCTGCACCGATCATCAGGGTATCCATCTCCAATGGATGCGGCAGTCATTCGCTGGCAAAATGGGCATACAAACCCGCTCATCCCGTCCCGCAGCCACTGCGGGCTTATTGGCAGCCAGCATGACCGAATCCGACAAATCACCTTCAGAATCTGCTTCAGAGGCATCAACCACTGAAGAGCAGATCACCGACAACCGGCCTGCTGCTGCAGAAAAGGGGTCCTCCGGTAACGGACTCGCATTGCTTGCACTGGTAGCTGCTGTTGCAGCACTTGCCGCATCAGGCTGGCTGTACACACAGTCGCAAAGCTCTGCACCGGCCACAGACAGCTCAGCGGAACTGAAGTCACTGGAACGCCAGCTGCAGCAAGTTTCAGGCAAAGCCGAATACAACGCCGAGAAAGCCCTGGAAGCTGCCACTCGTGCCGACCGCCAGCAATCTGAAACCGAGGCACTGAAACAGCAGTTCACCCAACTGCAGGACGGACTCAGTAATCTGCCGCAAACCGATGCCGATGTAGTAACCCGTTTCCTGCAACTGGAAACCGACTGGTATCTGCGTCTGGCCGAAACCCAGCTCAGTGTGACCGGCAACTACAGTGCAGCGCGTGAAGCACTGCTGCTGGCTGATGAGCGCCTGGAACAACTCGCCAATCCGCGGCTTGTGCCGGTGCGTAACCGCATTGCTGCGGCCGTGGCCGAACTGGAACTGCAGCCGCAGGACCGTGATGCTGCCTATCTGGAAACCCTTGATGTCATTGCAGCAAGCATTCCCGACTGGCCGCTGAAACAAAACGTTCCAACCAGCTTCCGTGGCAGCGAAGATGAGGCTGCCGACGATGCCGGTGGTAATGACGACGATGGCTGGGATCGCGCCACTGCCGCGGTCAAAGATGCGTTCTCCGGCATTATCAGTGTGCGCTCCGGCGAAGACCGTCTGGAGCCACAGCTGGAAGAAGCCGACGTGGCACTTCTGATTCGCAGCATTGAACTCGACCTGCAAATTGCCAAACTTGCGATCCTGCGTAACGACACCGCATTGACCGCACAAACGCTCGACAGCGTCCGCCTGCGCATCAACACCTGGTTCGACGCCGAAGACGAAGTCATTCAGGAGAACTTAAGCCGTCTCGACAGCCTTGCCGATGGCGCAGCGACGCAGGCGATTCCCGACATCACGGGTATCCGCGCGGCGCACGAACAGCTGCTGGATAACAACGGGTAGCGGCTGATGATTCTTGGACTACTCATCATTGTCGGTCTGCTGCTTGGCGCATTCGTCACGCATTTCCTGATAGAAGACAACGGCTATGTACTGATCCAGTTCATGGATCAGACCATCGAGATGTCGGTGCCGATTCTAGTCTTCCTGTTTTTCATCGGTTACTTCGCGGTCAGGCTGTTGGTACGCATCTGGCGTGCACCGGCTCAGCTCGGTGAAGTGGCCGCCCGCTCACGTATCAAACGCGCCAACAAGCGCATCACCAACGGCTACATCGCATTGGCCGAAGGCAACTTCGCTAAAGGCGAACGCCTGTTAACCAAAGGCATCCGCTCCAGCGAAACGCCGCTGCTGAACTATCTGGCGGCCGCCCGTGCAGCGCAGGCTCAGGGCGATGCTGAACGCCGCGACAACTGGTTGCGGATGGCTCATGAGCAGTCGCCGGAGGCGGAAAGCGCCGTCATGCTCACGCAGGCCGAGCTGCAAATTAACAACGGCGAGTACAAAGCCGCGCGCAGTAACCTGAATCAGGTGCTCGAACGCAGTCCGAAAAGCGGTGAGGCCATGAAGCTGCTGGCCGAACTGTATCTGGTGGAAGAGCAGTGGCAGGAACTTGCCGACCTGTTACCGCAGCTGAAGAAGCGTCGTCACGTCGCCAAGGATCAACTCGAGTTTCTGTATGTGCAGTGTTACTCGTCTTTGTTGCGCGACGCTGCCCGCAGCGGTGGCGACAGCAAAGCATTGTGGCGCTCTATTCCGCGCGCATTACGCAACCAGCCGGAGCTGGTGAAAGCCCGTATCGATGCAGCAACGCTGGCCGGTGATCACGCCCAGGCCGAGGAACTGATCCGCAAAGCTCTGAACAACAGCTGGGATGCCGAACTGGCACACCGCTATGGCATGCTCAAAACCGCCACACCGCAGAAACTGCTGAAACAGGCGGAGAAATGGCTGCTGCAGAATCCGGAAGACCCGGTTCTGCTGCTGACGGCCGCACGGCTCTGTATAGCTTGCCAGCTCTGGGGTAAAGCGCGCAGCTATATTGAATCGAGCATCGCGATTCACCCCACACCCGAGGCCTACAACGAGTTAGGTCAGCTGATGTTGCGACTGGATGAAGACGAGCGCGCCTCGCAGGCATTCCAGCAAGGTCTGGAACTGGCTTACGAACCACATATCGGGCAAACAGGGCGTCCGCGTCTGGAAGCCGACCCGGCCACCAACTCACGCAACCTGACTTCAGATCCCGTAAATGAAAATGCCGACGATTTTGTCGTCGGCAAGAGTGTGAACTAAAGACTTGGTTTCTTAAGTTCTACAAACGACTGCGGCGACTGTTCAGGAACTCAACAATCTCATCCCACTGCGCCAGATCGGTCCACGCCAGATACTCGGGCAATTCAAAAATACCCAGACCGCGGCTGTAGGCGCGCACATAATTTTGTGCGTCACGAAGTGCGCCGACGTAGGGTGAACGCAGATCAGCCAGATAATCGTCCAGCTCGTCAAAGATCAACGTGTTTTCTTTAACGCGGTTCGCAACGACAGCGACTTTGGCTTTTTTCTGCGCCAGTGGCAGCAGTTCTTCAAGAAAGCGGTCGGTAGCCTGCATATCAATAGCTGACGGCAGTACCGGCACCAGGATGGTTTCGGCGTGTTTCACCAGATTCTGCAATTCCTTGCCGTGAGAGCGCGCCGGAGCATCAATCACGCAGATATCTGTGTTGCCGGGGATGCCGCGCAGCCCGTTTTTGTAGGCCGGCAGGCCGTGAACCGGGGCAACCCGCTCCGGACGGCGCCCGACCCAGTCGAGGCTTGATTGCTGGGGATCATAGTCCGCCAGTGCTACCTTTTTGCCCTTAACGGTGGCGTAGTAGCTTGCGATGTTGGTGGCCAGGGTACTTTTGCCGCAACCGCCTTTGGCATTCAGAACCATAATATGGCGCATGTCGTTCTCCGCTAAATTGTTTTTATTCGCAGCCGTGCAAGTTATCCTCGCACTTAACAAAATGCAAACGCATTAACTTGTTACGCGAACTTTTCGGACAAACTACTATCTGACCTTGTTCTAAAGTTTCAGCGAGCAGTAAGTTCAGGGCTATAAACACAGAAACACATGCGCTACTCATTCACAAAAATGCACGGTCTCGGAAACGACTTTGTCGTGATCCGCGGCGACACTGCGCCTGATTTCGGTGCGGAGACCATCCGCGCACTTGCCGACCGCCGCACCGGCATCGGCTTCGACCAACTGCTGTGGCTCGAGCCACCGAAAAACCCGCATAACGACATCTTCTACCGCATCTACAACGCCGACGGCGGCGAGGTGGAGCAATGCGGTAATGGTGCGCGCGCCATCGCCCGGCTGCTGGCCGGTGATCAGCCGGAACTGGAGCGCATTTGGGTGATGGAGTTCGGCGGTGGTGTGATTGAGGCCAATCTGACGCAGGACGGCCTGGTCGCGGTCGATATGGGCGTGCCTTCGCTGGATCCGGGCAGCCTGCCGCTCACCGAAGCACAGCCGGCTGAGCTGAATACGCCCTATAGCGTGTCCGTTGCGGGTGAAACCGTTGAATTCTATGGCGTTTCGATGGGCAACCCGCATGCGGTGATCCTCGTCGATGACGTTGAAACAGCTCCTGTAGAGCGGCTCGGGCCCCTGATGGAGCAACACGAATGCTTCCCCAACCGTGCTAACATCGGTTTCATGCAGGTCCTCGATGAGGCGCACGTCAAATTACGGGTTTTTGAACGTGGCGTTGGTGAAACGCAGGCCTGCGGAACGGGTGCCTGTGCGGCGGCCGCAGCCGGTCAGATAGCCGGCCTGCTGAGCCAGGAAGTGCAGGTGGAGTTGCCCGGCGGCTGTGTGCGTATTCACTGGGGAGGTCCCGGTACCTCACTCTGGTTAACCGGAGAAGCCGTCAAAGTCTTCGAGGGAACGATAGAGCTATGAGCAGCGAATCAGCCAGAAAAATTGAGGCGCCGGCGGAAATTACCGCCGACACGGTAGCCGACTACCTTGCCACCCACCCCGACTTCTTCGAAACCTACCCCCAGCTCCTCGACAACATCGAGCTGAGTCACAGCGCCGGCCCTAAAGCCGTCTCTTTGATTGAACGTCAGGTTTCCGTCTTGCGTGACAAGAACCAGGCACTGGAAAAGCAGATGTTGGAGCTGGTCGACGTCGCCCGCAGCAACGAGCAGTTTGTTGCCAAAATCGACAAACTCGCGGTAGCCCTGCTGGCTTGCCGCTCCCGTGACGACATTGTTGCCCTGATGGAAGAAACCCTGCGTGCCGAGTTCGGCGCCGAGCATTCCGTCATGGTGCTGTTTCTGCCCAGCGCCTCAGGCCGCGAACCTGAAACCCGCTTCCTGCGTGTGATTGACCGCAAAGACCCGGCTTTGTCACCGTTTAAGACCTTCCTCGAAATCGGCGACCCGCGGTCCGGCTTTATCCGCGACACCCAGCGCGATTTCCTGTTCGGCTCGCACAGCAGCATCGAGATCGGCTCAGCCGCCCTCGTACCGCTCGGCGACGGCTGTGCCACCGGCTTTCTGGCCATCGGCAGCAGCGATGCCAACTACTTCCACCCCGGCCAGGGCATGGACTTCCTGACCCGCATGGGTGATCTGGTAGCCGCCGCCCTCTCCAGCCGCTAGCAAGTTTCACTGCCGTCATGGACGCCGGCGCTGAACAGCAAATCGACGAGTTTCTGAAGCACCTCCGCTACGAGCGGCGGGTGTCCGAACACACCATCAAAAGCTACCGGCGCGACCTCAGCTGTCTCAAGGACTTCTGCGACAGCGCAGGCATCAACGAGTGGGCTCAACTTAAAGACCATCACCTGCGTGGCTTTGCCGGCACCAGCTTCAGCAAAGGCTTAAGCCCGCGCAGTATTCAGCGGCGTCTGTCCGGTGCACGCAGCTTCTTCAATTATCTGATCCGCGAAGACCTGCTTAAGAACAATCCGGCGGTAGATGTCAGTGCACCCAAAGTGCGCCGCAAGCTACCGGAAACGCTGGATGCCGACCAAATGGCCCGGCTGCTGGATGTACAGGGCGATGAACCCGCCGATCTGCGCGATAAAGCCATGCTGGAACTGCTGTATTCGTCGGGATTGCGTCTGGCAGAGCTGGTCAGCCTCGACATCGGCGACATCGACACAGCAGACGGTACCGTCCGGGTCACCGGTAAGGGCAGCAAAGACCGGATCGTCCCGGTAGGCAGCTTTGCCTGCAAAGCGGTGAACGACTGGCTGAAAGCCCGTGGCAATATGGCGAATCCGGACGAACAGGCCGTATTTACCGGCACCAGAGGCGCCAGAATCAGCCCACGCACCGTGCAGGCGCAGGTAAAATACAGAGCTGTGGAAGCGGGCTTACCGCAACGGGTGTATCCGCATCTGTTCCGGCACAGCTTCGCTACCCATCTACTGGAATCAAGCCGCGATCTGCGCGGGGTTCAGGAACTTCTGGGTCACGCAGATATCAGTACTACTCAGGTCTATACGCACCTTGATTTCCAGCATTTAGCCCAAATATATGAAGAAGCGCACCCGCGGGCTCAGCTCAAAGGGTGCCAGCAGGACGAGAAAACACTGCAAGACGGAGAACCGGCCACAACAACGGGCGAAAAATAGTCCACACAAAGGCCGCCCATAAAGTCTTCCAAAGACTTTCCAGAGGACTCTCCGTCGCACAATCCGCACACCATATTCCTGAGGAATTCCTATGGAACAGTATCGTGGCACGACTATCGTGTCGGTCCGCCGTAACGGCACCGTCGCCATCGCAGGTGACGGGCAAGTCAGTCTCGGCAACACCATCATGAAAGGCAATGCACGCAAAGTACGCCCGCTGGCGGGTGGCCGCGTGATCGCCGGCTTCGCCGGCGGCACCGCCGATGCCTTCACTTTGTTCGAATTGTTTGAAGGCAAGCTTGAACAGTACGGCAACCTCACCCGCGCCGCGATTGAGCTCGCCAAAGACTGGCGCTCGGACCGTCGCTTGCGGCGTCTTGAAGCACTGATGTGCGTCGCCGATAAAGAAACCTCGCTGATCATTTCCGGCAACGGTGATGTGATTGATCCGGAAGACGACCTGATGGCGATTGGTTCGGGGGGTTCATTCGCCCAGTCTGCGGCACGCGCCCTGCTCGACAACACCGAGCTTAGTGCCACCGACATCGTGACCAAGTCGCTGAATATTGCCGCCGACATTTGTGTCTATACAAACGACAACATCATCGTCGAAAGTCTATCGTCAGAAGATTAGCTTCTGACGATTAATTAGAATATTTGGAGAACCCCGTGTCACAGATGACACCCCGCGAAATCGTCCAGGAACTGGACAAACACATCGTTGGCCAGAAACAGGCCAAACGCGCTGTAGCCATTGCCCTGCGCAACCGCTGGCGCCGTATGCAGATCGAAGAAGGTCTGCGCCAGGAAATCACCCCGAAGAACATTCTGATGATGGGCCCCACCGGTGTCGGCAAAACCGAGATCGCCCGCCGCCTGTCACGCCTCGCCAATGCGCCGTTTATCAAGGTGGAAGCCACCAAGTTCACCGAAGTGGGCTATGTTGGGCGCGAAGTAGACAGCATCATCCGTGACCTGACTGATGTGGCGATCAAGCTGACCCGCGAGACCGCGATGAACAAGGTGCAGCACCGTGCCGAAGATGCGGCTGAAGACCGCATTCTCGATGCCCTGCTGCCGCCGTCGCAGGCGGAGCTGGAACGCCCGGCCGGTGAACGCGAAACAGAGACACGTCAGAAGTTCCGCAAGAAGCTGCGCGAAGGCGACTTCGACGACACTGAAATTGAGATCGATGTTGATGCCATGCCTGTAGGCGTGGAAATCATGACCCCGCCGGGCATGGAAGAAATGGCCGGCCAGCTGCAGGGTATGTTCCAGAACATGCACGGCGGTCAGAAGCGCACCCGCAAACTGAAGATCAAAGACGCCTTCAAGATTCTCACCGAGGAAGAAGCCGCCAAACTGATCGACGAGGAAGACCTTAAAATCTCGGCTCTGGAAAACGTCGAGAACAACGGTATTGTCTTTATCGACGAGATCGACAAAGTTGCGAAACGCTCTGATGCCGGCGGCGTGGATGTATCCCGCGAAGGCGTGCAGCGCGACCTGCTACCGCTGGTCGAAGGCTCCACCATCACGACCAAGCACGGCATGGTCAAAACCGACCACATCCTGTTCATTGCTTCCGGTGCATTCCACACAGCCAAGCCGTCGGATCTGATTCCGGAACTACAGGGCCGCTTCCCGATCCGTGTGGAACTGGACGCCCTGAAAGCAGAGGATTTCGTGCGCATTCTGACCGAGCCGGATGCCTCACTGACAGAGCAGTACAGCGCACTCCTGAACACCGAGGGCGTTTCTCTAAGCTTCGACCAGAGCGGTATCGACCGGGTGGCCGAGATCGCCTGGCAGGTGAATGAGGGCACAGAAAACATCGGTGCACGGCGTCTGCACACGGTCATGGAGCGCCTGCTGGAGACCGTTTCCTTCGAAGCAGCCGACAAGAGCGGCGAGAACATCACGGTGGATGCCACTTATGTGAACGATCATCTGGGCGAACTGGTACAGGATGAGGACCTGAGCAGGTATATTCTCTAATCCCGCACCTAGTGCTAATCCGGATAATGCAGGCATGAGCGAGCAAGCCAAAAATCAGAATACGGATAAGACCCACTTCGGCTACGAAACTGTAGACGTTGCCGAGAAGCAGGGCCGTGTTCGTGAAGTGTTCGACTCGGTAGCGTCCAACTACGACATCATGAACGACCTGATGTCGATGGGCAGCCACCGCCTGTGGAAGCGTTTTGCTTTGGGTCGCACCGGGCTGCGTCCGGGTCAGGCTGCACTCGATGTGGCCGGCGGCACCGGTGATATTGCTGCAGGCATGCTGAAACAGGTTGGGGCTACCGGCTCTGTATGCATTACCGATATCAACGCCGCCATGCTGGCAGTCGGTCGCGACCGCCTGCTCGACAAGGGCTACTTCAAAGGTCTGACGGCTGTGCAGTCGAACGCCGAGAAATTGCCGTTCGCTGACAACAGCTTCGACTGCATCACCATTTCTTTCGGTCTGCGCAACGTCACCGACAAAGACGCAGCGCTCGCCAGTATGCGCCGCTGCCTGAAACCGGGTGGCAAACTGCTGGTGCTGGAATTCTCGAAGCCGGTCATAAAACTGCTCGAACCGATTTACGACACCTATTCGTTCAAGATCCTGCCGCTGCTTGGCGAGCTGGTCGCCAATGATGCCGACAGCTATCGCTATCTGGCCGAGTCCATCCGCATGCATCCCGATCAGGAAACCCTGAAAGGCATGATGGAGAATGCCGGGCTTGAGGACTGCCGCTACTACAACCTAAGCGGTGGCATCGTCGCCCTGCACACAGGCCACAAGTACTAATGGCAGCAGGCAATACTCCAGTCGGCATTCTGCTCGCCGCGCTTGAGCCGCGCGCGAACCGCCGCATTGAGCAGTCCGCCAGTGCGCAGAACGCCTGCAAGGCGCTGGAAGGCAAGAGTTTTGCCTTGAACATTGAAGGCTTAAGCCTGCGTGTGCTGTGCCGGGTATTTGAGGGTCAGCTGAAGTTCGATAAGGATATGGAAACCGCTGCCGATGCGGAAATGTCCGGCGGCCCGTTCAGTCTGATGCGCCTGCTCGAGGAAGACCCGCAGGCGGTGCTGCGCGAAGGCGCAGTTACGTTGAACGGCGACACCGATATCGCTAACGACTTCGACCTGTTGTTCAAATTTATAAAACCGGATCTCGAAGAAATTTTCGCCGAGTACTTTGAACCATTGGGCATCAGCAAAGGCGCTGCCCGTCAGGCGGGATTGATGCTGGAAGAACTGGGTGACTGGCTGAAAGGCGTTAAAGTCAGCCTCGGTCGCAGCACTGCAGACTATCTGCAGGAAGAAAGCCGCGACGTACCCAGCCGCACCGAAGCTGAAGAATTTAACGAAGAAGTCGATGCACTGGCGCAGGCCGCAGACCGCTTCGAAGCAAAACTGAAGAACTCAAGACTGAATAAAGACAGAAGCGGCCTCGAAGAAAGCGCCGATGCGCAGAG
>Ga0070728_10006783_pt1 | contig 10714 bp, 11 predicted proteins | sample tdDd471_FD_66723 | JGI IMG/M metagenome (GOLD analysis project Ga0070728, IMG submission 66723) | Marine sediment microbial communities from the Atlantic coast under amendment with organic carbon and nitrate - tdDd47.1 | ecosystem: Environmental > Aquatic > Marine > Coastal > Sediment | place...
TGGGACCGTTTGCCTCTGGATATTGGGGGCATCCGGCTATGAAACTGTCACCAGAAGTCAACCTTCTGGCTGTGGCTCACTATTTACAAGCCCTTGAAGTGCAGAATTACTGTAATAAAATTGTGGCTATTCTGGGCGGAAAATCACCGCATATCCAAAATCTGGCTGTTGGCGGGATTTCCAATTCCGTTAATATGAATAGCCAATCGGTTTTGAATATGGAACGGATCATGATGATCAAGGGCTGGATTGATAAGCTGGAACATTTTGTAAAATCCACTTATATGACAGACGTTCCGGTAATCGGCGCATTCTATCTGGATTGGGCCGGATATGGTAAAGGTGTGAACAATTATCTGTCCGTTCCCGATTGTCCGCAAGATAGCAAAGGAACGAAGTTTGACTTACCGGGTGGTTATATTGAGGCCGGTGATTTCAACAAATTCACACCGATCAAGGATTTCCACGATCCGTTCTTTCATAATGGTGTTGCTGAATCATCCAAACATGCATGGTATGAAGGCGATGACACGCTCCATCCGTGGGAAGGGGAGACAGAACCCCAATATACCGACTTTCAGGATGACGGTCAGTACTCATGGATCAAGGCACCGACCTTTAATGGTAAACGGGCACAAGTTGGCCCCTTGGCCAATGTCTTGGTTATGTTGGCACAAGGTCATGAAAACTGTACGAAATACGTTAATGATGCGGTGGGCATCATCAAGACAGTCTCCGGCACCTCGGATATTCCGTTGGCGGCTTTTGAGTCGACAATTGGACGCCATGCCGCCCGCGCAATTCGTGCCGGTGTAATGTTGGATACGTTAAAACAGCAATGGCAAAAACTTGTCGATAATATCGCCACGGGTGATACAGATAGTTTCAATGCACCGGTTTTCCCGAAAGGTGAAATTCGGGGTGTCGGCCATCATGAAGCACCGCGTGGGGCATTGTCGCACTGGGTGGTGATTGAAGATGCCAAGATTAAAAATTATCAAGCTGTTGTTCCATCCACCTGGAATGCAGGGCCACGTGCAGAAGACGGCGAAATGGGACCATATGAAGCATCTTTGCTGGATAACCCGGTCGCAGACCCGGAACAACCCTTGGAAGTGTTGCGCACAGTGCATTCTTTTGACCCCTGTATTGCTTGTGCGATCCATATGGTGGATACAGAACAAAAACCGATTATTAAAGTCAAAGCACTTTAAACAATGTGATTGCGAGAAAAATGCGGGTTTTGTTGTTTTGCAGAACCTGCATTTTAGCGTGATGAAAAGTGAGAATGAAGGACGACACATGACAACGGAAATTCTGGTAATTGGTTTAGGTAACGTCTTAATGCAGGATGAAGGTATCGGGGTGCGTGCGGTTGAGGCCTTGGAAGGTATGTATGAAATTCCCGATAATGTCGTTGTGATGGATGGGGGAACAACAGGGACGGAATTGCTGGCCCCCATGCGTAATGTAAAACATCTTATTGTGACGGATTGTGTTAATACGGGAGATCCGGAAGGAAGTTTGATCCGGTTGGCAGATGAACAGGTTCCGGCTTTTTTTCAAACGAAGATTTCAAACCATCAATTGGGATTATCGGATCTATTAGGAATTTTACAATTGCAGGGACAATCGCCCGAAACGGTAACAATCATCGGTATGGTCCCCTTTAAATTGGAAAATAGTTTAGGCTTAAGCCCTGAAACAGAAGAACGTGTGCTTAAGATGCTGGATATGCTGGTTACTGAGATTGAAAGACGGGATGTTCATTTGGAAAAACGCAATAAACCGATTGCAGGGTTTTGGTCACAACATGCGCAAAATGGATGTTTACCATGTGCATAGGAACACCTGTCAAAGTCCTTAAAAAACATGATTTTGTTGCAACTTGTGAAGGGCGAAATGGTGTTGAAGAGGTCAATATGATGCTGATCGGTCCGCAAGAAGAAGGGACGTGGGTGTTAAATTATTTAGGATCGGCCCGTGAAGTGATCAGTGAAGAAGATGCAGACAATATTAATAAGGCATTGGATGGCTTAACTGCTATTATGGAAGGTGCTGTAGAGATTGATGTCGAGCGTTACTTCCCTGATATTCATGTTACAAAATAAATAGATACATTCAGTATGAAGGTATTTATCTAAAAAAAGAATATTGAAGTTTAAGCTTTAATTTAATTCGATCTCATATATCTTAATAGTATTGATAGTGATTCATCTATTTGCAAATGAGATGGGGTTTTAATTTATGGTGTGGAATATCGCCCGTACGTTAGAAGGGTCTGATATATTAGTTGTCGATGATAACCTGATCAATAATAAGGTTTTATCCAAAGTCTTGAGCTCAAATGGTTATCAGGTTCGTACAGCTTTGAGTGGTGAAGAAGCGCTTGCGCAAATCTCCCGAAAGACACCTGATTTGATTTTGCTGGATGTGCAAATGCCGGGGCTGGATGGATTTGAGGTATGTCAACGTCTTAAAAATACACCGGAGACAGAAGACGTACCAGTTATCTTCATTACAGCAAGTGATACGGTAGAAAGTAAGATTAAAGGGTTTGCGGTCGGCGCATCGGATTATATTCCACGTCCCTTGCAAATGCCTGAAGTGTTAGCCAGGGTAAAAAACCAACTGACCGCAAGACAGTTTTATCAACAGATTGAAGATGAAAAAGAACGTTTGCAAAAGGTTTTGGGGGCTTTACCTGTTCCTTATTTTTTATCTTCAATTGATACCGGAATGTTAGTGGAAATGAACGGACATGCGTGTCGGGCCTTAAAAATTAATCCGAAAGATATAGAAAATATACATGCCCAAGCACTTTATGCTTTCCCCGAAAACCGGAAGACACTGGTTGAAAAATTGCGTCACGGTAATGTGATAAGTGACGAGGAAATTGAACTTAAAAAAACTACGGGAGAGACATTTACAGCGTTGTTTTCTGCAACGCCGCTTCGTTTGCTGGATGAAAATGTTTTCTTCGTTGCATTTAACGATATTGCAGAACGTAAAAAGATGGAAGCTGCGTTGGAAGCGGCAGCACGCACCGATTATTTGACAGGGACACTTAACCGGCGTGCCATGAGTGAACGTGCACAGGATGAGCGACGCCGGGCACAAAGAAGCAAAATGCCAATATCCTTACTGATGTTGGATATCGATCATTTTAAAAAAATTAATGATACATATGGTCATGATGTCGGGGATGATGCCCTGAAAGAATTAGTTTCCATGATTGCAGAAAAATTACGGGTGACGGATGCACTTGGGCGTGTCGGTGGTGAAGAGTTTGTTCTTTTGCTTCCCGAAACAGGGTTGAAAGGTGCCAAAATTTTGGCAGAACGTATCCGAGAAAGAATTGAAGAAAATATTCTCGAAGTCGCAGGTGGCCATGAATTGAAAATGACGGTCAGCGGCGGTTTGGCCCTGTGGGAAGAGGGCCAAACCTACGAAGATGTTTTAAAAAATGCAGATGAATTTTTGTATGAAGCGAAAAATACAGGTCGTAACCGGATTGTTATGCAAAAAACATCGAAGTAAAACGTTATTACTTTTGAAATTGCTTTGCCGTTTGAGCGTCGAGCTCTTCTTGCCGTTCACGTTCACGGCGGGGGCTGTTTTTTTGCGGATCGGCAAAACGGAACTTACCGAATAAAACACAACCTTTCATGCCTGGGTCACATTTATAACCGGGGACATGTTTACATTGGCCCTTAATCTCGTTGGGGCAGTTCCAACCACTCATATCAATATCCTTTCAACCGCCCTCCAAATAGCATGATAGCAAAAGAAAGGCGGTAGAAAAATATTTAATATTATGTGTGATCATTTTCCCAGCGCGGATCATTGATCAACGGCCCTTTTTGAAGATCAAAGGGAACAATGCCAGCCCATACGGGCAATGCATAATCCGCTTCATCATCAACCGGTGGGCCGGTGCGGATTTTGGCAGAACATTCCGTAATATCAAAGGCAAGAACGGCAGTGGCCTTTAATTCCTGCGGATTGGGTTCCCGAATTTGGTCACAACGGTCCGGTGTGATTTTTTGCATCATTAAATCAAGGGTACGTTTCTTTTCTATCGGGTCATTTATCGATGTTGCTTTGGAAAAAAATGTGACACTACGGTAATTTACGCTGTGGTGAAAAGCGGAACGCGCCATAACAAAACCGTCTAACAATGTAATGTTGATGCAGGCTTCTTCGCCTTCAATTAATGTTTGAAAAAGCCCGTTTTTACTGGATCCGTGAATATATAACGTATCTTTTTCACGCCAATGGGTTGTTGGTTGTACCATGGGGCGGTCTTTCATCTTTGCCCCGATATGACAGATATAGGCCTCATCTAAAATTGCGTGTACGATGTCACGGTTATAAGTTGCCCGTTTATGTCCTCGTTTTACTGTAGTTCTTTGAGTGATGGGAAATTCAGACATTCTTTTCTCCTTTTTTCTCAAGGCAACATCAGGCACAATTGGTATTATTTAAAGTGCCAATTAAAATAAAATATAGAGTCCAATTATGGATGATTTACAGATTTCACATTTAAAGGAAGTTTGGGGACGCTCGTACGAACGTCCGCTTTATCGTACGCTTTATTCTGTGTTGCGTGATTTTATTCTGTCTGGTGAACTACCGGCCGGGGAGAAAATTTTTCCAAGCCGGCGCCTTGCACAGACGCTTTCTGTCTCCAGAAATACGGTTACGCAGGCAATTGAGTTGTTGCAAAGCGATGGCTTTCTTATTGCCCGTCAAGGTGATGGCGTATATGTCAGCTATGATATTGCATCGCCTGATTTATTGCGAGGAGGGGAGGGGGAAGAGGCAGATCAACGCACCCCGGCTTTGGCAGGACGTGTTAAACATTGGCAAGGAGTGAGAAAAAGGCATTATCGTTTTGGCGCTGGAGTGGCTTTTTCGCCGGGGGTGCCTGCGTTGGACTTGTTTCCTTTTGATGTTTGGGCGCGCCTTTTGTCTCGGCGTTGGCGTTTAAGTGGTCCTAAATTGGCGATGCAGGAAGACCCCGCAGGATATGAGGCGTTACGATGTGAATTATCCCAATATCTGCGACGTACACGTGGTCTTAAATGTGGCGCCCATCAGATCATTATTGTTTCAGGTGCCCAGCAAGGTCTGGATTTGTTGGGCCGTGTCCTGTGGGAAGAAGGGGATCGGGTTGCAATTGAAGAACCGGCTTTTCCTGGTATGGACGGTGTCGTTTTGGGCAATGGTGCCTTGATTGAACCCATTGCGTTGGACGATGAAGGTATATCTATGGATTATCTTGCCGGTTTGACGGGGGTGAAAAGCATTATGGTGATGCCATCGCGCAATTATCCGCTGGGAACAACCATGTCCCTTGGGCGTAGAATGGCGTTACTGGAACTTGCCCGACAGAAATGTTCATGGATTATTGAAGATGATTTTGATTGTGAATTTCGTTTTGATGGTCCCCCGTTGACTTCATTACAGGGGTTGGACAAGGATGGACGGGTTATTTATGTTGGAACATTCAGCCGAATTATTTTTCCAGCGCTTCGTCTTGGCTTTGTCGTTGTCCCTGAAACACTGGTGGACCCCTTTATTGCGGCTAAGGCATATATTGATGGACATGCTTCGATTATTCATCAGGCTGTATTGGCCGATTTTTTTAATGAAGGATATTTTGACAGCCACCTGCGGCGTATGAAAAAACTATATAAGGAACGCCGGAATTATTTGATTGAACAAGTCGAGTCCCGATTACCGGACTATTTTGAGATCAATCTGGCTGATGGTGGATTGCATATTTGTTTGTTGTGTAAGCAGCCTATTGAAGATACGGTACTTTCACGCGCCTTACACAACGTTGGTATTGTCGCAAGGCCATTGAGTAGTTTTTATAGATTACCCTTTAAAAAACAAGGACTTGTATTGGGGTTTGCCGGTTTTGATAAAAAGACTATAGATGCAGGTTTGCAACAAATTGAAAAAACAATCAAGCGGATGTAAAAAACGCTTTCATTTCCGAAAAATAGTCTTATAAGGCGCAAACTTTTTTTTATGGAGGGCTCAAGATGACGCCAAAAATCGAAGCTTTTCTGAAAGACGCCGAAAAGGATAGTCCGTTTCTGGTTGTCGATCTGGATGTTGTTGAAGATCGTTATACACGATTACAATCTTCTTTTAATGAAGCGCATATTTATTATGCCATGAAGGCCAATCCGGCGAAGCCGATTTTAGAGCGTCTTAATAAACTGGGCTCGCGGTTTGATGCGGCCAGTCTGGGCGAAATTCAACAATGCCTTGATATTGGCGTTGATCCGAGCCGTATTTCTTTCGGCAATACCTTGAAGAAGAAAAAAGATATCAAGGCTGCCTATGATCTAGGTGTTGATCTCTTTGTGTTGGATAGTGCAGATGAACTGGATAAAATTGCTGAAGTGGCACCGGGGGCCAGAGTCTATTGTCGCATTCTGGTTAACCGTCACGGGGCGGGGGCAAGCTGGCCGCTGTCACGCAAGTTCGGTTGTTCATCCGCCATGGCGCACGAATTGTTGATGCAGGCAAAAACAAAAGGCTTGATCCCATTTGGTGTATCTTTCCATGTCGGCTCTCAACAACTGGATCCTGCGCATTGGGCAAAAGCAATCAGCGATGTTGCAACTTTATTTGATGCTTTGAATGAAGGGGGGATCGCATTGCAAATGATAAATATCGGTGGTGGTTTTCCGGCGCGTTATCAAGAAGATATTCCGTCCTTGGAAGAGTTTGTTGATTATATCAAAGAACATATGACGACTTCGTTCGGTGACAAATGGCCTGAAATATATATGGAACCGGGCCGTTTCATTGTTGCCGAGGCAGGTGTTTTGCAAAGCGAGGTCGTTTGCGTTTCCATTAAGGATTTTGCAGAAGAAATCCGTTGGGTCTATCTGGATGTTGGAAAATTTGGCGGATTGGCGGAAACGATTGACGAGTCCATCGTATATCAGATGACAACGGAGTATGATGACCAGGAAATGGGACCGGTTATCATTGCCGGTCCGACATGTGACAGTTGTGATACGTTATATGAACGAACCTATTTTCAATTGCCATTGGCTTTGAAAACCGGGGATAAGATCAATATCCTGTCTGCTGGTGCTTATACAACGATGTATGCTTCTCAGGGGTTCAACGGATTTGAACCACCGAAAGAATATTTCGTCTAAAGGTTGGATAATTGAACAAGAAACGGCTTAGGAATTATCCTCGGCCGTTTTTTCTTGTGTGGCCTTTTTTCTGGGCGTACGCGGTTTAGCTTTGGCGCGGCTGGTCTTACGCGGCGTTTTTTTGCTTGTGGCTTTTTTCGCTGTGGTTTTTTCTTCCGCAGTACAGGAAAGCTCAACCGGTTTTAACAAAAAGGCTGGTGTATGCGCCCCCATACCCAGAACAACGCCGTTTTCCGGTTCTTCCTGAACCATGACGTTATCATTGTTTTTGCGTGCTTGTGGTTTATGGGTGCGTTCACGTTTAGGTGTACGTGTCGTTTTCTCTTTTTCTTTTGTGATAGTTTCAGGTTTCGGCGCGTTATCCAGTTTCACGGGTGGGATTTTGTTGCCGATCAATCGGACGATTGCCGAAAGCTGTTTTTTTTCTGCCGGTGTGGATAGGCTGAGCGCGGTTCCGTCTTTGCCTGCACGTCCGGTTCGTCCGATACGATGAACGTAATCATCGGCATGGTTTGGCAGGTCATAGTTGAAAACGTGACTGAGCGCAGGTACATCAAGGCCACGTGCGGCAACATCACTACATACTAAAAACGTGATTTCACCATTTTTGAATTTTCCCAATGTCTCCATGCGTGCGGACTGCACCATGTCACCGTGCATTTGTCCGGCATTATATCCATGTTTGCTGAGAGAACGGTAAACAATGCCAACATCACGTTTTCTGTTGCAAAAAACAATGGCGTTTTTCACGTCTTCACTGTCAATCAGGGCCCGCAACGCTGTGCGTTTGGTTTTGCCGTCATGCGGGGAGCAGTCAACCATCAGCAAGCCCTGACGAACGGTTTCTGCCGTTGTCGCAGGTTTTGAAACGGTGATCTCTTTGGGGTTCATTAAAAACTTGTCAGCCAATTTTCTGATTTCTGTGGCCATCGTGGCAGAGAAAAACAAGGTTTGGCGGATTTGTGGTAACAAGGAGACGATTTTTTCCACATCAGGAATAAATCCCATGTCCATCATGCGGTCGGCTTCGTCAATCACAAGGATTTTTACATCGCGCAAGATAAGGCTACCGCGTTCAAATAAATCCAGCAGGCGGCCCGGTGTTGCGATCAGTACATCCACGCCACGATCAATGATTTTCATTTGATCGCCCATGGACGTTCCGCCAATTAACAGAGCCATGGAAAGTTTATTGTTTTTGCCATAGGTTTCGAAGTTTTGTGCAACCTGGGCAGCAAGTTCGCGTGTTGGTGCCAAAATAAGGGAACGGGGCATACGTGCCCGGGCCCGCCCATTGGCCAACACGTCGATCATGGGAAGAGTAAAAGAGGCTGTTTTTCCTGTACCAGTCTGGGCGCAGCCTAAAATATCGCGGCCCATAAGAATTTGCGGTATGGCTTGCGCCTGAATCGGTGTCGGTGTTTCATATCCTGCATCGGATACGGCCGATAGTAGTTCGTCGCTTAACCCAAGGTCCGCAAAATTCATAAATAGCTCTCTTTTTCAATATCGTTTGTTGCGGGATATTAGGTGATTATGCTCAGAAGTCAATGATCATGCTGCTTCCCTACGCTTTCAAAGTAGGTTAAATTGCAACAAAACTGATAAATAGAATAAAGGAAACAGGAATGACACACCGCATTAAGGCGAGTGATTGTCTGTTTTTCGTGGTTGATATTCAGCAAAAACTAGCCCCCGCGATGACAGAAGGGACGGTTGCACTTGCTAATAATGTCAAGTTGCTACAGGCCGCAATTGAATTGGACGTCCCTTACCTAGTCAGTGAGCAGTATCCAAAAGGGATTGGTCATACTGTGGATGAATTGGCTTCTTTAATAGATAAGTCATTCGTTGTTGAGAAAATGACCTTTTCTTGTTTGGGTGAAGATCACATTAGAAAGGTGATTTCTCAAACAGGTAAAAAGCAAATTATAGTCAGCGGTATGGAAACTCATGTTTGTGTATTACAAACCGTTTTGGATTTGTTGAATGCGGGGTATCAAGTCTTTGTGGTTGCCGATAGTGTTGCATCGCGAACGAATGCAAATAAAGAACTGGGGCTGGGACGTATGCGCCAGTGCGGGGCGCAGATTGTCACCACCGAGATGGTTTTGTTTGAATGGCTGGAACGTGCCGGGACAGCTGAATTTAAAAAAGTCCTTCCTCTTATAAAATAACGACGGAAAATTAAGATAATGAAAGAAACGGTTCTTCTGATACCGGGGCTGTTGTGCGATCGCAGTTTATGGCGTCATCAACTAGAATATATGGGACGGGACTATGTTCTGAAAGTTGCAGATCTCAGCATAGGGAACAGTATTGAAGAATTTGCAGAAAATGCCATGGCGCTTGTACCGGACGGGGCATTCAATATTGCCGGGTTATCCATGGGGGGATATGTTGCGCTGGAAATTTACAAACATGCGCCTGAGCGGGTAAGTCGTCTTGCCTTGCTAAATGCCTCACCTTATGCTGATTTGGCGGAACATGCACAATATCGTCGATCTTCAATGGAACTGGCAAAAGAACACGGTCTGGGGGACGTTGTTGACAGTCTTCTTGGACGTTTAATTCATCCCTCACGATATCAAGAGGAAGAATTGGTTAAAACTATTGATGCGATGGCCCATCGTGTCGGTGTGGATGGTTTTATTCGTCAGCAAACGGCTTTGTTAAACCGGCAGGATTACACATCAACATTGCGAACGGTTTCTTGTCCGTCGTTGATTTTGGTCGGGCAACAAGATGCGCTGACACCGCCAAAAATTTCAAGGGAGATGGCGCAGCAAATACCCGCTTCGAAATTGGTTGAAATTGAGAGTTGCGCCCATTTATCAACCCTGGAACAACCCGAAGCCGTTACGGCACTTCTGCGTTATTGGCTTCAGGATGAATAGTTATATTTAAGGATAAATGATGATGAAACTACTTTTGCGTTCTTATAAAGGAAAGACACCGAAAATCGCCGACGATTCTTTTATTGCGGAAAATGCAGTTCTTATCGGTGACGTGGAAATTGGGGCGCAGTCCAGCATTTGGTACGGATGCGTCTTGCGCGGTGATGTTGAAAAAATTCGGGTTGGCGCACGATCCAATATTCAGGATGGAAGTATTGTGCATGTCACAGCTGATCGATTTGGCACTTATATTGGTGATGATGTGCTGGTTGGCCATAATGCGGTTATTCATGGTTGTACGCTGGAAGATGGTGCATTTGTCGGCATGGGGGCTGTGGTTTTGGATGGTGCTGTCGTGGAAGGCGGGGCCATGGTCGCTGCCGGTGCGTTGGTGACGCCGGGCAAACGGGTGAAGGCCGGGGAGTTGTGGGGCGGTAACCCGGCTCGAAAAATGCGGGACCTGACACCAGAGCAGATTGCGGGTCTAAAACAGGGAACTGACCACTATGTAGAAGTGGCGCAAGAGTATCTAAAAGAAGAAAAGTCGTAAAAAAATATAATTTGCTATTAACCTTGTGCTGGTAATGGTTTAGATTGCGTGTAACCGTCGCATGGATGTTGCGG
>Ga0070728_10006785_pt1 | contig 10713 bp, 8 predicted proteins | sample tdDd471_FD_66723 | JGI IMG/M metagenome (GOLD analysis project Ga0070728, IMG submission 66723) | Marine sediment microbial communities from the Atlantic coast under amendment with organic carbon and nitrate - tdDd47.1 | ecosystem: Environmental > Aquatic > Marine > Coastal > Sediment | place...
AATGGAGGATCTGTGTTTCGATTCCTCATTTGAAAGATGCCTATTGGATCACAGTTAATTACGCCCTCGTTGATGAGGCGAAAAGGCTTGGGGTCCGGTTACGGCTCGATGAGGCCGGCGGATACAACAAGCTGGACGTACAACGCGCCCAAGTTAACGGTTGCATGAGCAAGGGTGCCGATGCGCTCATTGTCAGTAGCATTAGCGCGGACGGCTTAAACGATCTTGTCGACAACATCATCGACGAGGGGAAACCCGTCGTAGACTTAATTAATTCGATTTCGGCAAAGAGGATTACAGCTCGTGCCGCCGTCGATTTTTGGGATAATGGCTATCAGGCTGGTGAATATCTTTTAGAGCTCGTCAAAGGCCAATTTGGCCGGGTTTTATGGTTCCCTGGGCCAAAAGGCCCGGTCTGGTCGGCATCCGGGGATCAAGGATTTCGGGATGCTTTGGCAGACAGTACCATTGAAATTGTTTCGACCGAGTGGGGCGATACGGGACGAAGCGTTCAGGCCGAATTGATTGAAAAAACACTCGATCGATATGATGACATAGATTTTATAGTTGGTACGACTGTAAGCGCGGAGGCTGCGGTCGATATCCTTCGTGAACGTGGCCTATCAGATAAAATTCGTGTCCTGTCCTACTATTACGGGCCTGGCGTACACAATTTGATTAGGCGCGGGCTAATCGCCGGAGCACCCACCGACAAACAAGGTCTGCAAGCTAGAATGGCTTTGGATATCGCAATTAGAGCCTTAGAGGGGGAAACTTTCGTTCGACACGTCGGGCCCAAAGTTGAAGTGATCACTCGTCAATCGTTGCGCGATTTTGACGTCACGACGTCTATTCCTCCAAAAGGATTCCGCCCGGTCTTTAGCTTCAATGATTGGGTTGATTGACCTTGCCGCCGGAAAATCAAAATAAGCAGCAGGTTTTTTTTCGCTGGTTTTTTCCTATGGGCATTCTCGCCGCAGGATTAGCTGCATCGATTTGGTGGGGGAACGTCTTAAAACGACAGGCTTTAGATTCATGGGGCAATAATGCCGAGCAGACGGCACAGTCATTGTCTGCGTCTTTATTCGGTTGGATGGAAGAGAGTTATTCGTCGCTTTCTGGCTTTGCGGCGCTATATGAGAATTCTGAAGATGTTACCGAAAATGAATTTTTAAACGCGTTCGACTCGATCGAGGCACGCGCCAACGCTTTTTTTCTCGATGAGGTCGCCGTTGCCAGGCCTGCAAATGCTTTGGAGGCAAGGAAATCTGCCGTTTTTCTTGAGGGTACCGCTAAATCCCGACCGCCGGCGATTTCGGGCAATCAGTTCGGTTGGACGATCCAATCTTCGTCGAACCCTTTCGGAATACTTTCGATCGAAGGCATCTCGAACTATCGCGAATTTTTTGACAAGACGTTGACGGCAGCAGCCGTAAGAAAGGGGCGATTTGTTCTCGGCCCGCCCGTTCAAGATATGGCGGGAGATACAGTTTCGATTGCCGCTTTGATTACGGAATCGAACAATCATCCGATTGCAGTTTTAGGCCTATTAAATTTCAACTCCATACTTTTAGGTCTGAAACAAGTACATCTTCCACCGGGGGTTTCGGTAAGTGTCTCGGGGAAATTCCCTGATGCTGAAAACAGAGGCAAGGAAGTACAGGTCTTTAACCAAACTGACCAAGACACATTAATTACTCACTCGACACGAACCATCAGCGCTGAAGCAGAATTGATCATGCGTTGGCATTTTAATGAAAGATTTCAAAACGGGCCCGATTTAATAATCGGTCAGGCCACGATGTTGGCAGGATCAATCATTTCGTTGTTGATCAGTGGAGTTCTTCTGATTCTTCTTCGTCAAAACGCGACAATCAGAAAAACTGTGAGGGAACGAACGGCACGTTTGTCTGAACAGGAAACACTTTTGAGATCGGCCATGGAAAACATGTCAGACGGCATGTTCATGCTCGATGAAAACATGCGCTTCGTCCTCATGAACAATAGATATCGGGAGTTCATGGGCTTTGACGAAGAGTTTATCGACGTAGGCACGAGTGTTGAAAATGCGGTTCTGGCACACGCGATTCGGGGAGATTACGGAGAAGGTGATGCGGATGAGTTGATTCGTCATCGACTGGAAGTACTTGGTAATTCCGAGCCCGCCGAGCGTGAGATGAGGCTAGCCGATGGGTCAAAGGTTCTTCAGCTTCGAAAAGCGCCGATAGACGGGGGCGGCGCGGTCGTTGTTATTTCCGATGTTACAGACGTCTCCACGGCCCAGGAGGGATTGAAGCGTTCGGAGGAAGAAGTTCGATTAATCTTGGAATCTATTGGAGAGGGTGTTTTCGGTGTCGACTTGGAGGGACGCGTCAGTTTTGCTAACCCGAGAGCGTTGGAATTACTAGGATACAACGTAGATGAACTTGTCGGGCAAAAGGTGCATGCACTTATTCATCACTCAAGGCCGGACGGTTCTGATTATCCAGTTGAAGAATGTCCTATGTGGCGCGCCTATAGCACAGGTGTCGCGTCGCAGATCGACAATGAGGTGCTGTGGCGCAAAGGCGGCGCCCCTTTCCCAGTTGAGTATTCGGCAACACCAATTCGTCGAGGAGATGAGGTCGCGGGCGCTGTCGTCGCATTTAACGATGTATCGGAGCGACGAATAGCTGAGAACCGACTGAAGAGTGTCATTGATACAGCAAGTGACGGCATTGTTGTTATCGACGGTAAAGGGAACTTATTAACCTTTAGTCCCGCCGCTGAGAGAATGTTTGGGTATAAAGCTGATGAGGTTCTTGGTGAGAACGTTCGGCTGTTGATGCCTGAGCCTGACCGACGCCGGCACGATAGTTACATCCAGCATTTTCATGATACGGGCGAGCGACGGATTGTCGGCACAAACCGTGAGGTAACTGGACTTAGGAAAGATGGCAGTAAATTTCCAATGGACCTAGCCATCGGCGAGGCGACTATTGGTGATGAACAGATTTTTACCGGGATCATTCGAGATATCACCGAGCGGAAGGAAATCGAGGATAAAATTCGCCGTCAGGAGGGGTATCTGCGGGCCATCATTGACAACATTCCGATGGTTATCATCCTCAAAGACAAAGAGGGGCGTCATCTGACCGTGAATAGTTACTACGAAGTAGCAACCGGGATGCCCCCCGAAAAAGTCCTAGGCCTCAGGGATGATGAGTTTCTGCCAGAAGAGATTGGAAAGCCGATACAAGAAATGGATCGGAAAATAATGGCAGCTGGGGAGCCGAAAACCTTTGAAGAAAGCGTGCCTGATCCGAATGGTAAAATGCGCGACTACCTGACGACCAAGGCGCCAATCCTGGGCCTGGATGGGCAGTCAGAAACACTCGTAATTGCCGCCCTAGACATCACTGAACGAAAAGAGGCTGAGAGCAAATTATCCGAAGCATATGACGTGATATCTTCCAGCATTCGATACGCGTCTCGCATCCAACAGGCAGTCCTAACCGGTGAGGAAATGCTGCGATCGGTGATGTCGGATTATTTCGTCATTTGGGAGCCGCGTGATGTCGTAGGCGGCGATATATATTGGTGCCGCCCGTGGGGCCAGGGAATCCTTGTGATTGCCGCCGATTGCACGGGGCATGGCGTGCCTGGTGCCTTTATGACACTGATCGCGGCAGGAGCACTCGATCGTGGCATGGGGGAAGTGGAGCCAGGCCAACTCGGGGCACTTATTCGTAGGATGCACTTAGTCACTCAATTCACGCTCAACCAACATGGTGGTGCTGGCGGTTCCGATGATGGCCTTGAACTCAGCGCCTGTTTTATCGATATCGATACGGATTCTTTAGTTTATTCAGGCGCTCGATTGCCGATGTATATTGTCGAGAATAGCGAGGTTATGGAGCTGAAAGGCACTAAAAGCGGCATCGGATATCGAGGCATCCCGCCGACCCAGGAATTCGAGGAAATATCTGTTGCTCTCCGAGGTGGTCAACGTTTTTACATGGTGACGGACGGATTGATCGATCAAATCGGTGGAGAGCGAAGAAGAACGTTTGGCAAGAAGCGATTGAAAGCACTTCTACTGGATATTCAAGATTTGCCTTTCGATGAGCAAAAACAGAAGATTGTATCTGACTTGGCGGATTTCCAAGGCGGCGAAACGCGGCGTGATGATGTCACGGTGCTCGGCTTCAAGCCGTGAGGAAGGAGAAACCCATGTTGGCGCAAGAAATGTATGAATTTCGTGACGAGTTGGCCCAGAGGGGAATTATCTTTTGTTATAGCGGGTACATGACGGAAGAAGTGCTGACAGGGATTGGTAACGCGCTGAAAACCAAGCTCGAGTTTGAACGTGAGGAGCGCGCCAGAGCGAGGAGCTTATTCGCGGTATTCGTCGAGCAGGTACAGAACGTCGTTCGCTATTCCGCCGAACGTGAGGCCAGCGGCGCCAAGGATGATACCAAGGAACTACGTTACGGCGTCCTGACGGTCGGCAAGGCCGATGATAAGTATTTTGTCGCATGTTCGAACCTGATCGCCCGCGAAGATGTCCAGCGGCTCAGCAAGAACCTCAAATTGATACAGGATATGAACAATCAAGAGTTGAAGACGCTCTACAAGGAAACCCTTCGCGGTGAGACCCCCGAGCACAGTAAAGGTGCGGGTGTTGGGTTTATTGATATCGCGCGCCGGGCCATTCATGGCTTCGAGTTCGATTTCCTTGATATTAATGATGACCACTCATATTTTTGCCTGCGGGCATACGTTTAACGCTCGAAGGATGGATGAAATGGAAAAGATCACAATCCATGCAACCGAACGTTCGCCGGCCATCGATTTTGATTTCGCCAGTAATACTTATCTGATCAAGGGCGAATCTTATCCCGAAGACGTCACAGAGTTTTTTGGCCCGATAATGGAGAAATTGGATGGTCATCTCCGTGGTCAATCGGGCGAAAATATCTCATTTGTATTCGAGTTGATCTATTTCAATAGTTCTACGGCCAAAGTACTGATGGGTCTCTTCGATATGCTCGAAGAGGTCGCGGATGAAGGAAACGAGGTTGCCGTCACTTGGTGTTATGAAGAGGACGACGACAATATGCAGGAGCTGGGAGAAGAGTTTGGGGAAGACCTCGTGCAGGCGACCTTCATACTAAAAGAACTCCCTTTAGAATAGTCTGACGCCTAATTGTCATATGAGATTTTTAAAAAAGAACAAGACGCACTTGAACAGGCCAAGGCGCTTGTTGATGCTGGGGAACATGGCGATGGCGAAGCCGCAAAGCATTTCGAAGCCCTGCTAAATGCCTATGAAAAATTGTTTAAGACGACACGTCGGCTTGTTCGGGTAAGCGACCGAAACGAGGCCGAGCTCAACAAGGCCACGAAGGCCTTGGATGAAAAGAATCTTATGCTCGAGGGCCTCTCCGGCAAGCTTGGCAAGTATCTTTCGCCGCAAATTTACGAAGCGATCTTTGCGGGTGTCTCTGATGCGGATGTTCGAACGGAGCGCAAAAAACTCACGGTCTTCTTTTCCGATATCAAAAATTTCACGGCGACAACGGAGGAGATGGAGCCCGAGGATATGACGTTTATCCTTAACGACTACCTGACCAAGATGACCGAGATCGCGCTCGAACATGGTGGCACTATCGACAAGTACATCGGCGACGCGATCATGGTGTTTTTTGGTGATCCGGATACCAAGGGCGTTAAAGAGGATGCTGCGGCGGCAGTGCGAATGGCGATCGCGATGCAGCGTCGCATGGTTGATCTTCGGGCCAAGTGGTCAGACATGGGCTTCAAACTCCCGTTCCATATTCGGTGCGGCATCAACACTGGCTATTGCAACGTAGGCAACTTTGGCTCCGAACAGCGGATCGATTATACGATCATCGGAGGGCAGGTTAATTTGGCGGCAAGGCTCGAATCAATATGCGAACCCGATGGCGTCACTCTCTCTCACGAGACGTACACACACGTTCGTGACGCAATCGACGCAACACCGCTCGACCCAATCCAAGTCAAAGGTATCCGGGACCCAGTAACGCCTTACTCGGTAGAAGGAATATTTGACGATTGGAACGAGACTGAGCGTTATATTCGTCGCGACGATGTCCCAGGTCTCCGCATTTGGGTAGACCTCCTTAGGCTTTCCGATGATCAACGTCGGGATGCGGTTCACGAACTAGAAGAAGCCACAAAATTATCCAAGAACGTTCTCATTAAATCGCTATGTTCATCGTCAAAGGACTTGGCTGTTTGCTCTTTCTATCTTTACTAAGACTGTCCGCTAAGGGGCGCGAGCAGAAGTTTCGATTCGAAACCGGCGATGGCCGCTTCACCCTCGGGATCGGCCCCAAGCGTGATTGCCGTCAACCAAAATACCCATTAATAGGAATTTATTGACTTTTCGAAAACCCCATGCTATGGCTGGTTCGCCGCGTCGGTTTCCGCCGGTGACGGCACGCTATTGGACATTCGTATAGGATTTGAGCCGGGGCCGATTCCTTCACAAGCGGGAGGCGGTTGGAACTGGCCATGGGGTTTCCCCCCACCCTGCCCCTTGTGTGTACTGATGGGTGTTACAATGCGGTGCCGGTGGATGGATAGGTGCGCCACGCCACCGGCGCGGAGGAGAGGCCGTCTGACCCTTGGCGCCATGGTTGAAGCGCCGGACGCCGTGGGGGAGCGAGGTCCCCTCCGCCTTCTTTCGAAGCCCGCACGGTTGCGTGGGCATGTTAGCCCGCACCGCAAGGAAGGGATAGAGGGAATGATACGGACGGCTGTTCATGTGGGGATCGACGTGGCCAAGGATTTCGTGGATGTGGCGATCGGAGACGATGGCGAATGCTTTCGCGTAACGACCGACACGGCGGGGTTGGATGCCTTGGCGTGCCGGGTCTCGGGGTTCGGTCCGGGCGTTGTTGTCGGCCTTGAGGCCAGCGGCGGCTACGAGCGTCCCATCATCCGCCGCTTGCACGAGGCGGGGATCGCGGTGCGTCTGGTGGACCCGGCTCGGGTGCGTCAGTTCGCGCGGGCGATGGGCATCAAGGCCAAGAACGACCGCTTGGACGCGGCGGTGATCGCGGCCTTTGTCGCCACCGTGGACGGTGCGCTGAACGTTGCCGAGCCGGCGCGGGAAAGACTCTGCGAGCATGTGCGCTACCGCCGCCAGCTCATGGAGGCGCTGACCGTCATCGACAACCAGGCGCGGCTGACCGACGACGCCGGCCTCGAGGCCCTGGCCGCCGAACGCCGGGAACTGCTGCGCCGCCAGGTGGACGAGATCGAGCATCGCATCGTGCGATTGATCGATGCCGATCCGGCCATGTCGAAGACCTTCGCCCTGCTGCGTTCGGTGCCCGGCGTCGGGCCGGTGCTGGCCTGGACGCTGATTGCCGAGATGCCGGAGTTGGGTAGCCTCGACCGCTGGAAGGTGGCGGCATTGGCCGGCGTCGCTCCCTTTGACCGCGACAGCGGCGGGCACAACGGTAAACGCATGATCCATGGCGGCCGCGCCAATGTCCGCAAGGTGCTCTACATGGCCGCCGTCGCCGCCGCCAGATGCAACCCGCCGATCCAGGCGTTCCACCAGCGCCTGCGCGATCAAGGCAAACCGCCCAAAGTGGCCATCACCGCCTGCATGCGAAAGCTGCTCATCACCCTCAACGCCATCGCAAGGGATCAAGTCGAGTGGAAACCCGCAATCTAAAAAAAACGCCGAACACGGTTGCTCCCCCACAAGGGGGGAGGGAAGAGTTCGCTGGTGCCGTTTCGTCCCTTCCTCCTCGATGGGGGAAGGCCGGGATGGGGGTGATGGGGCCGCGTGACGGGTTGTTTTGGCGGCAACACCGAGACCGCTGGAGACGCGCGCCCCCAAAGCCCACTGGCAACCGGGCCATCCCCGGCGCGCTGCAGTGGGGGTAAAATTGGGTTCGTTCCTGAGATTTTTTTGGGAATCGTTTGGAATCAACGGCTTCCAACCCGCGTTTCGGTGTCGGGCATGGGCGCGGACGAAATTGGGTTCGTTTCCCATATTTTTTATGATGCCATTGATTACAAAGCGTTTTTGACCCCCGAAAAACGCTTCCGAAACGAAATCGGAAACCGGCGCCGGGCATGCGTTCAACCCTGTCCCCACTGACTTGCGTCACGGAAACCGCGCGCGCTATCGGTTACACTTACTGCATACGGTGAAGCGGATTCCCCCCGCCTGACGGAGGCCGCCATGTACAGACAGCCGCACTTCGACCTCGGTTCGGGCCTGGCCATCATCGCGGTGGTGGCGCTGGCGCTGCTTGTGCTTTGGGCGCTGCTGCACCTGCCCATCGGCGCGCCGGCCCTGACGGTAACGATCTGAGCGCGTGACGATCGTCACAGCGCCATCCTTATGGTTGCGTCATGATGCCTGGGAATCGCGGGACGCGATTCCTCATGCAACCTCCCAGAACAGGAGCGATGACCATGACCAACCTGAAAGCCTTCGGCCTCGCGGCCCTGTTGTCGGCCATGACCTTGGCGATGATCTACGCGAACGCCGGCCTGCCCTGAGCAGGCACGGTTGCGTCACCCGCGGGCAGCGGCCATCCTGCCCGCATGGGTGACGCACGACCGCTCAACCTGATCTGGCGCCGCGGCGTCCTCGACGGTGTCTTGGAAGCGCAGTTCCTGCGCCAAGACGTCCTGGGCGCGCTCGCCCGGCCGCAGCGCTGGATCGCGCTTGAGGACGGCCAGCCCCTGCCCGAGCTGGACGACCTCTTGATCTGTTCCTTCGGCGATTGCGGCGACGTGCTGCGGGGCCTGCGCGCGGGGGGCCGGCACAATATCGGCGTCCTGCACCTGGGCGACGAGACCGGCCGCGACGATCTGGGTTTCTATGCCGACGCCGATTACGTGCTGCGCCACTACCACCGCGCCGGCCTGCCGGCTGCGGCCGGGCGTTGCCGGCGGGTGCTCTGGGTTCCCAACGGCTGGGCGGCGGGCATCGGGCCGGTGGATAGCGCCCGGCACCTGCCCTTCGCCGAGCGGCGCATGGAGCTCTTCTTCGCCGGCCATGCCGGAACCGATGCCGCCCCCCTGCCCGGCCGCCAGGCCATGCTGGGCGCGCTCCGGGCTCGCGCCCGGCCGGCGACGGTGATCCTCACCGACGGCTTCGGCCAGGGGCTCGGCGCGCAAACCTACGCCGGCTACCTGGGTGACACCCGCTTCGCCCTGGCGCCGGCCGGCAACGCCGCCGAGACCATCCGCTTCTATGACGCGCTCGAATGCGGCGCGCTGCCGGTCGTCACCGATGCGCCCTGGCTGCACGACACGGACGGCGCCGGATGGTCCGGTCCGCCGCCGGTGCCGGTGCTGGCCGGCTGGCACGAACTGCCGGCCATGGACTTCGGCCGCTACGGCGAAGACGGCCGCATCGCCGCGCTCGATTGGTGGCGGGAGCTGAAAACGCGCACCCGGACGCGCGTGGCGGAAACCGTCGAAGCCGCCTTCGCCGCCGTCGCCGCCTGAGGCGGCTTTTCCCCCACGCCCGGGGGCGCTACCGTGAGACAGGCAACAGGTGGGGACGGAGACAAGATCATGGTCAAGGCCGCGGTCATTCACGAGAAAGGCGCGCCCGAGGTGTTTTGCTGGGAGGAGGTGGACGTCCCCGATCCCGGCCCCGGCGAGGTGCGGCTGCGACACACCGCCATCGGCGTCAATTATGCCGACACCTATCACCGGCGCGGCATGCCGCACGTGATCCCGCTGCCCGACCCGCCGCTGATCCTCGGGCTCGAGGGTGTCGGCATCGTCGAGGCGCTGGGCGAAGGCGTCACCGATGTCGCCGTCGGCGAGCGGGTCGGCTATTGCAAGCCGCCGGTCGGTTCCTACGCCGAGGCGCGCGTCTATCCCGCCGACACCCTGGTCCCGGTGCCGGACGGCATCGACGACGTCGCGCTCGCCGGGTTGATGATGTCGGGCCTGACGGCGCAGATGCTGTTGAAGCGCACCTATCCGGTGAAGCCCGGCGACGTGGTGCTGGTGCACGCCGCCGCCGGCGGCATGGGCCATGTGCTCTGCCCCTGGGCCAAGCACCTGGGCGCGACGGTGATCGGCACCGTCGGCTCGCCGGCCAAGGCCGCGATCGCGCTGGGGCTCGGCTGCGACCACGTCATCGACTACGAGGCCGAGGACTTCCCCGCCCGGGTCAAGGAGATCACCGGCGGCGAGGGCTGCGACGTGGTCTACGAATCGATCGGCAAGACGACGCTGAAGAAATCGCTGGCGTCGCTGAAACCGATGGGGCTCTGCGCCGCCTTCGGCCATGCCTCGGGCGAGCCCGACCCCATCGATATCATCCGCGACCTCGGCACGCCGGGCGCCTACTACATCACCCGCCCCGGCCTGCACTGGTACGCCCGCGACCGCGCGACGCTGCTCGCCGCCGCCGCCGACCTGTTCGACGCCATGCGCGCCGGCGTCGTCAGGGAAACCGTCGGCGCCACCTACCCGCTGCGCGACGTCGCCGAAGCGCACCGCGCCATCGAGAACCGCCGCACCACCGGCGCCATCGTGCTGTTGCCCTAGGGAGGCCCAAACCCATGCCCGCGCCGGAACACTTGCTGGCCTTCGTTCTCGCCTCCGCGCTGCTCGGCATCACGCCGGGGCCGGACATCATCTACGTCCTGGTGCGCGGCGCCGCCCAGGGCCCGAAAGCCGGCGTCGCCGCCG
>Ga0070728_10006786_pt1 | contig 10711 bp, 8 predicted proteins | sample tdDd471_FD_66723 | JGI IMG/M metagenome (GOLD analysis project Ga0070728, IMG submission 66723) | Marine sediment microbial communities from the Atlantic coast under amendment with organic carbon and nitrate - tdDd47.1 | ecosystem: Environmental > Aquatic > Marine > Coastal > Sediment | place...
GGTTGTCTTGTGCTCGTCGCCTAGCAGCTGGCACTCCCTGAACAGGCTTAATCGTAATCGGTTTTCTACTCATGGGGGCGTTTGTACTCGCCTTTGAATTTCTCTACGGGATACTTGCGGTCGTTGGCCTCGCATTTGGCGTGCGCGGCTGCAACCAGATCGATGCCAAGCTCGTCGGAAATCCGGGTCAGGTAGATGAGGATGTCGGCCAGTTCTTCGCCGACAGCATGTTTCTTGTCGCCTTCCAGCTTCCAGCTTTCCTCCTGCGAGATCCACTGGAAATGTTCGGCCAGTTCCCCGACCTCGCCGGTCAGGGCCAGCACGAGATTCTTCGGTGACTGATGCCGCTGCCAGTTGCGGTCTTCGATGAACGTACGGTGCTTTTGATTTAGTTCTTTAAGTGAGTCCATTCGCGTTTTGTCCAAGTGTAAGCTGTTTTTACGATAGTACTTCTTTGCGCGGGTTTTCTATTTTACCCATGCGTATGACAGCCATGCCGAAGTTGTGAGGAGAAGTCTCCAATTCAAATACGTCGGGTGTGGCAATCTTTCTTAAGTTATCTATGAGGAAGCGTGGTCCTTCCCATTTGCAATTGCTCGGGAAAACATCATGAAGGATTATAATGCTGTCGTCCTTGAGGTAGGGAATGAATGCATCGAAATCATTAATACACCCTTTGATCGAATGGTCGCCGTCGATGTAAAGGATATCAATCGGTTTTGTGCTGATTTTGTGCCATTCTTTTCCTATCGCCTTTGAGTCACCCTGTATCAGCGTGACCTGTTCGTTCAATCCAGCCTTGACAATTCGTTCCTTTACTATGGGGAAAGGGTCAAGAATGCACCTCGTTTGTGTACCGCTACTATAAGGAAGAATGTCGGAGTGCAAATCTATCGAATGCAGTTTTCCACCTTTGTTGGCATCCTTAAGGGCCCCGCCGACCCATAGGGTTGATACTCCGAGAAAAGTGCCTATCTCGACCATACTTTTGGGGTTGGAATTGACAACGATGGAGCGCAGAAACTCTCCTTGCTGAGGAGAAAGAGATGTCGGTCGCGTCATGGGAGAGCTATAGAGATCACAGAGTTCCTTGGTCCATGAAGCCGAGCTTGTCCGCAGCCATTTGGGAAGCGAATACGTAAGCTTGTAGTGCTTCTCCTTAAACAAATCCTCAAAAAAAACGGGTAGGTCTGAACGCAAGATGGCGCCGTGGCCATCATGGGAGATATCCATGGATAACTCTTTAGCTTTCTCCTCGAGCACGGTTACGTCAATCCCTGTCATTTCGTGTAAGGCGTTGATGGTGTAAGCCTCAACACTATTTTGATGGTCAGACATAGGGCATTATCTCCTTGGGTGGGGATATTTTGCTATCCTATATCATAACGTGCGACTTTTGTCTGAGCGTTTTTTGCCACATGAAGACATGTGCCGGGGTGTGCTTGGATGGTGGCTATGAGAGCCTATAGTCGATGTGGGATCAGCCGATGAGAATAATACGAACATATCTAAAAGGATTGAAATGAGTATTGTTGCTGTTCATGACATTTACAAGCCGCTTCAAGAGCAGAGTATCAAGCAGGAGTTTGATGCTGTGGCTGCGCTTCGCGTGATCAGTCGGATGGATAAGATTGAAGCTCAACAAGTTGTTTTGAAGAACGTGGTTTCCAATGCCTACTCGGAAAAAAATTCTGGCAGGGTGGTGGATACGAGCGGTTAGGATTGCTTAATTGCCAATGAAAAAGTCCCACCTTGCGAGCGCAGGGTGGGACTTTCTGTTTTAATCCTTTCCGGGTGAGTTGTCGTTCGCTTTGGTTAACATTTGTGCAGCTTTCTCTAGAGCAATTAGAAATAGTGTGTCTTCAAAGTCATATATTACAATACGTCTTTTAGATTCTATATGGTTTTGAACAAGTTTAGACCCTATTTCCGAGATTCTACCAGGGAGGCCCCCGAACACGGTGTCGATTAGCTTTGGACCAAATTCAAGGATACCTAGGTAGTTTTCTTTCATTGAAAACACTGTTGGAAATTTGGAGTACATTTTTTTTGTTGTTTTGAACGCAGTCGCTAATCCTTTTTGGACAGGAACTTCCGAATTATCCAACAAGGATTGTGCTTCAGAATGGGCAGTGAAAAGGTCACTTTCTATAATTTCATTTAGCCGATGAACATCATCAGTATGTACGACCTTCTGGGGAGTTATACTATTCGTACGGTGGGGCGTGATTGATGACAGTAAGTTTGAAATCGGAATTAGTAGCTCGTCAGGGAGGAGTGGCGTAGCTTTTTCTATATCCGGGAGTTGTCCTGGAAGTAATAGTGAAGAGTTGGTTTCCATTGCACGAAACAGATCATCTAGGAAACACATTATGCATATTACTTGATTGTACTCAATCTTTCGTTGCCATTCAGCCGGTAAAAACTTTGAAAAATAATTTTCGAGTTCTGTGAATTGCCTACTCTTACTAGGTAAGAATATTGTGCGGTCAGCGACAAACTGGGATGTTGGTTTTGCCGATTCCATATCGATTGTTACAAATGTGTCTATGCCCGCCTGAAAGGCCGTAGTATAAAAAACTGATTCCATGCTAATGCCGCGTTCTCCTGTAACTTTTTCTGCGGCTTCAATCAGCTTGGATAGGCCACTAATCGTGCCCATTTGAAATGGTCCTAAATACCCTTTCTTCATAGTATGCTCCAGCTAGATTGGGAGAAGAGATTTGTAATTGTTAACTAACGTATGGAAGATCAAGGCGACTGTTTTTTTGCGAACTTCTATTCCTGACTGGCCTGATGTCTCAACGCATCGCCGTTCTGCCATGCTTCCACGTCCTTCCAGAACTCGCGGCTGGGGAAAACCTGCCAGCCCTGGCCCAACTTCATGTTAACCACCGACTCATTGGAGATGATGCCGAGGTTGACGGTGGTCTTGCCGGGATAACGTTGCAGGATGACCTTGAGCGCATTCAGATGCCCGTCATTGGCGTTTTTCTCGCCGATCCAGAGAGATACAGGTTGGTCCGAGCCCTGGACTGCATCTGCCAGGAACAGGACTTTTTCGGCCAGGATCTTGGCGGCCTTGGGAGCCTCTTCCTGACCGGGTTCTTCACGGATGTCGATCTTGCCCTGGACGAGCAGGGGACGGTCGGCGTCGATGAGTTCCTTGGCCTCGGCGTAGACGTTGGGCAACATGGTTACCTCGCCTGAGGTCGTCAAATCCTCGGCTACGCAGAATGCCATGGGGTCACCTTTTTTGGTGATGAATTGTTTGTAATTCGGGATGATTACGGCCACGCGAACTTCGGTACCGTTGGGGATGGTCTTGCATTCTTCAAGGGTGTTTGTGCGCAGGCGGGCCAGTTCCGGGCGGTAGGCCAGCAGAGGGTGGCCGGAGAGGAAGAAACCGAGCACTTCCTTCTCAAGTGTAAGTTTTTCCCGGTCGTCAAATTCCTCGCAAGAAGAACAGGTGGGCGTGTGGGCTTCTTCCTTGTTGTCGCCTGTGCCGAGCATGTCCAGCATGTTGAGCATGCCGGTATCCTTTTCCTTGGCCTTTTTCTGGCCTATGGAGACGGCCTTTTCCACGTCTTCAAGCAGTGCGGCTCGGGAGCAGTTGAAACAGTCCAGGGCGCCAGCCTTGATCAGCGATTCAAGTACGCGCTTGGTGACGCGGCGCAAATTCACGCGCTCGCAGAAGTCGAAAATATCCTTGAACGGTCCGTCCGCCTCGCGAACGACCACGATCTCGTTGATAGCTTCTTCGCCCACGTTCTTGATGGCGGCCATGGCGAACAGGATGTCGCCGTCGAGTACTGAGAAACGCGCCTGGCCTGCGTTGACGTTCGGCTGCTTGACCGTGATTTCCATGTCGCGGCAGGCGTTGATGTACATGATGATTTTTTCGGTGTTGTTCATTTCCGTACTCATCAGAGCGGCCATGAATTCTACCGGGAAGTGCGCCTTCAGGTAGGCGGTATGGTATGAAATAAGTGCGTAGGCTGCGGAGTGCGACTTGTTGAAGCCGTAAGCAGCGAACTTTTCCATGGTGTCGAAAATACCGTTGGCGATGCCGTCGTCGATCTCGTTTTCGCGAGATCCCTCAAGAAAACGGGCGCGCTGTTTCGCCATTTCTTCGGCGATCTTCTTACCCATTGCACGACGCAGCAGGTCACCTTCACCCAGCGAGTAGTTTGCAACAGTCATGGCGGTCGCCATGACCTGTTCCTGATAGACCATGACCCCGTATGTGGGCGCGAGTGTATCTTCCAGCGAGGGGTGCGGGTAGGTAACTTCGATGTCACCATGTTTGCGCATGATGAATTCATCAACCATGCTCACCCCATGTGCACCGATCATACCCAGCGGGCCGGGACGATAGAGTGCGAGCATGGCGACAATGTCTTCGAAACAATCTGGCCGCAACATGCGGAGATACTTGCGCATGCCGGACGATTCGACCTGGAATATTCCGTCGGTGTCGCCCTTGGCGAATATGTCGTAGGTGGCCGGATCGTCCAGGGCAAGGGTGTCGAGATCTGGGGCGTGCTTACCTTGCTCCTTGATGATGTCGATGCAGTCTTCGATGACCGTCATGGTGCGCAGGCCCAGGAAATCGAACTTGATCAGGCCGACTTCTTCGACCTTCTTCATGTCGAACTGGGTCACGATTTCACCCTTCTTCCCTTTGTAGAGAGGAAGGTATTCGGTCATGGGCTTGTCTGAGATGACCACGCCCGCCGCGTGGGTGGAGGCGTGTCGGCACAACCCTTCTAGGCGCGTTGCAATGTCGATGAGCTTGGCGACGCGCTCGTCGGTGGCGACCATGTCGTCCAGCTCCACCACAGCCTTGACCGCGTTTGGCACGCTGATCTTGGCCTTTTCCACGCCGAGCAGCTTGGCCATCAGGTCTGGGTCTTCCGGGATGAGCTTGGCGATACGGTCGGTTTCGCCAAACGTCATGCCCAGTGCGCGGCCAACGTCCTTGATGACCGCCTTGGTCTTCATGGTTCCGAAGGTGGTGATCTGCGCCACCCGGTCGTGGCCGTATTTTTCTGCGCAGTACCTGACGACCTCAAGGCGGCGGCGTTCGCAGAAATCAACGTCGATATCAGGCATGGATATGCGCGCGACGTTGAGGAAACGTTCGAACAGCAGGTCATAGGGGAGCGGGTCGATGTTGGTGATCTTGAGCGACCATGCCACGATGGAACCGGCTGCCGAGCCACGGCCCGGTCCAACGGGGATTTTCTGTTCCTTGGCCCAGTTGATGAAATCCTGGACTATAAGGAAATAGGCGGGGAAGCCCATCTCGGTGATAATGCCCAGTTCATAGTCGAGGCGATCCCAGTAGACTTTTTCGTCCACATCATAGGTGATGGTTTCCAGTCGTTTTTTTAGCCCTTCTCGGCAGAGCTTGTCGAACTCCTCGTCCATGTCCGAGACGCCTTCGGAAAGCTCGTACTCGGGGAAATAATAGTTGCCCAGCTCGATTTCGACGTTGCACTGCTCGGCGATGCGCTGGGTGTTGGTGATGGCCTCGGGCACGTGGGAGAAGGCTTTTTCCATCTCCTCCGGCGTCTTGAAATAGAGCTCCTGCGTGTCCATCTTGAAACGCTTTTCGGCGTCCACGGTGGTCTGGGTCTGGATGCACAGCAGGGTGTCGTGCGCTTCGTAATCCTCGGCCGTCAGGTAATGGCAGTCGTTGGTGGCCACCAGCGGTAGGCCAGTTTTTTCGCCACACTGGATGAGCAGGTCGTTGAGCCGGGTCTGCTTGCCGATGCCGTTGTCCTGAAGCTCAAGGTAGAAATTTCCGGGAAAGATGGACTCGTAGGTCTTTGCCATCTCAACGCCCGCATCCAGTCCCTCGTTCATGAGCATGCGCGGCACTTCACCACCCAGGCAGGCGGACAGGGCGATGAGGCCTTCGGAGTATTCGTTGAGTATGTGTTTGCTGACGCGGGGCTTGTAGTAGAAGCCTTCCAGATAGCCTTTGGAGACGATCTTGATGAGGTTTTTGTAGCCTTGCTGATTTTTGGCGAGCAGCACGAGATGGTATCCGCCGCCCTTTGTCTTTTTCAGGTGCGCGTCTTCATCTTCGATATCGCCGGGGGCTACATAGACTTCGCAACCGATGATCGGCTTGATGCCCATGGCCATGGCGGCCATGTAGAAGGTCACGGCTCCGAACATGGACCCGTGATCGGTTATGGCAACGGCGGGCATGCCAAGGTCCTTGGCCCGCGAAAGCAGGTCCTTGATGCGAATGGCCCCATCGAGCAAACTGTACTCGGTGTGGACATGAAGATGTACGAATTCAGCCACTGATGATCCCCGGTGAAAACTGTTACTATGCGGACATAAACCTATACTGGATAATGCGAAGCAAGGGAAGAAGCGAGGGGCTCTTTGTGCAATATTTTACTGTAATCCTTCGGTATTCCAAGGATTCACAGAGTGAGGAGAGGCCTGTTGAAAACCCGGGCATTTTTTCAAGTGTCACCGGTAATCGTGACAAACCCCCATTGACCGAAAAGTACGCACGGCGTAGATAACGTAACGCTATATGTTGTCGCTTATTGCGGAAAAGGCGAAAGCTCGAAGGAAAACCATGTCCGATCAGTCCAAAACTCCGGTTGACGAGAAGGCCGTTCTTGAGATTCTAAAATCCAAGAATGTGCATACTTTTTTCCAGCCTGTGGTTTCGATATCAACCAAGTCCATTGTCGGTTTCGAGGCTTTTTCACGCGGTGGTGGTGGGGATGTTTGCGTCATTGATCCCGCGATGCTCTTTCACGATGATCTCAAGCCCGAGTTGAAGGTGGACGTGGATCGGCTGTGTCGTGAGAAGGCTTTCGAGCAGTTCAAGCCCATTTACGGCGGGCATAAGGACATGCTGCTTTTTGCGAACATCAGTGCCGACATCCTGCCCCATGTAGAGACCGGGTCAAAGGTACTCAAGCATCAGGTCGCCAGCATGGATATCGACCCGGGCAATGTGGTTATCGAATGCCCGCTGTGCAGAAGCGATTCCAAGGAGATGGTCGAATTTGCCAAAATGTACAAGGAGTTCGGCTTCAAGATCAGTTTAGATAGCTGTGATGTTGACGACTCTTTCAGTCAGGCAATTTCAACCATTGAGCCGGATTTTGTGAAGATCAATCCGACTTTCTACGCCAAGGCCGCGCGCAAGGATTATTCTACCAAGGCGCTGGAGTCAGTGATTGAAGTGGTGGACCGTGTCGGCGGTGCCGTTATTGCCCAGGGCGTGGAGAGCGAAGAGGATTCCATCCGACTCCTGACTGCGGGGGTGCATCTCCAGCAGGGGTATTACTATACCAAGGACGAGAACGACAAAACCGGCGATCCGGCCAGGATGTTCCTCCAGAAAATTGTTGATACTTACGACAAGTTCAAGAAGGTCAAAGTTCAGCTGATCAAACGCAAGAAGGAGAGGTTTGATGCCACCTTCAAGAATGTTGCCTCCATTTGTTCCAAGTTTGCGGGCATGCCCGAAGACAAGTTCGAGGACGCGGCCAAGGTTCTGGTGCGCAACATCGATGACGTCGTCTCCATGTTCGTGGTGGACGAGGGTGGCGAGCAGATAACCAACCGCATTCACGTCAAAGCCACAGGCAACAAGAATCGGTCAGCCAAGATTCTGGGCTCGGAAAAGGGCGTGGACCACTCGGTGTGCGACTATGTCATGTACCTCGACATGGGGTACGAGAAGTTCGTTACCCGACCTTTCATTTCCCCCTATACCGCCGAAGAGACCTGCATAATAAGCAAGCCTTTCTACAACAGCGAGGGCCTGAGATACGTAGTCTGCATCGAGATGCCCTACCCAGGCTAGCTGATCAAAAGAGGCCGGTTGCTTCGTTGCTGCAAAAAAGCCAGACCCTCACGTATAAGAATACGCTACGGTCCTGGCTTTTTATTGCGCCTTGCACTCGTCCCCTTTTGATCAGCTAGCAAGTTCGAGCTGTTGACATTCTTCGGTGAAAGCGGTCCATTGCGAGAGGTTGAACCTCTGTAACAGGGAGATCACTTGGACGTATCCGGCGACATTACCACTTACCTCTGGCAGCGGCTGCCACTCATCCTGCTTTTTGTCAGTGGGTATTTCGTATACCAGCTCATGGCGGCAACCAGGATTACCGATGCATTTGTCTCCTGGGCACTCAAAAAAAGCTGTGGGAGTGCTTCGGCCCTTATACTATATGTAATAGGCGCATCAGCTGCGCTCTCTTCGTTTATCCCAAATACCATCACCGTACTCACGCTCCTGCCTGTACTCAAACGACTGGATGAGGATTACGCCAGGCAGGGCATTACCGGCATGACGACCGTGCTGATGTGCTCGGCCATCTACGGTGCGGCCATCGGTGGCATGGGGTCCATGATCGGTTCGCCTGCCAATGCCGTTCTTTTCGGTGCGCTCGATCTGTTTGAAATTCCAGGCCGGGAGCAGATCACCTTTTTCAACTGGTTTTTCTGGTCCGTGCCGTTGGTGGTGATGTTTGTTCTCGCCGCTTGGGGTGTGGCTGCATGGCTGGGACTGCCTGCCCATGTGCGAAAGGCGACCGTGAAGTTGGAGTGTCTGGATGAAACGTGCGAGACCAATGTCCGCCAGCGGTTTGGCTCAAGGCTGTTTTGGCTCTATATGACCTATTGGATAACGGAAGCCGTGCTAAGACAGGCTGTCCCCTGGTTTGCTGGGATATCGCCAATCGTCTGTCTAGTTTTCACGGGATTGTTCTTCTACCTGACGTTCATCAGGGTGGCGCCGGAATCGCCCTTCGCCAGTGGTCCGTTGCTCAGGCCGGGCGATCTGCTCAAGGGCATCCCTCGCCGGGGGCTGCTTTTCATACTGGTGCTGGCCGTGTTGTTTGCAGTGGTCCATTGGCTGAAGATCGATGAGAAGGCGGTTATCCTGGCCGGAGAGCTTCTTCAGGGTGATATGTCACCGCTGCTACTATTCCTTCTGACCATTTTGTCAGTGATATTCCTGACCGAAGCGCTGTCGAACACGGCGGTCGTTGCCGCGTTTTTCACCATCGCCTACTACGCGGCCCTGGGGCATGACATGAATCCGATGTATCTGATGATGGGTGTGGGCGTCGCTTCCACCTGTGCCTTCATGACACCTATCGCCACTCCCACCAATGCCCTCGCGTATGGAGAGATGCGCGGTGCATCGCTGCCCCGAATGCTCGGGCTGGGCTTCGTGCTTAACGTGGTTGGTGCCGTCATCCTGACCGGCTGGCTGAGTTGGGTGCTGCCGCTTGTGTATTAAATAAAGACTCACCAAATAGAAAAGGCCCGTACATGAAAATGTACGGGCCTTCATGTTGGTATCGAGGCGGTTACCGTACGAAGATCTTCTTCACATCCTTGGTGAAGCTTATATTCTTCAGGAGCCATCCGTTCTTGCTTTTGTAGTAATAGAAATCGAACATGGTTGGTTGTTTTTGAAACAGCAGGATATAGCGATATCTGACGACGGAGCTTCCCGCCTTTTGTTCGATAAGCTTCTCATATGCGAAGGGCTTTCCGTTCTTCTTCGTCAGGCTGTATAGTTCAAACTTGAGCTTATCCAGTGTTTCCTTGGTGTGGCTTTTGCCGAACAGTGTCTTGAAGGCTGCATCGATGTTTCCCTGGACCATGAGATCCAGGCCTCTTTCGATGTGCGCCTGCGGGCCGGTCTGCTTCCAGCTTGATGGCGGCATTGTGTCTTGGGCACCAAATGCCGAACCTGTAAATAGGATCAGGGTCAGGCAGCAGGACATGAATAAGGCTGTTCGCATTGGTGTTCCTTGAGTGATTATGTTGCTCATGGGGACTATGTATCAGACTTTTCCGGGTCGAGCGAGACACCCAGATGTTTTCCGACGGTTTCCCTCAGCTTGGCCTTGGTTACCGGCTTTGGGAGATATCCCGTGCAGCCGGCTTCTTTAGATTTGATTTTCTCTTCCTTGAGGGCGTGGGCCGTGACCGCAATGATGGGGGTGACAGGGCTGCCGTCCTCACTTTCCCGAATACGTATCTTTCTTGTGGTCTCATGACCGTCCATGCCGGGCATCTCTATATCCATAAGAATAAGGTCGTATGGCTGCGCGAAGTGTTTGGTCAGCGCCTCTTCACCGCTTTCTGCGGTTTCCAGGGTGTGTGGAATGTCCTTGAGGAACATGGTGAACAGCAACCGGTTGCGCTCGTCATCTTCCACGAGCAGGATGCGCTTCGGTCCTGAGTCGGTCTGAGCTTTTGGCACGATGACCTCGTCGGCCTCCACGGCTGCGCCGAAATGGGGATCAAGTTTCAGCTGCGCGGTGAATGAGAAGGTGCTGCCTTTTCCCGGTTCGCTCGTGACAGACATTTCGCCGCCCATAAGTGCAGCCAGGTTTCGGCTGATGGCCAGCCCAAGTCCGGTCCCGCCATACTTGCGGGTGGTAGAGCCGTCGGCCTGGGTGAAGCGTTCGAAGACCAGCCCCTGCTTGTCCTCGGGAATACCTATGCCGGTATCTGTCACGGAGAAGTTTATGGTGACCCAGTCCGGTGTCTTGTCGTTGCTTCGGCGGGCCACAGCATCGGCCGTCAGTGATATCGATCCGCTGGGCGTGAACTTCATGGCATTGCCGATGAGGTTGACCAGTATCTGCTTGAGCGCGGTGGGGTCGCCGATAATGTGTTCCGGTGTCCCTGTGGTCACGGT
>Ga0070728_10006787_pt1 | contig 10709 bp, 8 predicted proteins | sample tdDd471_FD_66723 | JGI IMG/M metagenome (GOLD analysis project Ga0070728, IMG submission 66723) | Marine sediment microbial communities from the Atlantic coast under amendment with organic carbon and nitrate - tdDd47.1 | ecosystem: Environmental > Aquatic > Marine > Coastal > Sediment | place...
GTCAAGGAGGACCTGCGTGCTTCGGCAGCTACCCGACATCGTCAGGAGCCATGGTGTCGGCTGGATGGCCTGGCGCCTGACCTACCTGCTTGCCCGCCGGTCACCCTGGTTTCGCTGGCGCTTGCCGGGTGGCCCGGACTACATCTCGAGCACCCATTCACTCCTGGGATCTCATGACCAGGCTGACCTGGCCAGGATCTGGCGTTCATCGCCCGGCCCCTTCTTTCTGCCTGCAGACCGGGGAGTTCCGGCCGAGGACGTGAGTGACGCCTCCCGGGCGGTGGCCGATGCCGACGCCATCGTGGATGGCCGCCTTCACTACTTTCAGGCTCATTGGCGCTCCGTGGAGACCCCGCCGGCCTGGCACCGATCTCCGGCCACGGGATCCGACTGGCCCGCGTCTGAGCACTGGTCACTGGTCGAGGAACTGGGCCGACCGGGCGACGATGTGAAGTGGGTCTGGGAAGCCTCCCGCTTCACCCACGTGTTCACCCTGGCCCGGGCCTACGCCGCCACCGGCGACGAACGATATGCCGAGGTTTTCTGGCAGCACTGCCTGGACTGGCTGCGTGCCAACCCTCCCGAACGGGGTGTGAACTGGGGTTGTGGACAGGAAGCCTCACTGCGGGCCCTGGCCTGGTTGTTCGGACTTCAGGTCTTCCGGGAAGCACGGGCGACCACCGACGAGCGGGTGAGCACCTTGATCACGGCCCTGGCCTACCACGCCCACCATATCGACCGTGTCCACTGGTATGCGCGCCGGTGCGTCCGGAACAATCATGCCATCAGTGAGGCCGTGGCGCTCTGGTCGCTGGGCACGTGCTTGCCCTGGCTGCCGTCCGCCAAGCGCTGGCGACAGCGCGGCTGGCGAAGTCTGGGCGAGGAGCTGAACTGGCAGATCTATGCCGACGGCAGCTACGTCCAGCACTCATTCAATTACAGCCGACTGGTGGCCGATCTCGGAACCTGGGTCCTGTCCCTTGCTCGGGCCGCCGATCAAGAGGTCCCATTGACCATCCGGCAGCCTCTGGAACGCTTGCTCGATTTCCTGCTCGCCCACCAGTTCGGGGCCGACGGTTCGCTACCCAATTATGGTGCCAACGATGGGGCCTTGCTGTTTCCGCTGTCCGGGTGTGAGTACCGGGACTTCAGGCCGGCCCTGACCAGCCTGACCGTGGCGCTTGGCCGAGCGCGTCCCTGGCCGGAGGGTCCCTGGGATGAGGAGTCGAGATGGTTCGGCTGGCCGTTGGGCGCCTCGCGCACCGATGCCCTTGAGGTCCCTGAACCGGCGGCTGTCACCTCGTTCCCCGAGGGTGGATACCACGGTCTCCACCAGGGACCGAGCCGGGTGATGGTCCGCTGCGGCCGCTATCGTCATCGACCGTTGCAGGCCGACATGCTCCATGTCGATTTCTGGTGGAATGGACAGAACGTCCTGGCCGACCCCGGCACCTATTCGTACAACCCACCCGCCGGTTGGGGGGGGCATTTCCCGGGGACCGCCAGCCACAACACCGTCACCGTCGACGGTCAAGATCAGATGACCCGTGGGCCGCGCTTCATGTGGCTGCACTGGGTGCAGGGTGAGGTGCTGGGCTCGGGAGATGAGGACGGATCCTGGATTGCCGTTCAACACACGGGCTATTCACCGGCTCGGCATCGCCGCCTCATCCATCTCGCCAACGATGGCAGCTTGACGGTGGTCGACCTCATCTCGGGCCTCGAGCATGCCCGACCGCTGACCTTGCAATGGCTCACCGGCGAACTGCAACTCGAGGGTGAAGACGGACAGCGCCGGTTCCACCTGGCCGATGACACGGTCCTCGAGTTTTGCACCTGGGGCGATGCCGGGGCGTCCGAGAGCTGGGTCCAGGGCTGTGAGCCGGGGCCTGAAGCCGAACCTCGGGGCTGGTTGGCGCGCCATTACGGTGCCGTGGAGCCGGCCTGGTCGGGCGCCTGGACGGTGACCGCCAAGACTGCTCGATTCGTATCCTGGTGCGGCCCGTCCACCGCTCTTCCCATCTCGGCCGACGAGGTGATCCAACGCCTGCCCGACACGGTCGAACCATGGTTGGCATGAAAGGTCAGACATGCGCATAGCGGTCATCCATCAGTACTACCTCGCCGCCGGTCAGGCTGGAGGTTCACGGTTCAACGAGATGAGCCGGATGTGGAGCGAAGCCGGGCACGAGGTAACCGTCCTCGCCGGCACCGTGGAGTATTCAACCGGTCTGGTTCCCGAGAAGTATCAGGGCCGGTGGATCACCGAGGAGCATGACGGCGATGTGCGGGTCCTGCGATGTCATGTCCCGTCGACTTATGGAAAGGGCTACCTGGGCCGGGCCTGGGCCTTCGCGGGCTTCATGGCCTCGTCGTCCATGGCGGTCAGGAAGTTGCAGCACCCCGATGTCGTGGTGGCGACGAGCCCGCCGCTGGTGGTGTCGCCTTCGGGCTGGCTGGCCTCGCGGCGGCGCTTCGGCAAACCGGTGCCCTGGGTCTTCGAGGTCCGTGATCTCTGGCCCGAGAGCGCCGTGACCACCGGCGTGTTGAGCGCGGGGTCGCCGGTGACGCGGGTGCTCTCCAGTCTCGAGAAGTGGTCCTACCGCCATGCCGATCACATCGTGGTGCTGACCCCGGCCTTCCGTGACGACATTGCCGCGCGAAACCTGGCCGCGGTCGAGAAGATGACCCTGATTCCCAACGGAGCCGACACCGACCTCTTCCATCCGGGATCCCGGGACAACGACCTCCGCCGGGAGCTGGGCTGGGGCGACCGTTTCGTCGTCATGTACGCCGGCGCCCATGGTCGGGCCAACGCCGTGGGGCAACTGGTGGAGGCGGCCGACCTGCTGCGCGACCGTCCCGAGATCCTCATCGCCATGGTGGGCGACGGTCCCGAACGGCTCCAGCATGAGAAAGAAGCACAGCGACGAGGCTTGACCAACATCGTGTTCCACGGTCCACGCCCCAAGGGTGACATGCCCGCCATCGTCCAGGCTTGCGACGTGGGGGCGGCGGTCCTTCAGGACAACCCGACCTTCCGAACGGTCTATCCCAACAAGGTCTTCGACACCATGGCCTGCCGGCGGCCGGTCTTGCTGGCCATCGATGGCGTGGCGCGGGATCTGGTCTGCAAGGAAGCGCAGGGGGGCGTTTTCGTGGCGCCGGAAAATCCCCGGGCCCTGGCCGAGGGGATCGTGTCGCTGTACGAAAACCCCGAAGATCGTGATGCCATGGCCAGTCGTGGCCTCGCCTGGGTCCAGGCCAACGGCACCCGGACGATCATGGCCAGTCGCTACCTGGATCTGTTCAACTCGCTTCGGTCGCCATCATCGCCGTGATCTGATCGCCGGTGACCAGGTCGCCCTCGGCCATCAGTGTGGAGACCAGACGTTGAGCCTCGTCAGCGCTCACCTTGGGATGGGTCGGCAGGTTGAGCAGCCGGGCCGCCACCCACTCAGACCGTGGACAGCACCCGTCCTGGTAGCCGAAGGAACAGCTGTTGGCCTGGCGAGGATGCAGCGGTGCATCGAACCAATCTCCCCACTCCAGTCGTGCCGATCTTGCCACCTCGAGCATGGCGTCGCGATTGTGAACAAGGACCGGAAACCGCAGGGAGACATTGGTGCTGTCAGGCAGGACCTCGGGCAGGAAGCAACCCGTGGTTTCGAGCTGTTCCGTGTAGAACTTCGCCAGACGTTGACGGTGGACAAGCTGGTCGGGTAGAGGCGTGAGGACCCGTTTCATGGCTGAAATCCGGGGGCGGCCGAAGCGCTCACAGTAGCCGTCGGGCATGGTGTCATCGTCCAGTTCGCCACGCCCCGAGGAACCCGGCACCAGCCCGTGGCTCCCCGCCCAGCGGTAGGCGTCTTGCAGCTTCCAGAAGAACTCGGGCCGATAGAATTGGCGGTGCAGCGTGCTGAGCAGGTGGAGCACCATGGACTTCATCCAGCGCGGCTCGGCGAAATCCTCCTGGTAGATGCGGACCATCTTCCGAGCCAGTTCCTGGTTGTTCACCCGGGCGATACCGCCGAGGCCGGTGGACGCGATCTTTGACCATTGGAAGCTCATGAACGCCGCGTCACCCAGGGTCCCAACAGGGCTCGAACCCAGGCCGGCTCCCACGGCATGAGCGCAATCCTCCACCAACAGCACGCCTTCTCGACGACAGAAATCAGGCAGTTCGCCGAGGTCGGCGACGTTGCCGAAGGTATGCTGGACCAGGACGGCCTTGGTGCGAGGTCCGATCAGCTTACTGGCCAGTTCAGGATCTCCGTTGAGTCGCAAGGGGTCGATGTCGTGGAACACCGGCTCGGCGCCCAGGTATCGTACCGCCGCCGGCACCACCACGCAGGTGAAGCCGGGCATGACCACCTCGTCGCCGGGGCCGATGCCGGCGGCCTTGAGAATCGCATAAAGGGCGACCCGACCCTTGATGAAGGACCAGGTCTCAGCTGGATCTTGCCAGACGGCAATGTTCCGTGACAGCGGGGCCGAGTCGGTTAGGTCGTTCACCATGACTGTTCCAGATCCTTGATATACTCGTTCATGGCATGGTCGTGGTGCTGGAACTCGCGCTGATGGCGAAAGCCAACGCCCAGATAGAAGGCATTGCTCCGTGGATCGGAGGCCGAGGTCACGACTCGATAGGCGCCACGATAGTGGCGCTCCCGCAGGCTCTGCTCAAGGGCCTCCACGAGCTTGCGGCCGAGCCCCAGGCCTCGGGCTTCCGTATCGACGGCGATGGAGAGGAGTTCCGCCGCCTGGCTGGGGGCCGTGGTCGTCTCGGCCTGGTCCGATTCCTGGTCCCTGGGATAGCGTAGGGTCTCCAGGATGTGGCGGATGTTGGCCGGGTTCACCAGGGACGGAATGGCCAGGATTCCCAGCAACCAACCCCGCCGCAGGAGTATCTGGCGATAGCAGATCCTTGTGTTGATGGTCCCCGACACGAATCCCAGAACCTGATCATCTTGATCGACCGCGACCCAGACCACGGCATCCGGGGCGGCTGCGATTCCCAGATAGAGGTTGGCCAGGAAGGCGTCGCCGAGCCGGGAGAGGAACCCCTGGGGAATGGCCTGACGGTGCAGCCGGGCAACGGCCGCTCCGTGGGCACGCTCCAGGTTGACGATCCGGGTGGGCTCGGTCATGGAGTCCGTTTTTTTCATGAGCGGCCAAGGGCCTGGCGAACGGCCGTCACGACGTCGGTCACATCGTCATCGCTGAGCGACGGGTTCAGCGGGATGGTCACCAGGCTCTCATACGCTGCCATGGCCTGGGGGAAATCCGAGTCCGGCCAGTTGTACTTGGTGCGGAAGTACGGATGGGTATGAATGGGAATGAAGTGCACGCTGGTGCCGATGTTCTGCCCGGCCAGGTGGTCGATGAATCCATTGCGGTCGATGGACAGTTCATCCAGCTTCAGCCTGATCGGGAAGAGGTGCCACGCACTCTCGACCTCATCACGCTCCACCGGCAGGATCAACGGCAGGTCCGCCAGCTCTTCCAGATACCGCGCCACGATGGCCCGCCGGCGTTCCTGCATCCTCTCCAGTTTTCGCATCTGGGCCAGGCCCATGGCCGCCATGATATCCGGCATGTTGTACTTGAAGCCGGGCATCACCACCTCGTAGTACCAGCTGCCACCCTTGTCGTATCGCTTCCAGGCATCGCGACTCATGCCATGCAGGCTGGCCACCCGGGCCTTCTCCAGGAACTCCGGTGATCCGGTGAGCATGCCGCCTTCGGCCGTGGTCAGATTCTTGGTCGCATAGAAGCTGAAGCAGGCGGGATTGTCGGCCTGACCGATCCAGGTGTCCTTGTACTTGGCGGGCAACGAGTGGGCCGCATCCTCGATGATTGCGATTTCGTGTGTGACGGCGAGAGACCGGATCGCGTCCATATCGCAAGGGTGCCCTGCATAGTGTACCGGGAGGATCACCTTTGTCCGTTCCGACACAGCCTCGGCGACCCGGGCGGGGTCCATGTTCAAGGTGTCGGGCTCGATATCGACCAGGACCGGAGTGGCGCCCACATGCTCGATGACCCCGACTGTGGAGCAGAAGGTCATGGTGGTGGTGATGACCTCGTCGCCGGGGCCCACACCCAGAACAGCCAGGGCGGTGTGCAAGGCGGCCGTACAGGAATTGAGGGCCAGGGCACCGGGAGCCTCGAGTCGTGCCGCAAAGGATTCCTCAAACTGGCGACATTTGGGGCCCGTAGTGATCCAGCCCGAGCGCAGGCTGTCCACCACTTCCTGGATTTCGTCGTCATCGATCAGTGGAGGCGAGAACGGGAGAAAGCTGTCGCGCATGAGGTTATCCTTTTCAGGTAAGTGCCAGTGGCAGCATAGATAGCAGGCTGGTTTTGAGTAAAGCGAAAAGATGGATAAAGATGGCACGTATCGTGCTTGTGGATTAGTTGTGGACAAATGCCGGATCTGGATTAAATTGCGGAAACTTGACTGCTGCCGGTAGCATGTCAGTTCTCAGTATATGGAGGGATTATCTTGCCGCGTCACATGGAAGTGGCTCTCTGCGGTCTCGGAATGCTGTTTCTAGCACCATTGTTCCTAGCTATAGCCATCCTTCTCAAGATTTCCAGCAACGGACCAGTGTTCTTCAAGCAGCGTCGCCTGGGACAGTATGGGCGCCCCTTTGATCTGATCAAGTTTCGGAGCATGGTTCACTGTCCTCAGGATAATGGACCATTGGTCACTGCCAATGGCGACCGTCGCGTCACCACGCTCGGCTTGATTCTGCGTCGTACCAAGATCGATGAATTGCCCCAGCTCTGGAACGTGCTGCGAGGCGACATGTCCCTGGTGGGTCCACGCCCCGAGGTGCCGAGGTATGTCGAGCGCTATCCCGACCTCTTCAAGCTCGTGCTGCAGCAGCGCCCTGGGATCACCGATATCTGCACCGTCCAGCTTCGCAACGAGGAGCTGCTGCTGGCCCAGTCCGAGGACCCCGAGCACTACTATGTCAATCAGCTCTTGCCCAGGAAGCTGGCCGCTTCGATCCGGGAGAGCTGGCGCCGGACATTCCTGCGTGATATGCGGGTGCTGGTGGCGACAGTCGTGCCGTTCCTGCACTGGCTTTCCCCGCTGCCCGACTTCCGCCCTCTGGCCGATCTCTACACCATGCCCGAAGAGCAGCTGTCCTTCATGGCTGCGGCCAGTGGTAGTGATGTCAACATGGCTGAAGATATTCACGAACTCCCGAGGGCTGCCAACGCCAACATCGGGGCCTGATTCCCTGTCCTCCTCCCAACATCGGGGGGAGGACCTTTTCTTTGCCTGCACGTGATTCATCTCACCGACACCACGGCCAACCTGATTGTCTGCACCGGGGATCATTGACCATGTCTTACGACCCATCCGACCACATCACCAGTCGCAACATCACCTGGACCCCATCCTCCATCGCCGAGGATTCACGGGCCGATCGGCATGGCCATCGTGGAGCGGTCGTCTGGTTCACCGGACTGTCGGGATCGGGGAAGACCACCCTGGCCCAGTGTGTCGAGGAGGAACTCTTCGCCCTCGGTGGAGAATGCTACGTGCTGGATGGCGACAACATCCGCCATGGACTGAACCGTGATCTCGGCTTCAGTGCCGATGATCGCACCGAGAATATTCGCCGCGTGGGGGAGGTGGCGGCACTCTTCAGCAACGCCGGGCTCATCTGTCTCACCGCATTCATCTCGCCTTATCGCGATGATCGTCGCCGGGCCCGGGCCGTCTGTCCCGAGGGTATGTTCCTCGAGGTCCACTGTGCCTGCTCCCTGGAAGCCTGTGAAGAACGCGACCCCAAGGGGCTTTACCGCAAGGCGCGCGAGGGCCGAATCGACCATTTCACGGGGATCACGGCGCCTTATCAAGAGCCTGAGAAACCCGAGCTCGTGGTCGATACCGAGAAGCTGTCGCCCCAGGAATGTGTGCGGCAGATCATCGGCGCCATGGTGAATCAGGGTATCATTCCGCCCGATTGGGTGGAGTAACGGGCATTTTGGGCCTCTTGTCCCTGGATCTTGCCAATTCATCAACGATCACCTATATTCGGCGCGCAACGGCGGGCTAGGCCCGTTCGTTGTGTATGCCTCTCTTCTGGTGAAAATCATTTTTCTCCAGGTCGAAAGGGGGGCTACAGTCCACAAGTGGGTTGACCGATATCCATACCTCCCCGGACGTGAACCAAGAGCATCGATCCGGGGATGGTGGTCGACCTGCGGCCATCGTGACGCATGTCGCGTTTCGTTTTTTTGGAGGTTCTCGACGATGGCGCTCAGCAAGGAACAAAAAGACCAGGTCATCACCAAGCACAAGAAGCACGACAACGACTCCGGTTCTCCCGAGGTTCAGATTGCGCTCCTCACCGAGCGGATCAACACGTTGCAGGGCCACTTCAAGGAGCACGCCAAGGATCACCATTCCCGGCGCGGACTCCTGAAGATGGTTGGGCAGCGTAAGCGCCTGCTGAACTACCTCAAGAAGAAGAACCTGGACGGTTACCGTGTGCTGATCAAGGAACTTGGACTTCGCGGTTAGCAAGGTCAGTTTCAGGATCATGTGCCTGGTCCGCGGGGTTAATGTCCCGCATCAGGAATTCATGGCATCCGAAGTACAATGCGGTGCTGATTAGCGGCGTGGTCGTGGAGGCACGTGTCATCCACGACCATTCCGTGTGCCTGCAATCGGATGTGAGTCGCTCGGATCTCATTGGTGAGGTCGCCGGAGCGCCAAAGCACAAAGCAGTTGGTTGAGGAAGGAACTAGTTACAATGCAAAAGCATGTTGTCAGTCTGGAAATGAACGGTACCGAATTCAGTTTTGAAACCGGACGCATGGCCAAGCAGGCCAACGGTAGCTGTATCGTTCGCATGGGTGACACGATGTCGCTGATGACCGTCACAGCTGACAAGAAAGTTAGCGATCGCGATTTTCTGCCCTTGTTCGTGGAATATCGCAACAAAACGTATGCCGCCGGTAAGATCCCGGGCGGCTTCTTCAAGCGCGAGGCTCGCCCCACCGAGCGCGAGACCCTTTCGGCGCGGCTCATCGATCGTCCGCTGCGCCCGCTGTTCCCCGACGGCTACCGTCACGAGACCCAGATCGTCGCGTTCATCATCTCGGCCGACACCGAGTTCCACGCCGACGTCCTGAGCATCACCGGCGCCAGCGCCGCCCTCGCCCTGAGTGACGTGCCCTTCCACGAGATCGTCTCGGCTGTGCGCGTGGGCCGGGTCGAGAACGAATTCGTGGTCAACCCGTCCGTCGAGCAGCTCGAAGAGTCCGACATGGATCTCATCGTCGCCGGTACCGACGATATCGTCTGCATGATCGAGGGCGAGTGCCTCGAGGTGCCCGAGGGCGATCTCCTGGACGCCATCGAATTCGGCCACGACTGGATCCGCAAGCTGAACCAGCTGCAGCGCGATCTGGTGGCCGCCGCCGGTGCCAAGGAAAAGTGGGTCTTCGTGTCCCCCGAGGTCCCCACGGACAAGCTGGCCAAGGTCGAGGCTCTCATCGGCGCCGAGCTCAAGGAGACCATGACGGTCAAGGGCAAGTTCGAGCGGTCGGCTGCCATGGGTGCCGTCAAGACGAAGGTCAAGGAAGCCTTCACCAATGAAGACGGAAGCGTCGATGGTGAAGCAGTCGAGATGTTCGGCAAGCTCGAGAAGCAGTACCTGCGCACCATGATCCTCGACGAGCGCGTGCGCTCCGATGGTCGCGACCTCACCACCGTGCGTGACATCACCATCGATGTCGGTGTGCTGCCGCGCGCCCACGGTTCCTGTCTCTTTACTCGCGGTGAGACCCAGGCTCTGGGTACCATCACCGTGGGCAGCAAGCAGGCCGAGCAGCGCGTCGAGCCGCTGAATGGCGAGCAGTACTGGAGCAAGTACTACCTGCACTACAACTTCCCTCCCTTCTCGGTGGGTGAAGTCGGTCGCTACAGTGGCACCGGCCGTCGCGAGATCGGTCACGGCAAGCTGGCCGAGCGGGGCATCCAGCCCATCCTGCCCGACATCGAGGACTTCCCCTACACCATCCGTTTGGTGTCGGACATCCTCGAGTCCAATGGTTCCAGCTCCATGGCCACCGTGTGCGCCTGCTGCATGGCCATGATGGATGCCGGCGCCCCCATCAAGCGTCCCGTCGCGGGCGTGGCCATGGGCCTGATCAAGGAGGGTGACAAGGTCGCCGTGCTCACCGATATCCTCGGCCTCGAGGATCACCTCGGTGACATGGACTTCAAGGTCACCGGTACCAGCGAGGGCGTCACCGCCTTCCAGATGGATACCAAGATCGGCGGCATCAGCCGTGAGATCTTCACCGAGGCGCTCACCGACGCCCGCAACGCTCGTTTCCACATCCTGGCCGAGATGGCCAAGTGCATGGCCGAGCCGCGCAGCGACATGTCGCAGTTCGCGCCCAAGATCGACACCATCCAGATCCCGGTGAAGAGCATCGGTCAGCTCATCGGCCCTGGTGGCAAGGTCATCAAGAAGATCCAGGAAGAGACCGGCGCGACCATCGAGGTCGACGACGAGGGCATGGTCTTCATCTCCAGCGTGGACCAGGCCAGCGGCGCCGCCGCCATGGAATGGATCAGCGGGATGATGGCCGAGCCCGAGGTCGGCAAGACCTACAAGGGCCGCGTGGTCTCCATCGTGGACTTCGGCGCCTTCGTCGAGTACCTGCCCAGC
>Ga0070728_10006789_pt1 | contig 10705 bp, 10 predicted proteins | sample tdDd471_FD_66723 | JGI IMG/M metagenome (GOLD analysis project Ga0070728, IMG submission 66723) | Marine sediment microbial communities from the Atlantic coast under amendment with organic carbon and nitrate - tdDd47.1 | ecosystem: Environmental > Aquatic > Marine > Coastal > Sediment | place...
GATTACATCGCTGTCGGTGAAGCACAAGCTGGACGACCAAAAGGAACAGTCAAAATCGTGATCGGCGCGGTTTCTGTTATAGATGAAGACCGTGAACAAGCGAGACTCATGGCACGGCAGGCAGTGGCATTATATATGCCGATTGTTGCTAAACTTGATCCCACGGTTGAGATTGATCCTGACCTGATGGCGCGAGTACAACACCATGTGAACGCAGGCGAAAGTGACCAAGCGGCACAACTTATCCCTGATGATCTACTGGAACGATTTGCATTAGCAGGCAACGCTAACGACATCATCCGCCAATGTGAGCAATTATTTGAAGCAGGCGCACATCGGGTTGAATTAGGTACACCGCATGGGGTCAGTCAATCGGCAACGGGGATTCATATACTTGGCAAGCAGGTTATTCCAGCTTTAAAAGAATATCTGCGGGGCTAGAGAAGCCTCCGATGAATCGGCTCAATCTATGATAAAGTAATTTGAATGACTTACGGCTACGATGGTATGAGGTTACATTTCTTTCGATTTCCCCGGCGAAAACTATTCCCTGTAGGATAACTAGCAAATGACTGATGATATACTGAATGAATACAATTGGATGTGGACAACACATATTCATGAATTCTACTTGGTAAAGCATAGCCAGAGAAACAGCCATACAATTGTAAGAATTGCTGAAGGTAATCCTAGAGTTATCTCAGTTGTAGGCATCAACGATAGTGAATTAAACAATGCTGTGAAAGACAAGCTGAAATCATCTGGAGCAAAAGTTGTATCGTCAGAAGAGATGCGACAAATACATTACGGTGATTAATTTAGAAAAAATTCTAAGGATATATACCAAAAGCTAGCTCCATGCGCTGGCTTTTCTCTTGGCTTTCCCAGCAGGCAAGGTGGCTTGGGTAGTCAACGGGCTGAAATCGGTGCGAATGTAGCTGTTGTTGGGTCACAAGACTTTACACCTTATGGTGTGGTTCAGAATGTGACGGGTAGCTTTAGTAATTCGTTTGCGTTTACTGGCGAACCGCTTGATGCGAATGGGCTTCAATACCATAGAGCTAGATACTATGACACTGCGATGGGAGTGTGGGCGAGTTTAGACCCGTTTGAGGGATTGATGGATATGCCGATGTCTCTGAATGGATATGGATATGTTGAGGGGAATGTAAGTAATCGGCGAGACCCATCTGGATATGTACCAATGGATATTTGGATTTCTGCCTTTATTTCACCAAGTACAATTAAATTCCCTTTACCATATGGGACTGTTGTTCATGGCGTAATATCCGAAATCGTTCCGGGACTTGATACGGAAGCGATTTGGCATGGGGATGGGCGTTCATGGTTTGATGGTGGAGACAATCCAAGTGCTCGGGTATGGGTTCGTATGCAATTTGATACTACAAATCGAAATTCATTAAAGTGGCAAACCGACACCGGTGTAACCCAAGTTTGGTTTACTGATATATCGGGACGTGAGCAACATTGGAGCAAGAAAGCACTTCCACCGGGTTCTGACATCTTCGGAAGACAACCTGTACAAATACAGCATTGGGATAGTGAGTCCCTAGAAATTAGTGTTAGAGTTCAATCAGGTAATCCTCTAACTGAAGGTTCACCTGCAATTGACTTTGCCTATGCTATACGTGTTTTGCCATGCGAAGAAAAACTAGAAATATATGCTTGGCATGATAGCTTCCCATGGCACGAAGTATATGTCCAAATGGAAGGTGAAGAACTTATCTCCATTCGGGATGCACCATCCGGGCCAACATATACACCTGCTGACTTAATATTCCCAGCGATTCGCCCAACCTTACATGCAATTTATGATTCACGTCTTGGTGATGGTTGTGGGGTAAGCATGTCAAATCCGTCCCGTGTATACGCTAGTGTAGTTCCAGAGAACGTAAATATCTGTATTTAGCGTATATTCAATCGAAAACGTGATAGTCCCGCAAATCTTGTGGGGCTATCTTTCTGGAATAGCCTATATAGTATAATCTGAATGTGAAAGAGGAGGATAACATATATGAAAAAGGCTCTGTCTGAAGTGGCATTTATTCAACCCGCAGTACAATGGGGAATCATTTTAGGATTAGTTACAGGTATTATCTATTTTTTCTTCTATGCCCTATCATTCTATGGGGTTTTGGGCATTCTTCTAAATGTTGCTGTTGCAGTTTTCCTTAGCTTAATCAATGGTATGTTTTTTAGTATTGTGACATATTATTTCGCATCAACCACCGCTAGGAAGTATCGTTTATTTATGTTATTAACGTCAATTATTGTTACATTTGTGGCAGGTGAACTTGCATATTTCTTGGTGTTTGCACCATTTGGTGGAGGTATAGAAGGTACACTCACTTTTGCACTACCGCCTACATTTGTAGCAATACTTATTGTAATCTATGTGAGCCAGAGAGTCGCTGTATCTCAAATAGCTGATGGGAAAAAGAAAAAAGGCTAGAATATCGCAAAGATACACCAACCAACCCCGCCTTAGCTTCCCAGCTTTCAAAGCAGGCAACAGCTTCGGTGGGTGGTCATCAGAGATTCTATCTACGTCAGGCAGGTTAACGGCTTAGATACGGCTAATGTGTTGCAAAAGTGTTAAATTATTTGCCTATATGTGTAAAACTTAGTAAAATTACGGAATATTCTTTGCATTCACTTTGAGTTTCCCGTAGAATGAATATATCGAAATGAGGTGTGTAAAAAAGACTACAAGTTTTTTGCATCTCAATTCACAAAATTAGGGTAAGCTAAATACACTTATACAACCACATAATATGTTGGATAGTGGTAATTATATGATTCAGAATTTGCAACATCTGCAAACTGCATTAGGATGGATTGACGGATTAATCCAAGATTCTATTCAGAATGCAACGGATGCAGGGCAAAGCCCAAATGATCAAATGCGCGGACTCATTATTACAGAAGAGGACGTAGCTAATTATTTATCACAAACTCCTTTAAGTGGTATATGGCTAGATGAAAAACGCCCAAATGTTGATCCAATCATCCCAGATGATGTAGATCCCGATTTACCGTTCATTCGCTTGATTCGTCAATTTGGTTTTGATGCACTTGATGCCTATATTCTGTTAGTGTGTCTCGCTCCAGAGCTTGATCGTCGCTATCAACGCTTATATTCATTTTTACAAGATGATGTCACATTACGCCGTCCAACGGTCAATCTGGTGATGAATATTCTTGGTGGATCGCTTGAGCAACGCTATCTTGTGTGGGATAAACTCAAACCTAATAGCCTACTACGACAACATCGAATGATTGATGTTGTAAAAGACCCCGGCAAAACCGATATGCCCTTGCTCACCCAGCAGTTACGGGTGGATGAGCGCGTGATTCACTTTTTGCTCGGTGATAACGAACCTGATCGAAATCTGCTGGAAATCTTGTCGATTGGTCCTTTTGATAAAACCACCAATGTACCTGATGCCATCCTCAATCCTATTTATCAAGCAATCCCTAGCGCACCGATTATCTATATGCGTGGGTTGCAAGATATGGGACAAGAAGAAACAGCTGCCGCTTTGTGCGACCCTTATGATATTGATTTGGTTGTATTTGATGCCAAGAAACTGGAAGACTTTGATCTTCCGTTTGAAGATGCTTGGCGGTTATCGTTGCGTGAAGGCTATCTGCGGTCAGCCGCATTTATGGTACTCAACTGGGAATCCTTGTTACAAGACGAATATCGTCAACCACCGCGCGCGATGTGGCGTGCCATGATAGAGTATCCGTTACCAATCTTCTTATGTGGTGAAAAAGATTGGGAACCCATTGATAATCAACGCAATCGACGCTTACTGCGTATGACATTTGCGATTCCAGAATATCATGATCGGCTCGCCTCTTGGCAACAAATTTCTAAAGATGTGCAGGTTGATATTGATGAACAAGTCATTGATGAATTAGCCAGTAAATTCCGCTTTAATCGTCGCCAAATTGTGCGATCAATCCATACTGCCAGCGACATCGCGGCTTCTAATGGGCAAAAACTCACCCGTGAGGAATTGTATAAGGGTGTTCAGGCACATGCTAGCTTGCAACTCGGTCAACTTGCAAAACGGGTTGTCCCGAAAGCAACATGGAGTGAACTGATCTTACCTGAAGAACAAATGACGCAGTTACAAGAAATTGTCAAGCGCGCAAAGTTCGCCCATATTGTTGAAGATTGGGGATATAAAGAACGCTATACCAATATGTATGGTATAAGTGCGCTATTTGCAGGTGAAAGCGGTACTGGTAAAACATTATCGGCACAAGTAATCGCTAAAGAACTTGGTCTTGTGATGTATCGGATCGATTTATCTGCTGTTGTTAGTAAATACATCGGTGAGACCGAAAAAAATCTAGCACGTATCTTTACCGAAGCCCATAGCAGTAACGCAATTTTATTCTTTGACGAAGCGGATGCGTTATTTGGTAAACGGTCAGAAGTCAAAGATGCACGTGATCGTTATGCAAATATCGAGGTTGCTTATTTATTGCAACAAATTGAAGAATACGATGGAGTTGCGATCATGGCGACCAACTTACGCCAAAATCTGGATGACGCATTCACGCGACGTTTGGATTTTATGATCGATTTTCCGTTTCCCGATCCCATATATCGGTCAAAATTGTGGATGTCGCACTTTCCGAAAAATGCACCACTAGCGGATGATATTGATATTGATACATTAGCCCATCGTTATCATCTAGCTGGGGGTAATATCCGTAACGCGGCATTAGCGGCGGCTTTCTTAGCGGCATCTGATGGTGGCGTGATTACGAACAAGCATATTCAATCGGCAATCCGACGCGAACATCAAAAAATGGGGCGATTATTACAAGATTAGCCTAAATAGGCAAAGAAATCGCTAGCAGAATTAATTTATGGTGTACAATACAAGTGGGCAGTATCCTAAATCAGAAAACTAACTAGAGCGAAAATTTTATGATACATGATTTAGACAGAACATTTGAAAACATTTTACGTGAAAAGGGTCAAATCCCTCGCTCTGCTATTGATATTGAGTTTGAGATGCCGACGAGTGAATGGTCAGCCCGTCTCAACCGGCCTTCCATCAATATGTGGTGCTTTGATATTCGTGAGAATTTGAAGCTACGCAGTATGGAAAAAAGTCCAGTTAGTTATAATGGATCAAGTGGGGTACGAACACTCCCCCCTCGCCGAATGGATGTCACTTATCTCATTACGGCGTGGGCTAATAAGCCAGAAGATGAACATCAACTTCTATGGCGGGTATTAGCAACCATGAAGGCAATGCGATACCTCCGTCCAGAAGATTGTGAAGGAGACTTACGTTTCCAAAGTCATAATATCCCATTAACTGTTGCGGATATGTCCGAGCCCAAAGCGAACTTCACAGATTTGTGGAGCGTAGTTGATAACCAGATGCGTCTCGGTTTTCCAGTAACAGCAACCTTAGAATTAGAGACCGATATGGGCTTTGTAGCTCCGGTCATCCTTGATGCGACTGTCAAAGTTGGTCAAACACTTGATGCAACAAGTCGCCAATTAAGTACGCATGATGTAGATATTAAACATGAAGGAGATGAGGCAGACATACCAAAAAATGAAGAAGATGCGTAATTCACATAATGGGAACGTGAATTAGTTCCAACCGTTATATAGTTTCGTTCATTAATTTTTTTTAGTAAGGGAGAATTACAATGCCCAGTTATCTATCCCCCGGTGTCTATATGGAAGAAGTCGATCGCGGTACTAAGCCGATTGAGGCTGTTGGTACAGCGGTTGCTGCTTTCATTGGATACACAGAACGTGCAGAACGAGTAAAAAATGGCGAGAAGATTTCGCTACTCGGTAAAGCTCAATTGGTCACCAATTGGACTCAGTACACCCAAGCCTTTGGCGGTTTTATTTCAGGGGCTTATACCCCAGATGCTGTCTATGGTTACTTCGCTAATGGTGGCGGTATTTGTTATATTGTCTCCATCAAGACACTTGGTACATCACTTGATCCAAGCCTCGTTTCCCCAGCACTTGCTGAAGTTGATAGTAACGAAGCTAAACCAACCAAAGCATTGAAATTCAGCGCGAAAGAAGGCGGTCCTGTTGGTAACAACATCGCTGTAGAAACCCAAGCTGATGCTCCTGGTGATGATGGTAAAGCAAGTGGCGAATTCACAGTTATCGTCAAAGTCGATGGAAAAATCGTCGAAAAATTTGAAAGTGTTGACACCAAAAAAGGTGATAAAAATGTAGAGACGATTGTTAACGAACAATCTGAACTCATTACAGTCCAAGTTGTTGGTAAAGCAGCTGTTGTACCTGCTGATGGTAGTTATCAACTTGCAGGTGGCGCAGTTAAGACAAAAGCAATCAGCCTAGGCGATTATGCCGGTAGCGTTGCTGAACGTGTTGGTCTTGGTGGTCTCGAACCAATCGATGACGTAACTATGATTGTTGCACCTGATTTGATGACCGCTTATCAAGCTGGTGAAATCGACATGAAAGGCGTTCAAGCAATCCAACAATCCTTGATCGACTATTGCGAATTGATCCGTTATTGCTTTGCAATTCTTGATGCCCCTCCAGGCTTAATGCCACAAGAAGTCAAAGAATGGCGTATGCAAGTCAACTACGATAGCACCCGTGCAGCACTCTACTACCCATGGATCGAAATCGGAGATATGACTGGTGGCAACGGTCGTACCCGTATGGTTCCACCAAGCGGTCACATGGCTGGTGTTTATGCTCGTGTTGATGGTACTCGTGGTGTTCACAAAGCACCTGCAAACGAAATCGTTCGGACAGCACTCGGTTTGGAAGTTAATGTCACCAAAGGTGAACATGACCTACTTAACCCGATTGGTGTCAATGTTATTCGTAGTTTCCCAGGACGTGGTATCCGTATTTGGGGTGCACGTACCCTCTCCAGTGACGCATCATGGCGTTACATCCCAGTTCGTCGCCTCTTCAATATGATTGAAGAAAGTCTCGAACGTGGTACACAATGGGTCGTCTTTGAACCCAATGATCCATTCTTGTGGGGACGTGTTAAACGTGATGTGGGTGCATTCTTGAAGGTTATCTGGCGTACAGGCGCACTCTTTGGTGCAACACCTGACCAAGCGTTCTATGTCAAATGTGATGCAGAAACCAATCCACCTGAACTCCGTGATCTCGGTCAAATGGTTGTCGAAATCGGTATTGCACCGGTTAAACCTGCCGAGTTCGTTATCTTCCGTATTGGTCAATGGTCACCTGAAGCATAATTTCGTTAATAATCTAGTGCATTGTATAAGGAGATTTAAACTATGGCACGCGAAACTGATCCATTAGTAGGTTTTCACTTCCAACTTGATCTCGGTGGTGTAGTCGCTGGTTACTTTACAGAAATCAGTGGTCTGGGTTCCGAAAATGAAGTTGTAGAGCACAAAGTTGTTGAAGGCGGCAAGCAAAAAGTTCAAAAAATCCCAGGACGTTTGAAATGGGGCGATATCACACTCAAACGTGGTATCACATCGATGATGGACATCTGGACTTGGCGTAAACAGGTTGAGGATGGTTTGGTAGACGCCGCTCGTACCAATGGCTCGATCATTATGCTCGATCAAGAATTGACTCCTGTAGCTCAATGGGATTTTGAAGGCGCATGGCCCTCAAAAGTTTCTGGTCCACAGGTTCAATCCGACAGCAATAACTATGGTGTCGAAGAATTAACCGTCGTACACGAATATATTATTCGCGTACAGTAATTAATCAATCATCGCTACGTAAGGGGTAACGCAGTATGAGCGTTCAAACCGAATTTGAATTTGTACTACCAAAAGGGTACATTGATGAAGACGGGAATGTCCACCGTATGGGTATCATGAGGATGGCTACTGCGATGGATGAGATCATGCCACTGCGGGACCCTCGCGTGCGTGACAATGAGGCATATTTGGTGATTGTCCTGCTTGCGCGGGTCATCACCCGCCTTGGTGATGTAGAAAAAGTCACCCCACGAATCATCGAAAATATGTTTGCGGCTGATATTGCCTATTTACAAGACTTTTATCAGCAGATTAACGAACTGGATGATCGCGCAATTCTAACTGTTTGTCCGAATTGTAGTCATGAATATGAGGTTAGTATTCCCTTTCTGGGGGAATCCTAAGCTACCCCCTCGAACGCTTGCACGAGGAGGTAGCGTTTCTAGCAATGTATCTCGGTTGGAGTCATGAGGAAATCCTCAATATGCCTCATCAAGAACGTGGGCGATGGGTACAGCAAGTAAACCGTATTAACACCAGACACAATCGCTCTGTGTAAGTATCCCATCAATCTGTTGTTTGCCATCACAGTACGATTGTCCGAATAGAGTTGGAGAACAGCTTATGCCAAAGGACAGCCTACGTAATATACGTAAACGTTCCGAACGAGAATATTTAGATATGATTGAGCGTATAGCTGACCGTGTGTGGGCAATTTTAAAAGAAACTGCTCGTCACGAAAAAGAACGCCGTGGGACAAATAGGAGTACAAAACAATGAATGACACCGAAAGGGCTTTAGCACGTAAAAAGCAGATGGCGGCAATGGCAGCACAGAGCGCTGCGGGAATCCGTCATGAGATTCATAATGACTTTCGTTTTAACGTGATCGTTGATGACATTTACCTCTTTACATTCACGGAATTTGCCTTGCCATCATTGACGGTAGAGACAGAAAGTGGTCAATGGGAGACAGAAGGTGGTCAAAATACATATAAACACAAAATCCCAAAACGAGTTGACCAAGGTACGATTAAATTAAAACATGCGATGACATCCGAAATGGCATTGCTTGGTTGGTATATGGATATTATGAATGGCATCGTCGCAAAACGTCAGGTAACTGTCGAGCTAATTGCACCTATGGGATATGCCGCCATTGTATGGAACTTCCGTGATGCCTTCCCTATCAAATGGACAGGTCCGTTGCTCAAATCTGATGCAACAGGGATCACGATTGATGAAATCGAAATGGTTTATCATGGCTTTGAAATTACAACGGGTAGCGCACTGGATGCAACTGAGAATTTAGCGCGGATGGCAAGTTTCAATGCGCGACAACAATTTGGATTATAGTCACGAATTGCAACAATTGTGATGTGAGGTGAATATACATGAGTAAACAAAATCGTCGGGCAGGTAAATCTTTCAGCACATTAGGACAACGGATGTTGTCATTTGGGCGTGGGATTATGCGTACCTATGCCAACGAAACACCGATGCAATCCGACACATCCAACGAGCCATCACGACCGCAAGGTCAATGGCGTTCGATGACAAATAAGAATCTAATTTGGCGACAAGAGCAAACATCGCCATCTGGCACACCACGTCCCGCAATCGAACCAAACACAGGTTTTGATTATTCGGACAGCGACTATTCTAATTATGACGAAGTACAAGAACCTGTACAGCGTCAACCCCAGCCGCGACCACAACAGCCGATTCAACGTCAACCACAACCACAACAACCGGCTCAACAACCGAATAAGCAGATACCGTCTTATATTAAGTCGCCAGATGGTACGCCGGTTAAAGTTAGTCGTAAACAATTTCCAAATGAGTTGCAACGCCGATTAGAATCCATTGCAGCAGCACATCAAGAGGTACAAGCCGAACGCGACAAAAAACGCGACAAAAAAGTAGAATCTATTCAACGCAAGGTCGATAGCGGTGAAGTTGCGCCTTATCGCCGACGCGGTAGTATAGAAGTAGATTACGTGAAGACCGAATCCCTGTTACCACCTGATGAACGGGGGAAATCTTCTTCACCGATTCAGACCGATCGACAAGATTCGTCATCAGACAATGAGTCCTCAGCACCAACTACTGATTTATCGGCAAATAATGAGATTGATGACGACTCTGAATGGTTTGATGAAGTACCAGACGACGATGATAATATTGATAATCTCGCAGGATTCGAGTCATCAGAAGATGACATTCAACGATTGCCTGATGATTTACCACGGTTTGATGCCTCATCACTTAGTCAGGAGGAACCCTCGGATGATATGGGGGAGTTTGAAGGCGGCTTCGATAATTTTTCATCGCAGTCCGCTAACCCCAACCCGACCATAAACCGAGATTTTGATAATGATACTGAAGATAATTTTCATGATGTTCCTTCATTGTTTGATACACCATCAGAATCTCAGGATTCTATACAACGCACGGCACTAGATTTACCAGAATTGCTCGAATTTGACGACGGCTATAGTGACGAAACCGTGCCATTAGTCCCTCACTACAGTGAGCCATCATCTCGTCCAGCATCACCTAGTGATACACCAATTCAACAGTCGGAACTTGAACATCCTAAAATTAGCGACAATACATCAAATCGCACTGAAAACAAATCTGTCCAACGGGATGCTTCCGATGATCCGTTTATGTCCAATGAAAGTAATTTTAATTCGGCACCGTTGATAGATTTACCTCCTCCTAGCGAGTCACCTGTTCAACGGCAGACTATTCAGCGCGATTCCTTCGATGAACCTTCTTTCAACGATGACTTGGGAGAGGACAACCATATAGATTTACCCCCTGCTAGCGAATCACCTGTTCAACGGCAGGCTATTCAACGTGATTCCTTTGATGAGCCTTCTTTCAATGATGACTTGGGGGATGACAACCATATAGATTTACCCCCTGCTAGCGAGTCA
>Ga0070728_10006793_pt1 | contig 10700 bp, 10 predicted proteins | sample tdDd471_FD_66723 | JGI IMG/M metagenome (GOLD analysis project Ga0070728, IMG submission 66723) | Marine sediment microbial communities from the Atlantic coast under amendment with organic carbon and nitrate - tdDd47.1 | ecosystem: Environmental > Aquatic > Marine > Coastal > Sediment | place...
GCACCATACACGCCACCAATAAGCCCTAAAATAAGTGCATCAATGAGCATTGCGAAAAAGCGTTTACTGATTGGTGCTAAGGGATAGGTGAGTATGTTTTTGGCTTTGGGTTTTTGTGCGGTAGATGGGGTAGGGATTGCAGGGGCTTGCATATTGGCAGGTAGAATACTGGCTAATTCATCGTGTGCGAGCTGGTGAAAGGGGTCTAACTCGATGGCTTTTTCGAGATAGTCCATCCGTTGACCATGTGTAGAAGCCGCTTGTGATGCCAGATAATATCCATCGGCAGTGGGATTGTCGCGGAGTTCTTCACGGACAAGCCGACGTGCATCATCCATTTGAAAGTTGTTAATGGCAGTTTGGATTTCTTTGAGTTTGTCTGACATACTGTATCCTGATAATTTGAGTTGAGTACCCCACTATGATACATGATTTTTACTGTGATTGTGATATGATATGGTCAAAATAATTTTGTTGTCTCGTAGTTGACAACGATGCTAACTCAACAATTTCTGGAAGAGCAATTTATGACAGACCATGCCAAACAAATCGGGAAGAGCAAAGCAGGACGACGCTTTATCGCCCAAATGAATTTTTATAACGCAGGTGATTTTGACCGTCTTGGCTTATTTATGCATAGTGGATATTATGACCTTATCTTGATGGAGAATCCTATTGAGCGGCGACTCCTTGACCTAAAAACAGCGCGTAAATTACACGGACGGCTTAAAGTCGCGGAAGTCGAGTCTGCTGAGGAGTACGCGATCAAGTTGATTATGCAACCGGAAAAAGGCAATAAAAAATTACGCTTAGAGATGATCGTACACGAAGATTATCCTCACCAGATCATGCATTATTCGCTATCCCCAATCGATAACAAATAAGAGGCAACCCCATGACGACACCAACACAACCCAATATTTTGCACCGCTTGAACATCAATCCTGAACTTGCTACCCGTATTCTGACAGGATTTATTCGTGATAGTATCGCTAAGGCAGGGATGTCGAGGGCGGTTATGGGGCTATCTGGTGGCATCGATTCAGCAGTATCCGCCTATCTATCGGCTTTAGCTCTTGGTGCCGAAAATGTAATGGTGGTGCGGATGCCTTACAAGACCTCATCCGACGATAGTTTGACGGATGCCGAAGCTGTGATTAATGATTTGGGATTAGCCAATATGACCATCCCGATTACGGATATGGCTGACCCTCTGATTAATCGCTTTCCTGATATGAGCAACCTCCGCAAAGGCAACATCATGGCACGGTCACGCATGATTACGCTTTACGATCAGTCGATGGCGTGGGGTGGTTTGGTGATGGGTACGAGCAATAAAACCGAATTTTTGCTAGGTTATAGTACGATTTATGGAGATAGTGGTGTAGCACTCCATCCGATTGCTGACCTGTATAAATATCAGATTCGGCAATTAGCCCGTTATCTGGGTGTCCCTAGTTCCATCGTTGATAAACCCCCCTCAGCTGATTTGTGGGCTGGTCAAACTGATGAACAAGAATTGGGCTTTACCTATGATGATGCCGATCAGGTGCTATTTTTGCTGGTTGATGAACGTTATACTGTGCAAGAAGTGGCTGACGAAGGTTTTGATTACGACTTTGTGCATAAAATCTGGGAGCGTGTGAAAGCCAATCACTATAAACGCACCATGCCCAATATCGCTAAACTGAGTAAACGTACTATCGGGCATGATTTCTTATATTTGCGTGATTATACGGGTCGGGCAGGTAAAGTATAAAATTTACTGTCCGTTGACTTTGTTGGGTTGAATTTTATAGATCACCCGTTGTTCTGTATTTTTACCATCAGGATTATTGCGATAATAATCGCTGTTACCGGTATACATCCCCGATAATTTATTGATGTGATTGACTGCCGCTTCAGATTCATCGAATTCAACAATTTCGCCACGGATTTCAACCCAATGGAATGGATTGGTTGGATCAAGAGCAAGTACAGTCACTTTTGGTTGGACGCGGACATTTTTATCTTTGCGCCGCCCCCGTGCTGAGTTGATCCAGACCTGATCGCCTTCTAAGCTACACCAAACAGGTGTGACCTGTGGTTGTCCGTCGGGGTTGGTTGTAGCAAAGCTGACGGTAATTGGGTTTTCGAGTAAATCTTTGACATTCTCTGGAATTGTTGCAGACATTTTGTAATGCACTCCTCTATGTTGTTGATATAGAAATTTAAGATATCGGTCTGTTTTAATATAGACGTGCTGTGACATGCATTGTTTACATTGTTTATGTAAGTCTATCGAAAGACTTAGACAGGGAAATAGTCGTTTAGCGAACGAATAAAGTCTCACAATTGATGACATTTTCGCTATACTTATAAGGACTAAATTTGATGAGGTTGATAGATGCTAAAACAATTGAGTATATTATTTTTTGTCGTCATGCTGATGATACCGATAGCACACGCGCAAGATACGGCAGAAGTAGGTGAAGTCTCATATCATCGCACCACGCAAGAAGCGAATTTGAGGGAATGCCCTGAACTAGATTGTCCACTGATTCGTTCTTATTGGGCAAATGCGGTATTGGTTGTGGATGCAATTGTCGAGGGTGATGAGCACAAAGGCTCAACCCAGTGGTTAGAGATATATGACCCTCTCACAGAAAAAACTGGTTATATTCACAGTGCATTGACCGAAGACTTCACACCTGAAGAGTGGATGGTTGCGCCGGTTGTCCCTGTTGTTACGGATACGGCTCGGGAGATTTATCAACGTGGGCTAGAAGTTGGTAACAATTATAATCGCTTCTCTAAGGTAGGGGATTGTCAGAATGTGTCGTCACACTTTTTATCCGTGTTTGATGATGCGGAAGAATATGCGCTCGGTGAATTTGATGGTTTACAATCAACGATTGAACACTTTGGCGATTCATGGTCACGGACGAGTGCATCTGTCGATAATGGCTTTAATGTTGCGTCGGTATTATCGCCTTTGTGGTCTGATCCTGACATCTGCGAACCAGGTGAAAATCCGTTGGAATGTGAATATCGCCTGAATAAGCCGTCGATTGTGATTGTCAGTATGGAAACATGGTGGGCGCAAAGACCTGCCGATGAGTATGAAGCGTACATGCGTCAGATTGTTGAATTTTGGATTGATAAAGGGGTTGTCCCGATTTTATCTACCAAAGCCGATAACCTCGAAGGCGACTATGGGTTGAATCGGGCAGTGTATCAGGTGGCGCAAGACTATGACATCCCACTGTGGAATTTCTGGTTGGCAATTCAATCGTTACCGGGGAATGGCTTATCCGAGGACGAATTTCATCTAACATTTGCGCGGAATTTCTTTGATGATCCTGTACGGATGCAATATAGCTGGCCCGTTCGTAACTTAACAGCATTACAAGCAATTGATGCGGTGTATCAGGGTTTGCAAGAGGAAGAGTAATTACGGCAAGCGGAGTGCTGACATGTGCTCCTGCTATTTCTCAATCACATAGAGGTATGACGGAAATGGACTTAACCGATGAACGTCGCGCTCAACTAGCAAATAAAGGTAAGCGACTCTATCAAAAATATTGTGGATTAAATGGCAGGAGCGATTGCGCCGATAGCTTTGCCGAGTATCACGCTTTACGTGGTGAATATGAGGTTGTCACTGATTTTTTGGATTTTCTGCGCGATGTTATCACCACAGAAACCGATCCCGCTAAAATCGCTATGACGGAAGATTTGATTGAGCGTGTCGAAGGGTTACTAGACGATAGCTAGGATTGCTGTTTACATCCCTCTGTAGAAAATAATTCAAGCCAGCAAATAACGCGTATCGAGTTCTTTTTCGACTACCTCGCCATTTATAGTTTCAACCGTATAGCCTTTTGCCGTTGGACGCGAGCTCACAACAGCGTGTAATTTCCCGTCGATATAGTGACCTGCAACGCCATCATCAAATGCAACAGCAGATAAGATTTCACCTGATGCTACAAAACCATGTAAGGCAGGACGACGCTCGGCTTCACCATCATAATGGGGCGAACAACTCCCTTTTAGAAACCCGAGACACGGCAACACACTTAATTTGCCAGGGATCGAATCGGTTGTGCCACCTTCAAACCAACAAATTGACCCTGCGCTAATGCCCGTTAAGATCACGCCATTTTCAAGTGCCTTGTGTAAAATCGTATCTAGATGCCATTCGCGCCATAAGGCTAACATCGACTTTGTATTACCACCGCCGACATAAATAATGTCTTGTGACAAGATATAATCTTCAATGTCTGCTGTATGCGGTTGAAATAGTGATAGGTGGCTGGCATATGTACCCAATGAGGCAAAAGCGCGATAAAAGCGAATGAGATAATTTTCGTTTTCTGCGCTGGCTTGCCCAAGAAAACAAACTTTGGGTCGTTCTACTGGGGTTTGATCGAGGATGTATTGATCGAGTGCCAAATTATCAGGCTCCATCGAAAACCCACCACCCCCTAATGCGATGATCTGTTGCATGATTTTTCCTTATCGTTGTTATGAGTCCGCAATCGAAGGCATATTCCCCTCGGTAATGGGAGCCATTCCTGTGAGCGTATCGGGAGGCACCATGTCTGGGTCTGGGGTCGCAGGTTGTTGATGACGATAGAGCATCCCACCTAATAACCACGCCACATCCTCAACAAGCCGTTTTTGATACTCTTTATAGGTTTCGCCGCCTAATTGCCCATTGAGGGTATAGGTGTAACTCTCGATGATCTTATGCCCAACAATCGCCATTTCGGGTTCCCATTGGTCGATCAAATGCCAACCATGATTCCGACACTGATATAACTCAAACACGATGCGGACTTCCCCATGTTTACCTTCAAAGCGGAAGTCTAACGCAATCGGTAACATAGCACTTTTTTTATTAATAGGCTTGCTGGCAAGTTTGGCGATATCTTTAGCGATAGGTTGGACTGCTTTTCTGAGCTTTGGATTGTCATAACTTTGTGAGCGTTGGGCAACTTTGTTGAGCTTTTTGACGATTTTGGATGGCATTACCACTTCGGTACGGCTAATGCGTCCATACATATCATATTGTACGGTACGGATGGCTTTAATCGACCATTCGCCGAGGATGTTTCCTTCCATATCAAGTAGACGTTTAAGAACAACAACATTATTTTGGGCACAGGTGTCAAAAATTGTGCCGTTTTGGGCATGAACTTGCCATGAGTTTCTGCGTCCCATGGTTGAATTGGGGTCATAGTAGGGTTGTTGGGCATACGGCGGTGTCCATGTACCAAAGACAGGTTTACGGCTAAATAACAGGCGTAGAATCAATGTGAAGAACCACAAAATAACGAGCCCCATCGCCACAACACCAACTCCGATTAAGATGTCATGGGTGCTATAGAAATTCTCGTCAACTTGCACGCCTTCATCTTGGAATTTGATGCCGATGTCTAACACAGGGATCACAAAATCAAAGTCAGTATCAACGGTAATGGTAACATCGGGGGTTTGTTCGGCGACGGTCTCAGGGATTGTGACCGAGAACGATTTTCTGTTATCGCGGGCAATCGGACTGCCGGCTAATTCAAATTGATCAATCCCAACTTCAACAAAAAAGGCTTGTACCCCGACTTCAAAACCTGCTGTCTGAAAAGGAAATGCAATCGGCAGGACTTCGCCAGATTCCAGAGGTTCTAAAATGTCAGTCGCTTCGATGCGTCCATTGCCTTGTGTGATGTTGATTTGTGCATCTTCGACAGCATCTCCACCGTTATTGGTTATCGTAAATTCAACGGTAAAAGTTGTCCCTGCTTCATCAAACGTGACAGTTGGTGCCGAGACCGAATAATCACGCGGTTCTGACTGGGTAAGACCGGTCAAACAAGCGATGCTGATGAGCCATATGCTGATGAGGATTTTCCACCGTGCCATATCATTAAACCTTTTTATCAGAGGTATAGTTGTATCAATAGGTATCCAACGTTGTTAATTTAACTATAAACCTGATTGGCTTGCTTTCCAAGTCGAATGACAGATGTTTATCAAAATCGTTGCGTTTTAGTATGGGGATCGTAGGTACAGCGTTGATAGAGAGCCACTAGCTGTTAGCAGAAAAAGTTAGTGGCTAAAATTGAGAATGTCTTTTTTATGATGGTCTTTCAATACGTTGACTGCGAACAATGCGCTTTTGTTCATTGAGTAACTCATCCAGCATCTCGAAGATGATCGTTGATTCTTCACTACCTTCTAATCGTTTCCGACCTTGCATTGCTTCAGTAAGAGCGTCAATCAGGACCCATGGGTTTTCACGCACATTTAACGTAACGATACGATAGACGACTAATCCTGCCAGCACCAATGGCAAATAAACATAGCTTAGGTCAGGTTCACCATACCCTGCAAACCACATCATAACACGGTTGGCATAATTCAGACGTTCTTCAGCATTACCCAGTTTTTCTTTGACTTTGGGCTGTAACACATGAAAACCCATGCCAATCGCATCAAATAAGATGGCATCGAATACATGTTTGGCAAGTAACTCCCCGCGGGGTAATTCAAGAATGGTATCATCATGTGCGAGAACCTGACACAGGGTTCTGAACCATTGCGTTGATTCAACACTCATTTGTGTTTCCAATTCAGGAGCTTCATCAACTGTATATGCCATGATTTTTGCAATTGAGGCAATTTCCCCCGGATGGAGTGGCATATTGCGGTGTGCAAAGCGTTCTTTAACCTGTTCTAATAATTCCCAATATGAGGTTGGATGCCCTAATCCTAATGCGATTTGGCGTGCCTCTCCCACCCGAGCACGGGCGAGCTTTTCTTCTTCTTGCATCTGCTCAGAAGCCCATAATGTATCATATTTTGATTGGAGCGAGTTGGCATCTGGACGTGGTAAACGTTTTGGGGCAAGATCAAACGTTGCTGTGATGATGTCCGTCGTTTTAGTCGTACGTTTGGTGATGAATTCGATTTCTTGTAAAACTTGTAAACGAAATGGCGAAATTGTTAGTACCGATGGGGGTGGACCTCCATCAGGTGGACGTACTCTAATTGAATTACTAGGGCTTTGATGACGGACGACCACTTGGACTGGATACCCCTTACCGGCAGGTGTAGGAGGATGTGCCGCAATCGGAATCCTTAATACGCCAACTTCACCGGGACGCAAACCAATTGTCACAGTTGTTTTCCCTGTTTCCATAAAGACCTGATTGCCTTTTTTATCACGACTGGGTAGTCGTATGGAAACCTTAACTTGTAGTGGTTGGTCGATCATACTCTGCAACGGTACAACCACTTCTAGAGGCTGATTAATAAAGGCTTGCTTGGGTGAAATCCCAACAGCGTATTGTAAATCTTCCGCGATAATACGCTCACCACCAGTAATTCCGCCTAATACATCTGGATATACTACCCCAAAGACCATCAGTTACATCCTCTTGGCATCATAGCCATATTTCAGTAAAACTTTTTCCATGAGGCGGTCTGCCATCGAAAACAGACCTTCTGTATCATCATTTAAGAAACTATTTCGTCGCTCATTTACCATATCCCGTAAGTCATGTACCGCATCTTCCATATTGTCATCTGGCAAGACCACCAGATCAGTTGCCGTGATGCCCCCTAGCACCAATGGCAAATATACGCTGGAAAAGTCCAATTTTTTGTCATGATAATCTGTCATTACCTGCTCACGATAGATTGCACGCTCCTCAGAGCTACCTAAGGGCTCGCCCAAGATAGTTTCGACCCGTTCAAAGGCGTTTGTAATTGCATCATGCAGTAATCCTTCATAACAGAATTCAAAAATCCCCTTTATTGCCTGTTGGAATGCCGCTGGTTCACGATTGACTAGCGTTAAAAATTGGCTCGTCCAATGGGGTATTTCAGCATCATCTAGATTTGCATTTTCAGCTAATATAGGTTTGAGATTATAGCTCCCTGAGATTAATTCCATTAACTTAGATGGGGCAGCGAAAACTAAAATCAGTGTCAACATTTTGGCGATAACGATTGCTTCCCACTTCGATAATGGAAAGCCAGCATTACTAAAATTAGTAAGTGTTGTGGTATATGCACGAGGATATATTCGCTCGGATGTTAGTGTCGGAAGTACATCTCTTATCATCTGGTTGCGAAATTTTTCTATGAGGAGCGTAACATCTGCTAAATCTGCGATTGTCCATAAAGATTCCCAACCGGGCTTAAGATTTGCGATTTTCCCGATTGTGCCAGACATTAAACCAAAACTCACTTCTAAGCCTGTTGACCGCAACCCTGAGACTTTATTGGTTGTCCAATTGAGGTGTTTTAATTCTTCGATTTTGTCTGCAACACCATCCGCTAGATTGTTGGGGTCAACTTCACCACCACCTGTTTCTAGGCGTACCCGACGTGGTTTGTCATTACTTGCTGGTTTCATCATGACATCAATTGTCATCGAATAATCGGCACTAATGGCGGTATCCGGTAGACTCGATACTGGTAAAATCAAATAACCGACTTGTGCTGGTTCTAGCCCGATGACCAACTTATCTACTTTATTGACGAAGCGACCTTTTTTCCCTTTGGCATCGCGGTCTGGCAAGCGCATTCGTGCTACAAAATCGACAGGAATATCTGATGAATTCTGTACAAGTAACACTGCCTCAAAAGGTCGTCCAGCCCGTAACACGCGGGGACGTATCGCCAATGCCACCTGCACCAAACCGATATTGATTCGTTGGTTGCTTGTGATTTCCCCCAGAATATCAGGGAAGTTGGCTGTATATTTTTTCTTTGCCATAATCGCGCCTTCAATTTACGGGAAATAATAATTTTGAGAGATTCCTGATTCAATATAGTTGATAGATAACATAAATATCATCACTACTCAATTATACGTGTAATAAGATTTTCCTGCGTGATACTCTCTAATATTATTATACATTACGAAACATCGTAGAACGGTAGGTCTAACGTCCTATTGCGGTGTGTACACGGTTAGAATTTGACTCTAGTTAGGTTATTGTCGGTTTTAGGATAAGCCGTTTAGAGTAATTTGTTGGCGCAGATTTTTAAATGTCATTCTTTCAAATATTAGAGGAGTTACGATTTTGTCAATTCTTGACACATTGACTCCAACAAGTATTCTTAATGATATAACGCTTGATACGATCAACCATTCATTTATCTTTCCACGCGACGGAGCTTTTTATGCCAGAACTTAACATCAATATGGATACCCAACTGCAATTTCTCATTGATCTACTCAATATCCATAGCCCCACGGGGTATCACAAGGAAGCAATGGATTATTGTCATGAACAATTTTCTGCTTTGAACATTCCCAATATGACGGTTGACCGTAGTAACAAAGGGGCTGTTGTGGTTCACTGGAAAGGTGAATCTGACGAAGAACCGCGTGGCGTGACGGCTCATGCGGATACATTAGGTTTGATGGTCAAAGAGATCAAAAACAATGGACGCATCAATTGTACAAAACTCGGTGGACTTACTTTATCTGGCGCAGAATACGAAAATGTCACGGTGCGGACTCATGATAATAAACGCTATCGTGGGACGTTCTTGCCAGTCAATCCTAGTAGCCACGTCAACAAAGATATTGAGGGCAAGCGCACACTCGATAATATGGAAGTACGCCTTGATATGCGTGTCGAGAGTGCATTTGATGTGATGCAGTTGGGAATTGCAGTCGGTGATTTTATTTTCCTTGATCCACGAGTGGAATACATTGAAGAATCGGGTTTTCTACGGTCACGTTTTTTGGATGATAAAGCATGTGTTGCCAATATTTATGGTGCGATTATTGCCCTTCATGAGCAAGATTTGCGCCCTGCACAAGATACAACCTTCTTGATTTCTAATTATGAAGAAGTTGGGCACGGTGGGGCATCGGGTTTACCAGACAATATCGTAGAATTATTGACGATTGATATGGGTGCAATTGGTGTCGGGCAAAATGGTACAGAATATACTGTTAGTATTTGTGTGAAGGATGGTGGTGGACCGTATCATTTTGATATGAATAACAAATTGCGTGATCTCGCAACAAAACATAAGATTGATTTCCGCCTAGATATTTATGTGTATTATTCGTCGGATGGCACAGCTTATTGGCGGTCTGGTGGGAATGCGCGGGTTGGTTTGATAGGACCCGGTGTTGCGTCATCACATGGATATGAACGTACCCACATCGATGCTCTCAAACAGACTACCAATTTAGTGGCACGTTACCTGTTGTCTTAGACTCTAGAAGCTTCAATCGCTATTGAAAGCAGGTTATCTTCAACTTAAACAGATTTCTAATGGAAATCGTGTATAGTTAAAGGTGGAAAAGATGGTTTAATAACTTTAGAAACCACGCATAGATTGACCCTCTACACAGCACAACTTACAATAGTTTGAGGGATACACAGTTTTAACGGAAGAAATGATATGGCAAGAGACTACTATGATATATTAGGCGTAAATCGTAACGCCTCAGAAGACGAAATTAAAAAAGCCTTTCGCAAGAAAGCAAAGCAGTATCATCCTGATGCGAATCCTGATAATCCATCAGCTGAAGCGCGCTTTAAAGAGTTAAATGAAGCCTATGAAGTATTGAAGGACAGTGAAAAACGTCCGCAATATGATCGTTTCGGTGAAAATTGGAAGAATTATCAGGGATTCAATGGACAACAACACAATCCTTATGCTAGTGGGGGTGTTGGTGGATTCGG
>Ga0070728_10006807_pt1 | contig 10680 bp, 9 predicted proteins | sample tdDd471_FD_66723 | JGI IMG/M metagenome (GOLD analysis project Ga0070728, IMG submission 66723) | Marine sediment microbial communities from the Atlantic coast under amendment with organic carbon and nitrate - tdDd47.1 | ecosystem: Environmental > Aquatic > Marine > Coastal > Sediment | place...
GGGTGAGCCCCGGGCCGCTTGCACTTCCGGTACGAGCGTGTTTTGTGAGGGGCGGATTTGGCAAGTCGCACGGGACGGGCAAGAGCGTCCGATGGGGTTTCTGGTAAAGCTGTTCGTCGGTCTCGTCGGACTCTATGCGATCGTCGCGGGAATCCTGACCTGGATGCAGCGCGACCTGATGTATTCGCCCGACCGGACGCATGTTACGCCGGCCGCGAAGGAGCTCGAGGGGGTCGAGGAGCACCGGATCCGGACGCCAGACGGGCAAAGCCTCGTCGCCTGGTACAGGCCGGCGGTGGTCGGAGGCGTGACGGTCCTTTATTTCCCAGGCAATGCCGGGTCGATCGCCGATCGCGGCGCCCGTTTCGCCGAGTTCTATGGCAAGGCCAGCTTTGGAGTCCTCGCGGTCAACTATCGCGGCTATGGCGGCTCGACCGGTAAGCCGACGGAGGATGGGCTCATCGCCGACGGGCTCGCCGCCTATGACTGGCTCGCCAAGCGGCACAAGGGCGACATTGCGATCTATGGCGAATCCCTGGGAGCTGCGGTGGCGGTGGCGGTCGCCGAGCAACGCAAGACCTACGCGCTGATCCTGGAATCGGGGGCGAGTTCGCTCGTGGCGGTTGCCCAGCGCGCCTATCCCTGGTTGCCGGTCTGGTTCCTGATGTTCGACCGGTTCCGCTCGGACGAGCGGATCGCCAAGGTCAGGGCGCCGCTTCTGATGCTGCACGGGGAAGAGGATGCGGTGGTGCCCATCGACCTCGGAAGAGACCTGTTCAAAATGGCGAACGACCCCAAGAACTTCGCGCCGTTCATCGCGGCCGGCCATAACGATCTATGGCAACACAATGCGGGTAAGGCGGCGATCGAATTTCTTCAGGCGGTGCAGAAACCGCCGATTTGAGGGCGGCTGGAAGCAACGACCGCGACCAAGCTTGAATTCGCCCGATTGCCCCGGCACTCTGTGGGTAACAACGAGGCCGGCAAAGCCTGGCGCCAACGCATGGAGGAACCGCCGCGATGACCGCGACCAACGGGCACGGCGCCAATGGAAGCAACACGAACGGTCATGCCGCCGAGCCGGAATTCGACGTCCTGATCATCGGCGCCGGGATTTCCGGAATCGACGCCGCCTATCACCTCAAGAAGCTTTGCCCGGGAAAGAGCTTCGCTCTGCTCGAGGCGCGCGAGAAGTTCGGCGGCACCTGGAACATCCACAAGTTCCCCGGCATCCGCTCCGACAGCGACCTCTACACCTTCGGCTTCGGCTGGAAGCCCTGGACCGGGATCCCGCTGGCGACCGCCGACGAGATCATGACCTATCTCGACGAGGCGATCGACGAGCAGGATATCCGCCGCCACATCCGCTTCGGCCATCGGGTCGAGGCGGCGCGCTGGTCGGGCGAGAAGGCATGCTGGGAGCTGGCGGTGCGGACCGGCGAGGGCGAAGAACCGCTCAGGATGACGGCCCGCTTCCTGTGGATGTGCCAGGGCTACTATCGTCACGATGCCGGCTACACGCCTGACTTCCCGGACATGGATCGTTTCAAGGGGCCGATCGTCCATCCGCAGACCTGGCCGGAGGATCTCGACTACGAGGGCAAGCGGGTGGTGGTGATCGGCTCGGGCGCCACCGCCGCGACCCTCATTCCCGCCATGGCCGGCACGGCCGCGCACGTGACGATGCTGCAGCGTTCGCCGACCTATTTCTATCCGCGGCCGAAGCAGCACGAACTCGCAGCTCAGCTCAAGGATCTCGATCTGCCCGACGAGTGGTTCCACGAGATCATGCGCCGGCGCTTCCTCGCCGACGCGCAGGAGATCGCCCGCCGCTCGTTCGAGGAGCCGGACGGGCTGAGGGCGGAACTCATCGGCGCGGCGAAGATGTTCCTCGGCGACGCCTGCGACGTCGATCCCCACTTCAACCCGTCCTACCGACCGTGGCGCCAGCGGCTCGCCGTGGTGCCGGAGGGCGATCTGTTCAAGGCGATCCACGCCGGGCTGGCCTCGGTGGTCACCGACGAGATCGAGACCTTCGTCGAGACCGGCATCGTGCTCAAGTCCGGCGAGACGCTGGAAGCCGACATCGTCGTCACCGCCACCGGCTTTAATCTCAGCCCGCTCGGCGACATTCCGTTCGAGATCGACGGCGAGCCGCTCGACTTCGCGAGCTGCTGGGCCCATCGCGGCATCCTGTTCTCCGGCCTGCCGAACCTCGCCTGGACCTTCGGTTATCTCAGGACGAGTTGGACCATGCGCGCCGACATGGTTTCGAAGTTCGTCTGCCGGCTGCTCGACCACATGGACGAGGTCGGCGCCAGGGTGGTGACGCCGGAACTGCGCGACGAGGACCGGGACATGCCGGAGCTGCCGTTCATCGACCCGGAAAACTTCAATGCCGGCTATATCACCCGTTCGCTCCACCTGATGCCCAAGCAGGGCGACCGCCAGCCCTGGATCTTCAGCCAGGACTATTATCGCGAGCGCGACGAGATCCCCACGGCCGACCTCGACGACGGCACGCTGCGCTACGCCTGACGCGGGAAAATTGGTGGGAATATGCTTCCGGAATTGCTAATGTTTTTTACAAACCATGCATGCACATTGTTCACCAGCGGGGGTATAGTGAACAAGGCCATGCATAACGCCACCTTCGTTGTCGAATCGGTCTTTAAATAAATCAAAATAGGTTGGATCTCCATACTCGTAGTAACGACGAGTGGAGTGCGCGACAATATCCGAATACTGAATCATGCGAGTGGCAGTCGAATCGACGAATAGTGGAACGTCACAAAAATTATATAGTTGGCCCCATCGATGCCCATCGACGCGGAAATCCCTAGCGAGACTTTGTAGAGACGTTTCGTAAGACGACTTATCTAAGATTACTAATCCTCGTTGAGTATTCCCCGCCTTGTGCAATCGACCAAGAAACCGGTCAAATCGATTGCATATTTGTTCGAAAGCATATTCCATTGGGTCTTCTGGCGAAAGCGCAGCCTTGTGAATTGCGGCTCCAAATAGGTGCACTTGTTTTGAACCGCCAATTGCGGACAATGCCCCACGAAGAGCGTTCAGCCGGTCCTCTTTGCCGATCCCACGCCAATGCTTTTTTCCGCTAAGTATGTCGGCTCCTCGAAATTCCAGACTAGTCGGATTATCCGGCCAAACTTGGCCGGCGATTTTATCCAATTGTTGTGAAAACCAATGTGGTTTACGTTCAAATACCGCCAAACCAGCAAGAACAATGTGCCGGTCGCTCGGATTTTTTACGGAGCCGGAATCATCTAAATATAACAAATACATATAAAAAAAGGCGGCCGAGCGAGGTAGTCACCTCGACGAGCTGCAATGGCAACTCTCCCAACCGCTCCTCCAATATAACCATTCGTTGTCAATTCGGCAACTCAATGTGTCGTGGTTGTGAGTTTAGTGTTGATACACTTCTAATGTCCAGCCCTTGGAGTTATCGGCGGTGATGCTAGCTAGCATGAATTGCCTCCAAGCGGCGATGTCGCCCAAAACCGCGCAGGATGTACATTTCCTCTGCGATGGGCTTATAGTTTCCTGCGCAACCGGTCGAACCCGGAGAGGCGGGAGCGAAAGTGAACCTGTCGACGAAGGAAGCTGAGCTGGTCTTTTCGATCATGGGCGACCTGTCCTACGGATATGGATCGGTCGACCTGCGCCGCATTGTCGGCACCAAGCTGCTCGACCTGCTCGACGCCCAGTATCTCGCCTCCTATGTCTGGAACCCGGCGCGCGACACCTTCGTCGACGGCGTCTCGATCAATATGCGCACCGGCGCGCTCAACGAATACGACCATTATTTCCGGTATTGCGATCCGATCACTCCGGTCCTCCGGCGCCGCCGCAAGGCGACCTGCGTCAGCGGCATCATGCAGCGCGATCGCCTGGTGCGCACCGAGTTCTACAACGACTTCCTCGCCCGGCAGGGGATGGTCTACGGCGTCAACTATTACGCCTATGCGGCGAACACCAATGTCGGCGATTTCCGCATCTGGCGCGGCGCGGGCCGGGAGGATTTCGGCGTTCGCGACCTCGAACTGCTCGACGCCATCGGTCCGGCTTTCGCCAACGCCATGCGCGTGGCGCTGAACAAGGAGAGCCCCGATCGGCTCGACATCGGCATCGTGCCCGGCCTCGACCGGCTGGCCGAAGCCGCCGGGCTCACCGCCCGCGAGGTGGATGTCTGCGCCGGGGTCCTGGGTGGGCTGACCGACAAGGAGATCGCCCGCTCGCGCGGCATCTCGTTCACCACCGTGCGCACGCATCTCAAGCATATCTATGCGAAGACGGGCATTTCCGGCCGCACGCAGCTCTTCGGGCTGCTGATTGCGCGAGCGAAGCCTGCCTCCGGGTCCGCATAATTCCGAATATCCTCAGTATTGAGGATAGACAGCCGGCTTCGATGGGCGAAAGATCGCATGCGGAGGGGCAGGCATGTCCGGGCGCCGTGCGGGCCGATGCCAATGCGGGACAGGTCCGGCGACCGTCGAAAAGGGAGGAACAGTGTGGCGAAACCGATCGAGATGACCGCGACCGAGGCCCTGGCGGCGATGGCGAATGGCGACATGTCCGCCGCCGACTACGCCGCGGCGCTGATCAAGCAGGCCAAGTCCCACAAGGACCTCAACGTCTTCATCCATTTCGACGCCGACGACGTCATGGCCAAGGCGAAGGCCGCCGACGAGGCGCGCGCGAAGGGCGGCAAGCCCGGCCCGCTCACGGGCCTGCCGGTGATCCTCAAGGACAATATCGACACCGACGACGCGCCGACCACCGCCGGCACCCATGCGCTGCGCGATCATCGCCCCTCGGCCAACGCGCCCGTCTGGCAGACCCTGCTCGACGCCGGCGCCTACGCCTTCGGCAAGGCGAACATGCACGAGCTCGCCTACGGCATCACCTCCAACAACGGCTGTTTCGGCCCGGTACACAACCCTTATGCCAGGGATCGCATTCCCGGCGGCAGCAGCGGCGGTAGCGGCGCCGGCGTCGCCGCGCGCTTCGCGCCGGTCGGTCTCGGCAGCGACACCGGCGGCTCGGTCCGGGTACCCGCCGGTCTTTGCGGCATTGTCGGTTTCCGCCCCACCACCATGCGCTACAGCCAGGCCGGGGTCGTGCCGATTTCCTCGACCCGCGACACCATCGGCCCTCTGACCCGTTCGGTCGCCGACGCGGCGCTGATCGACGGAATCGTCACAGGGGCGGGGCAAGATCTCGAACCGGCGTCGCTCGACGGGCTGAAGATCGGTGTGCCGCGCGGCTACTACTACGACAACCTGCATCCGGAAACCGCGCGGCAGATGAATGCGGCGCTCGAACGGCTCGCGAGCTACGGCGTCGACCTCGTCGAGGCGAACGTGCCCGATGTCGGCCCGGTCGACGAGGCGTGCAGCTTCCCCATCGCGCTCTACGAGACGGTGGTCACCCTCAACGAATACCTGCGCTCCCACGGCGCCGGGATCGACTATGGCGACGTCGTCGCCAGGATCGGCAGCCCCGACGTCAAGGGTCTGCTCGAGAGCCTGCTGGGCGAGGGGGCGATCCCCGAGCAGGCCTATCTGCAGGCGGTCGGCGAGATCCGCCCGAAGCTCAGGCAGATCTTCCGCGACTATTTCGCCGACACCAAGGTCAAGGCGATCGTCTTCCCGACCACGCCGCTGCCGGCGGCGAAGATCGGCGAGGACGAGACCGTGATGCTCAACGGCCAGGAGCTGCCGACCTTTCCGACCTTCATCCGAAACACCGATCCCGCCAGCATGGCGGCCCTGCCGGGCCTGACGCTGCCGATCGGGCTGACCTCGGACGGCCTGCCCGTGGGCATGGAATTCGACGGGCCGGAGGGCTCGGACCGGGAGATCCTCGCCATCGGGCTGGCGCTCGAGGCCCGCGAGCCGGCAATGCCGCCGCCGGCGATCTGACTGAAACCGACAACGACAAGGAACCGCATCATGACCAAACGGACGAAATCCCTGAACCTGTCCCGCCGGCAGTTCGTGCTGGCTTCCGGCGGCGCCGCCGCCGCGCTCGCGTCGCCGGCCTTCATCCGCGACCTCAAGGCCGCCGACGAGTTCAAGATCGCCGCCTTCATCGCGCTCACCGGCCCCGCCTCGCTGTTCGGGCCGACCCAGAAGGCCTGCGCCGAACTGGCGGTCGAGCAGATCAACGCCGCCGGCGGCATCAACGGCCGCGAGGTCAAGCTGATCATCGCCGACGGTGGCGTCGCGCCGGGCGAGGCGGCCAAGACGGCGGTGCGGCTGATGCTGCGCGACAAGGTCGACTTCTTCGCCGGCTCCCACGACAGCGCGGTGCGCCAGGCTCTGGTGGCGACCTTCAAGGGCAAGACCCCCTACGTCTACACGCCGATCTACGAGGGCGGCGAGTGCGCGCCCAACACCTATGTGGTCGCCGACACGCCGGCGCAGCAGATCGGCACCGCGATCCCGTGGCTCTACAAGAAGCACGGCCTCAAGGACTGCTATCTGGTCGGCAACGACTATGTCTGGCCGCGGGTGCTGAACGAGCACACCAAGAAGGCGGTCGCCGCCGCCGGCGGCTCGATCGTCGGCGAGGAATACGTGCCGCTGGGCGCGCCCAACAAGTTCGAGGAGATCGTCACCCGCATCAAGGCGAAGAACCCGAGCTTCGTGATGGTCACCGTGATCGGCGCCTACAACGTCGTCTTCAACCAGACCTTCGCGTCCTTCGGGCTCGACGAAAACATCACCCGCCTGTCCGCGCTCCTGGAGGAGAACACGCTTCTGGGCATCGGCAAGGACAACGCCAAGGGTCTTTATGGCTGCATGTCCTATTTCGAGAGCGTCGCCTCGCCGGACAGCGAAGCCTTCAAGAAGGCCTATCTCGCCAAGATGGGGGACAAGGCGCCGCAACTGAGCCTGATCGGCACCGACATCTATGCCGGCATCAACTTCGCCGCCGAGGTGACGAAGAAGGCCGGATCGACCGACGCGGCGGCTGTCGCCAAGGCGGCCGTCGACCTGCCGTTCAAGTCGGCGGTCGGCACCTGGGTGATGCGCTCGAACCGGCACGTGGACAAGACCATGTACATGGGCGACGCCTCGTCCGGTAAACTCGAAGTCGTCGAAACCTTCAAGGACGTCGCCTCGGGCGAGACCTGCAAATAGGCGACGAGGGCGTGGGGGCCGAACCGGTTCGATGGATCCGCTGATCGTCGCACAGACGCTGAACTTCGCCTATGCGGTGATCAGCCTCCTGCTCGTCGTCCTCGGCCTCGCCGTGACCCTCGGCTGGCTCGGGGTGATGAACCTCGCCCATGGCGAGTTCGTCATGCTCGGCGCCTATGTCGCGGTGGTCACCGAACGCATGGGATGGCCGTTCTGGGCGGCCATCCCGCTCACCATCCTGTTCTGCATCGTGCTCGGCATCGTCGTCGAGCGGCTGCTGATCCGGCCGCTCTATTCGCGGCCCTTCGACCTGCTGCTCGCCACCTGGGGGCTGAGCATCCTGATCCGCAAGATCGTCGAAGCGGCGTTCGGCGGCGGCTATATCAGCCTGACGGTGCCGGTGAAGGGCTCGCTCGACATCCTCGGCGCGTCCTATCCGACCTACCGGATCCTGATCATGGCGTTCACCGTCGCCCTGCTGGCGATGCTTCTGGCCTGGTATTTCCGCTCCTCGGCGGCGGCCCGGGTCAAGGCGATGGTCGGCAATCCGATGCTGGCGCAGGCGGTCGGCATCGACACCAATGCGCTTGCCCGCAACACCTTCGTTGTCGGCACCTGTCTCGCCGGGCTCGCCGGCGTGATCATCGCGCCGGTGACCTCGGTGAATCCGTTCCTCGGGCTCGACTACGTGATCAACGCCTTCTTCGTCATCATCGTCGGCGGGCTCGGCAGCGTGCTCGGCCTGTTCGCCGGCTCCGGCATCATCGGCGGGCTCGACAGCTTCGTCTCCGCGATCCTCGACCGCACCTCCGCCTTCTTCCTGGTGCTGCTGATCGCCATCTTCTTCCTGTGGTTACGGCCCCGTGGTCTATTCGCGCGCAATTGACATCCTGCTGATCGTCGCCGTCCTCGCGGTTCCCACCGTGCTCGGCGACCTGTGGGCCTACAACCTGTCGCTGGTGTATCTCTACGCCATCGCCACCCTCGGCGTCGGGCTGTGCTGGGGGCAGGCGGGGTTCCTGCCGCTGGGACAGGGGATGTTCCTCGGCCTTGCCGCCTATATGTCGGGGCTGGGACTGATCCATGTCGCCGGTGGCGTCTGGGGATGGCTGCTGGTCGTGCCGGTGGTGATCGTCCCCGGCGTGCTCGCCTTCGTCATCGGTCTGCTGATCTTTCGCGGCCGTACCGAGAGCGGGCCGTTCTTCGCCCTGATCACGCTGGCGATGACGCTGCTCGCCTTCCAGATCGCCACCGCCTGGAACAGCGTCACCGGCGGCTTCAACGGCCTGCGCAACATTCCCGATCTCGCCGGAATGAGCGACTTTACCGATCGCTACTACATCGCCGGTGTCGCTCTGATCCTAGCGGTCGCCTTCTGCATGTGGCTGATCGAGGCGCCGATCGGCGTCGTCTGGCGGGCGTTGTCGCAGAACGAGCGGCGGATCGCCTTTTTCGGCTATTCCACCGCCACCCTGAAGGCGGCGGCCTTTGGCGCCGCCGGGCTGCTCGCGGGTTTCGCGGGTTTCCTTTACGCGCCGCAGCAGAACCTCGTCACCCCGACGCTGGCCGGCTTCGTCGTCTCGGCCAATCTGGTGATCTGGGCGGCGGTTGGCGGCCGCGGCTCGGCCATCGGACCCGCGCTTGGCGCGGTCCTCGTCGGCGTACTCTCGACCGAGCTGCGCGACGGCGGCGGCTTCGGCGGCGGGCTCGACGCGCTGTGGGACTTCCTCGCGCGGTTCTGGGAGGCGGTTGTCGCCGGCTTCTTCATCATCGTCGTGCTGTTCCTGCCCAACGGCATCGCCGGGCTGTTTGCAAAGCTGAACGCCAGTCTCAAACGGCTTGGACGCCTGCCGTTTCGGCCGATCCTGGCGCCGCCGGTCAGGACGGAGGGCGCCGCCGGCCCGCCGGCGCTGGCGCTTTCCGGCTGTCGCGTCGCCGCTGGCGAGGTGCGCATCCTCAACGGCCTGACCCTGCGTCTCGACCGGGCGGCGATCTATTGCCTGATCGGCCCCAACGGCGCCGGCAAGACCTCGACCTTCAACACGCTTTCCACCGAATTGCGGATGCAGGAGGGGGAAATTCGCCTCGACGGCGAGGTGATCTCGGGCGCGGCGGCGGACACGCTCGCCGCCAAAGGCATCGGCCGCAAGTTCCAGATCCCCAGCGTGTTTCCGAACCTGACCATCGCCGACAATCTCCACGTCGCCCTGTGGGGGACGCGGGCGAGGCTTGTCTCGCTGCTCAGACCGTCGCTGAGGCGTTGGGACACGCCGCTGCTTGCCACGTTGCGCGAGCGCTTTCCCTTCCTCGCCCAGCGCGATCGGATTGCCGGCGATCTCTCCCATGGAGAACGGCAGGTGCTGGAACTCGCCATGGCGCTCGCCGCCGAGCCGCGTCTGCTGCTGCTCGACGAACCCTGCGCCGGGCTGAGCCACGAGGACACAAGGCAGGTGATCGACGCCATTCTCTGGGCGCGCGAGGAACTGGGGCTGACGGTGCTGCTGATCGAGCACGACATGAGTCTCGTGCGCGAGATCGCCGACCACGTCTTCGTCATGCACCAGGGCGCGCTCCTCGCCGAGGGCGACGTCGCGGCGGTGCAGGCGGACGACAAGGTCCGCGAAGTCTATGTGGGCATGGCCTCATGAGCGCCGAGCTGTTCCGCTTCGATGGAGTCTCCGGCGGCTACGGCGAGGCCATCGTCGTTCGCGGCGTGTCGGGCACGCTCGATACGGGCGAAGTGCTCGGGATCACCGGCCGCAATGGGGTGGGCAAGACGACGCTGCTCAACCTGCTGCTCGGCTATCTGCCGTTGCGGCTGGGTTCGGTGCGGCTCGGCGGACTGGAAATCGGCGGATTGCGCCCCGACCGGGTGCTGCGCTCCGGCATCAGCTACTGCCCGCAGGAGCGCATTGTCTTCGACGATCTCGGCGTCTGGGAAAACCTCTCCCTGATGCATCCGGCCCGCAAGCCGGAAGACCTGGCCGCTTATTTCGACATCTTCCCGCGCCTGCGCGAGCGGCTGACCCAACGCGCCGGCACACTCAGCGGCGGCGAGCGCAAGATCCTCTCCTTCGTCCGCGCCATGGCGGAAGACTTGCCCATCGCGGTTATGGACGAACCCACCGAAGGCGTGCAGCAGGAGAACATCGACCACATGGCCGACCTCATCCGCGCCGCCAAGGCCGAGGGCAAGGCGCTGATCGTCGTCGAGCAGAACCTCGCCTTCCTCGAGGCGATCTCCGACCGGCTGATGGTCATGGATCAGGGGCGTATCGTTCTGGAGGGCCGGACGGGCGAGGTGTCCCGCGACCGGATCATCGGGCATCTGCAGGTGTGAGCACCGAAGGAAACCGGAAATTGCCCAACAAAAATATATTTTGTTTGGCAATGATTGCAATGGCTGTTTCCTTGAGGTATTGATCTTGCCCAACAAAAATATTTTTTGTTTGGCAACCGTTCGGCAGATCGACATGCCCAAGCTCCAGCGTCTTCCCCTGACGGTCCA
>Ga0070728_10006810_pt1 | contig 10677 bp, 11 predicted proteins | sample tdDd471_FD_66723 | JGI IMG/M metagenome (GOLD analysis project Ga0070728, IMG submission 66723) | Marine sediment microbial communities from the Atlantic coast under amendment with organic carbon and nitrate - tdDd47.1 | ecosystem: Environmental > Aquatic > Marine > Coastal > Sediment | place...
TCGATGCAAAACACTCATCCTGCGCCACCTGGGTCGGTGGTGACCATCGGGCGATGTGCGCGGATCACTTCACGCGTTTCGGTCGCGTAACGACCCACCCCTTTCGCCCGCCCTTTCTACCCGAATTCGTGACCCGAGTGACGCGATTTCAAACCGCACCGGTCGTCACGAACCGAGGTAGGCGAGGCCCTGCGACTCCCCGGTCAATGAAAAGAAAGCCCTGCCGCCCCACCCCCGAACGGAGGAGAGACGACAGGGAGAAAGCGACAAGAGTCGAAGATCAGACGCAGCCGGTCGGTTTCGGCAGGCCGGCCACTTTGCAGGCGCCCTTCGCCGGGCCCGAGGGGAACAGTTCGTAGATCTCTTTGAGCTGGAATCCGGTCTGCTTGCAGAGCTTGCGGATCATCGGGGCGACGCCAAACTGGAGATAGTAGTCACGAAGGTAGTTCACGACTTTCCAATGGTCCTCGGTGAGGTCATCAACGCCTTCGGTGGTCGCCAGCGCGTTTGCGACTTCCTCGTTCCAAGCCTCAGGCTCCATCATGAAGCCGTCTTCGTCGACGGTGATCGAAACGTTCCCTTTTTCAAAAGTTGCCATAGCTCAATCCTCCCTTTTCTTTCCCGGGCCTTCGACCCCGGTAATTTCTACGAGTGTCGTGTTTGCGTTGCGGGCCTTTTTGATTTGGGCCTTTTCCATGCCCTTGACGAATTCCTGCGTTGGGGCGTGACCGAGCTCGATGGCCCTTGCCAAATAACGTTCAGCCGCACCGTGATTGTTCAGGGCGAGATGACCCACCGCCATATGATAGTGAGCCGCCGGATGATCGCGTTCGAGTTCAATCACCCTCTCGTTACACTTCACGAGGTTTTCCGGGTCGTTGAGGTAGAGATATGCCTGCCCCAGGTTGAAGTGGGCGATGACCAGTGAATCATCAAGCTGAACGGCCTGGAAATTTGCGTCCCGACAGCCTTCGAATTCCCACCTCATCAATCGAACCCCGCCCAGATTGACCCAGGCTTGGACCATCGTCGGATCGAGCTCAACAGCCTTGAGATAGGCTTCTTCGGCGGTCTTGACCCGTCCGGATACGGTATAGGCAAGCCCCAAGTTGTAGTACGCCGCTGCGGACTCGGGGCTTTCTTCGATGGCCTTGAGGCACCGTTCGATGCGGTCCTTCTGGCTTTCACGACTCATCGACTTCTCCTGACTCCTCGAGGAGACGCTCGAACGCCTGGCGTTCGCCCGGGTCCTCGAAATCGACATACTCAGCGACAATTGTGCAAACCGGCCGGACCGCTTCGGGCGCCGCCTCTGCGATTCTGGTCAGGGCCCTGATGATCTCCCGGCGGAGTCCATCGTCCCACGACAGCGAGGCGAGCGGTGCGATAAACGGCGCGACCAGTTCAGCATCATTGAACCCAATCTCTGCCACCGCGGGGATGCCGTAAAGACCGTTGGTGGCTGATTCGTCATTCAGCGCCCACATGAGCCGGCGCATCAGATCGGTTCCGATCTCGGGATGAGCGGCGGCAAGGACTCCCAGAGTCCGAGCCGCACGCCGCCGAAGAACCCCGTCAGTGTCCCACAGTCGTCCCAGCAGAAACCGGGTCGCGCTCGGCTCCTGAGACGCCAGCGCGCCCAAAGTCTGCTCGTCTCCGACCTGGAGCAACTCCATCACTCGTCCCTTCAGCCCCATGCCGCCGCCGGCTGAGTAAACTCGGCGGCGTGGCTTGAGGCGCTCGCCAGGAACCCAGTCGCCCAATGGGGAGAGGCGGATGCGTGGACGTGCAGATAGGACGCCCAGACTCGACCGACAACAATTCCGTCGCGACCGTTGCCTGTTCCCGTACCCCGCGCCACCGCGCCCGCGGTCTCTGTCAGATCGCCACCCGAAGAGATCTTCGAATAGTGGAACTCATGACCCCTGAGCTCGGTGCCGACGGGAAAAAAGGGGTTGTCGCGGTCGATGACGACGGTTTCGTAGCCGTGACCCTGCGGTCGAGAGGTTTGCTCGATGGCGAGATCAAGGACCCCCGACATGGGGTAGACGACGTCACCCACCCGGATTTCCCGGGCGAGGTACATGAGACCGCCACATTCTGCGTAAACCGGCAGCCCACTCTCGATCCGTGCCTTCACGGATTGAGCAAAGCCACGGTTTTCGGCGAGCCGCGCTGCGTGAACCTCGGGAAAACCTCCGCCGATATAGAGACCATCGACATCGGGAAGAGCAGTGTCGCTGCTCGGTGAGACCGCCACCAATCGGGCGCCGGCGGCTTCGAGGGATTCGAGGTTTTCCGGATAGTAGAAGCTGAAGGCCTGGTCGGAGAAGTATCCGATGGTGACCCTTGCCCGACCGGGAAGAACATCATCAACCTCGAGCGCGACCTCGGGGGCAGTTGCCGCGAGGCTTTCGACGAGCTCGAGATCGACGTGCTCACTGATTGCAGCGGCCGCCCGTGCGATGGCCTCGTCGCGGCGGGGGTGTTCCACCGCCGTCAAGAGACCAAGGTGACGATCCGGCAACGGGTCTTCGCCGCGAAGACGCGGAATGGCGCCGACCACGGGCACACCGGTGGCTGTCTCAATGGCTTCGCGAATCACCCGCTCCTGGCGGGCGGTTCCGACCCGATTGAGAACGACACCGGCAAGGTTGAGAGCCGGATCAAGGTGGATTGAACCGAGCACCGCGGCGGCGGCGGTCCGCGTCATCTTCGTGACGTTGACGACGAGGATCACCGGAGCGCCGAGAAGCTTGGCTAGGGTTGCAGTTGAGTGGCTCCCGGCGGCGTCGACGCCGTCAAAAAGACCACGGTTTCCTTCCACGAGCAAGATGCCGGCACCGGATGCGGCCTCGATGGCCCGACCAATGGCGCCTTCATCAAAGAGATATGGATCGAGGTTGCGACACGGGCGGCCGGTGGCAGCCGTCAACCAGGCGGCGTCGATGTAGTCCGGGCCCTTCTTGAAGGCCTGAACCACTCGACCTCGATCGGCCAACGCCCGGCACAGGCCGAGGCTCACCAGCGTCTTACCGCCATCGCCGGACAGACCGGCGACCACGAGTCGTGGGGTTCGCAGTTGCATGATTCGTCCGCCCGGTGCCCCTCGCTACTCGCCCACGATGAAGCCGCAGGGACATTCCTCCCAGCACTTCTTGCACCCGTCGCACACTTCGATCTTCTTGATCTTGAAGAAGTTGCCGTGCATCGGCGGATCGACCTTGGCAAAGACGTTTGCCTGGCAGTACATCCAGCAGTTTTCACAACTGAAGCACTTTCCGCAGCTGAAGCAACGATCGGTCTCGGTGAGGACGTCCTCATCCTTGAGACCGAAGTCGACCTCATCAAAGGGATTCGCCAGGCGATCCTCGGGCGACTTGACCAGACGCAGGGTCCGCTCGATGGGCTTGTACCAGTCGAGCTTGATCTTGTCGCTGCGGATCATCTCACCCGGTTTTTCCATCTCGGGCGTCGTGCCCTGCAGCTTGGCGTCAATGGCGATGGCCGCCATTCGCGCCTGACCGATGGAGGTGGTGGCGATTCCGAGGTTGATGTTGTCGCCGCCGGTCCAAACACCGTCGACGCCGGTGAAACCCCACTCGTCGCCGTTGAGCCAACCGTCACCAAGCTCTTCGGAGTGCATGGCAGCAAGGTCGGGCTTCTGACTGACCGCCGTGATGACGGTCTGAATCGGCAATTCGTAGGTGTCGCCCTCGATGGGCACCGGACGTCGCCGTCCGGAGGCGTCGGGCTCGCCGAGCTCCATACGCTGCACGACCATGGCGCGAACAGCACCCTCGTCGTCGCGGAGGATCTCGATGGGCGCCGCGAGGTATTCCATGTTGATGTCTTCTTCGATGGCCTCGTCGATCTCGCGATCGATGGCCGGCATTTCGGCACGGGTCCGGCGATAAAGGATGGTCACCTGAGCGCCCATCTTCGACGCCATGGCGGCCGAGTCGCCGATGAGTCGTTTGGACACGCGCGCGGCGTCGATGGCGGTGTCGCCACCACCGATGACAACCACGTTGGTGCCGATATCGACCTTCTTGCCCGAATTGGCGTGGTTGAGGAACTCGGTTCCGGTCCAGAGTCCCGGACCGTCCTCACCCGGGATCCCCATGGCCTTGCCCTGGTGGGCGCCGATGGCCACGTAGATCGCATCGTAGTTCTTCTTGATGTCGTCGTACGATACATCCTTACCGATCTTGGTGTCGAGTTTGAGCTCGACGCCCAGATCGAGAATGCGTTGGACCTCTGCGTCGATGACCTCGCGCGGCAGCCGGTAGACCGGGATGCCGTAGCGGAGCATGCCGCCGGCCTTCGGAAGGCTCTCGAACACGGTGACCTTGTAGCCGCGGCGGGCCAGTTGGTAGGCGCAGGAAAGACCCGAAGGCCCGGCGCCGACAACCGCGATCTTTTCCTTCTTGGGATCCTCACCCTCGATCATCTCGGCCTTGAGGCCCTTCTCGAGGGCCCAGTCGCCAAGATAGCGCTCGACCGAGTTGATGCCGACCGCGCCGTCTTTCTTGCCGCGGTTGCAGCCGGTCTCGCAGGGATGCGGGCAGACACGACCCATGACGGATGGGAAGGGGTTGGTATCCATCTCCATCCGGAAGGCCTGCTCACAGGCCTCATCGAGGCTCAGACCGAGCTTCTCGCGCAATTGGATGACGGTCAACCAGCCGCGAATATCATTTCCACTCGGGCAGTTCCCGGTACACGGTGGGAGACTCTCGATATACCGCGGCCGTAGCGCCGAAAGCTGACTGCCACCGCCGCCGCCTTTGAGTCGGGACTCGAACTTGCCCGATTTCTTTTTGTCTTTTTTCTTCAGTAAACCCATAAGACGCGTCTCCTCAATCCGCTACTGTATCCCGAGTTGCCTCAGGAGAGCTTCGACATATGCCGTTTCAACTGCTCGAGATCGCCCAGGAGCGTGTCGTGCTTTTCTTCGTCACGGAGCAGATAGTCGATCAAGACGTTGGCCACCGGGCTGGTGGATTGTTCCCTGAGATTCTTGGCCAGTTCGATGGTCTGGCGCTCGAGCTCGTCATGGGCTTCGATCTGGCCCCAGACTTCGGCGAGCTCTTCGGGCTGCAGGGTAATGGGGGTCTTGGTCATGCTGTCGATGAGGAACTGCTGCACCCGGTGATGCTGCACCGAGTCGTTTCGGATGATCTCCATGATTTGACGAATCAGGAGGTTGTCGGTCTTCTCCATGATCTGTGCCGTGGTTTCGATGGCGTCGCGCTCGATGCCCTGCCACTGCCGGAGGACGGCCACCGCTTCGGCAGTCCGCTCCGGTCCGCTCTTTTTGTCTCGCGCCATAGCATCCTCCCGTGAATTCGAGACGGACGAGGGAGGGGGCGGGAAACAACCCGACCCCTCCTCGCCGCTCGTTTTAGGTTTTCTTGCCTACGCCTCGGGCAGCGTCACATAGCTGCCACCAGCGTACTTGTAGGTCAGACGACCCGAGTCGATGAGCTGGCGCAGTGCCTTCTTGCACATCTTCTTGTCGACGTCGTCACCGAACTTCTCCATCATCTGTTTGGAAACGTCCATGGGCTTGAGGTCTCTCTTGCCCTTCATGGATGAAACCAAATCAAACATGGCGTCGGCCACCTGATCAACTGTCACTTCGTCGGCCATGATGTCCTCCTCAGTGTCGGATCTGCGCCGTCCTGGTGAATGTCTCGCCGGCGTGCTTGAAGTCATCGATGTGGTACTTGGTGAACTCGATGTCGGTGAGCTCGAAGAACTTCGGCCAGCCGATACGATCAATCCACTCACCCATGCGCTCGTGCTTCTTGGCATTCTCGGCATAGATGTCGACGATCTTCACGACCGCTTCGACCACTTCGGGCCAACGCGGCGGATTATTGGGGATGAAGGGAATGGCGAGCTTCGAGAACTTCGGCGCTACGCGCGCGTTCGAAACCTTGCCGCCGACCCAGATGGAGATACCGTCGGTCTGGGCGTTGTTGATCTTCACCGCCGGGCAGACCGTGTAGCAGTTGCCGCAGTACATGCACTGCTCTTCGATGATCTCGACGGACTGAACGCCGTCGACCGTGGCCGGACGGATCGCGCCGGTCGGGCACGAAGCCACGAGGGTCGGGATTTCGCACATTTTCGGCAGGTCTTCGTGCTCGATCACCGGCGCCCGGGTGTGAACACCGAGGATCGCGATGTCCGAGCAATGGACCGCGCCGCACATGTTGAGGCAGCACGCATAGGCGACGCGGAGCTTGGCCGGGAGATCCATGTTCTCGAACCGCGGCATGAGCTCATCCATGACCGCCTTGACGGTGCCCGATGCATCGGAGGCCGCCGAGTGGCAGTGGACCCAGCCCTGGGTGTGGACGATGTTGGAAATGCAGTTGCCCATGCCGCCGACGGGGAAGCCATACTCTTCGACTTCGGCGATGAGGGGGGCGATGTTCGACTCGTCGCTGAGCAGGAACTCAACGTTGTTTCGGCTGGTGAAGCGCAGGTGTCCACCGCAGTACTTGTCGGCGATATCCGCAAACTTGCGGATGGTGGTGACGGCGAGCAAGCGGGGAGATCCGCAGCGAACGGTGAAGATTTTGGCGCCTGACTCGGCAACGTGAACCATCACACCGGGCTTGAGGATCTCGTGGTGGTCCCACTTGCCGTAGTTTTCTTCGATCACTGGGGGCAAGAATTGTTTGTAATTTGGGGGGCCGATATCGGTAATGCGTCCTTCTGCCATGTTGATCCTCCTTTCCTACTCGAAGATCTCGTCGTCGAAGAAGATGTAGGGATTCGAGCGCGGGGCCATGACCATCTCCGGAATCGGCTCGAGACCGATTTCTTCGAGGAAGTTGGAAAGGCCGACGCGCTGGATGAATTCACCGACGCGCTCACGGAGTTTGCCGTGCTCGCCCCAGAGATCCCAGATCGCCTCGGTGAGCTCTTTGAGATCTTCATAGTCCGAATCAGGATCCATCTCGAGGAATGGAACGAAGACCGAACACAGCAGCGCGCCGCCGACGATGGGGGCTTTGCCGCCGATGAGGATCGTGGCGCCACGGTCGGTGCCGGGCTTGAGCGCCTTGGGCATCACGTTGATGCAGTGCATGCACTTGACGCAGTTGGGGTTGTCGATCGCGAGAGTCTTGCCGTCCCACTCGATGCAGCGGGTCGGGCAGCGGTCGCAGATCTCCTCTTCGATATCGACGGTCTTGGCATAGTCGAGGACCGCGGCCTGGTTGACCTGGATCTCGTCGCGCCAGGTTCCCATGACGGAGCAGTCCGATCGGGCGATGGACGCCACACAGTCGTTGGGGCAACCGGCGAACTTGAACTTCCACTTGTAGGGGAAGAACGGCCGGTGGAGCTCATCCTGGAAACTCTGGGTGATGTTGTAGCAGGCATCCAGGGTGTCGTAGCAGGCCCACTCGCAGCGGGCGGGGCCGACACAGCACGACGGGGTACGCATGTTGGATCCCGATCCGCCAAGATCCCAACCGGCCTCGGTCAGATCCTTGAAGAGCGGCTCGATGGCCTCGGTGGTCGACCCGAGAAAGACGATGTCACCGGTCGAACCATGCATGTTGGTGAGGCCCGAACCATGACGGTCCCAGATGTCGCACAGGGTGCGCAGCGCATCTGAGGTGTAGAACCATCCCGACGGCTGGTTGATGCGGTGGGTGTGGAACTCGGCAACATTCGGAAACTCTTCTGCGAGATCCGAATAACGACCGATCACGCCGCCGCCATAACCCATGACGCCAACCAGACCACCGTGCTTCCAGTGGCTGATGCTCTCCTCATAGGAGCGCTCTACCTGACCCAGTAGGTCCTGGACCATCGGGCGATGGGCCTCTTTTTTGATCTCCTCGACAAAGCTCGGCCACGGTCCCTTCTCGAGCTCGTCAAGCAGCGGCGTCTTGTATTTCATTTCTGTCATGGCCACTCCTTTCCAATCGATATCTCGTGAAATCTACGGTGACTCCATGGCGCCGGTATCACTAAGAACCCCGACACCCGAGTCCGCCAAAACTACTCCTCCTTCTGCGTCAACGGTGGTCCTCGACCAGCTACTGGTGAACACCGCCGTTGAAAAAGTGCTGAGCAATCTCATTTCCCCCAGGCGCCAATCAGAGACACCTGTACCGGCAAGCGGTATTGCAACCCCTGTGCCAGAGGCGAAGTGTGGCGAACGAAGCGAAAGTATTTGAGAACACGCTGCTTCAGTCCGAAACAGACGGTCGAGACGGTGACTCATCGACAGACGCCGTTACCACGACGTAACATGACGATGGCCCACGTGCCGAGGGCTTCCCGGCGAGGGCTACGAAACCGTCGCCAGCAGCACCCTCTCCAGGGTTTCGAGGAGCAATTCCGGCTTGACCGGTTTCTCGAGAAACGCATCCGCGTGAAAGTGTTTGAACCGGGCGAGATAGGCTTCGAAGTCCTCGGTGAGATGGCTCTGGATCCCGGTCACGAAGATCACCGGAACCCGTTTGAGAACGGGGTGTTTTCGCAACGCCACCAAGGTGCTCATTCCACCTCGTTCCGGCATCATGATGTCGAGAAACACCACGTCCGGCACCCGCTCTTCGGCGAGTCGAAGTCCCTCGTCGGCGGAGTTGGCGGTCAAGGCTTCCCAGCCGTGATCGCGGAGAACAATGGCAAGATACGTCGCGACATCCGGCTCATCGTCGATGATGATGGCAAGTCTTTTGTCCATGCGGCCTCCCAGGTCCCCGGAGGGACCTCGTTTCAGTTCAAATGCGTTGCTGCCGAAGGCGACCGAGGACCTCCTCGAGGGTCGCCGCATCCACCTCCTCGAGGAGGTTCTTCGCCTCGTTTCGCAGGTCTGCGTGCGAGTCGGCCGACATTCCGGGGTGGTCGAAATCCACCTCGATGCCGAGAATGTCGCAAATTCCCTGCAGGTACTTCTGAGGTGTCACCGGTTTCTCCAAGTACATTGAAGGCCCGGTGATGACGCTGCCGGCGAGAACATCGGCATGCTCGCTGACCTCGCGGCGAACCTCCGGATCGCGGGCGTGGGCGGTGACTATAACGACCGGAATCCGCGCCCATTCAGGGTTCCTTCGAAGTTCCGCCAGGACGCGAATTCCCGACTTTCTCGGCATTACCAGGTCGAGGGAGATCAGATCCGGCAGCTGCCGACGAATAGCTGTCAGTGCTTCGTCACCGTCGTGGGCAAAGACAACATTGAGTCCCGCGTCTTCCAGCACCGAACCGAGGTAGAACGCAACATCCGGCTCATCGTCAACTACCAGCACAGTCAGGTCTTCCGGTCTCCGGTCGCAGTTTTTGGCACTTCCAACCGCTTCATTCATGACTAATCTCCTTGTCGTCCATTCGGTTTGGGCAAACGGTGCCGTGGAAAACGCAACTCGAAGGTCGTGCCCTTTCCGGGCTCGGATCTGAGATTGACGGTTCCCCCGTGCTGCTGGGCGATCTTTCGCGTCAGCAGGAGTCCGAGTCCGGTGCCACCTCGACCTTTTGTGGTGAAGAAGCTGGTGAAGACCTTCTGCTTGATCTCGTAGTCCATCCCGCAGCCGGTGTCGATGACTTCGAAGACGAGGTCGGACCCATCTTCGCGCGCCCTCACCCTCACTTTGAGCCCGTTCTCGCCCGAGATCTGGCACGCATCGACAGCGTTGGAGATCAAATTCGCCAAACAGCTGTGGAGCGCCTCGGGATCCATCCAAGCCGGCGCCAATTCGTCCACTTCGGCTACCAACTCGATGCCGAACTGAGCCGCCCCGTCGCGGAAGAGGTCGACCACCTCCCGAGCGACATCGGATGGCCGAATCTCTTGACAGTCGATGGCCTCGCCGCGTGAGAACGCCAGCAGGTTTCTTGTCAAGTCGGAGATCCGGCCCATGTTGCGCTCGAGCATTTCCCAACCTTGCCGGACCCTTTCCTGATCACCCTTCTTGAGTCCTGATGATGTGACGTACATCCCACCCTCGAGCCCGGTGAGGATGTTCTTGATCCCGTGCGCCAGACCGGCGACGGTCTGACCCACCGCAGCCAGACGTTCAGCTTCGAGCTTTTCGTGTTCCAGCTGTTTGAGCTCCCTGAGGTCCTGGGCCATCAAGGCGACCCCCGCGAAATCACCATCGGGTCTCAGGCCGACCCCGGCGAGACGAACCGGAATCTGATCCCCCGCTTCGTTAGAGATGGTCGTTTCGTGGAGGACGAGATTCGCCTTGCGCCCGTTGAGAACGCCATGGAGCTCCTTTGGAATCATCCGCCGCGGGATCCGCAGCCCGATGAGTTGATCCCTGGTTCGGCCGAGAAGTTCCTCGGCCGCCCGGTTCACCAACCGGATCCGCTGCCGATCATCAAAGACCACAATGGCGTCGAGGGAGTTTTCGACCAACGCGTGACGCAGGACGTTGGCCTTGGACAACTGCTCCTCGAGATTCCGGTGCTCGGTCATGTCGAGCGCCATCTCCATGACGTGCGAGACTCCATTTTCGCCACGCGACAGGGGAGTCGTAAAGACCAGGTAGGGAACCGGCTTTCCGTCCCGGTTCACCCCCATGTGCTGCGACATGTGGTTCTCACCATCCTCGAAGGTTCGGTCGGTCGGGCAGTCGAGACAGGGTTCGCCCCGGTTTTTGAACATCTTGAAACAGTGACTGCCGGTGGGCTCGCCGAAGG
>Ga0070728_10006813_pt1 | contig 10672 bp, 8 predicted proteins | sample tdDd471_FD_66723 | JGI IMG/M metagenome (GOLD analysis project Ga0070728, IMG submission 66723) | Marine sediment microbial communities from the Atlantic coast under amendment with organic carbon and nitrate - tdDd47.1 | ecosystem: Environmental > Aquatic > Marine > Coastal > Sediment | place...
AACGTGGGCTGGTGTCAATTCGCTATCGTAATGGTGCTGACGGTGTCCCGGGTGGTGCGGAGGGTCCGCGATATATCCTGTGTCCGGTGCATGAGAACCCGGCACTGGGCAGTATTTTCCCGGCGGGTAATGACATTGTCCAGGCATTCCCTACACACATCGAATTCCAGCCACCGGATGCGCTGGCCATCCTGCCTGACTTTGGTAGCTTTCCTCCGCGTGGCCATCAGCGTTTAAGTTTTGCTTTCCCATTCGGGCCGACACCGCCTGTAGGTGAAGAACACGTCTACGACGAATTCGATTGTCTGCAACGTACCGGTAAGTGGTGCGATGGGGGTATTATTCCGCCGGGCAGAACGGAACCTTAATCGATAATGGTATCGGCAGGGGTCCCGTAGGGACCCCTTTTTTTATGGCAAATATTTACGAAACAGTCTACCGCTCCTCAATCAACCAGCCTGAATCTTTCTGGGCAGAACAGGCCGCGTTGATTGATTGGGATCAGCCCTGGCAGAAGGTGCTGGACGATACGAACGCGCCGATTTACAGATGGTTTTCTGGTGGCCGCCTGAATACCTGCTTCAACGCACTGGACCGTCATGTAGCTGCCGGTCGTGGGGATCAGTCAGCGCTGGTCTTTACGAGCGCAATGACAGGTCGGAAGGAAACCTTTTCCTACCAGCAGTTGACGGAACAAACAGCGCTGTTTGCCGGCGTGCTTGCGGATTGCGGCGTGACCAAAGGCGACCGAGTCATTATTTATATGCCGATGGTGCCTGAAGCCGTCATCGCTATGCTCGCTTGCGCGCGTATAGGTGCTGTCCACTCTGTTGTGTTCGGCGGTTTTGCAGCGAATGAGCTGGCAACGCGCATTGATGATGCGAAGCCCAAAGTGGTGGTTGCCGCCAGTTGCGGGCTGGAGCCGGGCAGGGTGGTTGAATACAAGCCGTTGCTCGATGCTGCAATAGAGCAAGCTGAGCACCAGCCACATCGCTGCGTGATCCTGCAGCGCCCGGAGGCACATGCTGACATGCTGGCGCGTGATATCGACTGGGCGGCCGCTATGGTAGAAGCAGAGCCCCGGGATTGCGTTTCGGTGGCAGCAACTGATCCTTTGTACATTCTCTATACATCCGGCACGACCGGCCAGCCCAAAGGTGTGGTGCGCGATAACGGGGGGCATGCGGTAGCGCTTAACTGGAGCATGCAGGCCATCTACGGTGTCGACACCGGCGATATTTACTGGGCAGCGTCTGATGTTGGTTGGGTGGTAGGGCATTCTTACATTGTCTATGGCCCACTCTTGCGAGGATGCACGACCGTAATGTTTGAGGGGAAACCAGTGGGTACGCCCGACGCGGGCGCTTTCTGGCGTGTTGTTGCCGATAATGCGGTCAAAGTAATGTTCACAGCTCCGACGGCGATACGCGCTATCCGGCGCGAGGACCCGGATGGGAAATATCTGCAGAAGTATGATCTAAGTAGTCTTGAGTATTTGTTTCTTGCAGGCGAGCGTTGTGATCCTGAAACACTTGAATGGGCGCACGAAAAGTTGGGCGTACCGGTTATCGATCATTGGTGGCAAACAGAGACGGGATGGTCGATCGCCGCGAACGCGGCTGGCTTAGGGTTGTTCGACATTGTGCCGGGCACTGCCGGGAAGCCGATGCCCGGCTGGGACGTTCGGATACTGGCCGATGATGGCAGCGAGGTGGCGGTCGGTGATTCCGGGTCAGTGGTATGTCGTTTGCCTTTACCGCCCGGTTCGTTCCCGACCCTGTGGAATGCTGAGGAGCGATTTAATACCGCATATCTGAAAACGTTTCCAGGGTATTACCAGTCAGGTGATTCCGGTTACGTCGATTCTGATGGGTATCTGCGTATTATGAGTCGCACCGATGACGTAATTAATGTAGCCGGGCATCGCCTTTCCACGGGGGCGATAGAGGAGGTATTGGCAACCCATCCGGATATAGCCGAGTGTGCGGTTACCGGGGTTCAGGATGCGCTTAAGGGCCATGTGCCAATGGGGTTCCTCGTGCTGAAAGCGGGGGTTGATCGAAACGACGACAAATTGCTGGCAGAAGTTGTCGCACTGGTGCGGGAGAAAATCGGCCCGGTTGCGGCTTTCCGTAAAGCGGTGATTGTGAGGCGTCTGCCGAAAACCCGGTCGGGTAAAATTTTGCGCCGCATTTTGCACGGCATCGTGGATGGAGAGGACTTTACAGTGCCCGCTACTATTGATGACTCGTCCATTTTAGATGAGCTGGCAGATGAGCTCAGACCGGCGGATATGATCGCGTCCGGATAGGATATTCAGGCTCGGTTTGAGCGCGAGTAATCGAGCGAAGCGGCATGCAAAAAGTAGTATCGTTTATAGCTTGATGCAGGGGAGAAACGATAAATGACAAACGGCCAGACAGCTATCGAACAATACATGGCGCTAGCGTTACAGCCCGTCATGGTAGGTGCTCACGAGCGCGGCGATATATTTCGTAATCTCGAGCATATTGCCGAGCTCGCGTTTGCCGCAAAAAATGTCACCGAAATAGAATTGCCCGTGCGTTTGTATACGTTGCCCGAAGGCGCATTGCAGGGATTTACCGACGAGATTTTCGATTGGGATCATGTGGATTATATCAAGCGCATGGCCATTGATATCCCGGGCAAGGAAACCCAGTTCCTAGGTGATCTCGCCCGTGGTCTGGATGCTTTTATCATTGCTCAGGCCAAGGCGACACACCCTGAGTTTCCGGAGCGATTCTTTAACTGCGCGTTTGTGATTGATCCCGAAGGAGCGGTTATTCACACGCATTATAAGATGCAGGTTTTTGCGCGTGAGCATTCCACGGTTCCCCATGATGTCTGGGATCGCTGGATTGAACTTTACGGTGAGGGCCTGGATGCTTTTTTCCCGGTCACAGATACGGCGATCGGCCGTATAGGCTGTCTGATCTGTATGGAAGGCAGTTTCCCGGAAACAGCGCGTGGGCTGGCGATGAACGGGGCTGAAATAATTTACCGGCCGAGTTATCCCGAGCCGTATGTCTCCAATGGCCTCTGGGAAGTGCAAAACCGGGCGCGAGCACTGGATAACACGGTTTATGTTGTGGCGCCGAACCCGGCGGCTTATGCACCGTCTGCAGACAGTGCTTTCCCGCTTGATATGTTTGGCGGGCAATCGATGCTTGTGGATTACCAGGGGCGCGTGATTGCGAACCATACGTCGGGCGGCACCGCATCGTATGCCGGCGCCATCATCGATATAGAGGGTTTGCGACAGTATCGTGAGCGCACGCTATGGGGTAACTGGCTGAAAGACTTACGCACAGAGCAATACCGTCTTATATATGACGAGCCGATGTACGAAAAAAATCGTTGTATTGACCAACCCCCGTTAAAGCATGCGCCTAATGACGATGTTGTGCGGTCTGCGGTTGAGCGGGTATTTGAAAAAGGAATATGGAAGCGTCCTGCGCGAAAATAGAGCTTCCATAAAGGGTTCGTTTATTTGGTGTGCCGGAGGTGTAAGCGTGACGCGAATACCATACCCGGATCCGGCTGCCTTGCCGGAATCCGACAGAAAATTTTTAGAAAGCCTGCCGCAACTGAATATTTCCAGGATGCTGGCAGGCAGTCCCTCCATGTTTCAGCCGCTCACCCGGGTTTTCAGTGCTTATCTGAATGAAGGTAGTTTGGCTGCGGAACTGCGTGAAATTGCAATCCTTAGGGTAGGCTATCTCCTTAATAGCGATTACGAAGTGTTTAACCACAAACGTGCTGCGCGGGTGATTGGTATGGAATCCGATCGCATTGAGGCCGTTTTATCGGATGAACCGGCTGTGACTGGTTTGTTCGACGATCAGGAGCAACTGGTTATTCAGTTCGCTGACGAGGTTATTGGGCAGGGTAAAGCGTCAGAGAAGACTTTCTATGCCACAGAAAAAACCATGACCAAGGCTGAGCTAATCGAACTTTCGGTAGTCATTGGTGTATACACACTGGTTAGTCAGGTCTGTGCAACTTTCGGGATTGAGCCGGAAGAGACGCCCATTGCTGAAACAGGTTTGGACGATATCGGCAGGGCAGTGGACAAGTTGAGCTAGAACCAGGTTTCAGTTTCACTGGCAATATCTGCGAGTAAATCAGCGACTGCACCCACTGCCAGTGGGTCACGCCTGCGCATGATTAGTCTCGCAACGATTTTAAAAGTTCTGCGATGCGAGCAACATCATCCGGATCGGCCTGACTGACCTCACGGTATTCATCAAATCGCTCCGGTACTTTGATTGTGGCATCAATTCCCATTTGCTCTGATACGGCAGGAAAACCAGCCGGTGTCATGGGGGCTGAAGGGTCATCCACAAACGCCTGGCCATGCGGGTTCATGATTGTGTCGGATACAGGCTGGACCCGGGTCATTATGGCCCACTCAACGCTGCTGAGGTCATAGGGGTCAACATCGGGTCCGACGATAACAACAATTTTTGCAGTGCGGGCCCAGCGACCGGACGCACCCCAGACGGCATGAATAACGTACTTGCCAAACTCTGCATGTGGCTTGCGCGCACCATCTACTGATAATTGCACGATATAGAGCATCGATGGCGTCACCACGATGTCTTTAACTTCCGGAATTTTTTGCTGCAGATCACTAAGGACTTCGCCTTCAACCGGTAGCATGCCGATATAGTTGTGGTCGAAAGGCGGCACCATCTCGATGGTTGCATGCCACATTGGATTTTTGCGGTGCGTAATGCAGTTAACTTTCATCACCGGAATCGTGTGTACCTTATCGTAGTAGCCGGCGACATTGGAATGCCAGCCGATGGGCACCTGATCATCGTAATATAGCTCGCCTTCAATAACGTATTCAGCCGTAGCGGGAACTTCCAGATCAACTGTTTCGCACTTGACCAGCTCTACCGGTGAGCCCCGCAGCCCTCCCGCAAATGCGTACTCATCCTGACCGTAAGGCAGGCCAGTAGCCGCAGCAAGATGCACGCTCGGGTCGCACGAACAGGCGAAAGCAACTTCCAGGGGTTTACCTTGCAGGCTGGCTTTAAAAAGATGGTTGCCAATGTGGTTCATCGGTGGGTTCCAGTAGGCATACACAGCCATATACCGCTGTTCATAACCTTCCGGGTACTCTTCACCCAAGGGGTTAAAGGCATCCCACAGTAAGGCAGTACGGTACCACCCGACATTACGTTCTCCGGTTTCCGGGTCCTTGGTAATACCTAAACCATTGGTGATATAGGCGGGTCCCTCTTTACCAAACCATACATGTGGAATTTGTTTATCCAGCCGGACATCGTCACCTTTGATAATGACTTCCCGGCAGGGTGCATCAGCCCTGTCAATTACAACCGGTTCTTGCCAGGTGTTTCGGTCGCCTAGTACGCGGGCATGTTCAGCTTTAGCCTCAAGTGGATCATGCAAGCCAATGGTCATTGACGTGCGTTCGCGTGTTCCAAAGGGATTAAATATCAGCGGCACAGCGGGCGTGTTGTAGCCCTGCAGGTTATTCAGGATGAGGGCAATATTATTGTCGTTATGCAGGTGGCGCATGAGTGCAGCCATGTCCTTATTATCACGGCCGGCCTGCAGTGGTATATCGGTGTATTTTAGTTGACCATTTTCTTCCAGCAATGCAAGAAATTCGCGCATGTCCCTGAATGCCATACCCCAACCCCCTTGGTATATTTATAGCTTTATCTCGTAATTTTACCCAGTGTATGCGGTATGCCAGCTACTTTGGGGTGCGTATCCCCTTGGCGAGCATTATATAGCGCGTAGGTAGCTGATTTCATGAAATATTACTATCGATAATCAATTAAGAAGTGTTGTTGCCAGATGCGCCTTGGTGATGTGACTATGGCTGACCGGCTAACAGTATTTGCAGGAGGGGTTTGCCATGCATCCCGGTTTTCATCAGATCGTTTTACTCTGCATATTTATCTTCAGTGCCTTCACTAGTTTTAGTGCGAGTGCACAGGCTCGTCGTATGGAGGGCGACCTGAGTTCCATAAAGGTTCGTGAGAATATTCACATGTTTCAGATGGGCACGGCAGGCAATGTGGGCGTGCTGGTGGGGGATGATGGTGTTGTGCTGATTGATGATCAGTTTGCCCCTATGACTTCACGTATTGTGGATGCTGTTGCAAAGCTTTCTGATCAGCCTATACGGTATATTTTTAATACACATTGGCACGGCGACCATACGGGTGGGAATAAAAACTTTGGCAAGCTGGGGCCGGTTATTGTGGCGCATGACAATGTGCGACAGCGCTTAAATTCTGAACAGTTTCACCTTTTTTTCAAGGCCCGCTCAGCCGCTGCTCCCCATGAAGCGCTGCCGGTCATTACTTTTAATGACAGTATGACTTTTTACTTGAATGATGAAGTCATCGATGTACTGCATGTCCCGGTCGCTCATACCGATGGTGATGCGGTGTTTTATTTTCGGAAAGCAGATGTATTACATGCGGGAGACGCATTTATTAATAGAGGTTATCCGTTAATCGATATTGCCAGTGGTGGCTCTATTCAAGGCCAGATTGAGGCAACCAATCGTATGCTGGAGATGATTGGGTCGGATACCGTCATCATACCTGGCCACGGGCCGCTGGCCGACAAAGAGCGGATGATCGCAGTGCGCGATATGCTGGTTGTAGCGCGCGAACGAGTGGTCGAACTGATTGCCCGGGGCATAGGGCTGGAAGAGATCATCGCTGCCGAGCCACTTACAGAGTTGGAGCCTGAATGGGGTGGAGGGTTTTTGCGGGCCAAGTATTTCGTGACGATTATTTATCAGAGTGAGACAGGTGACTGGAGCAAACCCGAGAACATGCCGCTAGCGGAGTAACCTACAAACTTGCTGGATTGTGGCGCATGAGATGTATGCGGCCGGAATCAGGTAAGAACAATATTTGCTGGAACCGACTGGAACCGATAAGGGCTGCCGATTCAAGGGGCAGAAAGGCAGAAAATCAGCCGGTTGTTTCAGGATCCGCCTGGGTTGACTGTTTCGCAGAGGTGTTTAGTTTGTGGGCTTGCGATTCGATTGCAGCGGGTTGATCGGATGAAGCAATATTTTTCCCCGTAACTATTTTGGGGCCTGCCAACGTTAACGCCACGCCGATGAAAACGAAGGTGACAACAATTATCCTCACGGCTGTGTTGACTATATCCAATTTGGCGATTCCACTTAAATTATTGTCGGGTTGATTGTTCGCTGCTTATGCAGGGGCTTTATTCGTGCAGCCCGCTAGCCTCTGAGGGCATTGTGCTTATGCGTAGAGTGTACTGTGAGTCACCTTCAGGTTACAAGTTGTGCCGAAGAATATGTTGCGCGGCAAGAACCTGTTTTATAAAGAAAAAGTCAAAGTTCAGTTGTGCGTTTGGTGCTCAAGTTGCTGTTATATTAGTGAATTATTGAGAGTATCCGATGCGGTCAGAGGGTATGTCCCAGTGGGGTGGATCATAGTTAACGAAAAGTTATGTTAAATAGATTCGGGCTTGCTGCGGTGTTTCCGCAGCGGGGCAGGAGAGCAAACAGATGGCGTTAAAAAACACCCGTCGTTCCTGGGGTTTGATGTCCAGGGCGTTTCATTGGGCGATGCTGATGTTGCTTGCGGTGCAGATCCCGCTGGGATTCTGGATGGTAGAAGTTTACGAGGTATACGCAGAAACCTATGGTGATGATACCTGGGTAATGCTGACCTCGCGGTTTCACCATACGCTGGGGTTTGTTGTGCTGGCCGTTCTATTTGCAAGGTTTGGCTGGCGAATTAGTAATCCAACGCCAGAATTCCCGCCAACCCTGACGACCTGGAAGCGCTGGCTCGCTCGCACTACGCATATTTTCTTATACCTGCTGTTGGTCATTTATCCCTTATCTGGTTGGGCATCACTATCCGCCTATGAAGGCGAGTTTCCGATTTTCTTTTTCGGCTGGGACAGCATGCCGCGACTGGTGCCGCAGGTTGCTGAAGATGCGCTGTTTAATTACGAATTTTTTGCCGCTATTCATCGCTGGTGTTGGCGTATCGGTGGCGCTTTGTTAGGGCTGCACATTCTTGGTGCGCTTTGGCATCACTATGTTGCAAAGGATGGAATATTGCGGCGCATGTTAACGGACAACTCAGGTCCTGAGTTTGATCAGTAGTTGCGGGCATCTAGAAAGGACTGCAGCCCCTGTGCAGAGGATCAGGCCCGTGATTGGGGATGACATCTTATTACCGCAGTTAATGCCGCCAACCGCGATTAAAGGAGCGAAGCATAAGTGGAACTAAATGCAGGCCAGCTGGCACAGGGCAGGCTAGAGCCTGGATCAGTTACTGCGCCACGAGACTCGCTCGCGGCAGGCAAGCAGAAAGAATATTTCACGTTTCACGGCAGTGGCGGTGAATACTTTCGTATCTGGATAGTTAATATTTTGTTAACAATAGTTACGGCCGGCATCTATTCGCCCTGGGCAAAAGTACGCAAGCAGCGTTATATCTACGGAAATCTGCAACTGGCCAACAGCTACTTTGACTATCTTGCGCGGCCCCTGATTATTTTGCGTGGTCGATTGCTCGCGCTGCTTCTATTATTTGCGGTAATTGGCTCACAGTGGTTTTTCCCGCAGCTATATATTTTTACCTTCCTTATTATTGGTCTCGTCACGCCATGGCTTGTGGTGCGGGCGCGTATGTTTAACATGCGCTATACCTCGTATCGAAATATTCGATTTGGTTTCAATCCGGCCTATGGCGAAGCATATAAAACCATCTTATGGTTCGGCTTCCTTTCTTTGATCACCGTTGGCCTGGCCGCGCCCTACGCGCATTTCAGACGCAACAAACTGGTAGTCAGTAATACGCGCTACGGTAATCTCAGATTCAGACTCGGTGAGGTGGGCGGGGATTTTTATCTGGCTTATTTTATTGGCTTTGGTGTGGGTGCCCTGTTGCTTGCACCCGCAACCTCGCTGCTCGCACAAGTAGAGCCTTTGGCCAAAGGCGCTGAGGATGGCTCCGTAATTGGTCCGCAGATGCTGTCGCTGGTGCCGCTTTTACTTGGGTTTCTTTGTTACTTCGTCATCGCCAAATACATTGCGGCACTTGTTCTCAGGATTACGACTAATCATACGAGCATAGGCAATAGCGTATCGGGTCAGCAGGATCACCGCTTGGGTTGTGACTGGTCTTTGCCGATGATGCTGTGGATCTATGTGACAAATATGGTCGCTATCGGCTTGTCTGTCGGCCTGCTTATACCCTGGGCACAAATGCGCATTTTAAAGTATCAGCTTGATCGCACCTGGCTGGAGGTGGCGGGAGAATTGGATGCTGTTATCGCCGGTCAGCCACAAACTGTGTCTTCATTGGGTGAGGAAATCGGTGACGTGTTCGATGTGGATATAGGCTTGTGATAGCACAGGTTAATGAATGGTCCGCCTATTTGTATGACGGGCAAACGGCAAAGCGTAAAGCGGTAACCGTAAAGCTAACTGTTCCCGGCTATATCGTGGTGCAGGAATTCGGGTCACTTGCCCGTTATCCCCTGAATCAAGTTGCCGTGGCCGACCGTCTGGGTAGCCAGCCTGCCAGAGTTGATTTGCCTGACGGCGCGCGGCTGGATATTCCGGCCGCCGCAGAATTCTATGCCGCCTTTTCTGCGTCTTCAGGACGAAAACAGTGGCTGCACGCGCTTGAGTCGCGCTGGACGCTGGTATTGCTGGCGTTAATATTTACGCTTTCACTGGCCTGGGTTGCCTATGTCTGGGGTATACCGGCTACTGCACGAATCGTCGCGTTTTCAATGCCTCGCGATGTAGACAGTAAGATCGGCGCTGAAGGACTGGAGCTTCTTGATCAGTTCACATTTGCGCCGAGTGAACTCGATGTTGCGCGCCGCGAATCGTTGCGTGAACTTTTCGTCGTGGTTAAGGATACGGTTGGTGAGGGCAACGATTATCAACTGGAGTTGCGTAAAGGAGGCGCTATGGGCGCCAATGCCGTGGCGTTGCCGGCGGGCATCATCATACTCACAGATGAACTGGTCGAGCTGTCGATGAACGATGAAGAACTGGCGGCGGTTCTGGCCCATGAAGTTGGTCATGTGCGCAATCGTCACGCACTACGGGCATTGCTGCAGAATTCGGTTGTTGCGGGGTTGATCATTCTGGTTACTGGCGATGCGTCTGCAGCCGGCAGTATCGCGGCGGGCATTCCAACCATGTTGGCACAAGCGGACTATTCTCGTGCTTTTGAAATCGATGCGGATGGCGTTGCGCACGAGTTTCTGGTTGCACAAAATATTCCACTGTCGCGTTTCGCCGATATTATTTTGCGTCTTGACGAGCAACAGGGTGCCATGCAGGGAGCGGCCGGTTTGTTGTCGACGCATCCTGCGGCGGTAGAGCGAGCCCGCAATTTCAGATAGTTGCGTGCGGCTTATTGTCGAGTGTTATATTGCGGTGCAATGTATATAAAACAGCGACTTAAGTGTATTTTGCGCTGCACCTGCAAACCCCCGAAAATTGTGCGACACTCAGGTAAGTGTTTATACCTAGTGTCGCGGAGTCGGCTAAAGGAGTATCAACACTGACGCCAACATTGGCGAAACATTTAACTTGCGATGTAGACGTATTTTTCAAGGCTGATTTACCTGATCAAGGACG
>Ga0070728_10006818_pt1 | contig 10664 bp, 10 predicted proteins | sample tdDd471_FD_66723 | JGI IMG/M metagenome (GOLD analysis project Ga0070728, IMG submission 66723) | Marine sediment microbial communities from the Atlantic coast under amendment with organic carbon and nitrate - tdDd47.1 | ecosystem: Environmental > Aquatic > Marine > Coastal > Sediment | place...
AAACTGCAGCCTGACTATTACATGACTCGGATGGGGCTCGGCTACCTCTACCTGCAACAGGGCAAGGTGCGCAAGGCGAACGATCAACTGGCAGATAGTGTTCGCCTGCTGCCGGTCACGGAAAACCTGTTCCTGCTCGCCGAGGCGCGCGAAAAAGGTGGTGATGCAGAGGGGGGAATGTCTTTGTACCGATTGATCGTTGAGACAGATCCTCACAGCAAGCTGGGACGCACGGCAGCAAGTCGCCTGGTTCGATCGAAGGGTGCACAATGATTCAGGCCCCTACTCTTGAGGATAGTGAAATCATTCGCTGGGAGGCGCGTCCGGCACCGCGTTGTTATACCTTCCGGCACTGGCGGCATTCAATTTTCGGGTTGATTTTCCTTGTGATATGCAGCTACTGGCAAGTTCTGGGGATTGCCATGGCGGACACTTACGCCCTGAGATGGCTGGCCTGGCTGCCGCTTCCGTTCGTTATCACAGGGCTGTATTTTTTCGTTGGGCACCTGGTGCAGGCCCGTCTCGAGTGGAACCATGTCTATTACGCGATAACGGACCGACGGGTGATTGTGCAACGCGGCCTGGCGCGCCCGCTAAGCAAGTTCATCGAACTGTCGGAGCTCACTTATTTCAGTCTGCATCGACAGGGTGAGCAGCTCGGCACACTGCGTGTCCATCAGGGTCGCGAGCATCAGCTTGTCCTGCACTGCATAGAGCAACCGCATCAGGCAACGGAACTTCTTGAAGAGGCGATAGCAAAAAACGAAGCGCGATGTAAGAATATGTGAACCTGCTAAGGGTTACGGCAATTCTGTTGCTTTATTTCGTATTTTTGACTAACCTCTAGCCCCTTTATATTGGCTAGGACATAACCCTATGAATAATAAAGATTTTTATCTAGAGACCTTTGGCTGCCAGATGAATGTGGTCGACTCTGAACGAATTGTCGACCTGCTCGGCGGCATCGGTTACCGACAGGTCGAACAGCCCGACCAGGCCGGCCTGATCCTGCTGAACACCTGTGCTGTTCGCGATAAGGCGGTACGCAAGGCCTACGGCCACCTGGGTCGCTTCAAACCTCTTAAAGACTCCAACCCGGAGCTCATTCTCGGCATGGGAGGTTGTATCGCCCAGCAGGAAGGCAAACAGCTCCTCAAGGAGTTCCCTTACCTGGACCTGGTGTTCGGCACCCACAATGTTCATCGTCTGCCAGAGTTGGTGCAAAAGGTTGCCGAAAAGCGCGTGCGTTGCGAAGAAACTGACTTTCTCGACCGCGACACGCGGCTGCAGCTTTTCCCTTCTCGGACCGGCCAGGATGCCTATACGCGTTTCGTGACGGTCATGCAGGGTTGTGACAACTTCTGCAGTTATTGCGTCGTGCCTTATGTCCGAGGTCGTGAGATCAGCAGACCCAGCGGGGAAATCCTCGATGAAATATGCGAACTGGCCTCAAAGGGAGTGCGTGAGGTGACCCTGATCGGCCAGAATGTCAATTCTTACGGTCTCAAAGACGATGCTGAGCTCTCTTTCGCCGGGCTCCTGAAGCAGGTCAATGCAATTGACGGTATAGAACGGATTCGCTTTACCACGTCTCACCCGAAAGACCTGTCTGATGAACTGATCGACTGCTTCGGTTCTCTTGAAAAACTCTGCAAACACCTGCATCTGCCAGTCCAGTGTGGTTCCGACAAGGTCCTGCTGGCAATGAACCGTGGTTACACACGCGAACGCTATCTGGAGATTGTCGACCAGCTGCGACGGGTCTGCCCTGACATCCGTCTGACGACGGATATCATTGTTGGCTTTCCCGGAGAGCTTAACGAAGACTTTGACGAGACTATGGCATTGCTCAAGGAAGTGCGCTACGCGGAAATCTACTCTTTCATTTATTCGCCCAGAAAAGGTACGACTGCGGCTGACATCAAAGATGAAACGCCTGCAGAGGTGAAGCAGTCGCGATTCGATCGCATGCTCGCCATGCAGCAGGAGATTAGCCGCCAGATTTGGGAGGTAGATGTCGGCACGATCCAGGAGGTGCTGGTCGAAGGTGAAAGCAGGATGGGGGAGGGCCAGATTTTCGGTCGCAGTACCTGGAACCGGATCGTGAACTTCACGGGGAAGGCTGAGCTTGCCGGGTGTGTTGTGCCAGTCAGAATTGTCAAATCCTACCGCAATTCGCTGCTTGGCGAGTTGCCTGAGAACTGTGGGAGTTAAAACGCTATGAATAAGCAGGATTTCGCTTTTTTTAAAGAACTCGTCGAGGCTCCGAGCCCGTCCGGTTTCGAGCAGCCGGCACAAAGAGTGGTTCGCAAGGCGCTGGCAGATGTTGCTGATGAGATCCGGACCGACGTCATGGGTAACGTGGTGGCGCATATCGAGGGACCAGAAGGCGCCCCGCGCCTGATGCTGGCGGGCCACTGCGACGAAATCGGCTTCATGATCAAGTATATAGATGACCAGGGTTACCTGTTCTTTGCGCCGATCGGCGGAGTTGATGCGCATCTTGTGCCGGGCCAAAGAGTGACCGTACACACGAAGTCAGGCCCCGTCCCGGGCGTGGTGGGCAAACGACCGATTCACCAGATCGAGCCCCAGGATCGCGAAAAGGTCATGCCGTTTAAAAACCAGTTTATCGATATCGGTTGCTCCAGCAAGGAGGCGGCCGTCAAACTGGTATCGATCGGGGATCCGGTGACCTTCAGTGTCGGAGTCGAACGCCTTCAGGGCACCCGCCTGACTTCACGGGCGCTGGATGACAAGATGGGCGCCTTTATCGTCGCTCAGGTGCTGCGGGAAGTCCGTCGCCAGAACAACCTGGTGGTTGATCTCTACGGAGTTTCGACGGTACAGGAAGAGGTCGGTCTACGAGGTGGGGCGACCAGCGCCTACGGAGTGCAACCCGATATTGGCATTGCTGTTGAGGTTGGTTTCGCCAGCGATTATCCTGACGCAGATCACAAACATTCTGGAGAGATCAGCCTTGGCAAGGGCCCGATGATCGCCCGCGGTCCGAATATCAATCCTGTACTTTTTGACATCCTTATAGCAACTGCCGAGGAAGAAAAGATTCCTTACCAGGTGATCGGTATCCCGCGTGCCACCGGAACCGACGCCAACGTTATGCAGCTGGTCCGCGGTGGCGTTGCGACCGCCCTGGTCAGTATCCCGTTGCGCTATATGCATACGCCGGTTGAAGTGCTTGACTGGGCCGACCTCGAAGGTGCGGTTAAGCTTCTGTCCAGTCTCTGTGGAAATCTGACGGAAAAGAGTTCTTTTATCCCGGCATGATTGTTTGTCGACGCCGTTAATAAAGTCTTGTGATGGCCGAAAAAACGCTTGACAAAGCAAGGTGTTTTGAATACATTTCGTGTTTCTGTGAGCCCCGTAAACTTACAGATTGGATATAGAGAGGATAGTAATGAGCACTTCAGTTGCGAAAAAAGATGAGCTCCAGAAAGACTGGTATGTTGTCGATCTGGAAGATAAGGTTCTCGGTCGTGCAGCTACCGAGATTGCCCGTGTCCTGCGCGGCAAGCACAAGGCTATTTACACTCCGAGTGTTGACACCGGTGATTTTGTTATCGTCCTCAACGCCGAGAAAGTCCGCCTGACCGGCAACAAGCTCAGTCAGAAGAAGTACTATCGTCACAGCGGCTATACCGGCGGCCTGACGACAATTACTGCGGACAAGTTACTTGAAAAGGCCCCTGAAGAACTGATCAGGAAAGCTGTCAAGGGGATGTTGCCGAAGAATAAACTCGGCCGTCAGATGTACAGGAAACTTAAAGTCTATTGCGGTGCCAATCATCCGCATCAGGCACAGCAGCCCAAAGAACTTCAGGTTTAAGGGAATTCAGGAGAAATTAGACGATGGCCGAACAGAAATTTTACGCCACCGGCAGGAGAAAGACCTCTGTAGCCCGTGTCTGGATGAAGTCGGGAACAGGTGAGATTACTATTAACAAGCGGACAATGGACGAATACTTTGGCCGCCCGACTTCCAAGATGGTCGTGCGCCAGCCGCTCGAACTGACTGACAATATCGGCAAGTTCGACATCGACGTGAATGTCTGCGGCGGAGGCCCTTCCGGTCAGGCCGGTGCGATCAAGCACGGCATCACCAAGGCCTTGCTAGAGGTTGATCCGGAACTTCGCGATTCGCTGAAAAAAGCCGGGTTCATTACCCGCGACAGTCGTATCAAGGAGCGTAAGAAGTACGGTAAACGCGGTGCACGCCGCAGCTTCCAGTTCTCCAAGCGTTAATGACTTGCGACCTTACGGTCGTCATGATATTTGCTGGAAAGAGGGAAACCTGCGGGTTTCCCTCTTTCCGTTTATAAGGAGATAAGCTTATGCCTCGGATTGCTGTTATCGGTGCAAGTGGATATACCGGAGCAGAGCTCTTGCGCTTGCTCGTCCAGCACCCGGATGCCGAGTTGGTATGCGTAACCTCTCGGCAGTACGCTGGACAACCGGTCGGCGAGATATTCCCATCGCTGCAAGGGTTTCTCGATTTAACTTTCGAGGACCTCGAACCTGCCACGCTGGCCAGCCAGGTAGATCTGGCCTTTACTGCTGTGCCTCACCAGACCGCCATGAATATGGTCCCTGAACTGCTTGATGCTGGTTGTCGGGTTGTCGACCTGTCCGCCGATTTTCGACTCAGAGATGTGTCCACCTATGAAACATGGTATCAGCCACACACATCCCCTGATTTGCTCTCTGAGGCGGTTTACGGACTACCTGAACTGTTTCGGGAACATATCCCTGTGGCAAGACTGGTCGCCAACCCCGGTTGTTATCCTACCAGTATCGCTCTGGCTTTGACGCCTTTGCTGGAGGAGAAAATGATTGATCCGGCGACCATTATTGTTGACAGCAAGTCCGGGGCCAGCGGTGCTGGCCGTTCGGTGAAGCTGGATACGATCTTTTGTGAAGTCAATGAAGGTTTCAAGGCCTATGGATTGCCTCGGCACAGGCACACACCTGAGATCGAACAAACTCTCAGCGTGGTCTCGGATGAGACTGTGACGATCAGTTTCACTCCGCACCTGCTACCGGTCAATCGGGGCATCCTGAGCACTTGCTACGCCTCTCTTGTAGGCCCCGCTACCCTCGACGAACTACACGGTCACTATCTTGACAGGTACTCTGCGGAAACCTTTGTCCGGATCCTGCCGAAGGGGCAACTGCCGAATATATCCCAGGTCACTGGCAGTAATTTCTGTGACATCGGCCTGGCGGTTGACGATCGAACCGGTCGGGTCATTGCGGTTGCAGTCATTGACAACTTGATCAAGGGTGCTGCAGGGCAGGCATTGCAGAATATGAATCTCATGCTTGGTATGCCGGAGCAAACGGGTCTGATGGTGGCTCCGGGCTTTCCTTAAGAACAAAACGTTCAACAACAAAGGCCACCCGTTTACCGGGTGGCCTTTGTTGTTTCTGTCTTTCGCGCCTTGTGATTCGTGTTTGCTCTATTCGGGTTCTCGAACTGTCCAGGCCCTGGTTGTTTCGAGTGAACGTCAGTGCCTTTCATGAAACAATGCTGTTATTCCGGGAGCTGGCCTTCATTGCTCATCTCGACGAATGCCGCAGCCACTTTCGGATCAAATTGAGTGCCGGAATGATCCTGAATCTCCTGAATGGCAACCTCATCGGATAACGCTGTACGGTACGGCCGATCGGAGGTCATCGCATCGAAAGTATCGCAGATGGCGAGGATTTTGCCCTCAATGCGCCACTCATCACCGCTTAATCCATTGGGGTAGCCGTTACCATCAAAGCGTTCGTGGTGCTGTTCGATAATCTCACGCACAGTGCCGAGAAAATGAATCGGCTCCAGTATGCGCACACCGATTGAAGGGTGCAACTTAAGAACATCGATGTCTGCTGGGGTCAGTTTCTCCTTCTTATGGAGTAAATTGATATCAATGCCAATCTTGCCGATGTCATGCAGAATCGCCGCCTGTTCGAGTTGCTTGAGTTCGTCACCATCAATGCCCAGTTTTTTCGCCAGGGCGACACTTAACTTGGTAACGCGTTCAGAGTGACCTCTTGTATAAGCATCGTTGGCCTCGATCGCAGAGACGAGGGCATGGACGGTGTTTAGGTAAGTGTTCTCTTTTTCTTCGTAGAGACGGGCATTGCGGATCGCGACGCTTGCCTGGGCGGCGATGGTTGTCAGGAGTTCCAGATCGGAAGGACCGAATTCGTTGCCATTGATCGGATTGGCAACAGTAATCGTACCAATGACCGTGCCCTTGTCTAACAATGGCGCACAAATGACTGATTCACGGATAAAGCCGAGTCGACTCATTTTGCTGAACTCGCGAGTTTGGTTTACGTTCGCCACGAGTTTCGGCTTGTTGTGGTTCATGACCCAGTAGGAGACCCCTCCCGGCTTGAGAGGGATGTCTAACGAGCGGTCGAAATCTTCGGGCAGGCCCTCTGATCCGCCGACAGTCAGGTCGCCGGTTTCCTGATTTTTCATCAGGATGTAGCCGACCTGTGAGTGCAGCGTTTCCACGCTTTTCTGGCTGAGCAGGTTCAACAGTTTTTCCAGGTCTATGGTGGCGTTGACCGCCAGACCCATTTTGTAAAGTGCCTGCAGATGATCGACGGCCTGAGTGAGGCCCACGTTTTTTTCCTCAAGTTCACTGGCAAGATCGGCGATCTTGTAGTTGGCTTCCTCGATCTCCTCAATTCGCTCCTCAAGGTTGATGTTGAGGTATTCGATCTCCTTGAGGCGGTCCTCAAGGGTCAGATTCATGGCGTGTAGTTCCTCGCTATGTGCCAGTTTTTCCTGGTTGATTGCAAGCAGACGTTCATTCTTGATCGTCGATTCCATCATCTCACGCAGTCGTTTAACCATGAAGTTGAACTTGGAGGAGAGCAAGGTCATCTCGTTGGAACTGCCGACAGATGCATGAGCATTTTCAAATTTCCCCTGTTCGACGTGGTCCATGGCGGTGACAAGCTTGCGAATCGGCACATCGACATATACGAGGAGAAACACCGTGATCGTCAGTATCAGGATGACAAGCATGATACCTGAGGCAATCATTGTCGCATTACGGCCGTCGGTCCGCATGTCGGAAATTGCATCCAGCGAAACCTGGAGGTTCAGAATGCCGAGGACCTGAAGGTTCTGGTCGTGGCAGGAATAGCAGATCGGCTGATTGTAGATGGGGACTACTGAATTAAAGTAGTCTGCACCGTTGTTATTTGAAGATGTAAAGTTGAAATCGCCGGTACGATATGCCATCAATTCAGAAGTTGTCACAAGTTCGCCGAGCTTCTGATTGTTGCCCGACATCAGGATTCGACCGGTCTCGTCGAATATCCGGACATCCTTGATTGACGGTTCGGCGTTGATTTTTGTCAGGATGTGTACAACGCTGTCATTCTTGCCGTTGGCCATGTCCGTAATGATACTTCTGTGGACTGTTTCGGCCAGCATGCGGCCGTGTTCGCTGGCAAGTTTGCCGAGCATGGCTTTCTGGGTCTTCAGGTTGTACCAGGTCGTCAGACCGATAGCCACGATCAGGATCACAGAGCACAGGCCGAGAAATTTAATCTTGAGTGAATTCATAATTTAATATGCAGCTGCTGTCGGCAAAGAAATCTGTAAAAAACACTGAATTTCTTGAATCCCCGGTTCTATAGTTTTTATGCTGTAACCACCGCTTTTGTTGTCCTGTCTCAACCGAAATGCCGGAACTTGACACACTTAATGCAAATCTATAACGTAAAAGTTTGTGCAACCTCGAATTTTGTTGCTGTTGACAGAGTTCTCTATTAGTTTAACCTGCTGTCCGAACTTGAAAATGATTTTGCAAAAAGTACACCATCAGAAGCTTGTATGCGGAAATTATTTATGCTCTCTGAAACGCTGGTTATCATTTTGGGCGTTGTCCTGATCGTCGAAGGTCTCCCATGGTTCATGTCACCGCGTGGGACCAAGCGTATGTTGAGTGAGCTCTTCCAGGTGAATGACCAGACTCTGCGGTCTATCGGACTTGGCTTCATGCTAGCCGGTCTGATTCTTGTCTATCTTGCTAAAACCCAATAATATATTTATTAATATATTACATCAAGCGTAAAGACGCCGAATGCAACTGAACGATTTTGATTTTGAATTGCCACATGGGCTGATTGCACAACGTCCGCTTGATACACGCTCTTCATCGAGGTTGCTGCATTTATCAAGGAGCTCTCAAGCCATTTGGCATCGACAGTTCGACGAGTTGCCAGGTTTGCTGCGGGAGGGGGATCTTCTCGTCCGTAACGAAACCAGAGTTTTGCCTGCCCGCTTGCTGGGGAGCAAGCAAAGTGGCGGGCAAGTGGAAGTTCTGCTGCTCCGTGAGCTTGACTCCGAAAAGAATATCTGGCGTTGCATGACCCGCAGTTCCAGACCACTCAAGGTCGGAACCCTTGTTGATTTCCCGGCGGAGATTAACGGTGAAATTGTCGAGGTCATTGAGGATGGGCAACGCCTGGTGCGTTTTTCCTCACCCGGGTTGTTCCTTGAAACGCTGGAGCAGGTTGGCCACATGCCTCTGCCACCGTATATCCGTCGAGATGACCAGCCTTTCGATAAAGATCGTTACCAGACGGTTTATGCCAACAATCCTGGAGCCGTGGCTGCACCGACAGCGGGCCTGCATTTTACCGAACAGACCTTTGCGGCTTTATCAGAGCGTAACATCGAGGTTTGTGGCATCACATTGCACGTCGGGCCGGGAACCTTTCTCCCGGTCCGGACAGATAACCTGCAAGAACATCAAATGCATTCCGAAGTTTATGACATCCCGTTGACGGCTGCGGAACGTATCAACAAAGCGCATACAGAAGGTCGCCGTGTCATTGCCCTTGGTACGACAGTGACACGCACGCTTGAACACGCGGTCGATGACGATAGTCTACTGTATGCGGGCCAGGGTGAGACGGAACTTTTTATCAAGCCCGGACATCAATTCCGTATGGTCGATGCCATGATAACCAATTTCCACTTACCAAAATCGACTCTGCTGGTACTGGTCTCCGCGTTTGCCGGCAGAGACTTTGTCATCCGGGCCTACCAGGAGGCTGTTGAAAAAGGTTACCGTTTTTTCAGTTATGGTGACTGTATGTTGATTGAGTAGAAGCGAGAATAGCGAAGTGTGAAATAATTTTTATGAGTATCAAGTGTTCTCTCGTCTTGCACTTCGCTGAAGATTAATATGAAAAAAATAAAACAAGATATTAAGCAGACTGGTTCTGACCTGTTGAAATTCCAGTTGCACGAAGTGTGTCATGACACACAAGCGCGTCGCGGAACGATACATACTCGGAGAGGCAGGGTTGAAACGCCGGCCTTCATGCCGGTTGGAACCCAGGGCACGGTTAAAGGGATGTTGCCTGAACAACTCAAGGAGATCGGTGCCCAGATCATTCTCGGCAACACCTACCATCTTTATTTGCGCCCCGGGCATGAACGTATGGCGAGGCTCGGTGGTCTGCATAAATTCATGAACTGGGACCGCCCGATCCTGACCGACAGTGGCGGGTTCCAGGTTTTCAGCCTTGGCGAACTGCGTAAGATCGACGAACAGGGTGTCCGTTTCCAGTCTCATCTGGATGGCAGCGCCCACTTGCTGACCCCGGAACTGTCGATTGGTATCCAGGAATCTCTGGGCGCCGATATCATGATGGTGTTCGATGAATGCATTCCTCACCCGGCAACACGTGCATACGTAGCCGAGTCGACCGCCCGTTCGACCCGCTGGGCTGCGCGCTGCAAAGAAGCGCGTACCGACTCGAGTGCAGCCTTGTTCGGTATTGTTCAGGGTGGGATGGAACAGGATTTGCGGCGGCAGAGCATCGAGGGCCTTCTTGAGATCGGTTTCGACGGTTATGCTCTTGGCGGTCTGTCGGTGGGGGAGTCGGCCGAGGTTATGTACCAGGTGATGGAATGGTCACTACCGTTATTGCCGACGGACTGTCCTCGATATGTTATGGGCGTCGGGACTCCTGAAAATCTGGTCGAAGCCGTTGTGCGTGGTGCGGACATGTTCGATTGTGTCATGCCGACACGCAACGCTCGTAACGGTGTCCTTTTTACCAACTTCGGTAAAGTCAGCATCAAGCAGGCCCGGTTTATCGAGGATGAAATGCCGATTGATCCCGACTGTAACTGTTATGTTTGCCGCAATTACACCCGGGCATATTTGCGTCATCTCTATCAAAGTAACGAAATCCTCGCTTCGGTATTGAATACTACCCACAACCTGTATTATTATCTGCACCTTATGCAAGAGATAAGAGATGCGATAGCAGCTGGCAGATACAGGGCTTTTCGCGAAGGATTTTACCGAAAACGTCTTCCAGCCGGTGGTGGCCAAGCCTTCACCGGTTCAGTTTGACAGACAACTAAAACTATCAATATTCATAACTTAAGGAGGAAAAATTATGTTTGCAACTAACGCTTACGCCATGGCCGGTGGCGCTGGACAACAGGCCGGAGGCGGGATGGAAGGGATCATCATGCTGGTGATCATGTTCGCTATCTTCTATCTGCTCCTGATCCGTCCGCAACAGAAGCGCGCCAAGCAGCACAAGCAGTTGGTGGAAAACCTGAAATCAGGCGACCAGGTGGTAACGGCCGGTGGTATGCACGGCAA
>Ga0070728_10006825_pt1 | contig 10655 bp, 6 predicted proteins | sample tdDd471_FD_66723 | JGI IMG/M metagenome (GOLD analysis project Ga0070728, IMG submission 66723) | Marine sediment microbial communities from the Atlantic coast under amendment with organic carbon and nitrate - tdDd47.1 | ecosystem: Environmental > Aquatic > Marine > Coastal > Sediment | place...
TAGTTCCTGCCCAGGAATCGACTGAGAAATTGCTGTTTTCGACGGCGAGACAGGTTCAGGTGTGTACCATTTTTCATCACAATTACGCCACCATCTCCTTTGATATACTCTTTGACATAACTTAGGTTGATCAAGTAGGATTGGTGGATGCGGAAAAAACCAAAATCTGAAAGGAAAGTTTCATAGTCTTTGAGCGTCTTGCTAGTGAGTAGCTTCTCCTCTTTGTGGAGATGAAGACGCGTATAATTGACCTCACCTTGTAAATACAGAATATTTTCTAAAGGCACTACTTTAAAGCCATTCACGTTTTGTACCACCAGTTTTTTGACACTGTGTTTATCAAAGTTTTCGATCAATATCTTGGTGTGATTTTGCAGGCGAGATTGCCCGGAGCTTGTTTCAAATCGATCCAATACTTTATTTAGTTCACTAATTTGGATGGGCTTCAAAAGATAACCAAAGGCTGCCATTTGGAAGGCGCGAATAGCGTAACTATCGTAGGCCGTTACGAAAATAATGGCTGCTGCGATATCTGGCAATTGGGCTAGTAGTTCGAAACTGGTTCCACTTTTGAGTTTAATATCCAAGAAAATAATATCAGGCTGGCTATTGATGATGAGTTCAATTCCCGTCGCAATATCATCGGCTTCACCTATGATAGCTATATTACGCTTGGTGCCTTTCAAAAAGGTTTTGAGCGTATTCCGCGCATTTTTCTCATCGTCAATAATGATGGCCTTAATCATGCTAATGGATTGAAATATTCATGTTTACCGTCACCCCCGGCGCAGGTGTATTTTCTTGTATTTGTATTGTTCCCAAATCTCCTAATCGCTCCTTTGTAATACTGATCCCTTTTGAAATATGCGTCTTTTTTTCAGCAGCACTCAGGGGTTTTAATCCTACACCATCGTCTTTGATCGAACAATATAGCGTATCCTCATCATTCATTTTGAGGTCGATCCAGATATGCCCCTTGTTTTGCTTCGGAGCAATGCCATGCCAAATGGCGTTTTCCACAAAAGGCTGGAAAATAAGAGGGGGTAGTTCCACCATCGCCGTTTCCACATTAGGTGCCACAGAGATGGTATAGTCGAGTTGATCTTCCAAACGCTCTTTCTCAATGTCCAAATACAAGCGTAAGGTATCCAATTCTTGGGCTAGCGAGTGGATCGGTTGTTTGGATTGATCGAGGATTCGGCGGATTAAAGAACTGAATTTTCCTAAAAACTCATTTCCTTGTACTAGTCTTTGATCCACAAAAAATCCTTGTATAGCATTAAGGGCATTGAAAATGAAATGTGGATTCATTTGTGCCCGGAGAAGTCCATACTGCAATTCTACCTGCCTTTTTTGTAATTCCAGCAGTCGGTTTTTTTGTTTTGAATGGTAAAACCAATACCCCCAAGCTAGCAATAGCACGAAGGCTAGAATCGACAACTTGAGGAGGTTGAAACGATAGGTCTGCTTTTGAATTTGCAGGTTTGAATCTAATAACTCTTTTTTGAATTTCGCTGTTTCATATTTTACTTCTAGCTCTTGCAGATTTTTTTGGGTCTCGACGGAGAGTAGAGAATCCTGAATTTGATGAGCCGCCTTTAAATAATCAAAAGCCTCCATCCCTTTTCCCTGTTCGTAATAAAGATCGGCCAAGTGTAGGTAGGTTTCCCCAATGGCTACAACTTGTCCCGACATTTCTAAACGACGCAATCCTTCTTCAAAGTAAGACAAGCTTTCATCCCATTGTTGTAAGGCTTTAGCCGCGATGCCAAGGTTGACATAATACTCGCCGTTAGCAGTAGCAAAGGTATCGGTGAGGGATAGATCCAAGGCTATCGAAAAGTCACCATAAGCTTTTTCAAACTGCTTTTGTTCCAAATAGAGTAGTCCCCGATTGTTAAAAATAGTGGCGGCCATCCCTGGATTGTTAGTGGAAAATCCGTCCTCCTTGTTCGGTACTTCTGCTTTGGGAATAGCTGCGAAGGCCGAGGTGTAAGCTTCTTCTGCTTTACCAAATTCCTTCAAATCACTATAACTAATACCTAATAAACTATAGAGTTCAGATTTGATATACCAATGGTCCAATTCATCGGCCAAGGTAAGGGCTTCTTGGCAAAGCTTGATGGTGGCTTCTGCTTCGAAAGCCGCAGATAGACAGGCGGCATGATTGAAGGTGAAGATCAGTAATTTTAGTTTTTCATTATGAAAGCTCGCCCAACGTTCTGCTTGGTGATACCCTTCAATCGCTCGTTCAAAAGCACCGACATGACACAATTGTCTACCCATATTATTCAGCACAGCCGCTAGCTGGCTACTGTCATTGGCCATCTGGAAATAGTGATAGGCGGTATCATATAAATGAATGGCGGTCTGATTATATCCCAGAGAGGCTTCGGCTAGGGCAATGTTTTTATAGGCACTGCCAATCCCTTTCATGTGTTGCAATCGACGAGCAAGATCAAGCGCCTTCAGCGCATGCTGATAGGTTGCGGCGGAATCTTTGGCATAAACTAGATAGGCTAGCTCGTTGTGAATCTCCATCCGTTCTTCTTCTGGAATAGTTTCTAGGAGCACGGCCTCTAAACTATCCAAATAGCTACTGTCTTGTCCATTCAGTAGCGATGGCACTCCTAGGAGTAGAAAAAAAATGAATGTGATACTTTTCATGTGTTTTGCGACTGTTCGGTGGAATTACTGCTGTAATTTGCAATCGAAGGCTTTCTTGCCATAGGCGCTGTAGATCTTGGTTGGTCCGTAGGTACTCCCACTATAATCTTGCATAAATAAAATATGCTCTACGTAACAAGTTCCACCCGCATCCTTATAGGTAATGGCGGCAATCCTCTGACGACTGATGGGCCGACCCGCGACATCATTATTGACTGACCAGTAACGGCTAGTAATGATAGCGCTAGTGGGTTTGTAGCCCGGTGATGAGGCTGCTGCCACTTGCATGAAATCTCGTTCCATAGCAGCATCCCGTACATCAGCTTCCGGCAATTCGCTAACGACTGCTGCCTTCTGTTTGCTGGCTAATGCGTTAGACAATACCTTGTCTTTATTACTGGTTAATTCGGTGTACTTCTTCTGATAAGCCTTTAAAGTAGTATTTGTAGGGGCTACGCGTGCAAAGGAATTGATGTAATAACCAAGATCATCGATGTCATCATCAAAAAAGCTTTCTACATGTGTTTGCTGCAAATCTGCAATCTTTATATCAGCTTTTTCGGTAAACTTCGCTTCTGCTAATACTTGTTCAATTCCTTCGATATCGTTTTCTAATTCTTGTGTTCTTTGCTGGGTATACTGACTAGTCGAGGCAAAAGTTTCACTCGCCTTAAACTCCTTTATCATCGCGAGGACTTTTGCTCGATCAAAAGCCTTCATTTTTTCCCAGAGATAGCCGCATTCAGAAAAGGGAGTGGCCTTCTTGAGGAGATCAAAGTTGCCATGCCATTGTCCCAATTCACTTTCATAGCTGCGCATTTGTATGGCTTTTTGCTTCTTTGCATCGAATCCCGCTTGCCATTTTTCCAAATTGGCTAATTCCGATTGAATACCAGATTCAAAACCTTTTTTGATCAGTCGCTTGGCTACATTCATGGCATTCCTAATAAATTTTCTTCCGTTATCTAGGTCTCCGGTTTCCATATAGGTTGAGGCTTTATCATAATAGGTGATGAAATTTTTATAGTCGAGTAGTTCCTTCATATTATCGTTCTGACTAATTAGGCTAGTGGTAAAAAAGCAGAGTAGCAAAATTGAGCGTATTGTTTTCATCCTGTTGATTTAAGTGGCTTCGATAATGTTGACTACCAACTGCCAGAAGGGCAGGGTCTCCTGGCGGAGGGGAGCCTCGGTCATTTTTGATTTTTGTACAAATGCAGGATCCTTTAAGGCTGTTTCGATCAACTCTTCATCTTGGTAGTTGGAGTTTTCTTTAATGTCCTTGATCAGATCGGCTTTGCGTACACTAATGGCTTGGATATAGGAGCCAAAATCGGGAATGTGTTGGTACTTATATCCTCGGCATTTGAGTCCAATCGTTTTTTCTCCTTCCGAGATGGGTTGAGTATCAAACAGTACTTTTTCTTTACTAGTCAACTGGTCTTTTCGATCCAAGTAGTATTGTCGAATAATGGGTATATACCCCTCATTATTAAGCTTGTAGTCTATGTCATATTCAAAATCCTTATAGAAGGATCGAAAGTCCTTGCGCTCAAAGTTGTAATATTTACCCTTGTGAATGACAATGATGCTTCCCATGCCAATATTGTAGAAATAGAAGCCATCCCAGCGCTCATGTTTGGCGGTTTTACTTTTGGCCTCGGCGGCCTGGTCCTCTGCTTTACCTTCTACCAAAAGGGCCGTTTGAACTGTGGTGGCTGGACGATCTTCTGCTTCTTGCAGATGACCACAAGCGAAGGCCGTTACCAGGAATAAAGAGATGATTAGATAAGGTTTCATAAGTGATATAGTATATGTTTTTATAATCTGAAGGTGAGAAAGTCTAAGAGCATGTTTGGGCAAGCGTGATTAGCTGAAAGTGAGCAAATTTTATTTTAGACAAGGCAGATTTTGCAGCCCAATGCGGGAAATTAGGCGAAAAATCTAACGCTGAATAAAAGAAAACTTGCCGCTTGGAGGCAATTAAGGCTTGCCCAAACATGCTCTAAATAGGCGGGGCAGTACAACTTTTTCCTTTTGGAAAAAAAGACAGCAGCCCTTTAATCAACCGCACAATGGTGCGATGCCTTGCAAGGCTACTGCTGCCCTATGCTGTGTTTCCTTTGTCTAGACTTCAGAAGTTTTCTAAGCCATATCTGCGAAAACTTCTGAAGTCTTATCCCGCTAAATGCCCAGTAGTATTGTCATTACTTCTTCTTGTACCAGTATTGCCCTGGGCCACCTTCAATGATGGTCATCTGGTTATCGTGCAATTTCCGGTCTTGCTCTTTATGTTTGACAAACTTTCCACCACTGACTTGGAAGGGATAAATCCGTTTTTTCTCTTCCCCACTACAATCTATCGTGTAGACGATCATTTCATATGACCCATCTGTAAAATCTGTCCGCCTCAATTGCTCCCACTGTGTAGGATTTGTTCCGGGGATTTTGGTAACTTGTACCGAGTTATTGATCCATTTAGTACGAGTGGAGCCTCCGTTGTTGTAGTCTTTGGCTGCATTAAAGCGTTCATTTTTAGAACCTTGCATACGACTATCATAGGCGCCAAAATCTTTTCCATCCTTGAGGAGTTCATACTTGAATTTGTAATCGCAATTTTTTTCTACCCGAAATTCATTTTCAATATTGGTCGTCGTATTATCCATGAAGTGATGCCAAACGATATTTTCATGGTCGTGGTAGGAAGTGAAATCAAAGTAATTCCACTCTTCCCAAGGCCCCTTTAGGAAAAGGCACTCGGGGAAGGCAGCATAAGCATCACCCGTTTTTTTCTTGATGACCTCGAAGGGGAAAGTGTAGTAATGGGTACCCGCGGCGTAAAAATCGAGGCGATAAGCACCCTCGCCGATTTGAATGAAATCATCCGTTCCTTGTACCTGTTTTTGATTCATTACCGATCCTATTTTGAGGACTGGATTCACCGAGTAATGAAATTGTCCGACGACTTCTTTGGAATTACGATCTACAACATCGGCATGTAATAACAAGTCTTCCTTTTTGAAGGCATCGTAATTGGCCTTGTCGCCCGCTTTTGTTTTAGGAGGTAAAAAGGCCACTAAAAGATCAGGCGTAGTCAACTTACCATCTACTGTCAGTTTGATACCGCCAGATAAGAGACTTTCCATGGTAATGGCAGGCATGAATGGGGAAGATTCGAAGTCCAGTTTTACTTTACTGGAGCCTGCTTTTTTAAGTTTTAGTTTGTTTTTAAGTTTTGCTCCAAGCTGACCATAATTGGGTGCAAAGGGAGCGCAAGCCAGTAAAATGGCAAGAGACAGCGTCCAATTCAATTGTTTCATCTGTTTAGTTTTAAAGGATTAATGCCCTTTCTTATCGAGAAAAAGCAATGCAGAAAATAGCATGAGCATTGAGGTGTCATACTCAATAGGAGGGGAGTGGCCACAAAATTAAGGAGTCATAGAGGGGGGAGCAAGCTACTTTGATTGCCTGGCAGAGCCGCCTGATTAATTGGTAGGAAAGTGCCTTACTTGTACATCGCTAGGGTTCTTTAAACAACTTCATGCTACTATCCTGTAGCTTCTTTTTGGCTGGCATACTCGCTGATTGGAGAGGGTAGTGTTTTTACTTTTATATCAGTCACTGAAATAACAGCAGAGGCAGTATATAGTCCAATGCAATCACCGCTGTAAGTATAATCGATCAGCGTAAGAACAACTACATCATTGACAGCTAATTCGATATAGTTGCCATGTCGAATTAGCTGAAAAAAGAAGCTGTTCGGCCTAGCCATCCGGAAAATATTAGACTGTATATTGTTAAAAATAAAATTCTGTTGATTGTTATCTGGATTAAAGCCCCAAGCTCTAATCTGCGCAAGCCTATTGGTAATATCAAAAGAAATAAAGTAGCCATTACCTTCTTCATCTATATCACTGACCAGACCAAATTTGCCCATGCCGTCGACGGTGATCTGCCCTTCCCAAATGAAACAAGTAGATAGCTTATTGAAAAAGAATATTTCATAGCCGCTTCGCGATTCCAACTGCCAACGATCGGTTGCTATACTCATGGCAGCACTTGGATTATTGAGTAGTCTTCTTACGGAGGGTAACTCGACCTGAGAAAAGGTGTTTTCAACCATTTCATCCCAGCGATAATAACTTTTTAATTCCAGTCGACCTTTTTCATCAACGCCCAATTCTTTCGGGGGAGGAAGGACCCGCAGAGAATTTACATCACCATCTTTAAAGAAGAAATGATAAACCAATAAGTGGTCTTGATCCCAAACTACTCTGGCGGCATAATTACCTTGGGGAAGCAAAACATCGGCCCGGAAGGAGTGGTACTCCCCTAGTAAGTTAGGCGCAAACCAATACCGTACCTTGACATCTTCTCGGATAGACCCAATGAGGTAAAACCGACCCTGTAGCTCAAACACGCAAGGACATTCTACATCATCATAAACCATTGGATACAATAACGGCTTTTGTAGCTCAAACTGGCTCCCAGTAAATTTGGCCAAACCGACACACCCCCTTCTTGAAGTAGGCCCAAAATTACTCCTGGCGCAGATCAGTAAATAACTATCTCCTTCATATTCAAACTTGAATGGATCTCTGAAACTGAGCCAGGCTCTAGGATTATTAGTTATATCTTCATAATAAGGGCCTGCGGAGGCTAAGGGTAAATGATAAGTATTAGTCTTGGTCCAATGGATCAGATCAGTGGATTTTGCTAGCCCGATTTTCTGAATCATTCCTTTATCCTTACGCTGCAAACCCGTGTAAAACATGTTGAAATGATTGCCATCCTGAGAGACGTGCATCGTCCAAATCATATCATCATCCCAATCTCCAGGGTGTCCAACAAATAAAGCATTTTTTGTCCTTTTCCACGAAATGCCATCCTTTGAAATAGCATGAGCAATATAATCATGATTAGGGATGATCAGATGAAATAAATGATAGACACCATCTTTTATAAAAACATCAACATCTCCAATTTCCCAATCTCGATGGCCAGCACCTGAATACATATATTTCCCTTTTTGCGTAAAAATTTGTAACTATAACTGTTTCGGTACAAGCAATTATAATAATTTTGAATTGAAATCGTATGGTTTAATAAGATTTATCCCCGAATGGTTCAGCTTATTTCAATCGGCTGTAAATGGCCCGTGTCGCTATAGCAATACCTATGGATTCATATAGAGCAAATGCTTAGCAAGCGATCTAAGATTTATGATAAAAGCACTAAGAAACATGAAAAAATACTACATACAATTATTCAGTCCTCATGGTTTAATACGATCTGAAAACCCAGAAATCGGTCGAGATACGGACACCGGGGGACAAGTAAAGTATGTTTTGGAATTACTTGAAGCGCTTTCTAGTCATGAACAAATTCGTAAAGTAGATCTTTTTACTCGGCACATAAAAGACAAGAGAGTATCACCTACTTATGCTGTACCCGAAGAAATTGTAAATGAAAAAGCGCGGATAATCCGAATTGCTTGTGGCGGAATGGTTTACCGTAAAAAAGAATCGCTTTGGAATTATTTGGATGAATTTATCGATAAGACCATTCGTTTTAACAAGGACCAAAAGGATATTCCCGATTTGGTACATGGTCATTATGCAGATGGTAATTATATTGCCTATCATTTGGGACTTTTTTTTGATATTCCACTTTTTTCCACAGGCCATTCACTGGGCCGTAACAAGCAACAAATCTTGCTCTCTCAGGGCATGTCTATCGGAAAAATCGAACAACAATTCAACATCCAAAAAAGAATAGAAACCGAAGAAAAAGTTATTGCCAATGCAGATAAAATAATTGCCAGTACGAATTATGAAATCGATTCGCAATATCTTTCTTATTCCGCCTTTGAAAAAGGAAACTTTCAGCTGATCCCTCCCGGCATTAATGAACAACAATTCTATCCTTACTATCGACAACAAATGCCTTCTTTTGAAATGTCGATCGACCAGGAGCAGGCCTTACATCGCATTAGTACAGATATAGATCGATTTTTATTCGACCCCAATAAGCCCTTGATCTTATCTATTGGAAGGCCAGATAAGCGTAAAAATTTTGAGACGATTATTGAAGCCTATGGTAGTGATAAGGAGTTACAGATGATGGCTAACTTAGCTATTTTTGCTGGTGTGAGAAAGGATATCACACAAATGCCTGTAGAAGAACAGGCTATTCTGACCAACCTTTTGCTACTCATGGATAAGTACGATCTATATGGAAAACTGGCTATACCAAAGAAGAATGACCCCAAATTGGAAATTCCTGAGATATACCGGATTGCCGCCCGCAAGAAAGGGGTTTTTATTAATGCAACTCCCGGAGAAAACTTTGGCTTAACGATCATTGAGTCAGCAGCTAGTGGTTTGCCGGTTATTGCTTCTCCACAGGGTGGACCAAAAGAGATATTGGAAAAATGTTCGAATGGAATCCTAGTAGATGTAGAAAATATTGAGGATATAGCCAAGGCGATCAAAAACATCATCGGCGATGGGACAGTTTGGGAACTGATGTCCAACAACGGAATCAAAGGCGTTCACGAGCACTACTCTTGGCATGCCCACAAGCAAAAATATGTAGAGGCTATTGAAGCGGTTACTCAAAATAGTCCTGTGGTGCTTGCCTCGACAGAGAAAATAAATATTGGTCAACGATTGTCTACGGCCAAAGTATTTTTGATTTCCGATTTAGATGGAACCTTGATAAATGGTAGGAATACGCCACCTTTAAGGGAATTTAGGGATTGGATCACCGCCAAAAGAAAGGATTTTGTCTTTGGGATAGCTACTGGACGAAATCAGCAACTCACCCAGGAAGCCTTGGAAAAATATGATCTTCCTACGCCCGATATCATCATTTGCTCAGCGGGCTCAGAACTCTATTATACGGATGAATTTATTCCAGACAGTGGTTGGAACCATCATATCTCTTATCGTTGGAATCGGATAAAGTTAGAGAGCCTCCTTCAATCCTTTCCAAAAATTCGGTTACAGGAAGAAGAAGCCCAGTGGCGTTTTAAGTTGAGCTATTATGTGGATCCTTCTTTCACGGAGGATGACTTAGCCAATCTCTATCAATTCTTGCATGACAATAAGATGAAGGTTAATGTTCTACTCACAGATAATTTATACCTGGATTTACTCCCTTTTAGGGCGAGTAAAGGCAATGCGTTAAAATACCTAAGTTATAAATGGAAAGCACCCCTAGAGCAGTTTATTACAGCAGGTAATGGAGGGAATGATATGGACATGCTAAAGGGAAAACCCAAAGGAATCGTTGTATCCAATTACAGCCCAGAACTATCAGTTTTAAAGAATATGAAGGATGTTTATTTTGCAGGGAAGCCTTTAGTGGAAGGCGTATTGGAAGGCATTGAATTTTATCAGGATTTATACCCATAATAAGGAGCTATTAGGAGGATATAAAGAACCATTCTCAATGCGTATAGCTATAGTTGGCACAGGTTTTATTGCTGCCGCCCATGCCCAAGCCTTGCAAGGGATGGGGCATGAGGTAGTCGTAGCTATCAATCGGACGCAAGCCAAGGCAGCGGCTTTTGCTCAAAAATGGAAGATTCCAGTATTTGGTACCGATTATTCACTCGCCTTATCCATGGATATAGATGCGGTGCATATTTGTACCCCTCCTAATGCGCATTATGAATTGATCAAAGCCGCCTTAATGGCCGATAAACACGTGATTTGCGAAAAACCAATGTGCATTGATCCTTCCGAGGCACGTGAATTGATGGAATTGGCAGCCGCACGGCAAAAGGTAGGCACAGTACTTTTCAACGTACGTTTTCATGAGGCTTGTCATCGAGCCAAATCTGTGATCAATTCCCCTGCTTTTGGCGCTATTCGTTTAATTCATGGCTCCTATTTACAGGAATTTCATTTACTGCCTGATGCCTACTCTTGGCGCTATCAAGCGGAGTTGGGTGGTCCCATGCGAGCTACCACGGAAATCGG
>Ga0070728_10006830_pt1 | contig 10651 bp, 6 predicted proteins | sample tdDd471_FD_66723 | JGI IMG/M metagenome (GOLD analysis project Ga0070728, IMG submission 66723) | Marine sediment microbial communities from the Atlantic coast under amendment with organic carbon and nitrate - tdDd47.1 | ecosystem: Environmental > Aquatic > Marine > Coastal > Sediment | place...
GTCATTTCCCTATCTCAGCTGGAATTTATATGGAAGTCGGTTATTATTTCTAATAATGAGCGATAGGTCTCGTCTACTTCAGCCCCTTACCTCTTTTTCCTAAAAGACCTAAGGACCTTTCCTGCCTCTTCTTTAGGGTTTTTCGAGTGAATAGGTTGCCCTAAAGTGAAATACAATAACCTTATATAATACTTATCATTGATGAGTTCAAACCGTTCCTTTGAATAGGATTTAAAAGCGTAATCAAAATTGGGCATGACATATTCAATTTCTATCACCCTATCTTCCTTTATCCATTCTTTTGATAAAACTTCTGCGTCAGTGTTCATTTCTTTAATGATAGAAATCCTTTCTTCCGCTACCTCGTAAAGGTCTTTAGAAGCAACTTCTGAGAAAATATAAATTCTTTTTCTTTCTAGTGAATCCCGAAAAACAATAGCCCCTAGTTTAGGAGGATTAGGTAATAGGTCAGGAGATGGTACGCGATCAAAACCACTTGGAACAGATAGATGGTACTTGTATCCTTGAATATTGAATGATTCCGTCTCTTCCGTACAGCTTATAACTGGAAATAATAACACACATACTAAAGCTTCATTTAAAAGTCTGCCCATATTATTATTCAAAATCATCTTTCGCTAATTTTTAGCTCTACGTTTCAATTGTAGCTTTTTCGAATTCTTTTGATAGACAATAGGCTGTATTCCATCTGTAAAAAATACTTGCGAGGGGGGAACATTACATCGCTCCTCATAAAGGCAGCCACCAAGAAGAGGGTATAATATGAAATTGACTCATTAGAAAAAAGACTACAAGTGTAACTATGATGAAATAAACGGTATTACTGCTTTTCCCCTGCTGACCATTTTTAAAATATAAGAAAAGACACTGCAATAGTAGGCTAGGCAAATGCATCCATCTTACCATTAAGCTATTCGAAAAACCTGCCGCTCCAGCTCCTAGAGAAAAGGCAATGAATATATTTAGGTAACGCGATCCTATAAAAATCGATACATGAATAGCTAATTCTTTTATCATCTGCATAATATTGTTTTGAGGCTGTAGTGGTAAATAGTAATTCTAAAGGATCACGGTGCTTAGCTGAATTTATCAGCAGTGTGAATTCCCCCTACCCCCAAAAAAGCAAAATAGGAAAATCACCTATTCGGTCATTTCCCTATCTCAGCTGGAATTTATATGGAAGTCGGAATGTGGAAGATTTTTTGGAAGTTGAAAGTGCGAAATCGGAAATGGGAAAATCCATCGCCGCAGGTGGCTCTCTATTCTAGGGAACTCCAAGGCGCGAAATTCGAAGTCGGAAGTCACCTTCTATGGCTACCAGTTTTTCCTAAAAGTCGATTACCTGACCACTCCCCTCGGTGCGTATACTACTCGACTCATCTTTCCGGCGCTGCAAGGTCTCAATCGAAGCCAATTTTACATGGCTATCTCCTTCAACAGTTATGCGCGCTACTTGCAGACTAGCATTCTCCGCATCGAGGCGAGCCGATTCGTGTAGGCTGGCATCCAAATAGCCGTAGCGGCCTTTCATGTCCAGTTTATTACCTTGATTTTGTTGTACTAGCAAACTATCTAATTCTAAATAGGTTTTGACTTCAAAGCGGCCTTCGGTATACAATTGCATAAAGGATTGTTGGAACCCATTGATGCGTATATCATCCGTCTCCAATGCTTCAATCGCTCTTAACTCTGGCATCGTGATGAATAAGCGAATGGGTGCATCAGGATGTTCAACTGGAGATTGGATCGTCAAGTGATTACCTACTTGGTTAATTTTTAGCCGATCCGTATACTTCTCTGGTCCCGAAAGACGAATAGAGTACCGATCTCCTCGATCAATCATTACTTTCATTTCGCCTTCTATGCGTAGTTGATTGAAATCTTTGAGTGATAAGCGTTCATCCGTCGCATTAGGGGTTTGGCCCTTTTCTTCTATTTCACAGCTAATACAACTTAGTCCTTCGGGGCCCATTTCCCAAGCCTGGTTGGTTTTGCGCCAAGGGTTAATTTTTCCGTTTTCTAGGTCGACTGAATTTAGAATGCGGCCGATCTTCTTATCGATTTTCACAAAACTATTCTCTGGGACCAAGAGCGTCAGTTTTACCCGCTGATGGCGCCACTTCTGGCCCCTAGGCACAGGAAAGCGATCGGAGAATACCAGTTTATTTCCTTCAATTTTTAAAGGCACATTAAGCTGTGAGGCCAGTACATGTGCATCTTCTTGGTCTCGGCCACGCGCATAGATCTTTTGTTGCAATTCAAAAAAGGCATTCTCTGTTTTCTTGATCGCAAGTGATACCTCCGCACCAAATATTTCTTGCTCGACCTCCTCTAATTCATCATAGAAATTTCCACCATGATGTATGCGGGCTGATTCCAAGGATAACAATACCGTGTCACCTTTTAGAATACCAGGGTTCATATTTTGGCTTACACTAACATCGGTGCTAAATTCTCGGCCTACAAAACTAGCCAAGGCAAAGAAACTGATGATATTTAAAGCCCAAAAACCGGATAAACCAATCCGCCACCTCTTGCTCATTCTGGTACCAAAAACCAAGCGGAAAGCACCCAAAGCAACCGTCAACATCGGCACGCCAATTAAGAACAATAAATTGAAGACCGCCAAGCTGGATAACATAGCTTGCCCCGGTAAGATGCGTTCGGCAAATGGCATACCGAAGAAGATACCCACAATGGCTATAATCCAGGTCACCAATAGGGCAATCAAGATAACTACGCCTATGATAAATAAGAGGGGTTTGATAATTCTAATGATCGTCTCTATCGCTGTTTTGAAGAAATAGCCGATGCCATCTACTACTTTCTTTCCTGATTCACCATCAAATTTCACCCCATACATCTTAGAGCCTTCCTTGGCACTGATCTCATCGCCAAACTCACTGACCTTCTTAGAGATATTAGTTACCTCTTCCTGGATGATCTTACCAATATTGGATACATTGATGGCTTCTCCTCGCATCGTAAGGCGATCACCTGCGGTTTTGGCCTCCGGTAATATCGCCCAAAGGATGATGTATACCGTGACACCAAAACCACCGGAAATCGTGAATAATACAAAGAGAATTCGGACCCAAACAGGATCCTGAATGCCGAAGTAAGCGGCAATACCAGCACAAACGCCTGAAACGACTTGTTCGTCGGGGTGTCGGAACAAACGCTTTCCGGTTTTGTATTTGCCTTTGCTGTCTTTGGACTCCGGTTCTGCTGCATCTTCCATTCCGGTATCTGCATCAAAATCTTCGGGGCGTCCCATAACAGCCATCGCCTCTTCGACATCTTTTAGGGTAACAATCGGGCGATCTCCCAGTTTATCCTGGAAAATCTCTGCTAAACGGGTTTCTATGTCGGATGTAATTTCTTCAAATCCTTGTACTTGGCTAAAGTGCTTTCGGATAGCATCTAAGTATTGCTTGAGTTTTGCAAAGGCCTCCTCATCAATGGTGAAAGGATAACCGCCAAGATTTATTGTGACTATTTTATTCATTAGTGAGGATGTTTTTGGTGGAACTGTCTACTGCTTGTACCAATTGATTCCAGGTATCCAGCAGCCCTTGTAAAAATTCGCGACCTGCATCTGTAATTTGATAGTACTTGCGGGGTGGGCCCTTAGTAGACTCCTTCCAAGAATAGGCCAACAATTCGGCATTCTTCAGCCGAGTAAGTAGTGGATACAATGTACCCTCCACTACAATCAGTTGCGAGCCTTGTAGTTTTGTAATGATTTCGGAGGGATAGATTTCGCCTTCTGCTATGATGGAGAGGACGCAGAGTTCTAGTATACCTCGTCTCATTTGTTTCCTTGTTTTATCTAAATTTTCCAACATCATAGGACAAAGCTAAGCATAAATATAGTACTATGCAATACCAAGTACCCCTACACTACCTAATACCTCGACCAACATAGTACCTTTTTCGACAAAGGGAAGGAAATGGGAGATGGGAAAGCGGAAATGGGAAATGGGAAAGCGGAAGGTTTCCAAGCATTCTGGGGTGTACCTTTTCCGACTTCCGATTTCGTACTTCCGATTTGTCCAAGGCTAGAAGGGTAGCCCATTTCAATAATGGTATAAATAAGTGTACTATTCTCTTTATTTTTGCGTTCGTCTAACGAACACGAGAAATGTATCGCGAACAGAAACTAATAGGAAAGATGAGAAAACTAATTTGTTTATTAGCCTTGGTATGCACCACTAGCCCATTCTTGTTTGGGCAATGTGAGATCGCCTTTAATGAAGTGGATGAATTTGATCAGGTTCGAACGATTGCGGCGAATCACGTTAATATTGGTTACATGATTCCAAGCTTATTCGAAACGGAGAATGGGCCCAAAATTATTGAGCAGGGCAAAGCCATGTTTATGTATTCGGAGAAGGATAGTATCAGTAGTTTTTTTCTACTCCTGGCGATCCCCGAATACAGTTACCACCCGATAGATAGTGGGCAAAATGTATTGATAAAGTTATCGGATAATGAAGAGGGCGTCATCGCCTTACATAATTTTCCAGATAATGGCCAATTCGATAAGACTACTAATATGCGTGTCTATTCGCACGCTTGCGTGATCCCTTTAGACCTCTTTTATCGCCTAGCGGATGCTTCTATTGAGAAAATAAGGATCAATTATAATAAGAAAAAACAGACCCTCACCCTTTCGAAGAAACAACAAGAGGCGCTGCGAGCGGCTGTGGAATGTGTAGGGCGAGAAGCCGGCGTGTACCCGGTGAAGCCTTAGGAAAGGGGTTAGTGATACTTTCCTGGATAATTGTGTCCGCTTAATTAAGTTATAAAACCAGCAAGACAAGCTATGAGATTCCCTGTACTAGTTTTGGCCACAGTAGGCCTGATATTTCTATCTACCTGTTCTATTTCTAATGAGCAAGTAGTCACACCGCCACCTGCTAATCATACGCTAAATATCTCGATCCCGACAGCTGGGAATTCTTGGGTGCTGAACAATGGTGTTTATGTAGCATCCGATATCATCACGTCGGATGGGGTTCGGGGCTGGAATAATCCGGGGCATCGCTTGCGTACCTTCTTTCACATCGCCAATCCGCAGCAAATTTCCGTGGGTATTCGAGGCACCGTTAGTCAAGGTACTTCAAGGTTTAAGATTTCACTTGGCAATGATTCCCAAGAGATAGCACTAACAGCAAGGGGTCTTGCAGATACCTATATCGGAGATTTTCAGATAGAAGCGCCGGGCTACTACTTTTTAGAGCTAGAAGGATTAGAAAAGGAGGGTGACACCTTTGCTGAGGTCGATGCTATTTTACTGGGAAAGATCAATGCGAGTGAAACGAAGTATATAAAGGACGATTTCTATTTTGCTAGAAGGGGCCCTTCTGTACATTTGAATTTCACCCCACCTGCGGGGGTAGAGCAGGTAGAATGGTTTTACAGTGAGCTAAACATCCCACAAGGTCAAGATGCGATTGGCTCCTACTTCATGGCCAATGGCTTTGGAGAGGGCTATTTTGGCATTCAAGTGAATTCTGAGACAGAAAGAAGAATACTTTTCTCCATTTGGAGTCCTTATCAAACAGACGATCCATCTACCATACCTGATGAATACAAGATTCGATTATTGAAAAAAGGTGAGGGGGTATATAGCGGAGAATTCGGAAATGAAGGATCAGGCGGCCAAAGTTATAAAGTGTTTTCCTGGCAACCGGACGTTACCTATGGTTTCCTAGTGGGCGCCAAACCCAGCGATGATGGCCATACCGACTATGTAGCGTACTTCTTTGATCCAGATAGCAATAAGTGGAACTTAATTGCGCAGTTTAGACGCCCCAAAACCAACACCTACCTCAAGCATTTATATTCCTTTTTAGAAAACTTCATTCCCGATGAAGGGGTGATAGAAAGAAGAGGCTTGTACGGCAATCAATGGATTTATGCCAATGGGCAGTGGATGGAATTGACAGCAGCTACATTTACGGCCGATAATACAGCAAGAAAAGAAAATAGATTGGATTATTCGGGCGGCAATGAAAATGGGGCCTTTTACCTGAAGAATTGCGGTTTTTCGAATGACAACGTAGCTATCAATACTGTCTTTCAGCGGAACGCATTAGGGATTGCGCCTGATGTAGATTTTTCTTCATTGGAATAAGGGCGACGGCAGCGATGGCCATGACTTTTGATTGAAATTCTAATTCACATTTTGATTTGGAATGGACAGCTGGAGCTGTCGAAAGGCGGGGACGGGGCAAGGTACACAGCAGAAGCTCGTGTACCAACGGCGGAAGCAGCGATGGCCTTGGCTTTTCATTTTGATTCTAATATGGCATTTTGATTGGAAAAGGACAGCTGGAGCTGTCGAAAGGCGGGGACGGGACAAGGTACACAGCTGGAGCTCGTGTACCAACGGCGGATGCAGCGATGGCCATGACTTTTGATTTTAATTTCAATTCACATTTTGATTGGAAAAGAACAGCAGGAGCGGGTTTTCAAGCAGTAATGGGTTTTAATACATATACCTTTATCCTTGTATTACCTATATACCCCATCGCCATTACTCCCTATATATGCCCCCCATTTTATAGGTTTACTCATTTTAATTGGCATTCTAGTCCTTTTAATGTTCATTCCATCAAACAAAAGAATACCTAAATTTTCCGAATGGGGATAGTTAGCATGTATGATGTCTAAATATCCATCACTATCAATGTCGGCAAGAAGTGGTGTTGTAAATATATTTTTAACTTTATCGTTTTGGTCAATTGGAATTATTTTTTTGTCCTTAAAATTAATCGCAATTAATTGACTTAGGATATTTTCAGGAGGGCGACTAGTAAAGCCCTGACAATCAAATGAATCTAAACTAAAAACAACCTCGTCTATTTCATCATTATTAAGATCATATACAACAGGTGACGACAACCTGGGGCAAGCAGTCGAATCAATATATTCTAATTCTCCAGTAAGACCATTTAGCATGAATTGATAAGAGCCTGTATTCCATGGCCATTTCCCTTTACTCACAAAAGTAAAGATATCCGGAATGTCATCATTAGTAAAATTCCCTATTGCTAATCCATTGCTCGACTCTGTATCCGGAATTTTAAATTGCCAAATATTTTTTAAATTTTCTCCATCGATCGCAGACATTGTCCCTGCATGTGAAATTGCAATTATATCAAAAATATTGTCATTGGTAACATCTACAAAAGCTGGAGGTGCAATAAAACCATGTGATTTTTCAGATGCAATTATTTTTGATTTAGACAAATCGTTGTTCAATAAATCTTCTAGTCTTGTCATATAAAGGTTACCTGAAAAGGTTTCTCCTCCTGTACCAAAAACTATCATTTTACTTCCATCTTCTTGCTCTACATATATTGGAGTCATATAGGTTTCATTACCATCAGGCATTGTATCCGATGCTATTACAGCTCCAGATTTAGCATCTAAAACAAGTAAAACTCCAACTTCACGACCCTTTCTGACATGTTGAAAAACTTCATGATTGCCCCCATTTGATATTAAAATATCTTTTATGCCGTCTCCATTGGAATCCGGTACTAAAACACTATTATAAAAGTTTTTGTTAGCATATTTTAATACTGGATGGGTCGAATATTCTTCAGGATTATATTGCCAAATCCTATCACCATTTATGCCATTTAATGCGTATAATTGTGAAGATCTTCCACCAATAATAACGTCTTTAATATTGTCTGAATTAATATCATTGAAGGTAGGAGAACCAAAAATTTGGTCTTTGCAGGGAGCTTGCCAAATAATGTCTCCTGTTAAACCATCTATGGCTAAAACTCCCTGAGCACTTTTTTGATATTCATTTTCTCCCGCCCCTATAACAATGTCAAGAATGTCATCACTATTTAAATCTGATGCCAGAGGAGAAGATTGGGAACCTATCCTGGGAATACTTTTTTGCCAAATAAGACTCGCTTTCTTTTCTTCATCACATGAAATACTCAGTAAACTAAAAAATACAATTAAATATATAAACTTCACCTCAAAAGTGTTTGTTCGTTAGAATAAGAAGGTCAAAGTTAAAATATAAATCCACAAGATTTAAAATCATCGAAGTGTAGTTCTGAAACAAATTTACTTGCTCTAAATATTTTCAATTGATCAGGTGGCGATCCATTCGGTCTTTCAGCGGAAACAGCGATGGCCATGACTTTTGATTGAAATTCTAATTCACATTTTGATTTGGAATGGACAGCAGGAGCTGTCAAAAGGCGGGGACGGGGCAAGGTACACAGCTGGAGCTCGTGTACCAACGGCGGATACGGCGATGGCCTTGGCTTTTCATTTTGATTTCAATTCACATTTTGATTGGAAAAGGACAGCAGGAGCTGTCAAAAGGCGGGGACGGGGCAAGGTACACAGCTAGAGCTCGTGTACCAACGGCGGATGCAGCGATGGCCTTGGCTTTTCATTTTAATTCTAATTCACATTTTGATTGGAATTTGAATTAAACACAGAAGCACAGAGAATTGGCAATTCCCTGTGCTTCGATGAATTCGTCTTGGATCTTTAGTGATCCGGAAATTTGTCCTTCGGCGTTTTTTATGCAATGTAATTTATTTCATCTCCAGTGATCTTATCAATTTCACTAAATAGTATTGTGAAATTTTTAAATAAATCGGGGACTGTTTCTTTGATTACCTTATCCGCAAAATTGGCTTTCTTATCCTTAATTTCAAAAATATCTGGTATAGAAGTCGCAGTTACCATATCCTTTTCTTTCAAAAAAGAAAGAGGAAAATAATGTTCTATTTCAAAAAATCTAAAACTTTGTTTGTCTTGATAATAGGCATTATATTCTTCGTCAGGAGGAATAGGGAGTTTTATCGCATATATATTTAGTTTGTTATGTTTTCGGGTTCTTTTATCTATAAAAATAAAATCTTCTTTTAATCCATTGAACTCTTGACATCCTTTGGCATCGTTATCAAAAATGCCAATTACGGTTTTTTCTAAATCATGGTCAATTTCTATTTTCTTTGAGAGATTTATTAAAAGTTTAGCTAAATGGTTTGCTCCACCACTCTTACTTTTTAAGGAAGTTTCACAACTTGATACTTTCCAAGTAGACTCCTTATTTTTTGTTAGAATAGAGAAAGCATGATTAATTATCAATGCATCAGATTTTCCTTCTGTAAACAATTCAACATTTTTTGATGGGCTGATGGCATCCAATGATGTAAATCTTAAATTTTCAGAAGATGTATCAAGGTAAAATTTTATTCCTTTTATATATTTTTTGATCCTAGATTTTAATTTAAAATTTTCTTTAAGTACTTTCCTATTCTCTGTTTCCAAAACTTCCAATCCTGCATCAAAAAGAAGAACGAATAAAGGAATAGTTAATAGATTATCCTCATTGAATAGAACTTCAAGTTTTTCAGGTTCTGCATTTCGTCCTGTATCTAAAGTAGCAGCTATGCAAAAAAGTTTATATAAAAGCGTTGTTGAGTCGCTTTTAAATTGACTGGATTTCACTTCTGCTAATTCCATGTGAATATCTTCAAATGCCAGATTTAATGGGTCTTTGAGCGCAATGGAATTAAAATGCTTATAGAACCAAACTAAATTCATTATCGCAATATCCGGGTTCTTTACTTTATGGAAAAACGGAAACTTGGATGCGGCTAATTTTTTAATCTCCAAATCACCTTTAATTATCAATTCTAATGCTGCCTTAACCCCTTCTTTACGAATATTAGAATCAGTCATCCACAATGATTGTAGAATATATCCCATTCCTGACACACCTAGTAAGCAATCATTCAGAAGCTGATATGACTTAATGTGCTCTATCAATTTTACAATAAAATCAGGCATGTCTTTTGTCCGCCCAGCATAAAAGATAGCAGTGTTTTGCCAATTAAAATCATTGAATCTATTTATCAAAGTCTTTTCATGACTAATTCTATGGTGGTCAAATATTTCAATTGAGGCATAATACTCCATGAAATGGTCATGTTTAAAAGCCACAAAGTTATTCTCATCTATGTAAAGAACCCCTGTACCATCAGTCAAGGACTTTAATAGTTCTGGAACTAAATCTTCGATAATTGTAATTGATTTTTTAGCAAAGAAAGAAATAATGTAATCAATAAAATTGTCTACTTTTTTCTTTAGCCTATTCTCTGATTGAATGATTTCTAAGGCATAACTTGAAATAAGTCTCTTCTTAATATTTATATTAAGAAAATCAAGCCTTGAACTCACATTTAATCTTCCAAGAAGAAATAAACTAAAATTATCATACACATCAGTTATTGTTGCAGGGATTTCATATCCTTTGTCTTCATAAAGAATTGAAATAAGAGAAATTGTTAAAGGAGTAATTGGGATCCTTTCAAGCGTATTATTTTCGGTTAATATTTCCCAAAGTTTATCAGACTTTGCTAGGTCGAACCTAAAGAAATTATCAAGAAATTTTTTGACTTGCTTTAAATCAAAATTTACTAAAAAGGGATTTTTGTGATTGTCAATTTCACATTCTGAAATTAAAGCCTCATAATTTCTTGTACATAACAAAAAACTAAAATTGCTTCTTTTACCAATTTCATTTAAATCATTGAGAATTGCAACACGAATAGGTTGTTCAAATTCATCA
>Ga0070728_10006831_pt1 | contig 10649 bp, 9 predicted proteins | sample tdDd471_FD_66723 | JGI IMG/M metagenome (GOLD analysis project Ga0070728, IMG submission 66723) | Marine sediment microbial communities from the Atlantic coast under amendment with organic carbon and nitrate - tdDd47.1 | ecosystem: Environmental > Aquatic > Marine > Coastal > Sediment | place...
CTCATTGGATCAAGCATTGATACATAAGTTGTGCCTGCTTTTTCGTACACAATGACGTTACAAGGTAACAATAGACCCATTTCCTGTTCTGCTTGCAGGGATTGATACGCTAGTTTTGGATTACATGCTCCAAGAATAATATACTTATCAATATCCACATCAAGTTTTTTCTTCATGGTTGCTTTGACATCAATTTCGGTCAAAATCCCAAAGCCCTGTTCCTTAAGTTCTGCGGTAACTTTCGTTATCGCATCTTCATAACTTTCTTTAACGGGTGTGCTAAGTCCGTAATGTGATTGTTCACTCATTGTATCCTCTTTCATTTACACTATATTTGAATTCTAATTCTCAATTGTTGGGCGTACTAGTGGTAAACTCATGACATCCCCATCGACCTCGGCTACAATAGTTGAGACCCATAATACGTCATCATCTACTCGAATTTGAAGCCAATCGCCTGTATTGTTGCGTCCAATTGCAGGAAATTCATCACCGCGCGCCCCTGCTGCACCGATTGCAAAATTTGACGTTGGACCTTTACGGATATTGGCGCTGGCTGTTGTGATAGTTGCTGTCAAATGATTATCAGATTCGAACGTTAGCCCATAACCGCTAATCCAGCGTGGGACAAGTTGTATAAATGTGTTACCCGGTTTGAATAGAAGGGGTTGTTCCTTCTCGTCGACATAAAATAGAACATCTTCTTGAGAATCTCGCCGCCATTCACCTTCATAATAGCGACCATCACGTAATAAAATTGCCCGACCTGATCCAATAAAGTTGAGTGAGTAAGCATAATTACCCGGTCCCCAATAGCCTTCAGAGACAAACGGCTGGTCAATGTGGTCTTCTTCTATTATCAATACATTGCTGGCGGTGATTTGTTGCATGGTTAACGCTTCCATATGTGGCTCACCATCTTGAGAACGTAACCACACATTTTTGGTGGCATCATAGTCCCACTGTACCGATGTTGCGACATAATCCAGCATGATGCTGTCCGTTGCGAATCCACCCTCGGGTGTATCTTCGCTGAATGCCATTCCATAGATCGGTTCATATGCTGTGAGTTTGTCACGCTCGACTGCAACATCTCGCATGGCGCTTGTATCCCCATAGAGTGTCCACTCTAATTTATCGGATTGTTCTGGATAGCGACACAAAGCAGGACAAGGGCTTGTTCCACCATATGCCCGTGGGATCAAAAAGTTATCATTAAGGAAGATATTGATTGTACCATCGGACATACCTGAATAGACCAATACTGCGCGATAGATGCGAATTAACTCGAAATCAGAGAGGCGCGCACTCCGGATAGGACCTACAAAATCGATGTCTTGCCCGTAATAGATAGCGGAAAAACGAGTGACACCCCCTGCTATGAGTGTTTCCCATACGATATCGGCATACATGAGACCTGCTTGTGGACGGACTTCGGCAGGTGCATTGATGACTTTGACTATAAACGGGCGACGATTAAGATTTTCTAAATCTTCAACTTCGAGACCAGTCAATGGGTTGATGCCGCTAGGATAAGTTTTTGGACCAATTATATCGTCTTGTGCTATGGATATGCTAAATGATAATAGAATGATGAAACTAGCCAAGAAAATACGCATGTTGCAATGTCCTTCAATCATCTGATAGGGTTCGATTGTACGAGATTTAATGTTGAGTGGGTAGTGTAATGACGATTTGGCAACGCTGGAAACAAACCACAAAATTACTCAAGCGCGAGATACTCGCTTTATATTGGGTCGCCCGTGATCCGCATACTCCCTTTTGGATAAAAGGCTTCGTCATATTAATTGTGGGGTATGCACTCAGCCCGATTGATTTAATCCCTGACATGATCCCCATTTTAGGACAATTAGATGATTTGATTCTCTTGCCTCTAGGGATTGCAGTCGTTATTTACTTATTGCCGAAAGATTTGATGGATGAGTGTCGCTTGCGTGCTGAAACCACATTAGCCGAAGATCGACCTGTGAACCGCATTGCAGGGGTTGTGATTGTCGGAATCTGGATATTGGGGGCTATTTTGTTGGTGTGGGTTTTGGTGAATCGCTAGTATCGGATTATGCCATGCTTAAATGGAAGATGATTAGATCGATGGTTACTTTTGCTTAAATGGACATGTTTAGCAATAAATATTAATTTTAAGGACAATGAAGATATGATAAAAATTGTGCTAACATTATTGGTTATTTTTGCCTTCTATATTATTCGACTTCAAGATGTGATTACATATGATGAAGTCTATACATTTTATGCTTATTCCTATAATCCACTTGTTGCATTATTACGATATACCTTACCGAACAATCATCAATTGCATAGTGTACTGGTATGGTTTAGTACCTCGTTAATAGGTGATTCGGTGATTGCTATTCGATTACCAGCACTTTTTGCATCGATGTTAACAGTGTCAGTCATGTACGCTATAGCAAAGCGTTTCTATACATCATATATTGGCTGGTTACTTGTTATCTTGTTGGCTGTACACCCACTCTATATCCAATATAGTGTAGAGTCACGTGGATATATGCTTTCGAACTTGCTATTCCTAGTCTTAATTTCTCGTATTTCCCGTCGTAATCTTTGGGGTAAAAAACAATCCTATCTAATTATGATTTTGTGCAGTGGTTTGATGATTACGTTGCCCACGATGATTATTGTTATCATTGCTAGCATTATTTGGGGAATCGGATTTCATCATAGAAGGACTTATCGGCAATTTGTTGTGTTTCCTGCGATTACAGGATGTATCATTGGTGGAATGTTTTATGTCTCTCCACTCATTCAAGGACTTTTTGCTGAATTTAGCCAGATGTTTGGCTATAAACATATACCTGAATTCATGCAATTTTTTGTATCCGACTTTATCTTATCCGCTCCGTCTGCATTAGTCCCATTTATTTTACTGCTGGTTGGATTGCCAATCTATCATAATCATAGAACGAATAAACGTCCCCTTAATTTACTAGGAATTGTAATACTAATAACTGCTGGAGTATTGTCCATACAATTTTTCATTTCAGGATCAATAATTTTTCCTCGAAACTTATTTTTTCTTCTGCCTGTTTTGATTCTGGCAGTGGGTAATATTTTCTGGCGTGGTATCGATAATCGAGGCATAACGATAATTGCCATACTCTATCTATTTGGTAATTTGTGGATTGGTACATTGCCTCAAGAAGATATGACTGAAAATTTGATCGAAGATATATCGATGTATGCCCAACCAACGGATTATTTAGTATTTGCATGTTGCCAAGAAGGTCCAATACGTTATGAGCTGGAACATCGCGGACAAATTCACTTAATTGATGATCAAAAAATTTATGATCGAGTTGTGATTTTTACATTTGATACACCGATTGAGGATATGATTGAACGTTACAAATTTGATGTGAGACTTGATGATTGTTATATAGATGATTGGAATCGCTTTTATCCGTATATATGTGAAGTGAAGTCAATAATAAACTAAGTATCCTCTTATTGTTGCAAAATTAAGTCGTGCTATAATTAATCTAATGGTGATTAGATTAAGATTCTTTCACTTATATCACCTTTGTTCAAATTAAACTTATTCGGAGACTCACGTAATGAATGCAGGACCTCAATTTAAACTAACAGAAGAACAAGAGATGCTCGTCAAGATGGCGCGTGATTTTACGGCGGATAATATTATTCCTGTTGCAGCAGAATATGATGAAAAGGCAATTTTCCCTGAAGATATTTTCCACAAAGCGCGTGAACTTGGCATCGTCAATATGATTATCCCCGAAGAATATGGCGGTGTAGGAGCAAGTTCGTTTGAAGAAGTACTGGTGGGTGAAGAATTAGGATATGGGTGTACTGGCATTGGTACAAGTATTACGACCAATTCGCTTGGTATGTTACCGATTTTTCTTGCAGGTACTGATCAGCAAAAAGCCTATTGGATGGGTGAACGCTTGAGTGATAAAGGCGAGTTTGTATCCTACGGTGTGACAGAAGCCAATGCTGGTTCGAACGTTGCTGGGATCGAGACTCGTGCAGAGAAAAAAGGTGCAAGCTGGATTATCAATGGTAGTAAAACGTTTATCACCAATGCGAGCCATGCCAATTTCTTCACTATCTTTGCAAAAACTGATCCTGACGCAGGGCATCGTGGTATGACATGTTTTATTGTTGATCGTGAATCTCCGGGTGTGAGTGTTGGTAAAAAATTCGATAAGCTGGGGCAGCGGGCATCTGATACAGCTGAAATTGTATTTGAGAATGTTGAAGTTCCTGAAGAGAATATTGTTGGGGAAATCGGCAAGGGATTTTATTTAGCGATGAAAGTTTTTGACTATAGCCGTCCTGGTGTAGCCGCTGCTGCTGTTGGCTTACAACGTCGTGCGCTAGAAGAATGTGTGAAATATGCAGGTGAACGTCAAGCCTTTGGTGTCCCAATTTATCAACATCAAGCGATCGGTCATAAAATTGCTGATATGGCGATCAATTATGAAGCCTCACGTTTATTGATGTGGCAATCAGCTTGGCAAGTTGATGCTGGTATTTTTAATCCACGTGTGCCTGCTTTTGCAAAAGCCTTCGCCGCTGATATGGCAACTAAAACGGCGGTTGATGCTGTACAAGTCTTTGGTGGTTATGGTTTTATGAAAGAATATCCCGTCGAAAAATTACTCCGTGATGTCAAAATCTTCCAGATATATGAAGGTACCAGCGAAATTCAACGGAATATTATCGTGCGTGAGTTATTTAGTGGTAATCAATAGTTTCTGAGTGTAATAATTGATGACCCGACCCCGTACTATGGTCGGGTTTTTTTGTCGTAAGAGTATGTTATAGTCAATTCACTTTTACAAAACTTAAGTTGGATAATACCGAATTTTCATATTCCTATATAATGAGTTTATCAACTAGTGCATCAGCGAAATGAGACATCCATGGATAACAAACCAAAACATACAAATTATCTGGGTGAGAAAAAGTTCGAAGTACCAAAGATGCAACCGCGTATGACGGGACCCTTGGATATTGTGATTCCGTGGGTTATTGAATTTCGTGTGGTTGGAACACCCAATATTATCAAAATACGGGTAACTGACGAGATGTTGCTTGGTCGTCCCGACCCTACAGGTGGAATTGTGCCAGAGATTGATTTAGTCCCATATGGTGGTCGAAATTTAGGGGTTTCGCGTCGCCATGCTTTAATCCGAACTGTGGATAATCGGATTACGATTGAAGACCTCGGTAGCGCAAATGGAACTTATATCAATGAACATATACTAGAGAGTGGTAAAGAGTACCGTATTCGAGATCGTGATGTAATTCGCCTTGGACACATGCGTATACAAGTTCATTTTGTGGTGAAGCCTTTAAAAGTAGATGAAACCAATGTTAATGTTCGATCTCAGATGCAAATCCAAAAGATAGCAAATGGTGAGCGTATTCTCGTCGTTGATGATGATCGTAATGTTACCGAAGTGATTGCCGTCATTTTAAAACACGCTGGATTCAAAGTATCAATCAAGCATGGTGTTGCAGAAGCAATGGCGGATATTGATCATAAGTTACCGCATGGGATTATTACAGAGCTTGTCTTACCTGATATGAGTGGGTTGGATATTATTCGTTACGTACGACAAAAACATTCTGAACTGCCGATAATGGTGATTTCGACAGCGACGGGTGGTTTTCAAATGGGACAAGCAATCGATCAAGGTATCAAATTGTTTATGGCAAAGCCTGTAGCAATTGATGAATTGATCCGTGGTATTGAGAAAATGCAATCTGATATGCGTCCAGTTTAAAGTGATATTGTGTGAGTTGCCTAATAGACTATATGAACTTCTGGGTGATTTTCCCTAATTAGTAACGTCAATACCTTGACAGACCTCCATGTGGATGATAATATGCCTTCTTGCACGTACAGTTTGTATCCTCTACACCAAGAGGCACTATAAACTGAATTGAGCAGATATGGCGAAAGTGCCTTGCATAGCAAAGTGACTCGCCATGGTAAGTAGAATTTTGGCGTTCTTTTGTACGCCTTTTTGCTTGTCTAAATCAGGTGAGTTATTTTAAGTCAAGAGTTTATGGAGTAATTTATGCCAACAATCAATCAGTTGGTTCGTAAAGGTCGTAAGACAAAAAATAAGAAAACCAAAGCTCCTGCATTGCAGTTTACATTGAATGCGTTTTCTCAAACACGTTCTCGTCAACGCAAAGGTGCGCCTCAAAAACGGGGTGTATGTACCCAAGTAAAGACGATGACACCGAAGAAACCGAATTCTGCTTTGCGTAAAGTTGCTCGTATTCGTCTTACAAACGGTATCGAAGTCACTGCTTATATTGGTGGTGAAGGTCATAATTTGCAGGAACACAGTGTTGTCTTGATTCGCGGTGGTCGTGTAAAAGACTTGCCGGGGGTTCGTTACCACGTTGTTCGTGGCACATTAGATACCAATGGTGTTAAGAATCGCGCTCAGGGACGTAGTAAATACGGCACGAAGCGCGTTAAATAAGAGGGAGTAAACGATGCCAAGAAGAAATCGTCCACCAAAACGCATACCCGATAACGACGCAAAGTATAATAACTTACACGTCGCAATGTTCATCAATCGCATGATGCGTGGTGGTAAGAAAAGTACCGCGACTCATATTATGTATACCGCGATGGAAAATTTGGGTGAACGTACTAAGAAAGATCCGGTAGAAGTATTTGAAACCGCGATTCGTAATGTTGCCCCTGCCGTCGAGGTAAAACCAAAGCGTGTTGGTGGTTCAACATATCAGGTACCAATCGATGTTAGCTTTGACCGCGGGATTGCGCTTGCAATGCGTTGGTTAATCCAATATGCACGTAAACGTGGTGGTCGGAGTATGTCTGATCGATTGACAAACGAATTACTTGATTCGTATAACGGTCAAGGTGAATCGGTCAAGAAAAAAGACGATACACACCGTATGGCAGAAGCCAACCGCGCTTTTGCACATTTCCGTTAGTTTATAGGAGAACTACCCGATTAATAAGTCGGGGCATGAACAAACATGACGAATAAAGAACCAAGTTTTAACCTGAATAAAGTGCGTAATATCGGCATTATTGCCCATATTGATGCTGGTAAAACAACCGTTACCGAACGTGTATTATATTACACCGGTATGGTTCATAAAATTGGTGAAACTCATCAGGGGTCTGCAACGACAGATTACATGGAGCAAGAGCGTGAACGTGGTATTACAATCACCTCTGCAGCTGTGACTGCTGAGTGGAAGGGTCACCAAATTAACATAATTGATACTCCCGGTCACGTCGATTTTACTGCGGAAGTTCAACGTAGTTTGCGTGTACTTGATGGTGGTATAACCGTTTTCGATAGTGTTGCAGGTGTAGAACCTCAATCGGAAACCGTGTGGCGACAAGCAAATGATTATAATGTGCCACGTATGTGTTTTGTGAATAAGATGGATCGTACTGGTGCGAACTTTGAACGCACGATTCGGATGATGGTTGATCGTCTGAATGCAAACCCTGTGACGATTCAGATTCCATTTGGCAGTGGTGATGACTTTAAAGGCATCATTGATTTGCTGACGATGGAATTAATCACGTATGGTAATGATGAAGGAACCGACATTCAACGTCATACGATTCCAGAAAGTCATCGTGAAATGGCAGAAACGATGCGCGAAGAGATGATCGAAAAGATTGTTGAAAGCGACGAATTCCTGACCATGAAATTCCTTGAAGAAGAAGAAATTACCAGCGAAGAAATTATGTCTGCATTGCGCTCTGGAACAATTTCAGGGGCATTACATCCTGTGATGTGCGGTTCTGCATTAAAGAATAAGGGTGTTCAAGCATTGCTCGATATGGTTGTTGCTTTGCTACCTTCTCCATTGGATATTCCACCTGTTAGTGGGATTGACCCAAAGACAGGCGAGGAAATTACCCGTAATGCTGATGATGACGAACCAATGTCTGCATTGGTCTTCAAGATTTTGACTGACCAATATGGTCGCCTAGCATTTACTCGTGTTTACTCTGGAGTATTGCGCGCTGGCACACAGGTCGTCAATTCTACTAACGGTAATCGTGAACGTATCGGACGTATTGTCCGGATGTTTGCTGACCGTCGAGAAGAAGTTAAAGAAGTTCATGCAGGTGATATTGCAGCTGTCATTGGTATGAAGGATACCTTCACTGGTGATACGTTGAGTGCACCGAATGATCCGATTAAACTAGAAAATATCAAATTCCCTGAACCAGTGGTTGAAGTTGCAATTGAACCGAATACTAAATTGGATCAGGATAAGATGGGTATTGGTCTGCGTAAATTGGCAGAAGAAGATCCTACCTTCCAGATTGAAGTCGATGACCAACTTGGTCAGACTAAAATCCGAGGGATGGGTGAGCTTCACCTTGAAGTATTGGTTGATCGCTTAATGCGTGAACATGGTGTCCAGGCTACGGTCGGTCGCCCACGGGTTGCATATCGTGAAACTGTTACACGTCATGTTGAAATTGATACTACCTTCAAGCGTCAAACTGGCGGTTCGGGTCAATATGCACGAGTTGTTATTCAATTCGAGCCAATTCCTGAAGAAGAAAAAGATCAGGCGGAAGATGAATTGCTCTTTGTTGATGCAATTCGTGGTGGATCTGTTCCAAAAGAATATATCCCAGCCGTCCGAAAAGGTATCCGTCAAGCGATTCAAGGCGGTGTTATTGCAGGATATCCTGTGGTAAACTTAAAAGCTAGCCTTGTTGATGGCGCATTCCACGATGTTGATTCAAGCGAAATCGCATTTACGATTGCTGGGTCGATGTGTGTGAAAGATGGCGTAGCAAAAGCAGGTCCTGTAATCCTCGAACCTTCCATGAAAGTTGAAGTTGTCGTACCTGATGATTACACAGGTTCGGTGGTTGGTGATATTTCATCACGACGTGGCATCATACAAGGTATGGAACCACATAGTGAAGGCATCTCAATCATTAAAGCGCAAGTTCCATTGGGCGAAATGTTTGGTTATGCAAATGACCTCCGTAACAATACCCAGGGACGTGGTAGCTTCAGCATGGAATTTGATCAGTATACAATCGCACCTAGCTCTATTGCTGATGAAGTAAAATCTGGGGCGCGTTAATGTAGAAGACCGAGGGTTTTCTCGGTCTATAATGTTGTATGTAATGTTTGTTATATTCAGATCGCCAAGTTTACAAGAGGGATTGTCACATGGCAAAAAGTAAATTCGAGCGTAGTAAACCACATGTTAATATCGGTACGATTGGTCATGTTGATCATGGTAAAACCACATTAACTGCGGCTATCACCAAAGTTCTCGGCTTGAAAGGTCAAGCTAAAAAACAGAACTATGAAGATATTGACAACGCTCCAGAAGAACGTGAACGCGGTATCACCATCAATATTCGTCACGTAGAATATGAAACTGATAATCGTCATTATGCACACGTAGATTGTCCGGGTCACCGTGATTATATCAAAAATATGATCACCGGCGCGGCACAAATGGATGGTGCGATTCTGGTTGTTAGTGCTCCTGATGGACCTATGCCACAAACTCGTGAACACGTGTTGTTGGCGAAGCAAGTGGAAGTACCAGCAATGGTAGTCTTCCTCAATAAAACCGATCAAATGGATGATGAAGAACTCATCGAATTGGTCCAAATGGAATTATCTGAATTATTAGAAGGTTACGATTTCGATCCAGATACCCCAGTTATCAAGGGCTCTGCATTGGCTGCAACTGAATCTAATAGTGAAGATCCTACAGCTCCAGAATATGCACCGATCGTAGAATTAATGGCTGCTGTTGATTCATGGATTCCAACACCAGAACGTGATGTTGATAAACCATTCATGATGGCAATCGAAGATGTTTTCTCCATTAAAGGTCGTGGTACTGTAGTAACCGGTAGTGTTGCTCGCGGTACTTTAACTAAAGGTCAAGAAGTTGATATTGTTGGACTTCGTGAAGAAATCGGTAAGACAACTGTCACCGGTATCGAAATGTTCAACAAAGAACTTGACAATGCCCAAGCGGGTGATAACGCAGGTATCTTGTTACGTGGTGTAGGACGTGATGATGTACAGCGTGGTATGGTAATCGCAAAAGTCGGTTCCATCACACCGCACAAGAAATTCAAATGTGAAGTATACGTCCTGCGTAAGGATGAGGGTGGTCGCCATAAAGCATTCTTCACTGGCTACCGTCCACAATTCTATGTCCGCACAATGGATGTTACCGGAACCATCACCTTGCCAGAAGGCGTAGAAATGGTGATGCCCGGAGATAATGTTAACCTTGTGGTTGAGTTGATTACACCAGTTGCACTGGAACGTGGTTCATCTTTCGCGATTCGCGAAGGTGGTCTAACGGTTGGTGCTGGGCGTATCACCGAAATCATCGAGTAGTTTTGTCGTAAGGCGAAAAGTAACACGAGCCGGGTAAAAAAGCCCGGCTTCTTTATCCAAAGTTACTGATAGCCGATAGTAATCAGACAAAGGTTTCGGAATGGCAAAGAACAAAATTCGTATCCGGCTTAAAGCATATGATCACCGGGTACTCGATCAGTCAGCACAACGGATTGTGGAAACTGCGGAACGAACTGGGTCGCGCGTAGT
>Ga0070728_10006832_pt1 | contig 10649 bp, 5 predicted proteins | sample tdDd471_FD_66723 | JGI IMG/M metagenome (GOLD analysis project Ga0070728, IMG submission 66723) | Marine sediment microbial communities from the Atlantic coast under amendment with organic carbon and nitrate - tdDd47.1 | ecosystem: Environmental > Aquatic > Marine > Coastal > Sediment | place...
CGCCGGCCGCCGCGCCGCCCGTCGAGGCGCCGGCGCAGAGCGGCGACGAGGTGGAGGAGCCGCCGGCTCCCGACGCCTCGATCCTCGCGGACGGACGCGCGCTCGCCGCCCCGGGGCCCGAGGGCTACCTCGCCACGTGGCGCCGGCTCGAGAGCCGCGCCGCGCCGCTCGACGACGCCGAGGAGCGCGCCCTCGGCGCGCCGTGCCCGGACGAGGGCGACTGCGAGGCCCCCGAGGTGGTCGCGTTCGACGAGGAGCGCGTGGACCTGCGCGAGGCGCGGCGGCTGAGCCACCACGAGACGGTGTACCTCGGCGCGACGCTGCTCGTGCCGCGCGACACGCGCGCCCACCTCCTCGTCGGGATGAAGGGCCGCGCCACGGTGCGGCTCGACGGCGAGGTGATCGGGACGGCCGAGAGCCCGGACAAGCTCGCCCGCGATCGCCTCCTGGTGACCCTCGACCTGCCCGAGGGCGAGCACCGCCTGGTGCTCCGCTTCGACGCGCCCGAGCGCGGGGCGTGGCGTGGGACCGTCCGCTGGCTGAGCGCGCGCATGCGCCCGGGCCCCGGCAACGTGGCGATCGCGCTCGGCCGCCTGTCCGAACCGGACGCGGCCGCGCTCGCGCGGCAGGCGGTGCGCCTCGAAGACCGCCACGTGCTCGGCGAGGACGGCCCGGAGCTCGTCGTGCGCGCGGATGTCCCGGGGGGTGGGGTCGCGGTGCCGGTCGAGGTGACGATCGGGGAGTCGACCGCCACGCTCTCGCCCGGCGCGCGGGTCTGGGACGCGGCGCACGAGGTCCGCGAGCCGATGCCCGATCGCGGGGTGCTCGACGTGCGCGCGTCCGTGGGCGATCGGACCGAGCGCTTCGGGCGCCGGATCGTGAGCGACCGGGCGACGCTCGAGGCGGCGGCCTCGCTCGCGGAGTCCCTCGAGGCGGCGCCGGAGGCCAGCCGCGCGCCGATCGACTGGCGGCGGCGCGAGGCGCTGCGGGTGGTGCGCGAGCACGACGGCGACCCGCGCTGGCGCGCGTGGCTCTCGACCGAGGCGCGCCGGATCGCGCGCGACCTCGGGCGCGAGCGCGACCCGTTCGGGCGGCTGCGGGGCTACGAGCGCATGGCGTTCTACTCGCGGCTCGACGGGACGCCGCAGCAGTACGAGCTGTTCGTCCCGCCCGGCTACCGGCCCAGCGGCGACCGCGAGTGGCCGCTGCTCGTCACCCTGCACGGCTACAAGGGCAACGCGGGCGACTACTTCCGCAACACCTTCGGCCTCGCGCGCGACTACGAGGCGCGCGAGTCCCTGCTCGCGCACGGCCGCCACGGCACGCCGCCGACGCGCGGGCCGATGTTCGTGATCGCGCCGGTCGGCCGCGGTCAGTCGTTCTACCGGCACGCCGGCGAGGTCGACATCATCGAGGCGATGGACGACGTGCGCGAGCGCTTCCGCATCGACGAGAACCGTCTCTACATCACCGGCGGCTCCATGGGCGGGACGGGTGCCGCCTACATTCCGTTCCGCCACCCCGACACCTTCGCCGCCTCGGCGGCGCTCGCCGGCTACCACGACCAGCGCGTGCGCAGCGACACGAACCACGAGGGGCTGAGCGACGCCGAGCGCTTCGTGCAGGCGCACCGCAGCGACGTGGACTGGGCCGAGAACGCGCTGCACCTGCCGATGCTCCTGGTGCGGGGCACGCGCGACCGGCCGCTGGCGTGGACGCGGGTGCTCGTGGACCGGCTCGACGAGCTCGGCTACCGGCACGAGCACCGCGAGCCCGACAGCGGGCACAACGTGTGGACCGAGACCTACGCGGAGGGCGCCATCTTCCGCTGGCTGGGACGCTACCGCCGCCCCGAGCACCCCGCGCACGTCCGGCTGCGCACGGCGCGCGAGCGCACGCGGCGTGCCTGGTGGGTCACGATCGAGCAGCGCGCCGCCCCCGACGCGTTCGCCGAGGTCGACGCGCGGATCGACGACGGCGTGATCACCGCGACGATCGAGGGCGCCGCCGCGGTCACCTTCGAGCCGGGGCCGCCGCTCGTCGAGGAGGGCGCCCCGCTGACGGTCCGCGTCGGCGACGACGAGGTCACGGGCCCGGCGCCGCTGACCGTCGAGGCGCACGACGGCGGCTGGCGCGCCGCGACCGGCCCGTGGCCGCAGCCGGGCAGCCGGCGCGCCGGCGTCTCGGGGCCGATCCGCGACGTGTTCCACGAGCCGCTGACCTTCGTGGTGGGCACCCAGGACCCGGACCACACGCTGCTCAATCGCCTCGTCGCGCGGCACTGGGCGCACCCCAAGGGCTGGATCGTCGACTACCCGATCGTCGACGACGACGACGTCACCGACGCGATGATGGCCGAGCGGACGCTCGTGCTCATCGGCCCGCCGTCGAGCAACTCGGTGCACGCGCGGCTCGTGGACCGGCTGCCGATCCAGGTCCGCGCCGACGGCGTGCACGTCGGCGACGCGGTGCACTCGGGCCCGCAGGTCGGCGCCGCGTTCGTCGCGCCCAACCCCGAGCACCCCGACCGCGCGGTGCTCGTGCTCGCCGGCCCGCGGCCGCTCGGCACCTGGCGCGCCAACGACCTGCCGGACGCGCTGCCCGACTACGTCGTGTGGGACGAGCGGATCGAGGACGCGCATGGCCGCTGGGCGTGCGGCGGCTCGGACGAGTGCGCGTACCTCGCGCACGGCCTGTTCGACATGTTCATGCGCCTGCCGCCCTGACCGCTCGAGCGCCGCGGCTACTCGTCTTCGCCGCAGCTCGTCTGCATCTCGACCCGCACGTCGGGGCGGGACGCGATCGCGCAGCTCACCGGACACAGCTCCGCGAAGCCGGGCCGCCGACCGTCTTCGACCGGCTCGAAGAAGAAGCCACCGGTCACCGGATCGCAGTCGGCGAGGTCCGCCCGTCGCTCGAGCGGCGTGGGATCCACGCCGGGCCCTTGCAGCGAGACCTCGAGATCCGCGGGATCGGGCAGCGCGCCGCGGCGGGGGATCGCGTAGATGCAGGTGCGGACCGTGCGGCGCAGCTCCTCGAAGATCGCGAGCAGGCGGTCGGTCACCGGCTCGGCGGTGGTGACGATCAGCGCCTCGCCCGTGCCGCCCGCCGCCGCGATCGCCGAGAGGTTCGCGCGCGCGTCGGCCTCCTCGGACGACTCGAACACGCCGACCACGAACGTCTCGACGCCGCGGCTCGCGCCGTCGGCCACCACCTCCACGACCCGCGGGATGCCGGCGCTCGGGTCGCGCGCGCCGACCGGGTTCAGCGCCGGGTCGCACTGCGTCGGGAAGCCGTCGGTCGCGAGCAGCACGATGACCTTGCTGCCGGGGTTGTCGTTGGCGCGCGCGCGGGCCGTGCGGAGCGCCCCCTCCACCGCGGCCGAGGTGGGCGTGCCGCCCTCGGCCTCGCGCGCCTCGAGCGCGTCGACGAACGCGGGTGCCGCGCCGGGCAGCACGTCGAGCGCGACCTGGGGGGCGTACGCGGGCAGGTCGCACCGGGTGCGGTTGTCGCACGTGCCGAAGTCCTCGCAGGTCTCGCCTCGCGAGCACGGCGTGAGCACGATCCCGACCAGGCACGCGGTCTCGGGGCGGCCCCCGCAGTAGCCGAGCGGGATGCAGCGGTCGCCGGGGACCGGGCAGTCCGCGGTCGTACGGCACAGCTCGCCGCCGGCGTCGTAGCAGAAGCCGAAGTCCTCGCAGGTCCCGCCGGCGCCGCACTCGGCGTCGTCGCGGCAAAGCTCCGGTACGGTCTCGTCGACCTCGGGGAAGAACGTGAGCGCGACGCCGATCCCCTCGGACTCGGGCGACTCGACGAACCCGCGCAGCGCCGCGCTGACCGCCTCGGCCTTGGCGACGCCCGCCGAGGTCGGCTCCGCCATCGAGCCCGACGAGTCGAGCACCACGAACACGTCGAGCGTGGCGAGCTCCGCCGTCGTGCGGAACGGGCGACACTCGGGGCCCGCGTCGAGCCCGGCGTCGAAGCCCGCGTCCGTCCCCGCGTCGAGCCCGGCGTCGGACCCCGAGTCGACGCCCGCGTCGCCGCCGGCGTCGAGCCCGGAGTCCATCCCGTCGACGGACAACCCGGTCTTCGCGCCGCACGCGCTCACGGCGAGCGCGAGCCCGAGGACCGCTCCAGCGCGAGTCGTCGACGTCATCGGGTTCACCCTAGCAGCGCGTCAGAGCACCAGCTCGGTCTTCGGCTTCACGAGGTCCTTCAGGTGCTCGCCCCACCACGCGCTCGCCCGCTCGCCGCGCCATCGGGGCAAGTCGTCTTGCAGACGCCGGACGCGCTCGATCAGGGCCACCGCGTCCTGGGGGCGGTCGTCCGGGTCGCGGGCGAGCAGCTCGAGCACGAGCGCGTCGATCTCGGCGGGGATGCCGCGGTTGGGCGCGCGCAGCGACGGCGCGATCGGGTCCTCCATCATGTGCGCGCTGAGCAGCTCGAGCTTGGAGGTCCGGACGAACACGCGCTGGCCGGTCAGCAGGTAGTACGCGCAGCAGCCGAGCGAGTAGAGATCGCTCCTCCCGTCGATCGGCTTGCCGGCCGCGTGCTCGGGGGCGACGTAGCCCGGCGTGCCGCTCACCGCGCCGACCACCGACACCTGCCGCTCCTCGGCGACGTAGCGCGGCTTCACCAGCCCGAAGTCGAGCACCTTCAGGAAGTCGACGTCGGTCCCGATCCGACACAGGACGAGGTTGGCGGGCTTGATGTCGCGGTGGACCAGGCCCAGGTCGTGCGCCTCGGCGAGCGAAGAGCAGGCCTGCTCGAGGATGTGCAGCACCCGCTCGGGCGGCTGCGGGCCGAACTGACGGACCAGGCTCTCCAGGTCGACGCCGCGCAGCAGCTCCATCGCGTAGTAGAGCGTGCCGTCCTCGGTCGTCCCGTAGTCGAACAGCGAGACCGTGTGGGGCGACGTGAGCGCCGCGGTCGCCTGCGCCTCGCGGTGGAAGCGGGTGCGGGCGGACTTGTTGTGGACCCCGGCCGAGTCCGGCTTGATCAGCTTCACCGCGGCGGGGCGCATCAGCTTGGCGTGCTTGGCGCGCCACACCTCGCCCATCCCGCCCTCGCCGAGCCGCTCGACCAGCTCGTAGCTCCCGAACGCGTCGGCGCGCGCCGAGTCCAGGCGCATCCGGTGCACGACTTGCGAGAGCCAGGCCGAGAGCCCCGCGACCACGAACGTCGGCGCGCTCGCCGCGACCACCTCGTGCGGGCGGAACCGGCCGTCGGAGGCGAGCGCGATCATCGCGAGCGCGATCGGCTGCGCGACGGCGCCGAAGACGATGGCGTACAGGCGCGGCCTCGGCGGGGTCGGCACGAGCAGCGGGAACGTCAGGAGCACGAGCGCGACCGACGACAGCCGGAACGGCATCGGCGTGAAGCCGACGATGACCTGCTCGACGAGCGCGAGCGAGAAGCACAGCGCGACCTCGTACGCGAGCCCGACCCGCACCGCCCACGGCGCCTCGAGCCGGCCGTAGCGGATCACGAGGACGGCGAGCAGCCCCAGGCCCGCGAGCGAGCCCGAGACCACGCTCGACATCGTGAACAGCGTCGAGTCCTCGGTGCGCCACGCGAGCCAGCGCAGCGGGATGCCGGCGACGAAGAACGCGGAGAACCCGATGATGAGCCACGTCAGGCGGCGGACGGAGAGCGCCTCGAGGTCTTCGGGGAGCCGGCCGCCGCCGGGGCCCGCGGCCTCGACGAACACCGCCCGCAGGATGCGCTTGGCCGCCATCGCTCGGCGCGCAGGGTAACCCCGATCGGCTATCGTCCGCGTCCATGCAGAGCCGATACGACGAGGCCGCCGCACCCCACGACCCGCTCGAGCTGCGCGCGTACACCTCCCGCCTGCTCGGGGCCGAGCCCACGCTGGTGCTCCACGGCGGGGGCAACACGAGCGTGAAGCTGACCCTCGACGACTTCTTCGGCGACCCCGTCGAGGCGCTGTGCGTGAAGGGCAGCGGCTGGGACCTCGCCTCGATCGAGCCCGCGGGCTTCTCGCCGGTGCGCCTCGACGTGCTGCGGCGGCTCGCCGAGCTGCCGGCGTTGACCGATCGCGACATGGTGCGCGAGCAGCGCGCGGCGCTGCTGGACCCGAGCGCGCCCAACCCGTCGGTCGAGGCGATCCTGCACGCGACCATCCCGCCGGCGTGGGTCGACCACACCCACGCGGACGCGGTGGTCACGCTGAGCAACACGCCCGACGGCGAGGCGCGGCTGCGCGCCCTGTACGGCGACCGCGTGCTCGTCGTGCCGTACGTCATGCCGGGGTTCGTGCTCGCCCGGAAGGTCTGGGAGATGACCCGCGATCTCGACTGGGAGCGCGTCGAGGGCATGGTGCTCGTGCACCACGGCGTGTTCACGTGGGGCGACGACGCGCGCACGAGCTACGAGCGGATGATCCGGATCGTCGCCGAGGCACAGGAGGCGCTCGGCGACGCGGCGAGCGCCCCGGCGCGAGGCGAGCCCGTGGTCGTCGACCCGCTCGCGCTCGCCGAGCTGCGCCGGGCGGCCTCGGACGCGGCGGGCAAGGCGCTGGTCGCGCGCTTCGACGGCTCGGCCGAGGCCGCCGGCTTCGCGTCGCGCGACGACGTGGGCTCGATCGCGACGCGCGGCCCGGTGACGCCCGACCACGTGATCCGGACCAAGCCGATCCCGGTCATCGTCGACGACGACGTCGGCGCGGTGCGCGCGTACGCCGACGCCTACGCCGGGTACTTCGGCCGGCACGACGAGGGCGCGCTCACCATGCTCGACCCCGCCCCCCGCTGGGCGGTGCTGCGGGGGCGCGGCGTCGTGGCCCTCGGGACGAGCGCGAAGGCGGCGCGGCAGGTCGAGGACATCGCGCGGCACACGGTGAAGTGCATCCAGATCGGCGAGGCGCTCGGCGGCTGGACACCGGTGAGCGAGCCCGACCAGTTCGACATGGAGTACTGGGAGCTCGAGCAGGCGAAGCTGAAGCGCGCCGGCGCGCCGAAGGCGCTCGCGGGCAAGGTCGCGCTCGTCACCGGCGCGGCGGTGGGCATCGGGCGGGCGGTCGCCGACGCGCTGCGAGGGCAGGGCGCGGCGGTGTGCGGGCTCGACGTGCGCGACTCGATCGAGGAGCTCGCGGGGCCCGACGAGCTCGGCGTGGTCTGCGACGTGACCGACCGGGCGCAGGTCGACGCGGCGGTCGCGCGGTGCGTCCGCGAATTCGGCGGCCTCGACGTGCTCGTGTCCAACGCCGGGGACTTCCCCGCGTCGCAGCCGATCGACGCGATCGACGAGGCCGGATGGCAGCGCACGCTGGACCTGAACCTGAGCGGCCACATGCGGACGCTGCGAGCCTGCGCGCCGCTGCTGCGGCTCGGGGTCGACGCGTCGGTGCTGGTGATCGCGTCGCGCAACGTGCCCGCGCCCGGGCCCGGCGCCGCGGCGTACAGCGCGGCCAAGGCGGGGCTGACCCAGCTCGCGCGCGTCGCGGCGCTCGAGCTCGCGCCGCACGGGGTGCGCGTCAACGTCCTGCACCCCGACAAGGTCTTCGACACCGAGCTGTGGAGCGACGAGAAGATCGCGCTGCGCGCCGCGCACTACGGGCTGAGCGTCGAGCAGTACGAGCGAAACAACCTGCTCGGCGTGCAGATCACCACCGCCGACGTCGCGGCGCTCGCCTGCGCGGTGGTCGGCCCGGCGTTCCGGGCGACGACCGGGGCGCAGATCCCGATCGACGGCGGCAACGACCGGGTCGTGTGAGGCGCCGCGCGTGCGGGGAGGAATCGAGCGCGGCGACGTAGCGCCCCGACCGCGAACACGCCCCGCGTGTCCGCCCTGACGCGTCGCGCGGCTCCGAGGTCGTATTCCCGGGCCCGATCCCTCGTGGCACGCGCGCTGCGAAGTCCGGAGGCATGATCCGCCTCACGCTCCTCGTCGCCGCCCTCGCCGCTCTCACGACGGTTTCAGCCCCGGCCCCGACCCCGACCCCGGTCCCGGCCCCGACCCCGGTCCCGACCCCGGTGGCCGCGCCGCTCGCGCGCTGCGAAGACCGCATCGCCGCGCTCGACCTCGCCGCGCCGTCGGCGCGGCACGAGCGGTACGTCGCGCAGCTGCCCGAGGTGGTGGTGCACACGCGGATCACCCACGCGCTGTACCTGCGCTGGCCCGAGGCGAGCCCGGCGCGGGCGCGGCTCGAGCAGCGCCGCCGCCCCGACCGCGCGCTGCGCGACGTCGCGGCGCGCGGCGACCGGGCCCGGCTGCGCGAGCTCGCGCTGAGCGACGGCTACCTGTTCGCCGAGACGCCGACGCTGGCGCGCGCGCTGTCGTCGACGGTGGACCTGCCGAGCCTGTTCGACGCGCCGACCATTCACCGCCTGCGCGACGGCCGCGTCGACCGGCTGACCCGCGTCGACGGCGACTACGTCGAGGCGGACGGGACGCGCGCGACCCTGCGGCTCAACGACCGCGTGGCCGAGGACGCGGCCGATCTCGCCGCGCCGCTGCACCTCGATCTCGCGCTGGTCCGGGCGCGCACCGCCGCGCTGCGCGCGGTTCCCACCGCGGTGGGAGCCGACGCGGCCGCCTTCGAGCTCCGCTTCCCCGACGGTTCGCGGCGGCCGGCGCTGGTCCGCCTCGACGACGGCGCGACCGAGGTGACCTGCGTCGGCGGTGACCCCGAGACGCTCGAGGCGACGCTCGCCGACGCGGCGCGGTTCGCCGCCCGGCACGCGCGCATCGTCGCGTCGGCCCGCGCGCTGGTCCGCGAGCGTCCGCGCTTCGACGAGCCCGTCAACGAGCCCGAGGGCGTGCAGGAGGACGGCGCGCTGCGCCCCGCCTGGGAGCGCGCCTACGCCCGCGGCGAGCGCACGTTCAGCTACCGCGACGTCGAGTACCCGGTCTACGACCGCGACGGGAACGCGCGCCCACCGCAGGTCTGCGTGGACTTCGTGTTCGACAGCTGGGAGCGCGCCGAGGGCGCGTGGTTCCGCCCGCGCGGCGAGGAGCCCGGGCGCGCCGACGGTCCGCGCTTCCGCGGGGTGCCGCGGCGCAGCATCCAGCAGCTGCTCGCGCACGCCCGCGACGACGACACGCTCGCCCGCCACGACGTGCGGCCCGCCGACCGGGTGGCGCTCGCCGAGGGCCCGCGGTTCGCCCGGGCGATGGCGCGCGCGGCCGACGACGTGCGCGAGGGCGACGCGCTCGTCATCTACGGCCTGCGCCTTCAGGACGGGCGCAACCACTACCACGCGGTGCTCGTGCTCGAGGCCGAGCCGATGACCGGCGTGCCGATGACGGTCGCCGACAACCAGGGCCGGCCGCGGCTGCGCACGCTGGCGTCGGCGATGCGCGCGGCGCCGCTGCGGCACATCGATCACCGCATCCGGGTGGACTTCGATCGCCTCGAGGTCGCGAGCCGGTAGAAAACTTGCCCCCGATCGGCGCCTCGCAGAGGTTCGAGGCATGCGCTGGATGATTCCTCTGATGACGGTCCTCGCGCTCGGGTGTGGCGAAGCCGAGCCGGGCGACGGGGCCGGTGACGACACCCCCAAGACCCGCAGCAACGAGCGCGGCGAGATCGAGCGCCACCTCGGCGAAGGGGACCGCGGCGACGCGCCCCCGAGCGAGGTCGGCGCCGAGCCGCGCGCCGAGGCCGAGACCGAGCCGCGCCGCGTGCGCACCGCGCGCCGCGTGATAGAGCCCGCGCCCCAGCCCGAGGCCGCGCCGGAGCCCACCGTCGCCGAGGCGACGCCGGAGCCCGCGCCCGCGGTGACCCCCGAAGCGTCCGCCGAGGCGCCTTCGTCGATCACCGTGTCGCGGCTGGTCGTGGCGTCCGCGATCGAGAACCGCGAGCCCACCGGGGCGGCGCCGTTCGCGGCCGACGTCGAGCGCGTCTACCTGTTCGTGGAGGCGCGCAACGACGGCGAGGACAGCCACCTCACGGTCACGTGGATCGAGCCCGACGGAACCGAGGGCGCGCCGATCGAGCTCGCCGTGCCGAACGCCACGCGCTGGCGCACCTGGGCGACCACGCGCCGCGCGAGCGGTCGGCCGGGCACCTGGAGCGTCGTGGTCGAGAGCGCCGACGGCGTCGAGCTCGGCCGCGAGCGCTTCGTGGTCGAGTCCGAGCCGTCCGCCTGAGGGCGCCCGGTTGACAGCACCGCGCGAGCCGAGTTGACTCGCGCGCCATGAGCGACGAGGTCGCGCAGCGCAGCCAATGGGGGAGCAAGGTCGGGTTCGTGCTCGCCGCCGCGGGGTCGGCGGTCGGGCTCGGGAACCTGTGGAAGTTCCCCTACATCACCGGCGAGAACGGGGGCGGCGCCTTCGTCGCCATCTACCTCGTGTGCATCGCCGCGGTGGGACTGCCGATCATGATCGGCGAGGTCCTCGTCGGGAAGATGGCCCAGAAGGCGCCGGTCGGCGCGTTCGGCGACCTGACCCCCAAGGGCAGCCCGTGGAAGCTCGTCGGCGCGCTCGGCGTGCTGACCGGGTTCTTCATCCTGAGCTTCTACAGCGTCGTCGCCGGCTGGGCGATGCACTACGTCTACCTCGCCGCGACCGGCGCGTTCAGCCCCGAGGCGGTGCCCGAGGGCGTGGAGGTCGGCGCGCACTTCGGCGGGCTGTTCGGCTCGGTGTTCGCCGATCCGTGGCTCAACGTCTTCTGGCACACCCTGTTC
>Ga0070728_10006835_pt1 | contig 10647 bp, 9 predicted proteins | sample tdDd471_FD_66723 | JGI IMG/M metagenome (GOLD analysis project Ga0070728, IMG submission 66723) | Marine sediment microbial communities from the Atlantic coast under amendment with organic carbon and nitrate - tdDd47.1 | ecosystem: Environmental > Aquatic > Marine > Coastal > Sediment | place...
CTGGAACACTTATCATAGGTACGCCAAGAGACGGGCCGAGATTCTTGTCCGTCCAGACCCCAAACAGATCGACGCCCTGCTATTCTTCAGCCATGGCCAAGACCCGCACAATCTTCACATGCACCAGCTGCGGCTCCACCCACTCCCGCTGGATGGGCAAATGCCCCGACTGCAACCAATGGGACTCGCTGGAAGAATCACGCCTGGATACTTCCATGACCAAGGACCCCCACCGCGGGTCGTCGTGGGTGGAATCCAAGGATGCTGGTGCTGCGCCCAGCGCGGTCCCGATCACCGAAGTCGTCCACAACGCGACTCCGATGCACCGCTTGCCCTCAGGAATCAAGGAACTCGATCGCGTACTCGGGGGAACCACGGGCGACACCGTCCGCGGCCTCGTCCCCGGATCCGTCGTCCTCGTGGGCGGTGAACCCGGCATCGGCAAGTCGACCCTGCTCCTGCAAGCCGCGGGCGCTTGGGCGTCACCCGTCAATATGGATGCCGGACGGACGGACTGGACAAGCAAGGTGCTGTATGTCTCCAGCGAGGAATCCGCCGAGCAGATCCAGCTCCGCGCCGAGCGATTGGGCGTCGCGGAATCGGATGGTCTCCTCGTGCTCGCGGACACGAATCTTTCACGGATCATCGAGCAGGTCCGCAAGGCGAAACCCGATGTGATCGTGATCGACTCGATCCAGATGATCTACAAGGCGGATCTCGACGCCGCGCCGGGGTCCGTGACCCAGCTGCGCCGCTGCTGCAGTGAGCTTGTGTATCTCGCCAAAGCGACCGGCATCGCGATCGTGCTTGTGGGGCATGTCACCAAGGAGGGCACACTCGCTGGGCCGCGCCTGCTCGAGCACCTGGTGGACGCCGTGCTGTACTTCGAGGGTGATCGCTACCACAGCGCACGGATCGTGCGCGCGATCAAGAACCGATTCGGCACAACCCTCGAACTCGGGATCTTCGAGATGACGGGCAAGGGGCTGCAGGAACTCCCCGGAGGGATGTCCGTCGCCGCGATGACCTCGGGAGAAGAGCACCGACCGGGCGCTGTTGTTTGTCCTGCGATGCACGGGTCACGCTGCGTGTGCGTCGAGCTGCAGGCGCTGACGGCGACCGGGTTCGTCGGCAGCGCGAAACGCAAATCATCCGGGCTCGATTCCAATCGACTCGCGATGCTGATCGCCGTGCTCGAACAGCACGGCGGGCTGCGGCTCGCGGACCGCGATGTCTTCGCGTCCGCCGTCGGGGGACTACGGATCATCGAACCCGCGAGTGATCTGGCGCTCGCGCTCGCCATCGCCGGCGCCCACTACAAACGCTCGCTCCCCCCCACGACCGTCGCTTTGGGTGAGATCGGGCTGGGCGGCGAGCTCCGCCCGGTCGGACAACTCGAACAACGGCTCACGGAGTCCGCACGGCTCGGATACACCCACGCGATCGTGCCAGATCTCGGGAAGCACCACAAACAGCCGAGGGTCGAGGGCATGGAGCTCATCGTCGTGCGGAATGTCTCGCGCGCGATCGAGCAGATGATGTGACCGCTCCTCCCCCGTGCCACCGGGTGAGGAGAGTTGATCAGCATCCGACAGGATTCGCGACGCTGTACATATCAAAGATCCTCGGGTAACCCACTTTCAGAAGCTGCTGGCAACGCGCGTTCGCCTCCACGCAACCACTCCGGCAGCACCCGGATCTTCCCGTCACTGTCTACGCACGCGAGTTCCGTCTCACCGACGGCGCAGACCTGATCGCTCGCCAGGCCCGATCGCTCAATCAGCACGATCTCATACGAATGGTTCAGCTTCACCTTGCTCGCGTTGTCCACCTTTGTGCGGATCTCGATCAGATCGTCGTACTTGATCGGACGACGGTATTTGAGCGCACACTTCGTGATCACGAGGAACACGCCCGCGGCCTCAAGCTCTGCGTAGCTCGCGCCCACCGCCCGCAGCAGCTCCGTCCGCCCGATCTCCATCCACGGCAGGTAGCTCGAATGGTGGGCCACCCCCATCGGGTCGCACTCGACATAGCGGACGCGGAGTTGGTGGACGCCTTCGGTGGGTGGTGGCTCGATCGGCTGATGGGTCATGAATGAACCCTAGGCCTAAACTCCTCACCTATGTCTTTCGGACTCGGCCATGGAAACCCGCTCGACCCCGCGCCCGGCGTGGTCGCGATCGATCAGACCGAACTTCCCCCGCTCCCCGATACCATCATCGACGACCCCGAATCCGGACGCCTCGACCCACGCCAGTGGTTCAAATCACCCGAGAACCGCTTCGAGCTCGAGATCGGCTCGGGCAAGGGCGCGTTCCTCGTGCAGCAAGCGGAACTCCAGCCGGACGCGAACTTCCTCGGCATCGAATGGGCCGGCGAGTTCGCGGCCTACACCGCCGATCGCATCCGCCGCAGGCAAGAAAACGCGAAAACGCACACCAATGTCCGCGTGCTCAACAGCGACGCTGCCCAGTTCCTGCAGTGGCGCTGCCCGGACGCGATCATCGATGTTTTGCACCTGTACTTCTCGGATCCGTGGCCGAAGAACAAGCATCACAAGAAACGCGTGATCCAGCACCAGACACTCTTCGACATCTGGCGCTGCCTCAAACCGGGCGGCGAGCTCCGCGTCGTCACCGACCACGATGAGCTCTGGGCGTGGGACCTGGCGCACTTCGATCACTGGGCAAGCGATCCCCATGCGAAGCCGCTGGAAGTTGCACGCCCCAAGATCCCTGTGCCGCCGAGCAAAGTCGCGGCGTTCCTCGCATCACGCGAGACGAAGCCCTACGAGCTGATCGGGTTCGACAAGCCCGAGTCCGCCGGCGAGGGCGAGCTCGTCGGCACGAACTTCGAGCGGAAGTTCCGCATCGAGGGACGGAGTTTCAACGCGGGTGTGCTGCGGAAAACAGGCAACCCCTAAGAACTTGCCTTCAGCTTCTCGATCTTCGCAAGCACCTTCTCCGAGCGGATCCGGAACCCCGCGTTCACGCGTTTGCCCTGCATCTCCGCACGCGCCCGGCGGATCTCCTCGCGTGTCGGCTCCAGCGGTAAGAGCGCCTGCGCGAGCCAGTGCCGCACGCGTTTGCGGGGGGAGTGCGTGGTCACCCAGTAGATATGGGCCGCGGCGATGGCGCTGATCGCGATGGCCGCACCCACGAGCGGCCACCAGTGACCTGTCTGCTGCCACGCCCAGTAGCCCAGTGAGCCCACGGCGATTCCGATGATCAGGATGAGTAGTTTGTACGGCGGCTTGATCCGCTCCGTCGGCTCCTCGTCGTAGATCCGCGCGAACCCCCAGAGTGTGTGACGGATCATCTCCTCGCGGTCCTCGCCCTTGAGCTTCCCCGCCTGCAGCCGCTCCTCCATCGCGATGCAGTCGTTGATCCGTGCACGCACGACCGCAAGCGATTCGGGCTCGTAGGTGCCGCAGTTCTTGGGATCGGGGAGGATCTCGATCGGGCGTTCCTCGGCGGGTCGGACGACCTTGCACGAGCAGACCAAGCAGCTCAGCTCGTGGTGTGGCTGCCCCTGGCGACCCTGATTGATGCAGAAGGTGTACCGCTGATGCTCCGCCTGTGCCAGTCGGAAACGGCGCTCGCACCGGCATACGGGGCAGAAGTCGGAGGTGACTCCGATCGGGCGGACACACAGCACCGTCGCGTTGAGCAGCGACATCGGCATACCAGAGTGTACCAAACCCTTCAAATCTTCGGAAGTTGCAAATCGGTGAATTCGTTGAACTATTGTTGTTCGTGCCATCGTCCAACGAATCAGCCAAACCCGCGATCATCCTGCTCTCCGGCGGGCTCGACAGCGCCACCGTCCTCGCGATCGCCCGCGATCAGGGCTATTCGTGCCACGCGCTCGCATTCGATTATGGGCAACGCCACCGCAATGAACTCGCCGCGTGCGAACGGGTCGCCGATGCGCTCGGGGCCGCATCGCACCGGGTCTTCTCGCTCGATGCAACCGCTTTCGCGGGCTCGGCGCTCACCGATGATGTCGCCGTGCCCAAGGATCGCGATGAAACGGAGATGACCGAGATCCCAGCAACCTATGTCCCCGCACGGAATCTCGTGTTCTTATCCATTGCGCTCGCGTACGCCGAATCGCTCGCCGCGACGGATATCTTCATCGGCGTCAACGCGATCGACTACTCGGGCTACCCGGACTGCCGGCCGGCGTTCATCGAATCATTCATCCGGACCGCGAACCTTGCGACGAAACTGGGCGTGGACGGGAACACGATCCAGATCCATACGCCGCTGATGGAGATGACCAAAGCCCAGATCATCACGACCGGCACCAACCTCGGCGTGGACTACGCCCTCACCCACTCCTGCTACGACCCGGACCCAAACGGGCTCGCGTGCGGTCGCTGTGATTCGTGCGTGCTCCGTCGGAACGGGTTCGAGCAGGCGGGCGTCCCGGATCCAACCCGCTATTGCTCGGGTCGAGCATGAACACGACCCTCCCCATATCGGAGACATTTACCTCGCTGCAGGGCGAGGGAAAGTTCACCGGCGTCCCCAGCTGGTTCTGTCGGCTCAGCGGCTGCAATCTCCGCTGCACCTGGTGCGACACGCCGTACGCGAGCTGGGCACCCGAGAAGACCGTGCGCACAATCGACGAACTCGTTGACGAGGCGGTTGCGTCCGGAACGAAGCACGCCGTACTCACCGGCGGCGAGCCCATGATCTTCAAAGACCTGATCGAGCTCTCGCAACGACTCGCCGAGCACCACTTCCACATCACGATCGAGACCGCGGGCACCGTCACCCTCCCGGGTGTCGTCTGCCACCTCATGAGCCTGTCGCCCAAACTCAGCAACTCCACCCCGATCAACGACCCCCGCGACCCCGAGGGCGTCTGGGCCAAGCGACACGAAGAACGCCGACTGAACATCGCATCGCTCAACGAGCTCATCGCGTCCACCCCGGATCGCCAGCTCAAGTTCGTCGTCCAGTCGCCGACAGATCTGCCCGAGATCGAATCGCTGCTGGGCAATCTCCGGGGGTTTTCTCCCAGCGATGTGATGCTGATGCCCGAGGGGGTCACGCTGCCGACCAAGGACCGGACGGACTGGATCGTGAACACCTGTCTGAAACGGGGATGGAGCTACTGCCCGAGGCTTCAGATCCAGCTCTTCGGCGACACCCGGGGGACCTAGAATCCCCACCATGATTTACCGCGTCTGCAAATCGTTCGAGATCGAGTCCGGCCACATGCTCTCCAAGCACCCCGGGCGCTGCCGGCTCCCCCACGGGCACTCACGAAGGGTGGATCTGGTGATCTCCTCGCCCAAACTCGACGATTCGGACATGGTCTGTGATTTCAAGGCCCTCAAGCTGGCCGTGGAGGACCATCTGGACCAGTACGACCACGCGATGATGGTCAACTCCGACGACGCGATCCTCAAGGACCTCAGCGAGCAATACCAGGATCGCTTGATCGTTCTGGAAAATGAGGATCCGACGACGGAAGTGCTCGCGAGGCGCATCTATGAGTTTGTCGAGTCCCGGATCCGTGCGGGCGATCGCTACGCCGACGACGCGGGGAATATGTACGCCCTGCCGGCGCATCTGACACTCGAGCGGGTCCGTGTGACCGAGACAAGCAGCAGCTGGGCGGAATATGCACGCCCCGTTGCCCATTAACCCATTCGGCACCGGCGAACTGTTCAGTCCGGGCCACCCGGAGGTCTCTGTACATGCGCGTTCCCAGCTTTACGAAACGAATCCTTCCCGCCGCCCTGATCATCGCCCTCGCCGGCGGAGCCACGCTCGCCATCGACAGCATTGAGCCGACCGCCCACCAGTCCGAAGCGATCGCGATGGCGTTCGACCTCTCCGCCGCCTTCGAGCACGCGGCCGAAACGATCGAGCCTTCCGTCGTCCACATCATCACCAGCAGCCGCAACCGGCGTGGGTTCCAGCAGCAGACCGGGGTCGGCTCGGGCGTGATCGTCGACGAGCGCGGCTACATCCTCACCAACAACCATGTCGTCGAGAGCGGGCAGACCCTCACGGTCCGCCTGGCCGACAACCGAGAGGTCCCCGCCGATCTGGTCGGGACCTTCCCCGAATCGGACCTCGCGGTGCTCAAGATCAACACCGTGGACATCACCGCCGCCGAGTTCGCGGATTCCGAAGCGATCAAGGTCGGGCAATGGGTGCTCGCCGTGGGCTCGCCCTTCGGCTTCCAGCAGACCGTCACTGCGGGCATCGTCAGCGCCAAGGGACGCGGAAGCTTTGACCCCCGGAGCGCCAGCGGCGAGCCACGCGTCGGCGCGTTCCAGGAATACATCCAGACCGACGCCGCGATCAATCCGGGCAACTCCGGTGGGCCGCTGGTCGATCTGCACGGACGCGTCGTCGGGATCAACACCGCTATCGCATCAAGCTCCGGCGGCAACAATGGGCTGGGCTTTACCATCCCCGCCGACATCGCCCAGGCGGTCATGCACTCGATCATCGAGACCGGGCAGGTCAACCGCGGCTGGCTGGGCGTTGAAATGCAACGACTCGATCCCGTCGAGGCCCATGCGCTGAGCATCGAGGGCGGCGTGATCGTCGCCGAAGCACGCGATGACGGGCCCGCGGAGAGGGCCGGGCTTGAGAAGGGCGACATCATCGTCTCGCTCGGCGGACGCACCACCGAGAACATCGTCCGCCTCGCCAACGCGATCATGCTCGCCCGACCGGGCACGCCCGTCGAGATCGAATACATCCGAGGCACCGAGCACCGCAGCACCCGCGCCGTCGTCGCCGATCGCGACGAACAACGCCTCATCGCGCTCAACGCGATCAAAATCAATGATCTCGGTCTCTCGATCCGTGCCGACGACATCATCCTCACCAACGCCCGGCGTCGCCAGTCGACCGTGCCCGGCTTTGTGGTTGTCGATGTCCAGCGTGGCTCAGCGGCCGACGACGCGGGGTTCCGCGTGGGCGATTTCATCTACGAGGTCGACGACCGCACCTTCGAGGACCCTGAGGCGCTCGCCGAGTACCTCACCGCGCACCCGGCGCAGCCCAGAACACGCGTGCAGCTCTTCCGCGGCAACGCACGCGGGTACATCGACCTCACCGAGTGAACCCCGGCAGGCTCACTGGTCTTCGCGCAACATCCCGAGCTCAGGATCCGGGACGGCGCTCTTGCGTTCGAGCCCGATCCGACCGTGCCAGATGCTCCGGGCGACGAGCGTGATGTCGTCGAGGATCATCAGCAGGCTCGGAAGCACGAGCAGGATGATCGCCGTCGCGCTGAGCAGCCCACAGCTGATCGTGATCGCCATCGGGATCAGGAACTTGGCCTGGAAACTCTGCTCGAGCATCAGCGGCATCAGCCCGAGCACGGTCGTGATCGTCGTCAGCAGGATCGCACGGAACCGTGCCTGGCCCGCGCTGTAGCCAGCCTCGTAGACCGTCATGCCCTCTCTGCGCCGCTCGTTGAAGAACTCCATGAAGATCAGCGAGTCGTTCACCACGATCCCCGCGAGCGCGACGAACCCGATCAGCGACAGGAATGTGAGCGAGTAACCCAGCGCCAGATGCCCCCACACCATGCCGATCACCGCGAACGGGATCGCGGACATCACAACCAACGGCTGCAGGAAGCTCCCGAACAACCACGCGAGGATGACATAGATGAGCCCAGACGCGATTGCCATCCCGATGGGCAGCGAACCGAGCGACTCGGCGGTGTCTTTCTGGCGTCCACGCTGCACGAGACGCACGCTATGAAGGTCACTGATAAGCGATTTGAGCACGGGCGTGATCTCCGCCGCGAGTGTCTCGGGGTTCGCAAGCTCGCGATGAACATCCGCCTGGACAGTGATCTGGCGTTGACGATCGAGCCGGCGGATCGTCGCGAATGACTGGGCCTCCTCGATCCGCGCAACCTCTCCGAGCGGTACAGCGGTCCCGCTCGGGGTAAACACATACATCTGCTCGAGCCCCGCGAGCGATTTACGGATTCGGTCGGGCATCATCACACGAACATCGACATCCTCGCGATCACCCGCATAGGTGTACGCTTCGAGCCCGAAGACGGCCGCCTGGATCTGACGCCCGAGTTCGGCCCGGGTGAATCCCAGCTCGCTCGCGCCGTCGCGGAGCGTGAAACGGATCTCGCGTTGCCCGCGATCCGCATCGTCCGCGATGCCGTAGACACCGTTGTACTCGCTGAGCTTTGATTTAATCCGCGCGACCGCGGTGTCGATCTGGTCGGGTGAGTCCCCCACCACCGTGAAGGTCAACCCCGCGCCAGACGGTCCGCCCGAGACACCCTCCATGCGCACACTCTTCGCGTCGGGTACGGGACCAACAAGCTCACGGATGGAGTTCATCACATCGTTGCTTGTGCGCTCACGGGTCTCTCCGGGCTTGAGTTCGAGGATGACCTGACCGACATGCGAGCTCGAAGCGCCGCCGCCCTCGCCCATGAGGTCCGAGACCGCGCCGCTCATCGCGAATGTGGAATCGACCTCCGGCTGCTCGATCGCCGCGAGCTCGTAGCGTCGGATGACATCGTCCGTGCGCTCGGTCGGCGTACCAATGGGCATGGTGACCGTGATATTGATCGTCTCGGCGTCGTCGGTCTCGAAGAAGATGAACTCCAGCTTGCCGCTGGCGATCATCCCGATCGAGACGATCAGCACACCCATCACAATCGACATCGCGACATAACGGAAGCGGATCGAGAGATCGAGGATCTTTGCATACGCGGGGATGATCCGCCCGTTGATCATCCGATCACGCCACGCGTCGTACCGGTGCTCGACACGGGCGAGCCACCATTCTTTCTTCTCGGATCTGTTGTCCGATCCACGCAGGCTCATCGCCATGTGCGAAGGAAGAATAAACAACGACTCGATCAGCGAGACCCCGAGCGCACAGCCGACGACAATCGGGAGCACGCCCATAAAATCGCCCATCTGCCCGTTCATCAACGCGAGCGGCAGAAAGGCGCAGATCGTCGTCAGAACGGTTGAAACGACCGGCCAAGCGACCTGGTCCGTGCCCTTCACCGCCGCGACGATCGCGGGATCACCCTTCTCGTGCTTGGAAACAATGTTCTCCGCGACGACGATCGCGTCGTCGACGAGAATACCGATCACGATGATGAGCCCGAACATCGTCAGCAGATTCAGCGAGACATCCAGCCAAGACATCACCGCGAGCGTGCCGAGCATGCTCACGACAAGACCCATCGCGACCCAGAACGCGATCCGCCAGTTGAGCAGCAGGATCAGCGTGAGGAAGACAAGCCCCCCGCCCTGCAGCGCGTTGCGGAGCAGAAGATTCAATCGACCCTCGACGAAGCGTGCCAGATCCGTCGTCGTCCGCAGCGTCGCGGGCGGAGGTGAAACGCGGTAGCGGTCCATGCCGAGCTTGAACGCCTCGAGACGAGGGCTCACCTGAGCAAGATCAACGGTGGGCTCGCCCATGACCGGCTCGCTCGCGGGGTCCGAGCCATCGGCCTCCCATTCCTTCACCGCTTGCTTGTAAGCCTTCCTCACCGCGCCCTTGCTCTTGCCCATGAGCATCGCGTAGCTTGCTTTTTCACCCGGGGAGTACTCGATCTCTTCACCGTTCCGCCCCGCGACATACGCCTTGACATTCTGCGCAATCTTGATGACATCCTGCGTGCCCACGCGGAAGACCGTCAGTGACATCGTCGGCTTTCCCTCGTAGCGGGTCCGCAGCTCCGTGTCCACAAACCCCTCGGTGACCTCCGCGACATCGCCGACACGGACCACGCCCCCGTCGCCCGTCGCTTTGACCACGATCTCACGCACATCCGCTGCCCGCTCGTTGACGCCCATCGAGCGCACGGAGATCGTGCTTGTCGAGGTCCGCACGCTCCCGCCCGGGAGCTCGATCATCGCCTGACGGATCTTGTCGGAGATCACGGGCAGACTGAGTCCGTGCTCGAGCGCCCGTTCGGGCAAGACCTCCACGCGGAGCTCGTCGCGTCGATCACCGCCGAGCGAGATGTCCGTGATCTCGGGCAGCAGCAGGAGATCATCGCGGACCTCTTTGATAAAGTTCTTCATCGTCCGCTCGTCTGTTTCGCCATAGAGCGCAACAACAATCGCGGGCATGTTGGGCGTCAGCTTGTCGACGGTGATGTTGTCCACCCCGTCGGGCAGGTCTTGGAGCGAATCGATCTCGCGTTTGACATCCGAGACCGCCCGATCAATGGGCACGCCCTCGTCGAAGGTAACAGTCACGGACGCCATACCCTCGGAGACGGTTGAGCTGATCTCGTCGATATCCGACAGATCCGCGACCTTGTCCTCGATCTTTCTGGCGAGCGCCGACTCCACCTCTTCCGGGGCCGCGCCCGGATAGGGCGCCGCGATCGTCACGATCCGCGACTCGATATACGGAAAGAACTCACGCCGCAGCGAGGTCCCAAAGATCAGCCCCGCGCCGATCAACGCGAACATCACCAGGTTCGCGACCACATGCTTGCGGACACCAAACGACGCGAGACTCACGGCGAACCCTCCACTGCACCAACCGACCGCACACGCATCCCGACCTCGAGCTGGTCGAGCAGCGTTACGATCACCTCGCTGCCCATCGGCGGCTCACGCCCGTGCTCGAGAGCGACCCACTGGGTCTCGTACTC
>Ga0070728_10006841_pt1 | contig 10637 bp, 8 predicted proteins | sample tdDd471_FD_66723 | JGI IMG/M metagenome (GOLD analysis project Ga0070728, IMG submission 66723) | Marine sediment microbial communities from the Atlantic coast under amendment with organic carbon and nitrate - tdDd47.1 | ecosystem: Environmental > Aquatic > Marine > Coastal > Sediment | place...
CGTAGATGTTGAGGTAATCCGATGCACTCCTCATCAACCGATGCACAGTTTTCCAACACTCGGGATTCACTATTATAATCCCGACGAAACGCCAGATTTGTTGCCTATAGTCGAGCAAAAAATTGATAAACTGATGCAAGAAAATTCAATTGCAAAACTTATCACTTTTGTAGGTGGGAGTAAAACAAACTGGGGCGAAGTTACTGAACGAATTCTACAAGAGGGTAGATAAAAACTAGATATTGTTATGTAAGGAAGAGGTATAATTTACCCCTTCCTTACCATTTTATTGTTTAATTACATTCCTAGTGCGTCGTAGCCTGGACCACTGCTGAAGAAATCGTAGTTTGGTTGAATATCAGGGGTTAGATCAACGATGTCGCCTTCAGCGTGTTCTTGAATCACTTTTTTATCGAATGGAATCCGTTCTTGACCGTCCATCATTTCATATGCAGATGGAACTTCTTCTTCGATGAAGATGGCTTCAAATGGGCATTCTGGAATACAAGCACCGCAGTCGATGCAGGTATCTGGATCGATAAAGTACCAAGGCCATTCGTTTTCTGGCTTGCCGGCAATGATACATTCTACTGGACAAACTTCCACGCAAGCACCGTCACGTAAGCAAAGGCTGGTTATAATGTGTGTCATGTGTGACTTCTCCTTAAATTGTTTTATGATTCAAATGATGATAAATAACATGCAAAACAACACGATAATCATCTTATGGTCTGCATCTTACCGCACTTTAACCATGTTATCTACTACTTTTGTTGGATTTTAAACCCTAATTTACATTTTTGAAGCATAATGTTTTGTAATAGAATGTTATGTTTTCATGTAGGTTAATTTTATTAAGAGAAAGACTATATTATGAATTTTCGTATCGGTGCATTAACCATCAGTCAGAGCCCACGTCATGACCTACTTGAGCCATTGCGTGTTATGTTTCCTGAGCATGATATTATCGAAGCGGGTGCGTTGGATGAGATGGACAGACAAGTCTTACCTGATGGTACATATGCTTCTTATCCCCTTACAACAACACTGATAAATGGCGAGCGTGTTACGCTTGATCGGGATTTTCTTGCACCGCTTGTACAAGACGCATTAACGCGATTAGAGGCACAGAATATCAATATTGCTGTTTTACTGTGTGCGGGTGATTTCCCTGATTTGAGAGGGAATATACCTGTCATTCAACCAACATATATGGCGCAAAATATCTTGCATGGGATGGGGATCAAACGACTGGCGGTCATAAGCCCGATTGCGATTCAGATACCGCCTATTGAAAGAAAGTGGACTCAAGCAGAATTTGAACCGTTAGTATGGATGATGCCTCCAAATAGAACATTAGAACAACAATCCATATGGATCAATTCAAAACTCGAAACACACTCGGAGGTTGCTTGTGTGGTATTGGATTATGTCGGTTATCCTACAAAATCCATATTGAGCTTACAAAAGTTAGTGGATAAGCCAATATTTGATTTAGGTTATCTGGCGTTATCAACTGTTTCGACTTTGATCTGATGGAATGACACTGTTGACGCTAAATTGTTTGCCAACGATGTTCTTGACAATGGGTAAACTGATCAGTCTAGTTATCCATTGCACCATATAAATCCGCCACTGACTGCTCGGCACAAAATTGGGTGCAAAGGTTTTGGCTTTTTGCTGTATACGGTCAATATGAGGACGTAGGACAGCATCATAATCGAGTAGTGCATCGGTGAGGGTATCGTTTTTAGAAAGTGATTGATTCAAAAAGTATGCGCCTGCCATCGCCATAGAAGCCCCCTGACCCGAAACTAATGTAGGACAATGTGCCGCATCCCCGATCAATACAACACGGTTTTTTGACCAAACAGGATTCACAATTTGTGTGATGGTATCGTAAAAGATATAAGTCTCATCCGTAATTGCCTCACCGATATCAGCAGAAATCCAGCCCATTGTTTTCAGGCGATTTTTTAAATAGGCGTTGCGTTCTGCGTGTATGGGTATCGTAGGATCTTCGTTCTTTATAGTCACAAAGATCATCCACTGGTCATTTTTAATCGGATAAATGCTAATTTGTATACCGGGTTCAAGATACATATTGTAACCATCGGGTATGGGTTTAAGTGCAGGGATGATGAATATTGAGAAGTGATACCCTAGATATTTTGTGAATTGCTGTTCTTCTCCGAATACGATTTTGCGAACATTCGAGTGAATCCCATCTGCCCCAATCACTAAATCATACATCTCTGATGAACCATTAGAAAATGTGACGTGAGTGGTATCAGATGTCTGCTCGATAGACCTAATACTCATATCAAAATCAATTTTTGTATAATCCCTGACGTGTTGGTAGAGTGCTTCTACCACATCCCGGCGATTGAGAACAAGGAATTTTCCGGCGACTGCGGCTATATCATATAATGCTTTGATGTCAATCGTTGTCGCAATCGTGCCGTCAGGTTTGATGTAGTGAATTTCATTGACATGATGCTGTCTCGATTCTAGTTCCGGTATCAACCCCATTTGATGAGCAACATCCCACCCCGACCCGCCGAAGTCAATCATATAGCCTTCTGTGCGAATGGTAGGTGATTGCTCGATAACTGTGCAGATATGTCCCGATTGATGTAACCAATAAGCGGCGGTTAACCCTGCGATACCTGCCCCTGATATTAAGATATTCATGATATTTCCTTGCTTATATTATAAACTGACTGGTCGGTCTATAATATAATACACCCAAATATGATCGGTCGTCAATCGGGCAATAACATGGCTTGTTGAGAAAGTAGCTTTGCAATTTGAATAACCACAGCTCTCGAAGAAGTTGTCGCCCATATATCGTAAATTCGCTCATGAACAATTGCTTTGAGAGAGCTGTGTGTTAAGTTGAGGCAAAAATCTGTTTGCGGATTATGATGTCCACAATTGATTCGTAAGTTGCACGATTTCAGAGCGTTGTTCTGGTGTTAGGGAACAAGAGGGTGAATTGCTTGCTTGTGTATCCCGATTTTCTACAATTAGGACAGAAGCCTCTTTATTTAGGGTGTGGGAATGCCATGCACCTTTCTTGACATTATACGCTTTGAGGGGTTGCATATCTTCCGCGTGAATAGTATCAACTGTATCATCACCATCGCCAAGAAAAAGGATGCAACGCCCTGCGAGCAGAACAAAGACTTCGTCCGTTTCATCATGTCGTTGCATCGTGCTAATTGCATCAGGTTCTAGTTCTACATCGTAATTTAAGATTGCTACACGCCACGCACCATAATCGATGATTGGACGATATCCATCACCTTGATATTCTCGTACTTCTAATAGATTTTCATTGATTGCCATTGTATTTACCTTCTTGCTTGAGATTGGATAATTTTGAGCTAAATCAGCGTTCTTCAAAATAAATATTTTAAAAAAATATAGTCTCGATTAATAATGTAATCATAATTTGAAAGCGACTCCAAGACTATATGCAGTCTCGTGAACGAATTAAGGGGATTCGTTCTATGTATGCTCAAATCTGATACATACCTTCTGCAAAGTCGAGGTAATCCAAACATTCAGAAAATGAATCTTGGCTTATACTGATAGAGAGGCAGATTTGAAAAGGGAGCATTTTGAAATCATTACGGCTTGCAAGAACGACTGAAGAAATGAATAGTAAATTTGAAAATTTTCGAACAAGTGAAAGTAAGGAACGCGCACTCTCGTTTATTCCTGATGCAACAGATATTTTTATATCACCTTTTGCCAAGTCGGGTACAACGTGGACACAGCAGATAGTCCATAGTATACGGACACGCGGTGATATGGATTTCCGCGAAATTATGGAAGTTGTGCCGTGGATCGAGATGTCATTTGATTTAGGTATTGATATTCATGCGCCACAGAAGGCATTTCCCCGCGCTTTTAAGAGTCATATGACATGGGATGATATTCCCAAAGGTGCGCGTTATATCTATTCGGTGCGGGATCCCAAAGATGTGATGGTGTCTGATTATAACTTTCTTGGGGGTTGGATATTTGATAAGGACGCAATAAGCATTGACACGTTTGTTCAAGATCAATATTTGAAAGATAATTATTATTGGAAGCATATCAAATCGTGGTGGAGTCAACAAGATAACCCTGACGTATTATTCTTGTGTTACGAAGATATGAAACAAGATTTGGATGCAACGATCCGCATGATTGCTGATTTTATGCATATCGAACTAGATGAGGAGCTATTTAAGATTGTACAAAAACATGCCTCATTCAAGTTTATGAAGGCGCATAATGACCAGTTTGACGATCATCTGATTCGAGACGCGCTGAATGCCCAGCTAAAATTGCCACATGATGTAAGTACATCGAAAGTGAAAAATGGACGAGTTGGTGACCATAAGCAACACCTATCCGCTGAGCTTATTAAGACGATTGATGCGCGATGGGTCGAGTTGATGCAACCTGATTATGGATTAGCGTGTTATGCTGATTTGCGACGACAGATACAAAATATGAATCAAGAACGATTTGGATATCTAATTAAAAATTAGGGAGATAACAATGAGTGATTTTCCACCAATAGATGAATTAATTGAAGCGTTAATGGAAGACGATGATCCTCAGATTCGTGCGGAAGCGGCGCGTCTGATTGGAGAGATGTCACACACATTACATGGCGATGATCGTGAATTTGCCAAGAAAGCCCTCAACCGTGCAATGCTCGATGCAAATCCATCGGTCTTGATGGCAGCAATGAGTGCATTGGGGCAGTTCCCCGCAATTGTTGATGATGAAGATGACATCGAAGAAGAAGAGGATGTCGCCCCTGTCAAAGCAGAGTCATGTGCGGTCTGTGGTAAACCAATGGCATTGGTAGATGGTGCAACCTGTCAGTTTGATGCTTGTCCATATCGATAGGTCTAACAAATGCATGTATCATTACATATTAAAAAACTTGATGAAGCAGATTTAGAAAGCCACTACATTTTACGGGTAACTGATGATAATTCTGATAGTATCACAGAAATACCTCTTATCACTGACACCCCAACATCAGGTATGCTCATGCAAAAATGGAAGTTATCAACACGCAAACGTGACAAAGGCAAACGTGTAATTGGGGTTTATTTTTTGGTCAGTATCATGGGGCATGAACTTGATCAATGGCGATATTATGATCTGGATCTTGGTATAGATGTCACAAAATGAACTGATCAATGTATTGCTCAATATGCTTTTACATTATTAGGTTACGGCTTTTGTCACCAGTTTTGACCCTCATATAACCACCTAGAAACCGATTACTAACTTCTGTTATACACTCTGCTGATATCCACCAAGATTATTAAGGTCAGGTATAATACAAGTAGTCGCGTATGTTAGGATGGAGTATATCGAATGACTGCCAGCGAGTTTAGTGATGTATTTGTATCATATCGCCGTAGCGATGTTGAATTTGTTAAGCAGTTAGTCGAAAGTCTGCGTGCAGAAGGCAAAGAAGTATGGGTAGATTGGGAAGATATACCCCCTGGCGTAGAAGGATTTGCAGACGAAATCAAACGCGGGCTTGAAGGCGCAGATGCCTTTATTGCAGTATTGTCTGTTGATTATCTACTATCCGATTATTGTGTGAAAATGGAACTCGCGTATGCGGTTAAACTCAATAAACGAATCATACCGATAGTCCTGAGCAAATTTGACGGAATGAATGTTCCGCGCGGCATCGGACACATCAACTGGATATATTTTACCCCCCATGCTGGACAGAAAAATCGATATGAGGATTCTTTTCCAAAAGTGATTGAGGTTTTGCACGCCGATCTTGACCATGTTCGTCAACATAAACGGTTTTTGTTACGGTCTATCGCTTGGGATGAAAATAATCGTGCATCAAGCTATTTACTGAACGGTGACGAAATCACACAGGGTGAAGCATGGTTAATTGGTGCAGTTGGTAAAGATCCTGCTCCGACTGATTTGCATAAGTTATATATTACAACCAGTCGCAAACTTGCGGTTCGTCGGCATCGGGTAATGTTTACGGGTGTGGTGGTGGCTCTCGTCATTTCTATTGCATTTGCAATTCTATCATTAATTGGCTTTGGTAATGCCAGTCTAGCTGAAGCGACTGCTGTTGCTAATTATGCTGTTGCCGTTACTGCACAACACCAAGCGCAGATCAGCGAAAATTTTGCATTGACCAAACAGGTAGATGCAGAGAACAGTGCCGCAATTGCCTTGACTGCACAACGGGAATCGGAACAGAATCAGTATTTCGCCCTCACGCAAAAAGCACAGGCGGAAGCAAATTTAGATCTTGCCTCAACTGCCCAATTTGAATCGGAACAGAATCAATATATTGCCCTCACGCAAGGGGCAGTTGCACAAGCTAATGAAGCTATTGCAATTACCTCACAATTCCAAGCAGAGGAAAATTATCTTGTCGCAGAAGCCGCAAAAGCAGAAGCCGAGCGCAACTTAATTGAAGCATGGCAGATACAGGGGCGGTTCTTTGGTGACTTAGCGATGCAAAACGCCCGTTTATATGACATGGCTTCCCAACTGGCGATGCGGTTGGGGATTCAGGCATTGCTTCATACCGATTCACAAGCATACAGTGCTCAAGCCTATGAAGTATTAGACTCGGCCATCCGTCAACCTGTTCAACCGCTATTCTATATTCCAGTGGATACCCAAGCCAAACTGATTGACATCAGCATCAATAAACAATTCGTTGTTTTTGCATCGAGCACAGTGCAGATTGTTGATACGACAACCGGTGATGTTGTACTAGAAATGGCGTCTGATAATATGGTTCAGTATGTGGTCAATCCCGCTAATGATTACCTCTCTATCGTGTCAACGAATACAAACACAGATGGAATTGATACTTACTGGTTGCAAGTATTAGACATTAACGAACCTGCAATCGTATGGAAACAAGAAATTGCGAATGCCATCGAGATACAATGGAGTGGCAATTATCAAAATATCATTGCGCTAGATCGTGAAGGTGCAACCATTACACTCTATGATGGTGCGACTGGTGATACGATCAACCGTTATGGTTCTGGCAGACGATTAATGGGCTTGCGTTTAAATCCTTTGCAGGCAATCTCTCAGAATGGTAATGTGATTGAATTTACGGATGTTGATACTGGTGAAACAAAATATAGTTGTGAGCTTGATACAGAAAGCACGACTTTCAATATTTCTACAAGTCTGAACCAAGCCTATTTACTGATTACTGATAAAACCAATAATGCCGCGTGGTTATGTGATATCAATCATAATTGGATTAATTTCACATGGGATACGGGAACGGTTTCTTGGTTGCAGAATCGCAATGTGCTTCTTATTGTCAAAGATGATCGTATCGAAGTACGCGATATGTCGAACAAAACATGGATCGAAGTACGTAATCCTGAGCCAGCAACAGAGCAATACTATATCAATACAAAAAGTCAGGTTGCACGTATTTTCCCCGATACAAGAACAGGTGGAACGACCCTCAAAATTTATAATATGAAAACAGGTGAGGAGACGAACTCTGTGCCGTTGGACAATTCTATTATCAGTGCTAAGTGGCGCGCAGATGGTGCTCTGTTAATGCTGTGGGATTCGCAGGGGGCACTGTTGGTGTATGACCCATTCCAACATGAACGAGTCATAGAACTCAATCGCGAGTATGGTATCACGAGTGCCGGTTGGACGGACGATTTTTCTGGCATCTATATCATCAGTACGATCACGCAGGCGGACAGAACAGATTCGATTTACGCACAGTTTGATTCTACTACAGGAGAAAAACGGTTTGAGATTGTGCATAATGCCCCGCTCAATGCTGTTTTTGTTTTGAATGACCATCAGATTATGACGAGTACTGTTATCGAAGATGCGGCACGATTCCACTCTGAATTATGGAAATGGGATACAAGTTTTACATCCTCGCTCTTGTCGGAGAATCCGGTTAGTAATTCGTCTCTCTGGTTACCAGAAAACGAGCAACTCCTCTATATTGGATTGATCGGTGATACCAATCCATTGCCATTACGTTTGGTGATGTGGGATCAAATGCGTGGTGAAGCAATCTACCAGCGAGATTTTGTGGAGTCGATTCGCCTCGGTGGATTGATAGATGGTGGCCAATCCGTCATACTGTTTTCTGGCCTACCGTATTACACACGAGATGTTGCTTCTGAGGACATCATGTTTATCGTTCTCAATACTGCTAATGGTGATGAACGACAAATCATCCATACGCATATGATGCTCACCAATGCTTTGATAAGCAGTGATGGACAGTATGTTGCAGGATGGCTAAATACTGATAATCAGTCACAGGTACGGATTTGGGATATAGAAACAGGTGAGGTCGTTTATGGGACAACATGGGATGGTGCAGTAAGTAATGTAAGGTGGTCGCCTGATTCAGAATTGCTAGCTCTTCAGACGACGAGTGGTATTCGGATTGTTAATATCCAACAGGGTAAGATTATCAGTACCCTACCATTTGAAGGGGCTTCACAGTTGCATGGTTGGGATGAATCTAGCGATACGTTGTTGGTATCCAACACAAAGGATGCGACAGCAACTGCTACAACGAATCTATTTTTGTGGACTGATGCTGATCCCGATAATCCCCGTCAAATTAAGCTTGATTTCGCACTGGGATTAATCCAGTGGGGCAATTCATTGGTAGTCACCAGCCAGTCTAGTACGGGATTATCAACTGAGATCGTGATATTCTCCGATAATACGATTTCGCGCCAGATCACCGTTGAAGGTGCGGTAAAAGCAATTGCGATGAATCCGCAAGGGACAACACTAGCGTATATCAGTCAAATTGTTGAAGATACAGGGCTGTCGTACTATACCGCGAATACATGGCGACTCGAAGATGATACTGCCTTGTCATTGGGGCATATTGGTAGTGACACATCGCCATTTGTAATCTGGAATGATGAAGGCTCGAAATTTATTACGAAAGCTGGCGATGTGATTATCTGGGATGAACAAAGTCATCTACCATTCCTTGAGTTGCCTAGTATAAGCTCTATCAGGGATGTTATATGGAGCAAGAGCGGTCAACATATTACGACCCTCAACCAGATAAGAACCGGTCGATACCAGATACAAACATGGGTTACGGATTATAACCTGTTTATCAATCATGCTCAGAATTTAACCCTGCGTGAATTCACTAACTCAGAACGCGCAAGATTATTCTTATCTACGGAGGAAGAAGCAATACAGACAGATACTGTGGCGGATAGCTGATAGGGTTGTTATTATAGGCGCAACTGAGCAATAGTTTTGATTTCGTCGCTATCAAGACACGCTTTGATCTTAATAGCGACAATTATGTGTAATTCAACAGGACGCTAGTTCATCATCATTTCGAAAACTGGTGCAACATCTTTGATTTTAGATGGTTGGCGTTTTTCTATGTGCATCGGCAGACCATTGCGCGGATACATCGTAATAAAGGCTTGCGGTACGATCTCTATGCCATCGACTAAGCGGAATTGATAACGTTGCCCGATTGTTGCGAGCAATAGATTCGCTTCCATTGTTGCAAAGCTATTGCCGATACACACCCGCGGTCCACCACCAAACGGCAGATAGGCATATTTAGGGATACTGCTGGCATTTTCTTCTAGCCAACGCTCTGGAATAAATTCATTTGCATTGTCCCAGATGTTGGGGTCACGGTGCATGTGATACATAAAGATGCTGACGTTTGTACCTTTGGGCATATCATAACCGAGGACTTCGGTATCTTCATTAGCAGTCCGTCCAATATTCCATACAGGTGGCATCAAGCGCATAGATTCTTTAATCACCATATCGGTATAGGGTAAACGCCGTAAATCTTCAAGCGTTGGCGATTGTCCACCGAGTACTGTATCAAGTTCATGATGCAATTTGGCTTCGATTTCGGGATACTGTGCCAGTAACCACCATGTCCAATTGAGGGCATTCGCTGTTGTCTCGTGTCCAGCAAGGAATAAAGTAACGGCTTCATCACGCGCTTCTTTATCCGACATACGGTTGCCGTCAACATCTTCCGACAGTAACAACATCGACAACAAATCCCCTTTGTCTTCGCCTGTTCTACGTCGATCTTGAATAAAGCCATAGACGATTTCATCGAGTGTTGCATTCGCACGGGTGGATTGAATCCGTAATGGAGTCGGAATCCAACTGGGGAGTAGAGTTGCTGTGTTGCTGGCTTTTTGTACGACTTCAACTGCTTTTTTGACGGAATCAACAGTTGTCGATGCATCAGCATCAAACAATGTCCGTCCGACAATCATGAGTGTCAGTTGCATCATTTCTTCATCTACATCAAGCCGTGAACCATCGTGCCATTCGTCCATAATTTGGAGGGCATAGCTGACCATCGTATCGGCATATGCAGAAATCCGTTGCGTATGAAATGCAGGGGCGGTTAAACGACGTTGACGTTTCCAAAAATCACCATTACTGGTAACCAGTCCGTTACCCATAAAGCGCGCCATACCATTTTTCTTATCGGTATAATCCGCTCCTTTAATGAAGATATGAGATTGTTTCACCAGAATCTCACGAATCATCTCAGGATTGGTAATCATGTACTGATGAGAATCTCCAAATTG
>Ga0070728_10006842_pt1 | contig 10637 bp, 8 predicted proteins | sample tdDd471_FD_66723 | JGI IMG/M metagenome (GOLD analysis project Ga0070728, IMG submission 66723) | Marine sediment microbial communities from the Atlantic coast under amendment with organic carbon and nitrate - tdDd47.1 | ecosystem: Environmental > Aquatic > Marine > Coastal > Sediment | place...
AATCGCGGCCGTGCTGCTTTTAACCGTCATTAACCTGAACAACGTTGCTTCGCGTACAACGTCCTGAAAGTGTCACGCACCAATATCTCTATCCTCCTCGCCACAGCCTTGCTGGGTGTATTGCTTTGGATCGTTATAAGCATAGTGAAAGATGTGGCGCGTGCACCCGATGAACCCCTGCCCATGCCTGATGAATCTGCCGCACCGGTTTTCGATCCTGACCTGCCACGCATTAGCACGCACAACGAATTTGTCTCGTGGCTGAACGACCTGGGACAGCCCGGCGAACAGTTAGTCGAACAATTCCGTCAGTGGTTGCAGCTGCAAGGCTTTCCCAATGGACCCGTGGTAGGTCGCTGGGATAACTGGATACATTCCCATGATAATTTCAGCGAACTGGGAACAACAAACGATTCTGAATTAATCCTTGCTGCCGGGCAGGGCAGCAGCAGCGCAGCAGAATTACTGGCAGAGCGCAGTCTGAACAGCGATCCGCTTGCCGCGCTCGAATGGTATGACCAGGCAATCATCAATGGTTCGGTGCATGCGATGGTTCGCGTCAGCGATCTGCTGATGACACTTTCATCGCCCGAACTAGAAAGTTTTGTCAGCGACCTGAATTGGGAAATGGCATTGCTAAAGATCAATCGGGACTCGCCAGCGCCACTGGAACGCGCTTTAGCCTGGGCAATTGCCGCTGTGATTGTTAGTGGATACGGAATCCTCGACGACAATCATGCCGCTCGAATTGCCACCCTAAGCGAACAACTGGATGCCGCCGAACTGGAACGGGCATGCTCCACCGCACAGGATTATGTGCTTGAAACCGTCACTGTACGCAGACGCCAGGGCGGCGCCTTATTTTCTACCGAACCGCCTCCACTAGCTGTTAGTGTTGCTGAACCAGCAACAGCTATGCCTTGTAAAGTGCCGGTAATGCCACTGGTATCGATGGCTGGCTGCACGCACCACACATTTGTGGGAATCGGACCACAACGAATGTTTGCCTGGCTCTGCCCCACAAACGACTGAACCGTTAGACTGTATACATGGATGTAACACCGATAATAGATGGCCTGAACGAGGCCCAGCGCGAAGCCGTCACTGCGCCACAGGAACCGGTACTGGTCGTCGCCGGTGCAGGCAGCGGCAAGACCCGCGTACTGGTCCATCGAATCGCCTGGCTGGTAGAAGTCGAGGGGGTTTCTCCACACGGAATAATGGCCGTTACTTTCACCAACAAAGCTGCCGCCGAAATGCGGGGAAGGGTGGAAGAGCTACTGCAGATGCCGGTAGGTAATCTTTGGGTTGGCACGTTCCACGGGCTGGCTCACCGCCTGCTTCGCCGACATGCCGCAGACGCAGGTTTACCGAAGGGCTTCCAGATTATCGATGCACAGGATCAGCAGCGCATGCTCCGTCGCATCATCAAGGATCTGGGGCTAGACGAGACTAGCTGGGTTGCGCGTGAAGTCCAGTGGTTTATCAACGCTCAGAAAGATGAAGGCAAGCGCCCGGAGCATATCGATGCGCGCAATGATCAGACCCGCGCGCAGCTCATTCAACTGTACAAGGTTTACCAGGACAATTGCGATCAGAACGGACTGGTCGATTTTGCTGAGCTGCTGTTGCGAGCGCACGAACTATGGCTGAAAAACCCGGACATATTGATGCACTACCAGCGCCGATTCCGACACCTGCTGGTAGACGAGTTCCAGGACACCAACAGTGTGCAATATGCCTGGTTACGGGTTTTGACCGGTGATCAGGGCGTGTTGTTCGCGGTCGGCGATGACGATCAGTCAATTTACGGCTGGCGTGGGGCCAAAGTCGAAAACATGTTCCAGCTCAAAAAAGAATTCCCTGGCATTCGGGAAATCAAGCTGGAGCAAAATTACCGGTCGACTTCAACCATTCTCAATGCCGCCAACGCAATAATCGCCAACAACAGTGACCGGCTCGGCAAGGAATTGTGGACCGAAGGTAACGATGGAGAACCTATACGGCTATACAGCGCCTATAACGAGCGCGATGAAGCAGAATTTGTAGTCTCCCGCATCCAGGACTGGGTGAATCAGGGCAACCTGCGTGCCGATGCCGCGGTTTTATATCGATCGAATGCTCAATCACGCGTGTTCGAGGAATTTCTGCTGCAAAAACAAGTTCCCTATCGCGTATATGGCGGCCTGCGCTTTTTTGAACGCGCTGAAATCAAAGATGCCCTGGCCTATCTGCGCCTGCTGGAAAATCGGGCCGACGACACTTCATTCGAACGGGTCGTCAACGTACCCACGCGAGGGATCGGCGCGCGCACCATCGCCGAAATTCGCGAGTATGCCCGCGCCAATGCGATTTCACTGTGGGATTCCGCCAGGGCCAATGCCGGCGGGCAGCTCAGTGCCCGGGCAGCCGGCGCCGTGCACAAGTTTCTGGCGTTAATCGAAGGCCTGGCGCATGAAACGGAAGAATTGCCGTTGCACGAACAGGTCGACCATATGCTGGAACGATCGGGACTGATCGGCCATTTCAAGAAAGCCTTGGGCGAACAAGGCGAAACCCGCATAGAAAACCTGGAGGAACTCGTCAACGCTGCCGAATCCTTCGAACCAAACGAACAGGATGAACTGCCGCCGCTCGCCGCATTTCTTTCCCATGCTGCACTGGAAGCAGGCGAAGGGCAGGCCGCAAAATGGGAAGACTGTGTGCAGCTCATGACGCTGCATTCGGCCAAGGGCCTCGAGTTTCCGCTGGTATTTATGGCGGGTTTGGAAGAGGGCCTGTTTCCGCACAAACGATCGATTAATGATCCTGGCGGCCTGGAGGAAGAACGCCGGCTTTGCTACGTGGGCACTACCCGCGCCATGGAACAGTTGTACCTGAGCCATGCGGAACAACGGCGAATGCATGGTGTGGACAACTATGCGCAGGCCTCCCGCTTCCTGGCGGAAATACCCGTCGAACTGGTCGAGGAAGTACGTCCCAATATCCGCGTGGCCAAGCCAGCCTACCGGCGGGGCAATACCATACGTGTCGAGGCGAGCCCGGGCATGAAGCTCGGCCAGCGCGTACGCCACGGGAAATTTGGTGAAGGCGTGGTGCTCAATTATGAGGGATCCGGATCGCATGCCCGGGTGCAGGTGAATTTCGCTGATGCCGGCACAAAATGGCTGGTAATGTCCTACGCAAACCTCGAACTCATGTAAACTACGCCACGCCTGATGCTTAGCTGAGGTTTTGGATAACCGTTCATGAATATTCTTATCCTTGGAGCCGGACAGGTAGGTTCCAACGTCGCCTACCAGCTCGCCAGGGAAGAGGCTAACCAGGTCACCATTGTCGATGTGGACCCCGGCGCTCTCCGCGAGCTGCAGGACAGACTCGATGTCCGCACCATTATCGGCCACGCGGCCTACCCGGAAGTTCTGGAGCGGGCGGGCGCCAAGAAAGCCGATATGATCATCGCGCTGACCAACAGCGACGAGCTCAATATGGTTGCCTGCCAGATTGCCTATACCCTGTTCGATACCCCAACCAAGATTGCCCGGATACGCGCACCGGAGTACATCAATGCGCCCAACCTGTTTCAGCGGGAGAATATGCCCGTCGATGTGGTGATCAGTCCCGAACAGCTGGTTTGTGAAAACATCGAACAATTGATTCACTACCCCGGTGCCTTCCAGGTACTGGAGTTCGCCGATGGCAAAGTGCGGCTGGTCGGCGTACAGGCACATGAGGGCGGTTTATTGGTAGGTCAGGAAATTCGCACGCTGACTGATCATTTACCCAATATTGAAACAAGGGTCGCGGCCATTTACCGCAACGGCAATCCCATCAAACCCGAGGGTGACACCCTAATTCAGGAAGACGACGAAGTGTTTTTCATCGCCGCACGCAAGGATATTCGCGTTGTCATGACTGAAATGCGCAAACTGGATGAACCAGTGCGGCGCGTAATTATTGCCGGTGGCGGCAATATTGGTTATCGGCTTGCTGCCGCACTTGAGTCGACTAACCAGGTCAAGATAATCGAGCGCTCTAAAGAACGGGCCAAGTACCTGTCGGAAGTATTATCGCGCACCATCGTACTGTGCGGCGATGCCGCCGACGAAGCACTCATGCTGGAAGAGAACGTCGACAGCGCCGACATCTTTGTCGCAATTACCAACGCAGAAGAAGCCAACATTCTGTCATCCATGCTCGCCAAGAGGCTGGGCTGTAAAAAAGTGATGGCGCTTATCAACCGACCGTCTTATGCCGAACTTGTAGAAAGTGGCAATATCGACGTGGCGATTTCGCCGCAGCAGGTCACCATTGGGTCACTGCTTGCACACGTTCGGCAGGGCGATGTCGTCAAGGTGCACTCGCTAAGGCGCGGCCGGGCCGAAGCCATCGAGGCCATCGCGCATGGTGAACCGGGTAAATCCAAGGTGGTGGGCCGTACTATCGAGGCCATCAAACTCCCACAGGGCACCAGTATTAGCGCGATCGTGCGCGGCAAGAAGGTCATGCAGGCCCACCACGATACGGTGGTCGAAGAAAATGACCACGTGATTCTTTTTATGACCGACCGGCGTCACATTGACGAGGTCGAAAAACTGTTCCAGACGGGTACCTGACCCTCGACTATGCGCCTCGCTGTCGTTCAACGCATCCTTGGACTGCTGCTGATGGTATTCAGCATCACGATGTTGCCGCCTGTCGCCGTATCTATGTATTTCAATGATGGCGCGATTCACGCATTTGAGCAGGCATTCGGGATTTCGCTGCTTGGCGGCTTTCTTATTTGGTTTCCCACGCGTCGACACGTCGAAGAGCTCCGGCTGCGTGACGGCTTTTTGATCGTCGCTGCATTCTGGATCGGCCTGGGTACGGTCGGTTCACTGCCCTTTCTTTTTATGGACGCGCCCAGCCTGAGTGTTACCGATGCGATGTTCGAAGCAATGTCAGGCCTTACTACCACGGGCGCGACGATCCTTACCGGTCTCGACTACATGCCGCAGTCACTGCTTTATTACCGCCAGCAGCTGCAATGGCTGGGGGGTATGGGAATTATCGTGTTGGCTGTCGCCGTGTTGCCAATGCTGGGCGTCGGCGGAATGCAGCTGTACCGTGCCGAGATGGCAGGGCCCGTCAAGGACAGTAAACTCACCCCGCGCATTACCGAGACAGCGAAGGCCCTCTGGTATATCTACCTTGGTCTGACCATAGCCTGCGGCGTGAGCTACTACTATGCCGGCATGAGTGCTTTCGACGCTATTTGTCACGCCTTCAGCACGGTAGCAATCGGTGGTTTTTCAACCCACGATGCCAGCATGGGCTACTTCGCTAATCCGCTGATTAATGGCATCGCGATCATTTTCATGTTTATTGCAGGCATCAATTTTTCGCTGCACTTCCTGGCCTGGCGTGGCAAAAGCGTAATGGGGTATATAGCCGATCCCGAGTTCCGCACATATGCCCGTGGCATACTGGGTCTGGCTGTCGTAGTAACAGCCTATCTGTATTTTACCGGTGAGTACGCAACGTTCAGTGAAACTGTCAGCGAAGGCCTGTTCCAGGTTGTTTCTATTGCGACGACCACTGGGTTCACCACCACCGATTTTTCTGCCTGGCCTGGCGCATTGCCTGTGATGCTGCTGTTCGCTAGTTTTGTGGGCGGCTGTGCCGGTTCCACCGGAGGTGGCATGAAAGTCATGCGCGTATTATTGGTTTACCGGCAGGGTATTCGGGAAATCAAGCGGCTGGTGCACCCCAGCGCCGAAATCCCTGTCAAACTTGGCGGCCAGACAGTACCCCCGCGCGTCATCGACTCGGTGTGGGGATTCTTTGCTGTCTACGTTGTGGCTTTTATAGCGATGATGGTCGTCCTGCTCGCCGATGGACTGGATCAGGTCACAGCATTCTCGGCCATTGCGGCCTCGCTCAATAATCTTGGCCCGGGGCTAGGCGATGTCGCCACCGGTTATGGTGCCCTGAGTGACCTGAGCAAGTGGGTGTGCGTCGTCGCAATGTTGCTGGGCAGGCTGGAAATCTTCACCCTGCTCGTGCTGGTGTCCAGAACGTTCTGGCAACAATAGCATGACCATGCCCGCATTGGCTGAAACAAAACCTTCCCACTTTGCCGAGCGATTACGCTGTATCAATCGTTACGTTGGCCGCACTATCGCGTGGCTTACGTTCATGATGGTTGTCGTAACAAGTATCATAGTAATCGAACGTTACTGGTTCTCGACGGGTTCAATCCGTCTGCAGGAATCCGTCAGCTTTATGCATGCCGCCGTATTCATGCTGGCAGGCGCCTACACGCTGGCTGTTAACGGGCATGTTCGGGTAGATATTTTCTATAGCAGGATGCGTCCAAAAAAGCGGGCATTAGTGGATCTGCTTGGCACCCTGATCCTGTTGTTGCCGTTTTGTATTTTTCCTATATGGACCAGCTGGGATTACGTGATGACCTCCTGGGCCATTCAGGAAAGCTCGCGCGAAACTGGTGGTTTGCCATTCCCTTTCCCCGCTATACAGAAAAGCTTTATACCGGTTGCCGCGCTGCTATTAATGTTGCAGGGACTGGCGATGGTTCTTGAAACTGTGCAGGTATTGCGGGGTTTCGACAAACAGAAGCTACACAAGTAAACGCGGCATGGCCTGGGTCGGTTTCCTTATGTTTTTCGTTGTGGTCGTGGTGCTGCTGGCCGGTTATCCGGTGGCTTTTTGCCTGGCGGGAACCGCGCTGATATTTGCATTAGTAGGCTCGCTGGTTGGTGTATTCGACCCGGTTTTCCTCGATACGATGCCCAATCGGATTTTCGGCATCATGAGCAACGTAAGTCTGATAGCCGTGCCCTTGTTTGTGTTTATGGGCGTAACGCTCGAGCGGGCGCGTATAGCAGAAGACCTGCTCGAAACACTCAGCATGATAATGGGTCGCCTGCGCGGTGGATTGGGTATAGCTGTCATTCTCGTGGGTATGTTGATGGCAGCCAGCACCGGTATTGTTGGCGCAACCGTTATAACGATGGGGCTGTTGTCACTGCCAACCATGCTGAAACGTGGCTATGACCCTGCGGTCGCGACCGGTACGATTACAGCTGCCGGCACCCTGGGACAAATTATTCCGCCATCAATCATCCTGGTACTGCTCGGTGATGTACTGTCGTCCGCCTATCAGCAGGCGCAACTTAGCCAGGGCATCTTCCGCCCCGAGACCGTTTCGGTCGGCGATCTGTTTATGGGCGCTATATTACCGGGCCTGTTGCTGGTGGTGATGTACATCGCTTTTTTGCTACTGACCGCATGGCTAAAACCCGCAAGCATGCCAGCCTGGCAGACGGAGGATACAAAGACGGTTACGGCCATCGAACTCACATTTAGAATTCTTAAAGCACTGCTGCCAGCGCTGGTGCTGATATTGACCGTACTTGGTTCAATCATTATGGGGTTCGCAACCCCAACCGAAGCAGCCGGCGTAGGCGCGCTCGGTGCATTATTACTGGCCACGGCACGGGGAGAAATGACACCAGGCCGTTTATTCGAAATCGCTCGCAGCACGACACGTTTTACCAGCATGGTTTTCATGATCCTGCTCGGCGCGTCCATGTTTTCGCTGGTGTTCCGTGGCTACGGCGGCGACGTAGCTATCCAGGAGTTTCTGACCGGGTTACCCGGCGGCAAAGTCACCGCGCTACTGGTCGTCATGGCGGTGATGTTCCTGATGGGCTTTGTGCTCGATTTTATTGAAATCACGTTCGTCATCGTACCGATAGTCGGACCCGCATTGCTCGCAATGGGTGTGGATCCGGTGTGGCTCGGCATCATGATCGCTATTAATCTGCAGACCTCTTTCCTGACCCCGCCGTTTGGTTTCGCATTATTTTATCTGCGTGGAGTAGCACCCCCTGAGGTTGAGACACTGGATATCTACCGGGGTGCTATACCTTTCGTAGCCATTCAAATAGTGGCATTGATATTGATTGCGCTCTGGCCACCCCTGGCAACCTGGTTGCCCGGGCTTTTCTAGCTAGCCACACCTCGAGTGCAGCCAACCCCGTTCAATTCAATAGGGTAGTACTCTACTCGCCGGGCTGGCCAGCAGGTCTTGCAGGACTGGCCAGTTTTGCATCAAGCACCATACCCATAACCACTGTCCGGCCTTCCTGTTCCAATGCTGCCGCGCCCGGGCCAGCCATGTAGGCCTTACAGCGACTCTGTGCCACATCGGCAATGACGCTGGCGCTCTCGTTCACCCCGGAATATTTATGCGCCTGATCTTCCATACAATCCAGGTAGACCCGCTGGTCTGCATTCCATCCGTTAGCTGGCTGTGCCGGCGCAGAACTTGCCGCTCCGGCGGCGACAGCAGTGGCAACCCCTGCTGATGCGGCGGTCGGCGCGCTGTCTGCGGCTGAAAGCAAGGCCTCACCAACCTCTGTCCGTGCATGCTCATTCAAAGCATCAACCGACTGTTGCAATGGCTTTCCCGTCATCATGACCTGCGCACCCAAATAGGCCTCCTGACTGCTTTTATACTGATCCAGTTCCGATTGGCATGCGTTACCAGCAAGTTCTACAAGTGATGCGACGTCGATAGCGGCTTTCGCTGCATTGTCCAATGATTTGTTTACCACGCATGCTACGTAGACATCACCGTCATTTTCGGCAGTAGTACCCAAAGCCGCCAGTTCACTTTTATTGGTCGTCATCTGACTACAGGACGAAATTGACACCATGCCAACCAACAATACGGTTATTTTCTTCATCGATATACCTTTTGTATTCGCTATCGCAAGGCGCGAGATACCCGCTGGCAATGCATGCGCATGTAAATATTCAGACAACAATTTTTCGAATTAACCTGAGTATATTGCAGTCACCATGCATAACTCTATTCTGCCAGATGACAGGCCACCTGGTGCGTTCCCGCTGCATCCATCTTCCGCAATAGCGGCGCTTCGCTGGTGCATCGCTCCAGAGCAAGCGGACAACGGGTATGGAATGCGCAGCCGGATGGCGGATTCATAGGGGAGGGTACGTCGCCCTCCAGAACAATGCGATCCGGTTTGCGGCGTGGGTCCGGTTGCGGGATCGCCGATAGCAATGCGCGGGTATACGGGTGTCGTGGTGAGCGGTAAATTTCCGTGGCGGCTGCCTGTTCTACTATTCGGCCCAGATACATTACGGCCACCTCGTCACTGACATGCTGAATTACGGCCAGATCATGGGAAATAAACAGAAAGGCTATACCGCGATCTGCCTGCAATTTCTCAATCAGGTTCAATACCTGTGACTGCACCGATACATCCAGTGCAGAAACCGGTTCATCGGCGACAATAAATTTGGGATCCAGTACCAGTGCGCGCGCTATACCTATGCGCTGGCGCTGGCCGCCGGAAAACTCATGAGGGTAGCGGTTCAGCGCGTTCTGACGCAAGCCAACCACATTCAATTGTTCCTCGACACGTTCGCGACGTTCTGCAGCACTGCCTATGTTCTGCACATCCAGCGGCTCACGAATTATCTGGGCGACCGTGCGACGCGGACTAAGCGACGCAAACGGGTCCTGAAAAATTATTTGCATATCCCGGCGACGAGCGCGTAACGCCACTTTATTCCGGGCATTGAGTTGTTCACCTTCTACATAGACCGCACCCGAAGTCGGGGGCTGCAGATATAACACGGCCCGGCCCAGCGTCGACTTGCCACAGCCCGATTCACCCACAAGCCCCAGTGTCTTGCCGCGGCCCAGAGTGAAGCTGACACCATCGACCGCTTTTACCTGGTTCTGAATACGGCCAAATACGCCGCCCCGTACCGGGAAATATTTTTTCAGCTCACGGACATCGAGCAATCCAGAGGCCGTTTTTCCGGAGGGATCAGTAAGGTTCATAACACGCGACCAGTGTGTTCGTTGCTGCAAGCTTGCGCAGTTCAGGAATACTTTGCCGACAGCGCTCGCTAACACGCTCGCAACGATCGGCAAAGCGACAGCCGGCAGGCAAATGCAGAAGATCCGGCACCATGCCAGGAATCACGGGCAGTTCAGTTATGCGCTCATCACGCACGCGGGGAATCGACGCAAGCAATCCGCCTGTATAAGGGTGTCTGGGCGTTTCGAACAGCGCTTCAATCGGGCTATTCTCGACAATACTGCCGCAGTACATAACGATCGCCTTCTGGCAGGTTTCAGCAACGACGCCCAGATCATGGGTAACCAGGATCATGGCCATGCCAAATTCGCGCTGCAGCTTGGTGATCTGCTCCAGCACCTGGGCCTGGGTGGTTACATCCAGGGCGGTAGTGGGTTCATCGGCAACCAGTAATTTCGGCCCGCATGACAATGCCATGGCAATCATAACTCGCTGCCGCATGCCGCCCGACAATTGATGCGGATAGTCATCTATACGCTGCTCCGGGTCAGGAATACCCACCTTGGCCAGCATTTCGATAGCCGCGCTGCGCGCCTGACGTCGGCTCAGGCCCTGGTGCAGCCGCAACACGTCGCTCATCTGATTACCGATACGAAACACCGGGTTCAGTGCGGTCATCGGTTCCTGGAAAATCATGGAAATTTCACTACCACGAATCCTGCGCAGCTCATCCTCTGCGAGAGTTGCAAGATTCTGCCCCTGAAATTCGATACT
>Ga0070728_10006846_pt1 | contig 10631 bp, 7 predicted proteins | sample tdDd471_FD_66723 | JGI IMG/M metagenome (GOLD analysis project Ga0070728, IMG submission 66723) | Marine sediment microbial communities from the Atlantic coast under amendment with organic carbon and nitrate - tdDd47.1 | ecosystem: Environmental > Aquatic > Marine > Coastal > Sediment | place...
CGGGCTCGTCGTGCGCGAAGATGTGCACACCGTTGTCGAGCAGCTCCGGATAGTAGCTCTCGGCTGCGGCGGCGACGAAGGGCACATCGCCTCTCGCGGGGACGAGCAACTCGACCGTCACTCCGCCAAGCGCGGCCACCATGAGCGCGTTCTGGATCGTCTCGTCTGGCACGAAGTACGGCGTCGTGAGCTGCACACGCTCGGTCGCGCCCGCGATCGCCGTAAAGAACACTTTGTGGATCGCGTCTCGGTTCTCGTCTGGGCCCGAGATCACGATTTGCACGGGGCGGTCGCCGACCGGCGCGTGCTCATCGCTGCAAAGATAGACGTCCGTCTCGGGTATGTCCTCGCCGCCCGCGTAGAGCCAGTCCTCCAAGAACACCCGCTGGAGCCCCGCAACTGCCGGTCCGGCGAGCCTCACGTGGCTGTCGCGCCACGCGGCCGGACCCAGGAACTCGCTCGACTGGACCTCCGTCAGGTTCATGCCTCCCGTGAACCCGATACGGCCGTCGATGACCACGATCTTCCGGTGCGTTCGGAAGTTCACCATTCGCGGCCGCCACCGCAGGAAGCTGAGCTCGTTGAAGTGGCGTACCTGTCCGCCGGCGTCGACGAGTGGTGCGAAGAAGCGTCGCTGTGCACGGCTCGAGCCGAACCCGTCGACGAGCACCCGCACCTCCACACCAGCCTTCGCTCGCTCCGTCAGCAGGTCGCGCACCCGCGTCCCGATCCGGTCTGGTTCGTAGATGTAGTACTCGAAGTGCACATGGCGCTCCGCGCTCGCGATCGCCTCCTCGAGCGCGTCGAACTTCGACTTGCCGTCGAAGTAGAACGTGACGTCAGCGTGGCGAACCGCCCCTGCAATGCCGACCGCTGAGCGGATCATCTTCGCGAGCTGAGCGTCGTGGAGGCCCGCGCTGAGGACACCGCGGTCCATCGCACTGCAACGGTCGACGGCCGCCACTGCGCGCCGCCGTCGCGTCCTACGGAGCGTGTACCGACGCGGGCCCAGCCAGAAATACACCGCGATCCCGACGAACGGGAGGAACGCGAGCGCGAATACCCAGGCGAGCGTCGCCGGAGCGGATCGGCGCTGCATGATGATGTAGACTGCGGCGGCGATCACCCAGGCGATCTCGAGCGCGGGGGCGGCGTACGCCGGGATCGTCGAGGGGTCCATGCCCCGATGGTGCCCGAAGAGCCACGCGCACGCCGTCACTCAATGTGCCTGACAACGACGAGTTCGGACCCGTGGTCAGAAGGGGAGGAGCAGTGATGTCGCGCCTGCTCGTTGCCGACCTCGAGGTGCTTGCGCAGTCACGCGGCGAGCTCCATCGTCATCATCTCGGTCATCGTCGTCTCCTTCGTGGTCAAGGCACTTCGAAGACGACGCGATGGCCAAGTCTTCGATCCTGGCGTTTGCGGCTTGGTTCATGGACCTTCATCGAGACGCTCCGTTCGCTCCAGTGCTCACGGTCGAAGCCGGCCGCTGCACCGTGACGTTTGCGTTCGTCGAATTCGATCCGAACCGGGGGACCGAGGGCTGGGCCCGTCAGGGCGGGTCGAGCAACGGCTCGTTCGCCAGGTAGAGCAGCATGGTGTCCTGATCGACGGGGTGATCACGGGCTGGGTTGATCGTCTCGTGGCCGTAGGCGCCTTGCCGGACACCGACGACGAGCACGCCGCGGTCGGCGAGCTTGAGCTCTCGCATCAGCGTGCCGTACGTCCAGGGTTCGTCGAGGTTGATCGGCACCCGGCCGACGTAGAAGTTGTGGTCGCCCTTCATGATCAAACGGCTCAGCGAGTCGGCGGTTCCGTGATGGGTGATCGAGTGAGCGAGCAACGAGAAGCCCACGCGCCGGGTCTCGATCACCTCGTCGGCGCCCGCGGTGCGGGCGTGCCGCACATTCTCCGAGTCGAGAATCTCCGCGACGATGTAGAGCGGCTTGAGTCGATCGGGGTCCTCACGCTGCATGTGCGATCGGATGGTGAACAATATGAGCAGGGTGATCGCGTCGGCGACTTGAGGCTGAACGTTACGCGAGCCTACGATGATGACCGCGGCCGCGCGGTCCAGGTTCACCTTGTCGAGCTCGCTGCTCTTGGTTGGGTCACCCGAGACCCAGATCATCTCCGGCGGGACGTCCGGCGGCCGCTCACCCTCACCGAACAGCACGATCGGCGTCCCACGTTCGACCGCCCGACGCAGGACGTCCAAGAACATACCGGCGCTCGGGTCGTAGCCGCAGACGATCACGTGATTGACGCGGCTACTCATGCGAAATTGTTCCTCGCGGATGGTGAGCACCGCGCTCAGGAGGCTGTGGCCGACGATACCTGCGAAGAGCGCGAGCGTGAACATGCCCCCGACCATCATCACGCCGCCGAGGACGCGTCCGAGCCCGGTCACCGGCGTGATATCGCCGAAACCGACCGTGGTGATCGTGACGATCGCCCACCACACGCCGTCGGCGAGGGTGCTGATGTCCGCGTTGTGTCCCCGCTCGACCAGGAATATGCTCAGGCCGCCGACCACGACCTCTGTCGCGAGAACGCCGATCCCGAACGTGAACAGCAGTCGGTCCTGCTCGAGAGCGTGCACGATGGACGTGAACGGGTTCGAGTAGCGGAATACGCGGATCGAGCGCAGGAGCCTCAGCAGCCGAACGGCGCGCAAGCCGCGCAGCGCGGGCACGAGCGCGAGCACGGTGATGAGGTCGATGAGCACCAAGGGCTCGAGCGCGTGCTTCAAGCAGGCGACCGCGCGTGCCCGCAGCCGACCGAGCGGCGCCTGGCGTAGGACGCGCAGTTCGGAGGGGCGCACCGAGACGATGCGGAGCGTGACCTCGACCGCGAAGATCACGAGCAGAATACGATCGGCGAGCACGAGCGCTGCGAGCGTCTTCGCGTCGTCCACTAAGGGCTCCAGACAGAGCAGCACCACGGACAGCACGATGAGCACGCCCACCGAGCTTTCGGTCACGCGGTGCGCAGTCGACTCAGGATCGTGGAAGGCGTCGTGGAGTCTGTCGAGATACCGCGACGCGCGCGACGAGCTCGGATCTCCATCGGGTGCGGTCGATTGGGCCATCGGCGCGCGCCGAGCATAGCGGTTTCGTCGGCTCGCATCGGTTTCGGCATGCGAGCCGGGGACCGTTCCCTGGTCCCTGCGCGTCTCCCGTGTGCCGTCCAGATGCGCCATCGCCGCATGAAACACACGAGCGCGTGGCGTCGCGATGAGCCTCGGGTGGCGCACGGGCGGTTCGGGACGGCTCGAACCTCCTGAGCGGTGACGTCGTCCGAGGCGGCCCTCGTGAGCCACGCGTGCGATCCTCGCAAGGACGCGGGCGTGACCCTACGTTCGGTCCCACGTCGCCGCGCGCCGTGTACCGCCAGGCCGAGGCTGGCTCGCTCCGCCGCGGTCCATGCCAATAATTGTCCGCGACGGGAGCGGGCCGCGCGGCGCCCACACACCGAAGGGGGCCGAGCCCCGAGATTAGCGCAACTCCACACGAAACGGCGTGGCAGTGGCTCTCGCAGCCTGCTCATATGCGGCGGCGACCGCCTGCACTTCGATCTCGTGAGGCGCTCCTCGGACAAGCGTCGTAGCTGCGGTCGAACGACCTTGTTGGAGCCACGGTCTTCCGCGAGGCGGGGAAATCTCAGCCGTAGAGCTCAGCGACAGACGACGGCGTAGTTGCGGGTCCCGATGCCGCTTCCGCCGACAACAGTCCACCCGGGACGGATGGGGATCGTGCGCGGCGTCCAGCTCGGGTTCGCGAAGGCGCTGCCGTTGTACGAGTGCAGCCCGAGCGACATGCACTCGCTGAACTGACGCGAGCCCTGCTGGGCCTCGGCGGACGGAGCCGAGTGCGCGCCGAGGAGCCAGCCCACGAGCACGCAGAGCGCGATGAGGATGACGGTGTTGCGGTCGACAGTTCGTGTCTTCATGGGCGCAGCGTAGCGCGCTGAACGTCGACCACGAGGCCCGAGTCGCAGCCCGTTGTACAGTGGCGGCGGGCGCCGAGAATGCGCGACGAGTCGATCTCCATGAATCCAGGCGCCGGCTCGTTCCAGTCCGCGAACGTGCGCACAGGAACGTCGACCCGGACCGCCGGAGCCCTCCTCCTCGGCCGGCGCTTCCCGACCGCTTCGCGCGCGGGAATGGGAGCCGATCGATCGTCGAACTCTCGGCCAGCAGCCTGGAGTGGACGGTCTCATCGAGTTGGAGGTGGCCGTGGGGCTCGATGGCCGAGATGGGGGAGGGCAGCACCGCCTTGAGCCTCTTGCCGCAGATTCGGTCCGACGCCTCCCACAACACGATCAACGCCTCGCCTCACGCACGGCCTCGTCGTACGCACGCGCGCGTGCGTCCCGGTCCCTGACCTCCGACCTCCCGATGAAAGCCCGTCAGGGCAACGAGCTCGTCCAGAATGCGCGCGTCTCCTCGCGAGTCGACTCGCCGAATCTCGCGACCGTTGCCTTCACGGGATCCTCGCGCGTGCGCCCCTTCATCTTCGCCATGGCCACCTCCTTCGTTCGCATCCTTGGTAGCAAACGACGTGAGGCAACGACTCAGCCCCGATAGCGGGAAGAGCGATTCAACGCGGTGGGGAGAAGGAATCGTCGCTAAGCAACGTCCTGCGGGAGCATCCACCTCCCGTTGAGCCAGCACCTCGAGCACACGGCGCAGCGTGCCCGCGTCGAACTCGGGTCCGACCTCCACCTGGACCTCCCCGACGTGCAGGCGCGGCCCGTCAGCGTGTCGTTCGTGGCCTCGGCGGCGAGGTCTCGAACGTCTCGTTCAGCGTCCCACCCGAATCGCGGTGGATCCGCCCCGACCAGTACCCGGAGCGAACCCAAGGCCTCCGCGGTGCGCATTGCGTCACTGGACGCGCGCTCGACATCCACGGAGGCACCCAGACTGTCTGGTCGTTCGGTTGCTCAGCTCGCACTATCAGCGCGGCCGAAGGTCGCTCGTTCCGTGCGGTCGGGGACGGGGCGGAGCCCCGCACCATCCCGACAGGGAGGGTGGGAGCGCGCTTGGGGAGCACACTAACTACGTGGCGGATCGACGAGCGGCCGGAGCGCATGACCGCTCGCGCCGACGACGAGCGCTGAGTACCCGCCCGAGCGCGCTCCGATGTTGCCGGGCGCCTCCGTGAAACGATCTTGGACGCGCCACCCGGGAACGTGCGGTGGTCCCGCACGCACGCCATCCCGGGATCCGCGTTGGGTCCCAGGGCACTCGGAGAAGGCGCCTCACGACTTGGGGGCTTGGGTCAAGGAGGTTGGCGGCACGGCGGGCGCTCCGGCGCGCACGTACCCGGTCTCGGGGTCTCGTGCGCGCCATGCGCCTCGGCATCCACCGGAAACGCCATGCGCAACTCGACCAACTCGCTCTCCTGCCCGTCGTCCTCATCGAACAGCCAGGGGCAGAGTGCCTTGCAGAATGCTCGGGCGTTCGGGTTGCCCCGCTGCGCCGCGCTCCAGGCGGTGCGGCCGCACATCGGCGCGTCGTAGCGGCTGACAGCCAGGGCGTGTTGCTCTGTCACCTTCTGCCCGTTCGCGTTCACGCGGGTCCGGACGGGCCCCTTGTATCGAGCGGCATGCGCCGGGGGCTGCCACCGAACGAACAGCCCGAGACCCGCGGATCCCGGCTCTCGACCTGGCCGGCGCGGGCGCTCCCCGAGCAAGAGGAAGGGCCCGTTCGATGAGGTAGGCCACTGCGTCGTGCCAGAGCTTCCCATCGTGTTCGGCGCGCGGTTGCGCAGACCCCGGCTCGCCGAGCGACGGGGCGCGCCCGGGCTCATGGCACGAGTCGCAGGCGCACGGAAGGCGGGGCGTGCCGAGCGGGCTCGCAGGCGCCACACCGCCGCGCCTGGTTCTCCGCGACCCGCCGGACACGAGCCTCGGCGTGCTCCCGTCGGAGCCGCTCGGCGAGACCGAGCTCGTCTCCGCGGTGTGCCTCGTCGGGGGTGCGCCCGCCGAGCTCGACGCAGGGGATGAGCGAGTTGTTGTCGGCGAAGTACGTCGAGCCCGCTGTTGTACTGAGCGGCGTGCGTGGTGGAGGCGAAGACCTTCCCCATGCGCTTGGCGAGGAGTGCCCGCGACCGGAGCGAGAGGTGCTTGGACTCGTCCGCCTCGACCAGGTCTCCTGCGGGGTGAACCGGATGGCGACTGCCGCTCGAGCCCGAGCACCGTTTCGTTTATTGCGAATGGACTCGGCCGTCCCTACAGTGAGCACATGGTAACCGCGACCGCAGAGCTGCGCCTCCCCGGCGAGGACGAGCAGAAGGAGGCCCGCACGGCGCTCCGCAAGCTGGCTCCCCTGAAGAGAGAGTCGGCGCGCGTCCGCTTGCGCTCGGATGGCGACACCGATGTGGAGGTCGTGATCCCGGAGCAGGTCTTCCGCGTGCTGCTCGAGCTGCTCCGCCACACGGCCGAGGGCAGCGCGGTGACCCTCGTGCCAGTGCACGCGGAGTTGACGACGCAGCAGGCCGCGGACCTCCTCAACGTCTCACGGCCGCACGTGATCAAGCTGCTCGAGAATGGCGAGATTCCGTTCCACAAGACCGGCCGGCATCGGCGGGTCAAGGCCAGCGATCTGCTCGCCTATCGGGAGCGGCGGCGAGCCGAGAGTCGCGAGGCGTTTCAGGAGCTCGCGGACCTGTCGCAAGAACACGGCGGTATGGGCTACTGACGCTGGCGCGATCACGGCATGTCCAGCTTCCAGGTCGTCTACGACACGTGCGCGCTCATACCCGCGCCGCTACGAGATCTATTGCTCCGGGTGGCCGAGGCCGGGCTCGTTCGCGCCTCCCTCGGAGAGGGCGTTCTGGACGAGCTCGAGCGAGTCCTCCCGCGCGAGTTCGAACGAGTCTCGGCCAAAGCTGCGACCAAGCTCCGCGGGGCCATCGAGCGCACCTTCGACGACTGCGTCGTCGAGGCAGCCCGCTACGCAGAGCTCGTCGGCCTCGCGGGGCTGCCCGACGAGAACGACGAGCACGTGGTCGCGGCGGCGCGGTGCGTCGGCGCCGAGCTGATCGTCACGCAGAACCTCGATGACTTCCCGGAGGCGCGCCTCGCGCCGCTCGGCATCGAGGCGCTGCACCCGACGAGTTCCTCCTGGACCTGGTCGACCTCTACCCGATCCGGATCGTCCGGATCGTGGAGGAGCAGGCGGCCGCGCTCAGGAACCCGAAGATGAGCTACGAGCAGGTGCTCGACGCGCTGGCGCGCTCCGTTCCCGAGACGGTCGCCCGGCTTCGCGAGCTCTAACGCCGGCTCCGCGCCGCGTGGTCTTCGATCGCCTCGCGGAGCGACCACTTCCGCCCCGCCTTGGCGCGCTGGTCGGCCACGAACGACTCGGCGTCGCGCTCGTGACCCCTGGCGCGCTGCAGCGCGGCGACGAGTCCGACGAGCTGCGCCGCCGGACCGTAGCCCCGGGTCCGCCCCGACTCGGCGACCGCGTCCACGCGGCCCGCGGCGTAGCTGGCCAACGCCTCGAGCAAACGGGCCGCCTGCCGCTCGCTCGGGCGCGCGTCGCACGCGAGCGCGAGCTCGACCGGCTCCGGAACCGGGAAGCGCGGGAGCGTCTCATCCATGTGTGCGAAGAAGAGCGGACCGAGCATCAGCCCGCGCTCGGCCGCCGACTCGACCGAGGCGGCGAGCGCGTCATCGCCGAGGGTCTCGGCGATCAATCGCGCGACCACCGGCGCCAGTAGCGCACCGGACTCGTTGTCGTACCCGCCCTTCCGCGGCGTCCCCAGCAGCTTGGCGACCTTCGCGTAGTCGCCGCGGACGAGCGCGACCACCCCGCGCAGGCGCGGGTGCCGGGCGACGCGGCGAGCGTACTTCTCGGCGACGCGCACTCGTGACTCGCCGACCGGGAGCGCGCCGAACAAGCGAGCCAGCCTCGCGTAGCTCGGCTTCGCCTCGAACGCCGCCTTCAGTAACGGGATCGGGTCTTCGCCGAGCAACGCCGCGAGGCGCGCCTCGAGATCGAGGTAGTCGGCGCGGTACGGCTCGATCAACTCGCTCGCTTCACGTGCCGCGGGCATCGCCTCCCGCATCCGCCCGGCGTCGATCAGCCGCCCGATCCAGTCGCGGAACGCGGACGAGTCCGCCTTCGCCCGCGCATGCGCGGCGAGGGCGTCGAGCCCGCCGCAGCGCAGCAGGGCCTCGCGCAGCATCTCTCCGTACCACCAGCCCTCGTCCTGTTGCCTTTCGAGCAGATCGAGCCATCGCGGCAGGAAGGCGTCGAGCCCGCCGAGCTGCGTCGGGCTCGACGCCTCCATCGCGGCGACGGGCTTCCAGACGGACGCGAGCGGGGCACAGAAGTGAACCGCGGCGAGCAAGGCCTCCGCGCGCTCGTCCGCTACGGTGGTGCAGTAGACGCTACGCAAGTACGCGCCGCCCACGTCGTCGAGTGAGACCACGAGCGCGTCCGAGATCAGCTCGTCCTGGCCGAGATCGATCTCGACCGAGGCGAGCGGCGGGATGAGCGCCTCGATCGCCTCGCGCACCACCGTGTGGCGACCCGCGAGGGAGGCACGGAGGACGCGAGAGAGAAGGTCGTCGAGCTCGCGCGGGTCGGCGTAGCCGCGCTGTCGCGCGAAGACGGCGACCTCCTCGGAGAGCGTGGGGTCGTCGGGCACTCGCTCGCCGCGTGACACGGCGGCCCTCAGCAGCTGCTCCTCGAGCCAGCCCCGATGCTCCGAAGGGAGCATCGCGTAGAGCGAGTGGACCGTGTCCGCGAGCTGCTCTCGGGAAAGCGACGCGAGGTGACGCTCGAGCTCGGCGCGGGTCATCTCGAGCGAACCTGCCGCGAAAAGGCGGTCAGCGCCAAAGGAGCTCACTCGCCCGGCTGGAGCCGATACTGCCGCTCGACGACCGCGGCGACGCTCGGCCCGCGCCAGTGCGGCTCGATCCAGCGCGGGGACGGGTCCTCGTAGGTCTTGGCGGCGCGCCGCCAGTGGCCGCGGACCATGCAGCGCTGCACCTGCTGCCGGTCGGTGGAGCCGTAGACCGAGCGCTTCAGCTCACGCAGGGTGCCGATGTCGATCGTGCCCGGGAGGTGGAACACCGTCTCGGACGTGAGCGGCTGGCTCGCTCCCTTCGAGTGAGCGCGCGGCTTGGCGGGCTCCAAGGGCGCGCGCTCGGCGTCGGCGCTCGTCGTGTAGAGGATCGCGTTGAGCACCAGGCGCAGAAGCTCCCGCAGCGGGGTGCACCGGAAGATCGCGGGCACCTCGTCATCCCCCCGCGCCTCGTCGGGGAAGTGGCTGTCGACGACCGCGTCCAGCCGATCCCCCGGCCGGACGATGAGCTGTCGGACGACGAGGTAGGGCCAGTCGGGGTCGAGCATGTCGCACGCGAGCGCGATGCGGATCCCTTCGTCGCCGGTGCGGGTCACGTAGGCGGTCACCACTTCGAGGAGGTGGCCGCGGATGCGCGCGCTCGGGTGCCGCGCGAGCATGCGCTCGGCGAGGCCCAGCGCGTAGCGATCCGTGAACGCGACGGCGAAGCACCCGAAGGGCAGCCGGAGCAGCTCGCCCGGCACATCGAGGCGCGTGGCGCCGAGCATCCAGCTCAGGCCCTCGCCGACCCAGAACACCTTGCGGTGGTGCAGCTCGAGGTTGCACATCAGCTCGGCGTGCGAAGCGAGGAGCTCCGGCTCGGTCGATGCGGTTCGCGGATCCGCGTCGGCGGCCACGTCCTCCCGCCGAGGATCGCGTACGAAGCGCTGGAACCCGAGATCGTCGAGGAGCTCGACGCGCTCGATCGAGCGCGCGGGGGAGTAGTCCGGCGCTTCGCGAACGCGCGTGGCGACAGCGCGCGCCAGCTCCACGAGCCCCGGCACGAGCTCGGCCATGCGCTCGTGCGCGAGCGGAGGCGGGCGGGATGGATCACGACGCGGTCGCCGCCGGTCGGGGACATCGAGCTCGTCGCGGATCCACGACGGGTCGGCGGCGGGCTGCCCCTGGGCGAGCGCCGACTCGTAGAGGCGGTCGAACTGCTCGAGGAGCTCGACCAACTTCGGGCGGAGCTTCGCGTCGCGCGCCGCCCCGCGGGGCGTCGCCCCGTCCAGCGCGGGCACCTCCTCGTCGACCCAGCGCACCTGGTGCTCGGCCATGTACTGCTCGGCGTGATCGCGCAGCTGCTCCTGAACCCTCGGATCGAGATCGGCGTTGGGGTCGGGCAACTCCTCGCCGGTACGTAGCGCTTCGAACGCCGCGCGCTCCGGGTCCTGGTGGACCGATACGCAATACGTGACCGCGTCGCCCGCCAACGACTCGACCAGCGCGCGGCCCCGCTCACCCCGCTCGCGGGAGTTGGTCACGATCTCCAGCTGCTCGCCGCCGGCCTTCAGCTCGATCCACCCGAGGATCACCGGCTCGCTGCGGCTCGCCCCTACGCCATTCCAGCGCCACCGAGTCGGCTCCGCGTCCTCACGCTCGAGCGAGCCCTCGGCGTCGAGCGCCGCCTCGACCGCGCGCGCGTCGCGCACGTCGAAGCGCACCCGGGTCAGCACCACGGGGCGGCCGTCGTGGCTCACGAGCGCAGGCATGCGGGGTGTTCGCCACTGCTCGTGCAGGATCGGCGCGAGCTCGCGCCAGCGATCGTCGCCC
>Ga0070728_10006849_pt1 | contig 10620 bp, 2 predicted proteins | sample tdDd471_FD_66723 | JGI IMG/M metagenome (GOLD analysis project Ga0070728, IMG submission 66723) | Marine sediment microbial communities from the Atlantic coast under amendment with organic carbon and nitrate - tdDd47.1 | ecosystem: Environmental > Aquatic > Marine > Coastal > Sediment | place...
TGCGACGATGGCGTAGTCCCAACCCGTGCCGATGCCGTCACTCAGCCCGGCCACCAGAATGTCACCATCGTGACCCTCGACGATGCAGCTGGCCACGTCGTACCAGCCGCCGGGAGGACCGTCATACCGCGCTTCCCAGATCAACCCGCCGTCGATCTGATCGAACTTCAATACCATGTAGTCGTAGTTCCAGGCCACGTCTTGCACGCCTGCGACCAGGATATTTCCGGCAGCGTCACGGACCATGGCCTTGGGGTCGTCGCCACCGTGGGTCTCACCGTCGTAGACGGTCTCCCAGACGATGTCGCCATCCTGGGCGGCGTATCGCTTGAGAACCACATCGTATCCGTTGGAGCCGAAGGTGCGGTTGACCATGGCCAGGTCGCCATCGTCCATGACCGCCAGCCAGCCTGTGCGGACGTCGATGTTGCTGACCGCGCCGGGAGCCTGATCTTCCCAGATCTGGTGCCCGTCGGCATTGTCCAGCTTGCGTGTCAAGTACACGGCGTCGTTGCCTGCGTTGACAACGAAGCCGGTGACGACCGGCTGGTCGTCCGGGCCCACGGCGACAGACCAGGCCACGTCGTTTTCCCCGGCGGTGCCGCCGATCCACTTGGTCCAGAGGATGTCGCCGTCATTAGCGGCCAGTTTCATGACGATGATCTGGGTGCCCTCGGCGCCGACCATTGCCCGGCCCGTGATGAATGCGTTGTTCTGGCTGTCATGGGCGATGCCCAGTGCCGCTTCGTCTACTCCGGCGTCGCTTGCGTAATGCTGGGACCAGAGAACCTCCCCGGTCTCACCGTCCAGTTTCAGGACGATGATATCATCACCAGCGCCTCAGCCGATGCAGCCGCGGATGAACCCTGCGACCAGAAGCTGTCCCACCGTGTCCCAGGTGATCTGGGTGACGGCCACGTCCTTGTCGTCGTAGCCCTCGTACTGAGCATTCCAGATCTCGGAGCCGTCGATCTTGCTGAGCTTGCGAACCAGCAGGTCGGTGCCGCCACTGACGTCGCTGGATTCGCCGGCGACCACCAGGTTGCCCTCCGGGTCGGTCACGGTGCACCAGCCATCGTCCACGTAAGTGGCTCCACCATCGTGCTGGTCGGTCCAGACGTGAGTCGGTCCCGCCAGGGCCATTGTGCTACCGAGCAAACCGGCCGCCAGCACGGTGGCCATAAAGCCCAGTCGATTCATAGGGTATCTCCTCAGTTCTAGCCGAAGACTGGCGTGCTGCCAGCCGCGCAACTCGAGAATGTCTGACCAAAATACAATTTTACCACATTTTCCGCCAGGGAGTGAGGACATTTTTCACAACCGGTCAGATTGCGATTCAAGGACCAAAATGAGGTCAGACCATTCCCTTGAGGCTCGAATTCCTGTAGAATTATAGGTCCGGAATCGCAACCTGGGCCACTCGCTCATCCTGAATCGGGAGATCTGAATCATGGGGAATCGTCATTCTGTCGGACCGGTGTTCGTGCTGGCTTGCTGTTTCTTGGTGTTGTGGGGCGGCGTGCTGTCTGATCCGGCGTCGGCGATCGAGACCTTGTCCCTCCAGCCAGGTTCCACCGATGCCGAGCCGCAGTGGACGGTTCTCTCCCAGGATGCGGGTTCACTGGTGCTGGAATTTGAACTGGGCGCCCTGCAGGTGGAGGAAGTTTCGGCCCAGGGAAAAACCTGGCACGGGTTGTCGGTGATCGGTGGAGGCATCCTCGGCCGTGACGGCGAACCCGGCATTCCTTCGGCAGGCCGTCTGGTCGCCGTACCGGCGGGGGCTGCGGTGGAGGCCCGGATTCTTTCCCACAGCTGGCGACAGCTCGACGACCTGCGGTTGTTGCCGGTGCAGCCGGATGATGCCGAGGCGTTCTTTATCGATGAGTCGGTGTATGCCCGGACCGGTTGGCAGGATGTCGCCCATGCCGAGTCCGTTTCCGGTCGGGCGATGGTGGTATCTCTGTCCGGGAGGAACGGAGATCCGACGCCGCAGATCCTTTTCGGCGAGCCGGCGATCATGGCTGGACAGCCGGTCGTTCCCATCACCGTCGGCGCTCTGGCCTATGATGCTGCTGGGGGCAGAGCCATGGCGCTGGAGCGTGTCCAGGTCGAGCTGGTATTTTCCGGTGGTGCGGGCTTGACCGGATCCCGGCGGCCCATTCCCGGTTCCTTCGACAGGTTGATGAGCGAGCAGGTGTCCGGTTACACACCCGCTGATGGACGCAATGACGCTGTGAACGACGCCCTCGGTACCTGGCTTCTGATCGTCCGGTCATCTTCTACGGTACTCAGCCGCCTGGAACCGTTGATCGAGTGGCGTAGGCGGCAGGGCTATCACGTGCTGGTGCGCGAAACCGATGTGATCGGCAGTACGACCGGGGCGATCAAGAGCGAGATCCTGGCCATCTACAACGATCCGTCGCTGCCGCCTCTGGAATTCGTGGTGCTGGCCGGCGATGCCACCGGCCCCTATCTCGTACCCACCTGGAACGAGTCCCTGTCCGGATACTACGGCGAAGGTGATCACTACTATGTCACTCTCGAAGGCACCGACATCCTGGCCGATGCCCACGTCGGACGCCTGTCCTTCACCTCACTGAGCGATCTCGAGCTGATCGTCGACAAGATCACGGGCTACGAGCAGAACCCTCCCATGGACGACACCAGGTGGTTCGGCAGGGCCTGTCTGATGGGCGACCCCTCCGATTCCGGGATCACCACCATCTACGTCAACCAGTGGCTGAAGGGTCAGCTCATGGCCAACGGGTGGGTCGATGTGGATACGACCTGGAGCGGCAACTTCGTCAGCGAGATGCTGTCTTCCGTCAACCAGGGTGTGAGCGCCTTCGGCTATCGCGGGTACTGGGGCATGAGCGGTATCTCTGCCGGCTACATCAACCTGTTGAATAACGGAGACCGGTTGCCGGTGGCCATCCTGCCGACCTGTGGCACCGGCTCGTTCAAATCCGACACCGAATGCCGTTCCGAGGCCTTTCTGCGCGCACCCGACGGCGGCGCGATCGCCGCGGTGGGAACGGCGACTCCCGGCACCCACACCCGTTACAACAACTGCTACTACAACGGCATGTGGGAGGGTCTACTCAACGGTGCCGATCACCGTCTGGGCTCGGCCCATTCCCGCGCCAAGTTCGAGATGTACCACAACTACTTCATGGCCGAGCCCGACGAAGCCGAGATCTGGGCGGTCTGGAACAACATCATGGGTGACCCGGCCACTGACATGTGGACCGGTGTGCCCAGTCCACTTTCGGTGACCCATGCGCCTCAGCTGGCGGTGGGCGCCCAGGCGATTCCTCTTACCGTCGAGGTGGAGGGGGTGCCTTGGGGTGGGGTCCGGGTCTGTGCCTACCGGGCGGGAGAGTTCCAGGTTTCCGGGATCACCAACGCTGCGGGCGAGATCCTGCTGGCGGTGCCGGAATTGACCGCCGGTGTGGTGGATCTGACAGTGACCGGACATGGCCTGCTGCCTTATCAGGAGCGGGTCACCGTGAGCCAGTCGGAGCTGTTCTGCGGTCTGACCGAGTCGCAGGTAGATGACGGTGCCGGCAACGGAGACGGTCAACTCAATCCCGGCGAAACGATTCAGGTGACCTTTGCGGCGACCAACCATGGCACCACGGATGCCGTTGGCATTACCGCGCAGCTCAGTGATCAGAGTCCTTGGAGTTCGGTGACCGGAGACGCTTCGTTCACATTCGGGGACATTGCTGCCGGCGCCCAGATCTGGGCCGCCGAATCGGCCACCGTCGAGATTGATCCGGCTGCTCCCGACGGCGCGGTCCTGCAATGGCGCCTGCAGTTCAGTGACGGAATCAACCAGTGGAGCTCGGTCGTCGAGATGACGGTCGCTGCCGCAGCCTTCGTCGCGGAGCCGACGGTTTGGGGTGGTCCGGACATTCGACCGAATCCCGGCGAGACCGGTACCCTGGTTGCCAGCCTCAGCAATACCGGCAGCGTGACCGCCGCGGCCATCGAAGCCACCCTCACCAGTGCGAGCCAGTGGGTGACCGTGATTCAGGGGCATGCCGTTTTTGGCCAGGCTGCGCCGGACGAACTGGTGGAGAATACGGCGACCCCCTTTGTCATCGGCGTCAGTCCTCATTGTCTGGTGGGACATCTGGCGCCGCTGGAGTTGACGATCACGTACCAGGGTGGAGCCACGACCACGGCCGAGCTGATCCTGCCGATCGGCGTCGTTGCCAGCGATGATCCCACCGGCCCTGACGGCTATGGATACTACGCCATCGACGACACCGACGTGGATAGCAACATCGCGCCGGTGTACGACTGGGTCGCCCTGGATCCGGAGCATGGCGGGCCCGGTATCGACGTGGGACTGGAAGATTTCGGTTGGGAACAGGATGATACCCGCGAACTCGAATTGCCGTTCGAGTTCCAGTATTATGGCGAGGTCTTCGATTCGATCTCGGTGTGTTCCAACGGCTGGCTGGCGATGGGGCCCACCCCGATGGTGCACTACCGCAACTTCAACATCCCCAGCGCGGGCAGCCCCGGCGGCATGATCGCCCCCTTCTGGGACAACCTCTATCAGATCGGATCGCGCCGGGTCTACTACCACTATGACGAGATCGATCACCGCTTCATTGTTCAGTGGTACAATCTGAACAATACCTATGCGAATTCCCTCGAAAACTTCGAGGTGATCCTGCTGGATCCCGCGTGGCATCCCACCGCCACGGGAGACGGGATGATCCTGTTCCAGTACCATTCGGTTTCCAACACGGATAGCCGGGACGGTTACGCGACGGTCGGTATCCAGAACCTGGATCGATCCGACGGTTTGGTCTACACCTACTGGAACCAGTACAACGCGGGCGCTGCACACTTGATGGATGAACGTGCGATCCTGTTCGTGCCGGCCGGCGAGTTGCCCCGGCCTACCCTTTCGGTGCAGCCGGGTGCGCTGGAATTGACTCTGGAGGCAGGTGACGAGACCGTCGAGTACCTGCACCTGAGCAATACGGGCGAAGAGAATTCGTTGCTGCAATACTACCTCCAGGTACTGGACCCGACGCTGGTGCCGGGTGCCAAAGAGGTGGGTGACGAACCCCATCCCGAGAATGAACAACGCAACCTGAACGGGTCGCTGCTGACGTTGTCGGACGTTGAGTATGTGCCTGGCATGACTGTCGACATGGACATAGAGGTGAGCTGTTCCAGTCCCGACCAGGAATGGCTGATCATCGTCGAACTGGATCTTCCTCCGGGAGTGACCGTCAATTCAGCCACGGGAATCAGCGGCCCCAACGGCACGATGTCCTGGAACGGCGAGAGCGGCGACGGTGTGACAACGACCTGGGGCCATCCCGACAGCGCTTTTCTGCGCACAGGTCAGACGGGTAACGGCAGTCTGAACGTCACGTTCGATGCGGATCTGGTAGGACTCCAGACCATTGGCTGGACCCTGCGCGGGGATCAGTTCGGCGGGGACCCTCATGTCATAGTCGGCGAGATCGAGATCGATCAGGCCGGTGCATTCCTAGCGGTTGATTCGCCGACCGCGGGAGCCGTCGTGACGATCGGCGAGACGGTTCCCATCGAGTTCCAGGCTCTCGGCGGACCCGATGTAGTGGACCTGCTCCTCCAGCGCGAGGCCGAGGGCCCCTGGCAGGTTTTAGCCGAGGGGATACCGGCAACCGCAGGATCGTGGTTGTGGGAGGTCGATGGGGCGCCAGGTCCCTATGCCCTGATCATGATGGTTGACCCGGAGCATGCGAATGTCTCCGCTCTCAGTGGAGTGTTCGCCATCAGCCGGGACATCAGCTGGATCCAGGTACCGGTCGCCAGCGGCTCTCTTTTCTACGGCGAAAGCGCAGATCTGGAGGTTCAGATCTCGACTGTCGGCATGATCGAGGGGGCCTACGAAGCAGCCATCTATCTGGTCAGCAACAGCGGGAGTTCCGTCGTCGTGCCTGTGAACCTGACGGTGGGGGACATCTCTGCTGCCGGTGACGAACTCCCCGCGGCTGCGACCTTGCTGGGCAACTGGCCGAATCCCTTCAATCCTCAGACGGTGATCGGTTTTGCCTTGCCGGGCGATCAGGACGTGAAGTTGAGAGTGTACTCGACCAGAGGCAGGCTCGTCCGAGACTTGCTGTCCGGACGCCAGGCCGCCGGCCGGCACCGGGTAGTTTGGGACGGCACGGACGACTTCGGCCACCCGGTGGCGTCGGGCATCTATTTCTATCGTCTGGAGACTTCCGAAGGGCCGTTCACGGGAAAGATGGTGCTGGCAAAGTAGTGAGAGCAAAATAGTCGCATATATTATGGTGAGACTCGGGCAGCGTGAACGGAGTGCGTACTCCTATCGCTGCCCGACTTGTATGAATCTCCACGAGGCTCATAATTGACTTGTTTGAAGCATAATAGCTGGGCGAGACTCCGCTTGATATCACGCGACAGGCAAAAACCGATCTTGAAATGGCTTCTAGCGTGTATCACAAAATGCGGATAAAATTACTATTTGCGCAACAGTTTCATTAATTTCTTCCCCGCGCGACCCATTTTCGCTTAAAATAACCCATGAATTCAAACACGATAACGTGTTTTCTCTTGATCCCAAATTTAAGGATCTTTGCATGCGGTTGAACCCCACGTCCCGCTTCGTTTGTGCGCTAACAGTCTGTTTCGCTTCGATGTTGGCATTCGCTTTCGTGAGTGCTGTTTCCACTGCTCTGGCGGCCCCGTCCCACCTGGACAGCGCGCAGCCGGTGGAATCATATGTGTCGTTGCAGGCAGGTTCCGTCGATACCACGCCTCGCTGGCACCTGGTCTCGAGCGACGACAGATCGCTGATCCTGGAGTTCGAGCTCGATGCTCTGCGTTCCGAAGAACTCTCCATTGCGGGAGAATCCTGGCGGGGTTTAACCCTTGCCGGTGGCGGGATCCTGGGCGGAGACGGTCAGCCAGGGTTACCGTCGGCCGGTCAACTGGTCGCCGTTCCCCGCGGAGCGGTGGTCCGCGCCAAGGTTCTGGATTGCCAGTGGCGGGAGATCAGTGATTTGCGGTTGTTGCCGGTTCAGCCCGGCGAGGCCAGCGAATTTCAGATCGACAACCAGGTTTATGGTCGGAGTGGCTGGCAGTCGGCCGCCGTTTCGAGCGGCAGTATCGCGGGGGTTTCCGCTGATCTGATGCAGACTGCGTGGGGATCAGCGACGCCGCAGGTCCTGGTCGGCGAGTCGGCGGTGATGGCAGGCCAGTCAGTGGTGCCGGTCACCGTCTGTGCGCTGACCTATGATCCGGCAGGTCGGCGGGCTCTGGCCCTGCAGCGAGTTCGGGTCGAACTCGAGTTCGTGGGGGGGGCGTCGGCCTCGTTGGGCGCGGCACGTCCGATTCCGGCCTCGTTCGATCAGCTGTTGGCCACCAAGGTTCTGGGCTACCAAGCCGATGCTGCTCGCGACGTCGCCGGAACCGGCCTACTGGGCACCTGGCTGATCTTCAGCAGGGGTTCCGACGAAGTGCAAGCCAACCTTGCTCCGCTGATGGAATGGCGCCGGCGCCAGGGATATCACGTCGAGTACCGAAACGTGGACCTGATCAGTAACGGCGCGACCGCCATCAAGGCCGAGATCCAGAATGTCTACGACGACCCCACGATTCCTCCGCTCGAGTTCGTGGTCATCGCCGGTGACGCTACCGGGAGTTTCGGTGTCGCGACCTGGAACGAGAATCGTTCCGGCTACAACGGTGAAGGTGACCACTACTTCGTCACGCTCGAAGGCGACGACGTCCTTGCGGACGCCCACATCGGTCGCCTGTCATTCTCGTCGCCGGGCAGCCTGGAGATCATCGTCGACAAGATCCTCGGGTACGAACAGGGACCGCCCCTGGACAACACGGACTGGCTGAAGCGGGCCTGCCTGATGGGAGACCCCAGCGCTTCGGGCATCACGACCATCTACGTGAACCAATGGCTCAAGGGCCAGTTGCTGGCCAACGGCTGGGCCGATGTCGATACGGTATGGAGCGGTAATTTCGCCACCCAGATGGTCAACTCCGTGAACCAGGGCGTCAGTGCGTTCGGGTATCGGGGCTATCTGGGCATGAGCGGCATCAACAACGGCTACATCAACGGATTGACCAACTACGGCCGCCTCCCGGTGGCCATCCTGCCCACCTGTGCCACAGGTTCCTTCAAGAGCGATACCGAGTGTCGCTCCGAGGCCTGGCTGCGGGCGCCCACCGGCGGTGCGGTGGCGGCCGTGGGGACGGCGACCATCGGTACCCACACCCGCTACAATAACTGCTACTACCACGGCATGTGGGACGGCCTGCTCAACGCCGGCGACTCGCGAGTCGGACCGGCCCACTCCCTGGGCAAGGTCGAACTCTACACCAACTACCAGGTGGCCGAACCCAACACGGTCGAGATCTGGTCGGTTTGGAACAACATCATGGGCGATCCGGCCACGCGCATGTGGACCGGGGTACCGTCCCGCTTGACGATCAGTCACCCGGCCCAGCTGTCGGTAGGGGCCCAGGCCGTACCGGTCCAGGTTACGGCAGTGGGTCAGCCGGTCGAAGGCGCTCTGGTGTGTGCTTCCAATGGTGACGGTCTGCAGGTGTCGGCGCGGACCGACGGGTCCGGTCAAGCCCTGCTGGCGGTTCCTGCATTGAGTGCCGGGAATCTGGATATCACGGTGACCGGTATCAACGTGACACCGTACATCGGTGGCCTGGTCGTCGGCCAGGAGGATGTGTTCTGCGGCCTGACCGATGTGACGGCCGACGACAGCGCCGGCAACGGGGACGGCATCGTCAATCCCGGCGAGACGCTGAATCTGGATCTGGCCCTGACCAATCACGGCAGCGACGACGCCTTCGGCGTGACGGGTGAACTGACCAGCGAGTCGCCCTGGACGACCGTTGGTAGCGGCTCGCTCACCTTCGGTGATCTCGGCAGTGGTTCACAGGTCTGGTCCGGCGAGTCCGCCCAGGTGGACGTCGACGCTGCGACTCCGGACGGCACCGTGATCCGCTGGCGTTTGATAGCGACCAACGGCGCCGACCAATGGATCTCGGTAGTGGAGCAAACGGTTCAGGCTGCCGCGTTCTCGGCTGCCTTGACCGGCTGGGGAGGCCCCGGCAGTACCCCGGATCCGGGTGAGTCGGGAGCCATGCTCGTGACGCTGGCCAATGGTGGCAGTATCACCGGTACCGGTATCCAGGCCCTCTTGACGACTTCGAGCGACTGGATCACGATTCAACAGGACCATTCGAGTTTCGGGACCATTGTCCCGGGCGGCGACGGGAACAACTCGCTTTCGCCGTTCTCGATCGCCGTCAGCTCCGATTGCTTTGCCGGACACCTGGCGGAGTTCGCTCTGGCCATCAGCTACGGCGACGGCCTGACGACGGTGACTGAGTTCGTCGTTCCTATCGGCAGTGCGTCCAGTGACGATCCGACCGGCCCCGACGCGTACGGCTACTACGCCATCGACGACACCGATGTGGCCAGTGGCCTGGCGCCGGTGTACGACTGGTTCGCCCTGGATCCCGATCACTCGGGACCCGGCCAGGATCTGGATCTGTCCGATTTCGGCTGGGAGCAAGACGATACGAGCGTGCTGGATCTGCCTTTCGACTTCCAGTATTACGGCGAAGTGTTCGATGCCATTTCGGTGTGTTCCAACGGCTGGGTCGCCATGGGTACGACACCCCTGGTCCACTACAGGAATTTCAACATCCCCAGTGCCGGCAGCCCCGGCGGGATGATCGCACCGTTCTGGGACAACCTCTACCAGTCCGGGACTCGCAAGGTCTACCACTACTACGATGAGGCCAACCACCGCTACATCGTCCAGTGGTACAACATGTACAACACCTATGCGAACTCCGTGGAGAATTTCGAGCTGATACTGCTGGACCCGGCGCACTACCCGACCAGCACCGGCGACGGCATGATCATCTTCCAGTACGACACCGTGGCCAACACCGACTCCCGCGACGGTTATGCGACCGTCGGCATCCAGAACCTGGATCGCACCGACGGGGTGGCCTACACCTACTGGAACTCCTACGCCGCCGGCGCTGCGACCCTGACCAGCGGCCGGGCGATCCTGTTCGTGCCCCGGGGCGAAGCGGCCCTGCCGGAGGCCTCGGTCCAGCCTGGCGAGATCGTCGCCCAGGTCGCTCCGGGCGATGAAACCGTGGAATATCTGCATATCACCAACTCAGGTGACGCCGATTCCCAGCTCAGCTTCCTGGTCACGCCGGTGGATCCGGCCATCCTGACCGTCGCGAAGTCAGCCGGTGACGATAGTGAACCGGAAGTCGAGGACCGCAGTCTTGACGGCTCCACGCTGATACTGTCTACCGATTCCTACGAGGACGGCACCACGGTGGATTTGATGGTGACGGTGACCTGCGTCAGCCCCGATCAGGAATGGTTGATGGTAGCCAGTCTCGATGTGCCCGAGGGCGTGACCGTCAACGGTGCTTCGGATATTCCCGGATCCAACGGAACGCTGACCTGGAATGGCGAGATCGGTGATGGCGCTGAAACCTCATGGGGGCATCTGGATGGCGGCGGATTCCTGACGCCGGGCGCTTCAGGCTCTGCCACCTTGAGCCTGACCT
>Ga0070728_10006854_pt1 | contig 10615 bp, 16 predicted proteins | sample tdDd471_FD_66723 | JGI IMG/M metagenome (GOLD analysis project Ga0070728, IMG submission 66723) | Marine sediment microbial communities from the Atlantic coast under amendment with organic carbon and nitrate - tdDd47.1 | ecosystem: Environmental > Aquatic > Marine > Coastal > Sediment | place...
TATATTTAGGATGAACTATTTTTGAAAAATTTCTATGAATTAATGCTGGAGCATATCTATTATTTAATATTATACTATCATCCCAAAAACATTTATCATCTTTTAATTTACTTTTAATATGATTAAATTTTTCTATTATTGATATAAAATTAAATTTATTTGCTAAATCATATACTTTATTTTCATCTATAATTTTATCATAAAAAACTAACTTCCAGAAAAATTTTATTGTATTTGGTTTATATTCAAATATTTCTGTATTCATATTTAAAGCATTAAATAATTTTAAATATTCTAATTCTTTTTGACAAGAGAAATTGACATGATTAATCTCTTTATTAAATTCTTTATCTCTTTTTAAAAAATCTGTAAGCATAATTATTTTATTATTTTTATTTTTAAGTATATAATGTTTATCTGACTTATACACATAAATAAAAGTTCTTAATCTTTTTTGAGGTAAATTATGATATACAGAATTAGTCTTAACTATATTTATTTTATATGTATCTAATAAATTATTTTCTTTAAAAAACTCATGTATCTTATTTAATATTTTAATTCCTTTATTTGCAGATAACTCGTTTGCGTTTTCAAAACATAATACATTAGAATCTTGAGCAATAAAAAATTTTATAGTTTCAAATATCCAATTATTATGATCTTCATTATTATCTTTACTTAAATTAGATAATCCAGCACAAGGTGGAACACTTAATAATAAATCAGTTTTTTCTATATTGTTATCTTTTATAAAAGTTTTATACTCTGATATTGTATAAGAATCATTTTCTAATTTATATTTTATATCTTCTAACTCTGGATAATTACTAAATAATAATTTTTCATTTTTTTTAAAATTATTAAATGTTATTATATTTTTAGTTTTAAAATTCTTATCATTGATAGAGGCCATAATAAATGGCCCTATCAATGGAATAAAATGTGTTAATGTATACAACATTTCTCCTTTATAATATTTCACAAGTAATATTATACGTAATTAGTTCTTCTTTAATTTTTATATTATCTTCATTATTTCCTAATAAAGTTACTTTTGAATTTTTATTTATTATATTAAATACATTTAAAATTTCATTTAGTGTTTTTTCAATAGATATAAATTCACAAACATATGGATAATAATTTAAACCGTCTAATTTATTAAAATATTCAGAATTTAGTTTTTCTTTTGTTCCACATAAAACTCTATTACAAGTTTTTGATAAATTTCCTTTATGAATTGTATTATTAATATCTACTTGAGATATTATATTTGCTTCATAATATTCTCTATCTTTTTCATTAGAGAATGAAAATCCATCAAAATCATTATAATCAAAATGATTAACATCTTCAATAATATATAATAAATTTTCATCGTTTTCGCTATATAATACTTTGCCTAATTTAGGCTCTGTAATATATTCCATATCTAATATTTCTTTAAATTCCGATGTTAATCTTTCAAAAGGTATTTGTGAATTTTCTTTTTGTAATTCTACTATTTCGTTCATTCTTGCAGGGTGATCTGCCTTTAACCATTTAATTCTTTCAATCACGTCATCTCTATTAGATACATAACAAAAGTTTTTTAAAGTTTCATTACTAAATATTTTATAATTTGGATCTACTGCTTTATCTATAAATAAAACATTTCCAATATAAATTGCTTCATATATTCTAGCTGTATGGAAATAAACATCTTTATATCTTTTATCTGTTATAATTACCGTACACATAGAATTTCTCATTTTATCTAAAAATTTTAAATTCTTAACAGGTTTATTAAAATCAGGTAAAGATAAATCAGTTATTTTTTTAGGATTAAATTTTTTAAGTTTAATAGTTCCAAATATTTCTACATTTATATCTTCAGGATAACCAAAATAATATTTAATTAAATCTTCTTCACGTCTATGATTTCTGAAAGTTCCACCATATGATAAGTCGTATTCAAATTCTTTAGATGTATTTTCTTCAAATTTTCTATCATCATGTAAATATAATTTCATTAAAGGATAATGTATTCCTTCTTTTACATTTACTTTATTAAAAAATTTAGTTGCTTCTTTTGTATCATAACCTTGTAATACAGGAATGATATCATTTCTAACTATATTTAAATCTAATTTTTCGTATGTATTCCATTTTTTACTTGCAACATTTCCCCAAACTTGATTTAATAATGTATACATATCTACACACAAATATAAAATTTTACCTTTAAATTTATTCATTACTTTATATGTATAAATTTTGCTTTTGTCTTCTTTTCCACCAAAGAAATTAATAGATCCGTTAAATACTAATAAAGTATCATAACTATAAAAATCTATTTCTTTATTATCTAAAGTTGTAACAATATCTTTAATATATACATCTTTATATGGATTTGTATTTTCACCTTTGTGAACTTCAGTTAATATTTCTACATTATAATCATCAAACTTATTAATAACTTTCATCATTAATAATAAATCATTTAATCCACCAGTTCTAGAAATATTATTTTCTGATATTACTATTCTTTTACCTAATTGAATTATTAATAATTTTTTTTTCATATTTAACCAACCTTTTTAAAATTTACTTCCTGTTGAACCAAATCCACCTTGACCTCTATTAGTAATAGTATCAATTTCATCTTTTTGTAATAATTCTCCTAACCAAACTTCTCTCATTACTAATTGAGTTATCTTTTCACCTTTTTTAATAGTAATATCTGTGTCAGACATATTAAAAACATGTAAATGGCAATTTCCTCTATAATCAGAATCTATTAATTCTGCACCTTTAATTAATTTCTTTTTTGTCGCTACGCCTGATTTATTGTAAACTGCCAAATCCCAACCTTCAGGTATTTCGAATCTAAGATCCAAAGGCAATAATAAATCTTTTCTTGCTTCTACTATTACTTCTTTAGGACAAAATACATCTAAACCTGAACTTGTTTTTGTTCCTCTTTTTGGCGTAAATTTATTTCCGTTTAATAATTGAAAATATAATTTTGGTTGTTTTAAACAATTACACATACGATCTCCTTTATTTATTTTAAATTTTTAAAAGCTAAAAAACCTGAATTACACTGACTACACTGACTACATTTTGTTCCACTGCCATATCTACCTTTATGTTTATTTATACAAGACGGACAAATTCTAAAATTACATTTATTACAAATATACCAATGATTAAAATTTGTGAATTGTTTTCCACAATGATGACATATTAACATAATCATTTCTTTGTGTTTCATTATAACAACCTTTTTTAATTTGTAAACTATTATTTTAAAATATATTTATCAAACAATTCTGGATAATATTTATCAATTAAATCTTTTATATTAATACATACGTTTTTAGTTTCTACTTGAGTCCAATTTTTCCATTGTTCTGGTATTGCACTTCTTTCTAATAATAAATTTTTAAAACCATTTCTATCTTGAATCCAACCACCTAAACTCATTACACCATATTTCATTTGATTTGGCCATCTAGTCCAAATTTCTTTATTATAACCTAAACTTTTAAGTAGATCTTTTACAGAATTAGGAGATAATTCATTTACGAATCTATCAATCAAAGAATCTAAATCTTTAATAACATAATTATCTTTATGTTCAGAATTATATTTACATAATATGTCATTTGGTAAATAATATGTATCATTTTGTTTTCCAACTCTATTTGATTTATTTACTTTTGATAATTGTGTATGAGTAATAATTTGATCTCTTAAAAACATTGGAATATTAAGTTTAAATACTATATATCCATCTATAATTTCATTATAATTATTAGAAAAATTTGTATTATTACTTTTATCGTATTTTAATATATTTCTTAAATTTGTTAACACAAAATCGTCTGATAAAGTTATAAATTTAATTGTTTCATTAAATGTTTTATTACATTCTATAAAATTTATATTATTAAAAAATTCTTGTTTTGTAAATAACATTGGAATAAATTCCAACGGTCTATTTGCAGAATTAAAGACTGCTTCATTTTTTGATTGTTCATATCTTTTTAACGGATTATTTGCTTTATACTTTTCAAACACTGTTCCAGATATATTATTTGCTGCTTCAATTCTTGCTTCTTCACAAGAATTTGCTTTTGAATAGTCCCATATTTCTATCCATCCTAAATTTAGAAATGATATTCTTTCTAAACATTTTATATACTTCATCTATACTTTCTCCAATAGTTTTATTTTTATTATATAAAGATAAATAAATTTGTCAACTATTTTTTATTTAATAATTTTAAATTTCTATTAATATTTATAAATTTAATAACTTCTGGATGTTTATTATATTCTTCTTTTGAATATTTTATATCATTTATCCAATAATGTTCATTTTTTATTTTGCCAGATTTATAATACCAAATGTCAGCTGGGCCAGAAAGTCTATGCCTCTTATTATTAACCCAATATTGCTCTATTTCAATATTTCCATTCTTATAATAACTTGTATACGACGGACCGTCTGTTCTATGTGATTTGCCATTTATAAAGTAATCCTTATATTCAATCATACCAGATTTATAATATTTTAATGAAGCAGGACCTTCTTCTCTATGATTATGATTATTTGAATTATAATAAATCTTATATTGTATTATTAATTCTTTATAATCAAAATAAGATATTCTCTTACTGCCACCGTTTTTTAATTTAATTGTTTCTTCTTTCATAATCAAATAACCTACCTTATTTAATAATTAAATTTCATCTAAAAGTTTACAACATTCTTCTAAACCTTCTTTGTAATAAAAATAATTACCAACTTTATACCAATATGGAATAAACAAAAAATATTTTTTAATTTCAAATTTATATATAATATTAGTTAATTTTTTTATTGGTATATGTTCGTAATTAAATTCATGTCTAAATCTTATATTTTTAAATTCATAATGATAATAATAATCACTTAATTCAGAACTAAATAAAGTTATAGTTGTATAACAAACTTTAGTTTCATTTTTATTTTCATAAACACTTTTAAACGGTACAACCATTATAAACCTCTTTATTTTTTATTTAATAACTTTAAATTTCTGTTTATATTAATTATCTTATAAAAATCTTCTTTTGAATAATATTCATCGTTTATAAAATATCGTTCAGTTCTTATTTCTCCAGATCTATGATACCAAATCATTGCTGGCCCATCTAATCTATGAAGTTTACATTTTGAATTATAATGATATTTACTTTGTATTTTAGTTTCGGCATCATCATAATAACATATTTTTTTATAACAACCATTTTTTAATTTTACTCTTTTCATAATTAAACCTTATTTAAAAGTTTTAAGTTTCTGTTTATATTAATTATCTTATAAAAATCTTCTTTTAAATAATATTTATTATTTATCCAATAATATTCACCTCTTATTTCTCCAGATTTAAAATACAAAATTACTGCAGGTCCATTTAATCTATGATATTTTCCGTTTATATAATAACGTTCACCTCTTATTTCTCCAGATTTATAATAATAAATTACTGTCGGTCCATCTAATCTATGAAGTTTACCTTTTGAATTATAATACTGTTCACGTTCTATTTTAGTTTCTTTTATGTTATAATAATATATTATTTTATAACGGCCATTTTTTAATTTTACTCTTTTCATTTTGATACCACGTATTTATGTTTATCTAATTTTATCCATTCAATGTTATCAATTTTTATACGTTTAAATCCTTTAATTTTGTTTTTAGTATTTTGTAATTCTGTTAAAAGTTTTTCTGTGTTAGTTATAACTACCTCATAACATTGAAATAAATTATAATTATTGAGAACATAATAACTTGATTGTTTTTTAGAGCCTGTTCCTTTTACATGTTTATACGCAAATGGAATTCCGTTAATTTCTCTTTTTTCACCGTCTTTTTTAGTAAATCTACAAGTAAAAAAAGTATTTCTGGATTTAATCGTATATAATAACCTATGTAATTCATTTTTATTTATATTAATAACAGTATATTTTTGTTCTATTTGTAAAGATTTATAAATTTTAGTTTTTAATTTTTTATTTATAAACTTATCTGAATTAGAAATTTCTAATTTTGTTATTGAATCACTATTATAATGAAGCATATCTATAAATGGCATTAATTCTTTTTTAGATTCTATTTCAAATTTTTCAATAACACCGTTTTTATTAATAATTTTTATCATAATAACCTTCTTTAAAAATTTTATAAATACAATTTACATACTTATAAAATAAATGTCAACTAAAAAATTAATTTTTATTTAGGTAATCTAGATAATGGATTTAATTCTTCAATTGGTTCACCGCATATTGCACAAATAAACGTTTGAATTTCTACTACTTCATCTTGAATACTTCCGTCCATTGACCCAGATAATTTTCTTAAAATTGTTACTTGATCAAAATAAGGTGATCCACATTCTGAATTTTTACAATATATTCCTGTGGAATTTTCTAATTTTTTATTATATTCTAATTGTAATTGAGCTTGTTGTGCTTTATACATTTCAAGTTGCTGCTGTTGTTTCTGTTGATTATTCATTTATTCCTCTTCTTTTTTATTTGGATTTTCATATAGACATTCTTCAGGAAATTTATAATATATAACAATCATATCATATAATTTATCACTAAGATTTTTGTTTCTGAAAAAATTATTTAACTCTTTATCAACTATATTATTTTCTTTTAATCCATAAAGTAATAAGTCTGTTATTACTACATCTTCTGGATCATAAGTTGGATTATCACAATATTCATCTAAAGTTATTCCATTATTTATAATTGTTTCTTCTATTTTATTAATAACATATTCCTGAGTAAATTTTTCAGTTATTGTATTTAAAATATTTTTTAGTTCCATTTTGATTTATTTCTCCCTGTGTTATAATTAGATATAAAAATTGACTAGATTAATTTATCCTTTATTATAAGTATCTAATAAAAATCTAAAATGTAAGAAAAAGTTAATATTTTTTATTTTTTTATTTAGTTGACAGAATTTATTTATTACATTATAATTATTATATAAAAAAGATATAATTATATATTATTCTGAATTCGTTCAGAATACAAATCTTTGATTTGAAATTATTAAATTTTTATTCAGAACTAGTTCTGAATATACAAATCAAAGATTTGTAAATATAATTATATCTTTTAGAATAATTATTAAATTATATTATTATTTATAATTATCAAGAAAATTTAAAAATAAAAATATTTTTTATTTAATAAAAATTAACTTTTTAAAATTTTTTACTATATTTATAATAGACTAGATTAATTATTAAAAGGAATTTTAAAATATGACAAATTTATTAAATGAAATTGATATTAAAATATTGGGTATAAAAATAGGTAAAATTCTATCTGACGATTTGCCTTCAGATTTAAATAAACGATTTAAAAAACAAATTATTGAATCTAATAATAAAAAAGGATTAGAAATAGCTAGAGAATTAAATAAATCGTTCAGTGAAAAAATAAATAAAAAATTAGAATTATTTGAAAATCAAATAATATTTTTAATAAATTCTAATTCTGACAATGGTGGTAATAAATAAATGTCTGCTAATTGGAATCTATTTGAAAATGATTTAAAAAATTTAATGCAAAACGGTAAAGTAACTAATCCAAAAGATTTAGCTAATGCCATAACTAATAGTTACGATACTGCGGTAAGAACTTCGTTAAATAAACATAATAATTATCCTATATTAGTTAATAAGAGAGGATTATTTTTATCATTATATGCGGCATTATTAAGTATTAGAAATTCTTTTAATTTATCAATTAAAATTCCAAATATAGATATTCCTAATTTACCGAATGTTAATATTCCTAATTTAAATATACCTGCAATATCATTACCAGGTTTAGTTAATATACCAGGAATACCTAATTTAAATATACCTCAATTACCTTTAATTCCAAATATAGATTTACCTAGTATTATTTCATTGCCTAATATATCACTACCAAAAATACCTAATATACCTCATATTAATATGCCGTCAATTCCATCAATATCTATACCGCAACTTCCAAAAATACCAAATGTAGATTTACCAAATATTCCTAATATACCTATGATACCAATTCCAAATATTTTAATTAAAAATATTAAATTTTTTGCAAAGCTTGCAACTGCATTTGTAATAGGATTAAAATCATATTGGTCAGGTGCAGTACTTAGTTTTGTTCCACCTCCAAAAGGTTCATTACAAATAACACGTAATAATGTATTATTTACTGGAATTTGCAAACCACCAATATTTAAATTAACAACAAAAATAGAAGAATTTATAAAAGAAATAATAAGAATAGCCAGAAATCATATGTTAACAATTTCAGGAACTACTATTTCGTTAACAAATGTTGGTTCTAATGTAGTACCAAAGCCATATCCATGGAAAGGTATTAAATAATTTTATAAGTTTAATATTTATATATAAAAGAAATAAGAGGTAATTTTAATGAAATTAAAAGATCTTAAAGCATTAATAATTGAAAGTATAACTATGTCGTTTATTAGTTTTATTCAAAGTAAACAAATTAGAAAAATTATAAAAAATACATTAAAAGAAGTTATGCAAGAAACTATGGTTGAAGAGTTAAAAAAATATAATTTTACTAATGAATCAACAAATAAATCTCCTAATGGTGTAATTGATAATATTAAAGATGGAAAATATATAATAAGAAAAAACACAAGTTTAAATATGAATCTTTCTTCTTTAAATGAAACAAAAAATATACAAAAACCTATTACCGCAATTCAACAACCAATAGCACCTAAAAAAATATCTAATGATTCTGGTGTAAATAATATATTATCTCAAATGATGTGTGATCCAGAAGTTTTAAATAATCCAATATTGTCTGGCGATTAATTATAATGAGTAATATAAAATATAATAAACAAGAAAAAACAAGATTAACAACTGATGAAAAAACTGGTTATGTTGGTGTGCAATTACCTTTAACTAATAGTCCGTATGGATATTTTAATCCATCTATTACTACCGAAGAACAATTAAAAACAAATTTTAAAAATTTAGTATTGACAATAAAAGGTGAAAGACTATACAGACCAGAATTTGGATGTGAAAATCTAACAGCTACTCTTTTTGAAAATCCAAATATAGAAGATATTCAAGAAAAAATAAATACTGAAATTAGAGATAAAACTAGTTTATATTTACCAAGAATAAAAATAAATGACATAAAGGTTTTAACATTTAATATAGATAGAAATGTATTAAATGTTAAAATATATTATGAAGTAACGCCTCAAATTATAGAAGAACTTACTTTTAATATTTTAGGCAATTAAATAGATAAATAGGAGATAAAAAATGAAAAAAAGTGAATTAAAACAAAAAATTAAAGAATGTTTAAAAGAAATGAAGTTAAATGAAAAAATATCAAAAGGATTAGAAAATTTTAAAAAAGACAATGATAAAAGTGAAATCTATACAGCATATGGTTTAGGAGATTCTTTTGATGTAAGATGGACGGATAAGACTTTTTCTGATGGAGTTCCACATACAAAGTATTTTACAAGAAATCGTGAAAAATCTATAAAAATACCTATGGGTGAAAAATTTCATATATTAGAAACAGATAGTTATTGGTATTTTGAAAGAGATGGTACATGGTATGCTGTTGATAGAAATGAATATGGAACACCGCCTTTTGATTATTAATTTATATACGTTATATAAATATAAAAATTATTTAGATAAATACAATAAGGAACATAACAATAATGGAAAATGGTAAAATAGATTATTTAAGTAAAGATTTTTCGTCTATAAAAGATAATCTTATAGACTATATAAAATCATATTATCCAAATACATATAATGATTTCAGTCCAACAAGCCCAGGAATGATGTTTATAGATACAGTAGCATATGTAGGTGATGTATTAAATTATTATATTGATGATACGTTAAAAGAATCTGTATTAAGTAAAGCAGAAAGAGAAGAAAATATTATTAATTTAGCTCAATCATTAGGATATATGCCTAAAATGACTTCTACTGCAAATACAACTTTAGATATTTTTATGGTTGTACCTTCAAAATTTACGTCACAAGGTATTGATAGCACTGAACCTGATTGGGATTATGCGTTAACAATATTACCTGGTTTAGAAGTAAAGTCTAGTGAAAATCCTGATATAATATTTAGGGTTGATGACTATATTACTTTTTATCCTGAAGATACATCAATAGAAGTTAAAATATATGAAACAGACGGTAATAATGTTCCTCAATATTATATGTTAAAAAAATCAGTACATGCTTATTCTGCTACTTCATTTGAAGAAACAATTATTGTTCCAACTACACCTCAAAAATATTATAAATTGCAATTATCAAAAGATAATTTTATTGGAATTAATAATGTAATAGATAGTAATGGAAATACATGGTATGAAACTCCATATTTGGCACAAGATACTATTTTCATTGATGAAAAAAATATGACTGCAGAAAGTGGATCTGCGCCTTATTTATTAAATCTAAAAAAAGTTGATAGAAGATTTATAACAAGAATAAATAAAAATAAAAAAGTAGAATTGCAA
>Ga0070728_10006855_pt1 | contig 10613 bp, 6 predicted proteins | sample tdDd471_FD_66723 | JGI IMG/M metagenome (GOLD analysis project Ga0070728, IMG submission 66723) | Marine sediment microbial communities from the Atlantic coast under amendment with organic carbon and nitrate - tdDd47.1 | ecosystem: Environmental > Aquatic > Marine > Coastal > Sediment | place...
GATTATCGCGTGTCCACCGCCTACCTCACCCGGGGTGAAGGGGCTGTCCGCGATATCGATGGCCAGAGCTATTACGAAGCCCCGATCCGGCACGAAGATTCCTACCATTATTTCTATGCTCCGGAGGTGGAGTGGTTCACGGCCGGCCCCGATCTCGAACGGCTGGACCTCATCAAGCAGAAGGTCATCGACGAAGGGGTGATGGGGACCTGCCTGGCCTACGACGGCGACTTCATCAACAACCAGTACAATCACTACCAGCCCCCGAGCAATCACATGCTGCCGAACCATGCCGTGGCCATCGTCGGCTGGGATGATGATCGCGTGACCCAGGCTCCCGAGGGCCCGGGAGCCTGGCTCATCAAGAACAGCTGGGGTACGGGCTGGGGCTATGACGGCTACTTCTGGATTTCCTACTACGACAAGTGGTGCTGCCAGGAACCCGAGATGGGCGCCGTGTCCTTCCAGGACGTGATTCCCATGCCCTTCGACCGCATCTACAGCCACGACTACCACGGCTGGCGCGACACCATCGAAGATGTCCGCCGTGGTTTCAACGCCTTCACCGCCACCCATGACGAGTGCGTGTCCGCTGTCAGCTTCTTCACGGCCGTCGATGCGGTGACGTACACCGTCCGCCTGTGGGACACCTTCGCCGATGGGGAACTCCAGGATCTGCTGGCCACCGCCACCGGCAACTGCGAGTACACGGGTTTCCACACCATCGATCTGCCCGAGCCGGCGTTCTTGGGTGATGGCGATGATTTCTACCTGGAGGTGGAGCTGTCCGATGGTGGCCATCCCTACGATCGCACCAGTGATGTGCCGGTGCTGCTCGGGGCCAGCTATCGGACCATCGTTCCTTCCACGGCGTCGGCCGGCGAGAGCTTCTGGTGGGACGAATCGGTCTGGCGTGACCTGCAGGAGTTCGAGGACGAGGGCTGGACCGGCACCGCCAACTTCTGCCTCAAGGCCTGCACCCAGAACGTCGGTCTGAGCGTGACGCCCGGGCAGAGCCTGCGGTTCGAGGGGCCGGAAGGCGGCCCGTTCACCCCGCCATCGGCCATGTTCGAGATGGTCTACCGGGGCGCCGAGCCTGCGGAGTACGAGATCACCCTCGACGGCGTGACCTGGGCGGATCTGTCCGGGCCAATTACAGGGACCATCGCCACGGGCGAAATGGTCACGGTGCTGGTCAACCTGAACGACCACGCGGCCGAGATGCCCGTTGGCGGACACCCCGGCACCCTGGTCTTCACCAACCTGTCCACGGGCCAGGGCGACACCTCCCGTGAGGTGGCGCTGCTGGTTGGCGATGTGGTGCCTCAGTATACCTGGGATCTGAGCACTGATCCGGGCTGGGCCACCGAGGGCGACTGGGCCTTCGGCGTTCCCACGGGCGGCGGCGGCTCCTGGGGCGAGCCCGATCCCACCGCGGGATTCACGGGTGACAACGTGTTTGGCTACAACCTCAACGGTGACTATCCGGCGGACATGGATGAGGAAAACCTCACCACCGGGGCCATCGACTGCAGCAACCTCTTCGGGGTCGCCCTGCGGTACCAGCGCTGGCTCGGGGTGGAAGAGGCCCTCTATGACCATGCATCGGTCAGTGTGAACAACGGCAGCGGCTGGGTCACCATCTGGGAGAATGAGGGCAACATGGACGGTGGTGCCTGGGTCGAGGTGACCCATGACATCTCCGCTCTGGCCGATGGCCATGAGTCGGTTCAGATTCGCTGGACCATGGGTGACTCGGATTCGTATGTCGAGTACTGCGGCTGGAATATCGACGACATCCAGATCCTCGGCATCGCGGGTATTTCCACTGCCGTGGCGGCGGGCGACCTGCCCCAGGCCGTGGCTCTCACCGATGCCTATCCCAACCCCTTCAACCCGACCGTGACGCTGGCCTACGCCCTACCGCGTTCCGGCATGGCCAGCCTGGCGATCTATGATCTGGCCGGCCGCCACGTGCGGACGCTGGTGGACGCTCCCTGCCCGGCTGGAACCCATGCCGTGGTCTGGGATGGTCGCGACGAAGGTGGTCGACCGGCGACCAGTGGAGTGTACTTCGTGCGCCTTGTCGCTGCCGGTGAGGTGGCGGTGCGGAAGGTGACCATGGTGAAATAGCGTGCTCGATTGCTGAATCGCGAGGAGCCCCGGCTGGTGACAGCTGGGGCTCCTTCATCCTGTCAGGTGCGGCCTGTAATTTGACATGAACCATCCCTTGCGCCTACACTCCACCCGGGGATCAAGAGCCTCTTCAGCACTGCACGAACACCTTGATGGATGCAGACCGCCCCGAGGAGGAACACTTTGCAGAACCAGCGAGAAACCGAGACACGCTTTGCGTCGGCGGCGCGAAAGTCCGGCCTGGGTTTGGCCGACGATGTCGCGGTGGTGGCCGACAGTCCCCTGGTGGATGCTCTGCTCAAAGCCTGCGATGGGCTGGTGGCTGTGCTCAACGCGGAGCGGCAGGTGATCGCCCTGAATCATGCCCTGCTCGCATCGCTGAATGTGGGTGACCCCTCGGAGGCCATGGGCCTGCGCCTGGGCGAAGCCCTGCATTGTACCCATAGCCACGATCATGCCGGCGGCTGCGGATGCTCCGATCACTGCCGTACTTGTGGCGCCGCTGTGGCCATGGTGTCCTGCCAGAAGACCGGCCTGCCTGCGGAGCATGATTGCATTGTCAGCGTCCAGCGTGATGGGAAAGACGTTGATCTTGTTTTCAGTGTGAAAGCATCGATGCTGGACCTCGACTCCGGATCCTACCTGCTGGTCTTTCTCCACGACATCACGGTGGCCCGTTGCCAGGCTGAACTGGCGAGGGTGTTCTTCCACGACGTGAGCAACTATGTGCAGGCCCTGGCCGGCACCTGCCAGCTCCTGGCCGAGGAGCCGACCAATGATACTTACCGTCTGGCCACACGTGCCGATCGCATCGCCACACGCATCGGTCAGGAGATCGCTGTCCAGAAAACACTGCACATCGCTGATGAAGAGGATATTCCCCTCCGCCTGGAATCCCTGGGTGTCGATGAGGTGCTGGACGAACTCTGCTCCTTGTTCGCCAACCACACCCTGACCTCAGACCGCCTGCTGATCTGCGAACCGGATCATTCCGACAGGTCGGTCCATGGCGACCGCCTGTTGCTCATGCGAGTGCTGGTGAACATGGTGACCAATGCCCTGGAAGCCACGCCCCGAGGTGGCGAGGTCCGGGTGTGGGGCGACGGCACGGCAGAGGACGTGCGGTTCTGTGTTCACAATTCATCCTGCATCCCGGACGACATCACCGGCCGAGTGTTCCAGCGCCATTTCTCGACCAAGGGCGGGTCGGGGCGTGGACTGGGAGCTTATGCCATGAAGATGCTGGGAGAACGATATATGGGCGGCAAGGTGGACTTCGAGACATCGGCTGAGGAGGGGACGGTCTTCCACATGACGTTGCCCTTGCTGGCGAAGGTCTGATACCCGACTCGACCCAATGAATAGAGGGCCCCCCGGGGGGCCCTCTTGCATTTCCCGACACTCATTCGCGGCCCTACTCCAGCAACAATCCCCGCACGGTCTGGATCCGTCCGCCGGCACGCACCTGCATGAGGTAGGTCCCGCTGGGAACCGAGTTGCCGGTGTCGCTGCGCCCGTTCCAGGACAGTTCCTGCCAGCCGACGCTGGCGGTCTGATCATGGATGCTGCGGACCCGCTTGCCGGCCACGTCGTAGATGTCCAGGCTGATGGACCCGGGGGTTTCGACGTAGAAGCGGGCGGTGGTCCGGGGGTTGAAGGGGTTGGGATAAACACTCAGGCCGAGGTCCGTTCGTGGGATCTGGTCGCCGACGGCGGTGGTGCCGCTGGCTTCCACCTCGATGTCGAGGTCGTAGCGCTGCACATCGGGAGTGCCGGCGGCGCGGAAGACGAGCACCCAGTAGTCACCGGCCGTGGGCAGGCTGAAATCCACGATGGCTTCGTTCTCACCCAGGCCAGTCTCGTTGACATGAATGAGTATCTCGCTGCCGTTGCTGCCGCCGAGGACACGGAAGGCGAGGTCCATGATCTCATCGCTGTCGATCATCTCGTCCTCGATCGCGTAGCGATGACCCGCCGGATCCACCGTCACGCTGAGGTTGGAGCTGCCGGTGGTCGTGAAACGATAGTAGTCGAAGTCGACGGAAGTCGTCAGCGACACGGGGAACTCGGGGGTCCAAACGCCATCGATGACACCCAGGTCGGTGGCGGCCGAAGCCGTGTTGTTGGACTCGTAGGTGTCGCCGTAAGCGCGCATGCCACCCCGGAGGTCGTCATCCTGGGGACCATCGAAGTTCAGGCAGACATAGGGCTCCATCAACTTCTGACAGTTCGTCGGCGACACATGCTGCAGCCCCAGCCCGTGGCCGTGCTCATGACGGCAGATATTCCGCATGAAAACGTAGTCGCCGTACGGATTACTCCAATTCTCACTGGTGTCGAGGACCATGTCACCTGAATTGGGGAAATAGTTGTAGGCCAGGACCCCGTTCTGTCCATCGATATTGTGGGCCCCGATGCGGACATCACCGCGCAGGCCGACCTCACCGGGCGAGCCGGTGAAAGCCGCACCATCATCCGACACTTCCTGGTAGGTGACGCCGATGTGCTTGCCCCAGTCGTTGAAAATTTCGGCGAACATGGCCTTCCAGACCTCTTCACTGCCGAAGTGACTATTCATCTCCGCATAGAGCCTGCTGCCCGATCCGGGTTCTTCGGCGCCGGGAATCCATACGCCGTCGTCAAGGAAGCTGTACGTGAGATTGATGGGACCGCTCAGGCCGACACTTCCGTCCACGGCGGTGGTGGACCAGCGGTTGCCCAGTTGATATTTGTCGTCACTCCAGGTGGGCAGGTTGCGAAGGATTTCATCGACCCGCTCGGGCGGCGTATCCGGATGGAGACAGACCGAGAGCGTCTCGGTGACGATGCAGAATTGAGCGGATTCGGCGCCGAAGACCCTGGCCGCATCGTTGGCAACCGTTTGACCCACCGATTGCATGAGGAGCGAGTGGATCTGGTCATCCTGAGGCAGGTCGGCCGTGCTGAGCTCTGAAGGGATGGACATCAGCATGGGTAGCATCAACAGCACAGAGAGGGTGAGGAGTCGGGCCGGATTCGATTTCATGCTGATCTCCTGAGTTCGTGGATCACGCTGGGCGCGAGTGGGGGGAGGATTATTGCACAAAAACGATCCATCGAAGTGAATACTTTTGTAATGTCACCGAAATTTATCCAGGATCTAAAAAGTATTACCTAGCGGAGGAGAATGAGGGGTTGGCGGCCAATGACTGTCCCATTCACCAACAACCGAACCAGATAGACCCCAGCCCCCACTTTTTGCCCCTGCTGATCACATCCGGACCAATGCAAGGTCTCTGGGCCTCCCTCAGCGGCCAGAGATCGCTGCCAGACACGCTGTCCGGCCAGATTGAACACCTCGACGATGCCATTGCCTCCCTGGGGAAGGCGCCAGGCCAGGTTGGTGCCGCCGCTTCCCGGGTTGGGATAAGCAGGCAGAAGGACACCATGGTGCTGGGCGATGGGCAGACCGGTGGGATCGTCACAGTCCACGGGCTCGCTGCCCATGAGGCCGCAGGGGGAAGTGGCGCAAGGAGACTGGGCATGCAGGGTGTAGATGTCATTGTCGGCATCGCAGAACCAGGGGTCCTGGGCGATGTTGCCACTTGTGCCCAGCAGCCCTTCCAGGCAGCCGGTCCAGTCTCCAGCAGCATGACCGTGAATGTCGGTACAGTTGACCGAGGGGCTGAACCCGGGCTCCTCGCAGAAGACGGCCGACGTGATCAAGCCGCCGGTGATGATGGCCCGGTCGATGGAAGCGCTGCTGTAGACGATGGTGATGCTGCTTCCCTGCATGTCACCCCGATTGCCCACCAGCGTGGACGACGTCAGTTCAAGTTCGGAGTACTGGGCGTTCACCGCTCCGCCTCGGAGGCTGCTGTTGCCGATGAACAGGCAATCGTCGACTCGTAGCCAGCCAATACCACCCGTCGATATGCCTCCGCCGTACTCGTGGGCGTGGTTGCCCTGGAAGACGCTGCTGTTGACCGTGAGTTCGGCCTCCACGTTGACGATGCCGCCACCCTCGGCCAGGCAGCTGTTTTCCGTGAAGGTGCAACCGCTCACCAAGGCCACGCAGGAATAGATGAAGATGCCGCCGCCCCGGGTGGCGCTGTTCTGGCTGAAGGTGCAGTCGATGATCTCGGGGCTGCCGTTCCGGTAGTAGCTGAGTGCACCCCCGTTATGGCACTGGTTCAACTCGAAATGGCAGCGATAAAACGATGGTGATCCGTAGATGGCCCGCACAGCGCCGCCATAGTAGCTGCCGCTGTTTTCCAGGAAGGAGCAATCACGGAATACAGGACGGGCGTTACCACTGCAGTAGACGGCACCTCCATTCTCACTGGCGACATTGGCCTCGAAGACGCAGTGCTCGAAGGTGGGTGACGACTGGTTGCTGCAGTAGACGGCGCCGCCATTGGGCGCCGAGTACCCACCGGTAATGGTGATGCCCGAAATCAGGAAGTCGGCATCCGTGCCGGAGTTGAAGCGGAAGCCGCGGTGCGCCGATCCGGCGGAGCCATCGCACTGGATCACGCAGGCCGATGCCTCACCACTCGCGGATCTCACGGTCAGGGTCTTGCTGCCCGGATTGATGTCGCGGTTTCCTGCGCCAACATAGAGGCCGTTGGTGAGCTCGATGATGTCGCCGTCAGTTGCAGCATTGATGGCGGCCTGGATGGTCGGGTACTCGCCGGAGCCGTCAGGGTGGACAATGAAGGTCGTGGCGGTGCTTGGGGTCGCAGCCATGAGTGCGGCCAGACCGACCAACGTCAAAACAATGAAGAATCGGTGCCGGGGACGAGGGATGTGATGGTCGGTCGCGCCTGGGGCGAACTGGAGCATGCGGTTCTCCTCATGTGATGCTGAACAAGGTGCATGGTATCACATTCATGAGGCTGCCGGTTCGAGTATCCGGGTGGTTGAGCGGTGATTGATTGTGAACCTTGGACTGATGACTGATCCCTGGTACGATGTCGCCGCTGGCATATCCACTGTGATGTCTATCGTCTGGGAGTCCTCATGACCAAGAATCTCGACCCCCACGAATCACAGCTTCTGTTCCAGGCTGTCCTCGACAATATCCCCGGTCGTGTTTTCTGGAAGGACCTCGACTGCGTCTACCTGGGCTGCAATCGTGCGTTCGCCAGCGACGCCGGACTCGACCACCCCGACCAGATCATCGGCAAGAACGATTACGAACTCGCTTTCTCCGAACAGGCCGAACTCTATCGCGCCGACGACTTTGCGGTCATGAAATCGGGTGAGTCCAAGGTGGGGTATGAGGAGCCGCAGACCACGCCCGACGGTGAACGCATCTGGCTGCGCACGAGCAAGATACCCCTGCGAAGTGTCGGCGGAGAGATCATCGGTGTTCTGGGTACCTATGAGGACATCACAGCCTACAAGAATGCCGAGGAAGAGCAGCGTCGCCTCGAGGCGCGGATTCAGCATGCCCAGAAGCTCGAAAGCCTGGGAATTCTCGCCGGTGGGATCGCCCACGACTTCAACAATCTCCTGGTCGCCGTCCTCGGCCATGCCGACCTGGCCCTTTCCGACATGTCCGACACCAGCCCAGGGCAGCAACATCTCGAGGGTATTCGAACGGCTGCCATGCGTGCCCGCGAGCTGACCAATCAGATGCTCGCCTACTCGGGCAAGGGCCGATTCGTGGTGCGTAGCCTCGATCTCGGCGAGGTCGTTCGGGAGATGGGGAATCTGCTGGAGGCGGCGATTCCCAAGAAGGTCAATATTCGCTACGTGACGGCTGACGACCTGCCGTCGGTGGAGGTCGACGTGGCGCAGATTCGTCAGGTCGTCATGAATCTGGTGACCAATGCCGCCGAGGCCATCGAACAAGGCGATCGTGATGGACTGGTCACCCTCGCGACCGGTCGTCAGACCCTCAGCGAGGAGTCGATTCGCAGTATCTTTTTCGATGAAGGTTTGACGGCCGGCGAGTACGTTTTCCTCGAGGTCCATGACGACGGTTGTGGGATGGACAAGGAAACTTGCGATCGCCTGTTCGAACCGTTCTTCACCACCAAGTTCCAGGGGCGGGGGCTCGGGTTGGCTGCGGTGCTCGGCATCGTTCGAGGCCACGGGGGCACCATCAAGGTCTACAGTGAGCTGGGGCGCGGGACCTCGTTCAAGGTCCTGCTGCCCGTGGGCCGTGGTGTGGCGCCCAGGGATGATCATGAGCCGACCGGCTCCGTCTCGACCATGGCACTTCAGGGAACCGTTCTCGTGGTGGATGACGAGGAACTGGTGCGCAACGTCTCGGCCCAGATGCTCAATACCATGGGGCTCGAAGTGCTGACTGCCGTCGATGGCCTCGATGCCCTGGATGTTTTCAAGGCCAATCAGGACCGGATCGTTCTCGTGCTCCTCGACATGACCATGCCGCGCATGGATGGCGAGGAGACTTTTCGAGAGCTGTCGGCCATTGCTCCGGATGTCCGGGTTGTCTTGACCAGCGGCTACAACGAGCAGGACGCGACCAATCGTTTTGTGGGCAAGGGCCTGGCCGGGTTCATCCGCAAGCCTTTCACCCTGCATGATCTCAAGGACCTCCTGGGGGCGGCGTTGGGGCAGGAGTAATTCATGATCACCACCCTCGACTGCGTTCCCTGCCTGCTGCGTCAGACCCTCGAGGCGGCGCGTAACATCACCGATGACACAGAAATTCACGAGCGTGTCATGCATGAGGTCCTGGAGAGGCTCGCCGGCTCCGGCCTGTCCATGTCGCCGCCCGCCGTCGGCCAGTTGATGCACCGCCGTCTGCGTGAGCTTACTGGCGTGGAGGATCCGTATCGGGATGCCAAGGACCGATTCAACCGCCTGGCCCTTGACCTTCTGCCCGGGATGCGCGCGCGAGTTTCCACCTCCACTGACCCATTCGCCGAGGCCCTCAAGCTGGCCATCGCCGGCAATGTCATCGACCTGGGTGCCAACGGCAACATCACCGAGGACCAGGCTCGCGAGGTCGTGGACCAGGCAAGCGACCAACCTGTGATCGGCGACCTCGAGGCGCTGAAAGCGGCCATCGCGGGTGCTGACAAGATCCTCTATCTGGCCGACAACGCCGGTGAGATCGTCTTCGACCGTCTCTTCCTCGAGCAACTGCCGTGCTCACGCATCAAGCTGGCGGTGCGGGGGCGGCCCATCCTCAACGACGCCACCCTGGTCGATGCCGAGACCGCCGGCGTGACCGAACTGGTCCCGGTGATCGACAACGGTTCGGATGCGCCGGCCACCATCCTGCCCGACTGCAGCGAAGAGTTTCGCGCTGTCTACGCCGCCGCCGATCTCGTCATCGCCAAGGGGATGGGCAACTTCGAGTCCCTGAGCGAAGCGCCCGGCGACATCGCCTTCCTCTTCCGGGCCAAGTGCCCGGCCATTGCCTCGGCCGTCGGTCAGCCCCTCGGCGCCCACGTCCTGATCCGGTCCCACGAACTCCGGGCGAGGCGCTCATGACCATCACCATTCTCGTGGACAACAACTCCGGCACGGACCTGGCCGACGAGCATGGCCTGGCCTTCTGGATCGAATCCGGCGACCGAAAAATCCTCTTCGACACCGGCCAGGGCAGGGCGCTGCCGACCAACATCGAGGCCCTGGGCATCGATCTCGAGGCGGCCGACCATGTCGTCCTCAGCCATGGCCACTACGACCACGCCGGCGCGTTGCCGTACGTCCTGGAGCGAGCGACCCAGGCGGTGGTGCATATGCATCCGGCGGCCATGGAGCCACGATTCAACATCCATGAGGGCTACGTGCGGTCCATCGGCCTGTCGGCGGCGTCCCTGGCTGCGCTGGAAGCGTTGCCGAAAGCGAGGAAATCGACGGTCACCGAGACGGTGGAACTGGCGCCGGGGATCGGCCTCACCGGTCCCGTGCCGCGCCTGACATCCTTCGAGGACACCGGTGGTCCATTCTTTCGTGACCCCTACGGCGATGTGCCCGATCCCATCATCGACGATCTCTCATTGTGGGTCGATACACCCGCTGGGCTTATGGTCTGCCTGGGATGTGCCCATGCAGGGGTCGTGAATATCCTGACGCACATCAGGCAGGTCACCGGGCGCGACCGTGTCGACACCATCGTGGGCGGGATGCACCTCATCACCGCGGACGAGGCGCGCCTACAGGCTACGGTGGCGGCGTTGCGCGAAATCGCGCCGAGGCGGATCGTGCCGTGTCATTGCACTGGTGATGCGGCCACGGAGATGCTGGTGTCGGAGCTGGGGGACATGGTGACGCCGGGGCAGTCGGGCCAGGTCTGGAGCTGATCAGGCGGGGTGGTGTTTCTGGATCCTGGACCAATGAAAATGAGGGGCACCTGTTGAAGGTGCCCCTCGTTCTTGGCGAGAGAGTGGTCTACCTGATCACCGTCAACTGCTTGACCTGCGTCTGGTCAGGCGTATGCAGCCGCACGAAGTAGATCCCCGTGGCCAGGCGCCGCTTGCTGTCGTCCACGGCGTCGAAGCTCACCCGAT
>Ga0070728_10006856_pt1 | contig 10612 bp, 10 predicted proteins | sample tdDd471_FD_66723 | JGI IMG/M metagenome (GOLD analysis project Ga0070728, IMG submission 66723) | Marine sediment microbial communities from the Atlantic coast under amendment with organic carbon and nitrate - tdDd47.1 | ecosystem: Environmental > Aquatic > Marine > Coastal > Sediment | place...
GCCCGGCATGAAGCTGACCGACATCAAGGTCGACAAGGTCTTCGTCGGCTCCTGCACCAACGGCCGGATCGAGGATATCCGCGCCGTCGCGGGGGTGGTCAAGGGCCGCAAGGTCGCGCCCGGCGTCCAGGCGCTGATCGTCCCCGGCTCGGGCCTGGTCAAGGAGCAGGCGGAAAGCGAGGGGCTGGACCGCATCCTGATCGAGGCGGGCATGGAGTGGCGCGAGCCCGGCTGCTCCATGTGCCTGGCGATGAACGCCGACAAGCTGGAGCGCGGCGAACGCTGCGCCTCGACGTCGAACCGCAATTTCGAGGGCCGCCAGGGTCCCGGCGGGCGCACCCATCTGGTCAGCCCGGCGATGGCGGCGGCGGCCGCGGTGACCGGCCATCTGACCGACCTGCGCGACCTGATCGACGGCTGACGGGAGACCCGACATGGAAAAGTTCAAGACCGTCGAAAGCGTCGGCGCGGCGTTGCGCATCACCAATGTCGATACCGACCAGATCATTCCGGCGCGCTTCATGAAGACGATCAAGCGCGAAGGGCTGGGCCGGCATCTGTTCCACGACCTCCGCCACAATGCCGACGGCTCGGAGAAGCCCGATTTCGTCCTCGTCAAGCCGGCTTTCAAGGACGCCAAGGTTCTGATCGCCGACGATAATTTCGGCTGCGGCTCGTCCCGCGAACATGCGCCCTGGGCCCTGTCGGACTACGGCATCCGGGTCGTGATCGCGCCCAGCTTCGCCGACATCTTCTTCAACAACGCCTTCAAGAACGGGCTGTTGCTGATCAAGCTGCCCGAGGAAACGGTCCATGCGCTGATGGACGATTCCGAACAGGGCGCCAACGCCACCTTCACCATCGACCTGGAAGCGCAGGAGATTACCCGCCCCAACGGCGAGAAGGTCGCCTTCGAGGTCGATCCCTTCCGCAAGCACTGCCTTTTGGAAGGGTTGGACGATATCGGCCTGACCTTGCAGAAGAAGGCGTCCATCGACTCCTTCGAGGACAAGCACCTGGCGGACATGCCCTGGCTGTCCAAATCGGCGACCGGCTAGCCCAAGGAACAACGCATGGCGACGAAGCTTCTTATATTGCCCGGCGACGGAATCGGGCCCGAGGTCATGGCCCAGGTGCGCCGGGTCGTCGATTGGCTGGCGGCCAAGCGCGATGTCGCCTTCGACATCGAGGAAGGGCTGGTCGGCGGCGCCTCCATCGACGCCCACGGCACGCCCCTGACCGACGAGACCCTGTCCCGGGCGATGGCCGCCGACGCGGTGCTGCTGGGCGCCGTCGGCGGCCCGAAATGGGACGATCTGCCCTTCGACCAGAAGCCGGAGCGCGGCCTCCTGCGCCTGCGCAAGGACATGGAGCTGTTCGCCAATCTGCGTCCGGCGGTGGTATTCGACGCTCTCGCCGATGCCTCGACCCTGAAGCTCGACGTGGTCAAGGGCCTGGATATCATGATCCTGCGCGAGCTGACCGGCGGCATCTATTTCGGCGAGCCGCGCGGCATCGAGGACCTGCCCGACGGCACCCGCAAGGGGGTCAACACCCTGGTCTACACGACCCCCGAGATCCGCCGCATCGCGCGCGCCGCCTTCGATCTGGCGCGCAAGCGCCAAGGCCGGGTCTGCTCGGTCGACAAGGCCAACGTGATGGAATCGACGGTGCTGTGGCGCGAAGAGGTGATCAAGCTCCATGCCGAGGAATATTCGGACATCGAGCTCAGCCACATGTATGTGGACAACGCCGCCATGCAGCTTGTCCGCGATCCGCGCCAGTTCGACGTCATCGTCACCACCAACATGTTCGGCGACATCCTGTCGGACGCGGCGGCGATGCTGACCGGCTCGCTGGGCATGCTGCCCTCGGCCAGCCTCGGCGCGCCGGACGCCGACGGCAAGACCCGGGCGATGTACGAACCGGTCCATGGCAGCGCCCCGGACATCGCCGGCGAGGACAAGGCCAACCCGCTGGCGACCCTGCTCAGCTTCTCGATGATGCTGCGCTATTCCCTGGATCTGCCGGCCGAGGCCGAGCTGATCGAGGACGCGGTCGCGGCGGTGCTGGACCGGGGCCTGCGCACCGGCGACATCATGCAGCCGGGGATGACCGCGGTCGGCACGACCGCCATGGGCGACGCGCTGATCGAGGACTTGGACAAGCGCGCCTGATCGGTCGGCCGTTGCCCGCCTGGCGCGGGCTTCGCGGTTGAAAAGCGGTGTCGCGGGGCTTAAGTGTGCCGCATCGCCCACGCCCCAATCGAGACGAATCGAGTTTTCTTATGAGTTACAAGGTCGCCGTCGTCGGCGCGACCGGCAATGTCGGTCGCGAGATCCTGAAGACCCTTGCGGAGCGGGATTTCCCCGCCAGCGAGGTGGTCGCGCTCGCCTCGTCGCGCTCGGTCGGCAAGGAGGTGTCCTTCGGCGAGGACGATATCCTCAAGGTCCAGAACCTGGAGGAGTACGACTTCGCCGGCACCGATATCGGGTTGTTCTCGCCCGGGGCCAAGGTCTCGGCCCTGCATGCGCCGCGCGCCGCGGAAGCGGGCTGCGTGGTCATCGACAACACCTCCCAATTCCGCATGGACGACGATGTGCCCCTGGTGGTGCCCGAGGTCAACCCGGACGCGCTGGCCGGCTACGCCAAGCGCAACATCGTCGCCAACCCGAACTGCTCGACCATCCAGATGGTGGTGGCGCTGAAGCCCCTGCACGATCTGGTGCCGATCAAGCGGGTCTCGGTCGCGACCTACCAGTCGGTCTCGGGCGCCGGCCGCGCCGGCATGGACGAGCTGTTCAACCAGACCCGCGCGATCTTCGTCCATGACGAGATCAAGAAGCAGAAATTCACCAAGCAGATCGCCTTCAACGCCATTCCCCATATCGACGTCTTCATGGAGGACGGCGCGACCAAGGAGGAATGGAAGATGGCGGTCGAAACGGCGAAGATCCTGGACCCGGACATCAAGCTGATCGCGACCTGCGTGCGCGCCCCGATCTTCGTTGGCCATGCCGAGGCGGTGCATGTGGAATTCACCGCGCCCATCGACGAGGACGCCGCCCGCGAGGCGCTGGCCGCCTTCGAGGGCATCGTGGTTCTGGACCGGCGCGAGGACGAGGGCTATGTCACCCCCGTCGAATGCGCCGGCGAGGACGCGGTCTATGTCAGCCGCGTCCGTCGCGATCCCAGCGTCGAGCACGGGCTGGCCCTGTGGGTGGTGTCGGACAATCTGCGCAAGGGCGCGGCCCTCAACGCGGTGCAGATCGCCGAGCGTCTGATCGCCGACCACATCTAGACGCGAATCGGCCCGGCGGCCGCGCCGGCGGCGGGGCGCGCCTCAGCGTCCCTTGAAGATGGGGGCGCGCCGGCCGACGAAGGCGGCCAGCGCCTCGCGGGAATCCTCGGTGTCCTTCAGGCTGCACATGGTCTCGACCACGCTTTCCATGGCGCGTCGGTAGTCCAGGTCGTTGGCGCGCATGTAGGCGTCGCGCAGCAGTTTCATCGCGATCGGCGATTTCGCCGCCAATTCGTCGGCCAGCGCCCGCGCCCTGGGCAGGACCTCGGCCGCCGGCACCGCGTGGTTGACGACGCCCAGATCGCACATCTCGCGGGCGGTGATCGACTTGCCGGTGAATAGTAGCTCCGCTGCCTTGTGGCGGCCGATCTGGCGCGGCAGATGGACCAGATGCATCGCCGGCAGCAGCCCGACATCGATTTCGGGATAGGCCATCTCGGCGTTCTCGGCGGCAACGATCATGTCGCAAGAGACCGCCCAGGTGACGCCCGCCGCCTTGGCGTGGCCGGTGACGGCGGCGATGCTGGGCTTGCCCAAGCGGTATTGGGCCTCGTGCATCTCGTAATAGAAGACCTCGACGAAGCGGCGGAGGTCGGTCCCGTTCATGTCGAGGCCGATCTTGAGGTCGAACCCGGCGGAAAACACGCCGTCCAGCGCGCTGGTCAGGATAACGGCGCCGACCGACTCGTCGTCGCGTGCGCGGCGGTAGGCATCGACGACCTCGCGCGCGAGTTGGGGCGAAATCGCGTTGACGGGCGGGCGGTTCATGGTCAGTTCGGCGACCCGGCCGCGCCGTTCGTAGGTCAGGAATTCGTACTCGGTCATCGGGGACGTCCTTCGATGGGGGCGGACAGTGGCCATCAGCTTGCCATGGGCGGCGGTTCCTGTGTACCTTCCGCCGCCTCGAACACCGCCCGAGGGAGGAACATCATGGCCACCGACGCGCGCCCCCGGCGCAGCGTGCTGTACATGCCGGGGTCGAACCCGCGCGCCTTGGAAAAGGCGAAGACGCTCGCCGCCGACGGGCTGATCTTCGACCTGGAGGACGCCGTCGCCCCCGACGCCAAGGACGAGGCCCGCAAGCTGGTCTGCGACGCGGCCGCGAGCGGCGCCTATGGCCGACGGGAAATCATCATTCGCGTCAACGGGTTGGATACGCCCTGGTTCCATGCCGACCTGGCCGCGGCGGCCGGCGCCGGCGCCGACGCGGTCCTCCTGCCCAAGGTCGAGAGCGCCGACGCGGTGCGCATCGCCGAGCGCATCCTGGTCGCCAACGGCGCGCCCGAGACGCTCGCCGTCTGGTGCATGATGGAAACCCCCTTCGGCATCCTGCATGCCGAGGAGATCGCCGGATCGACCCCGCGCATGGGCGCCCTGGTCATGGGCACGTCGGATCTGGCCAAGGACACCCACGCCCGACACACGCCCGAGCGGCTGCCGATGATGGCGAGCCTGAACCTCTGCGTCCTCGCCGCCCGCGCCCAGGGGCTGGCGATCCTGGACGGGGTGTATCTGGACCTGAACGACGAGGCGGGCTTTGCCGCCGCCTGCGCCCAGGGGGTCGAGCTGGGCTTCGACGGCAAGACCCTGATCCATCCCAAGACCATCGCCGCGGCCAACTCGGCCTTCGCCCCCGACGCCGACGAGATCGCCTGGGCGCGCAAGATCATCGCCGCCCACGAGGAAGCCGCCGCCCAGGGCAAGGGCGTCGTCGTCGTCGACGGCAAGCTGGTCGAAATCCTGCATGTGATCGAGGCGCGCCGCAATGTCGCCCTCGCCGACGCCATCGCCGAACTGGAGGCCGCCCTCGCATGAGCCCCGCCGCGACCAAGACCGAGACCGGAAATTTCTTCGAGGACTTCCGGATCGGCCAGGAAATCCGCCACGCGACGCCGCGCACCGTGACCGAGGGCGACGTCGCCCTCTATATGGGCTTGTTCGGCCCGCGCTTCGCCGTCCAATCCTCGGATGAATTCGCCCGGTCCATCGGCCTGCCGCGGTCGCCGCTGGACGATTGGCTGGCCTTCCATATCGTGTTCGGCAAGACGGTGCCCGACGTGTCGCTGAACGCCGTCGCCAATCTGGGCTATGCCAACGGGGTGTTCGGCGCGCCGCTCTATCCGGGCGACACGGTGACCTCGACCTCGACGGTGATCGGCCTGCGCGAGAATTCGTCGGGCAAGAGCGGCACCGTCTACGTCAATTCGGTCGGCCGCAACCAGCGGGGCGAGACGGTGCTCGACTATGTGCGCTGGGTGATGGTCAACAAGCGCGACCCCGGCGCCCCGGCGCCCGAGCCGGTCGTCCCCGACCTGCCCGACGCGGTGCCGGCCGACGCGCTGGTGGTGCCCGACGGGCTGGACCTGTCGAGGTATGACGACGGTCTGGCCGGGTCCGCTCATCGCTGGGGCGATTACGCCGTCGGCGAGCGGATCGACCATGTGGACGGCAACACCATCGAGGAGGCCGAGCATCAGATCGCCACCCGCCTGTATCAGAACACGGCGCGGCCTCATTTCAACCAGCACGCGGCGCGCGACACCCGGTTCGGCAAGCGGCTGATCTATGGCGGGCATATCATCAGCCTCGCCCGGGCGCTCGGGTTCAACGGCCTGGCCAATGCCTTCAAGGTCGCGGCGATCAATGGCGGCGCCCATGTGGCGCCGACCTTCGCCGGCGACACGGTGTTCGCCTGGACCGAGGTGATCGACAAGATGGAGATTCCGGGACGGACCGACATCGGCGCCCTTCGGCTTCGCACCGTCGCCGCCAAGGACCGGCCCTGCGCCGACTTCCCCGACAAGGGCGCCGACGGCAAGTTCGACCCGGCGGTGGTTCTGGACCTCGATTCGACGGTTCTGATCCCGCGTTGACGGGCGCCGGACGGCCACGCGATTGACTTGCGCCGGTCGGACGCTTAAACCCTTTCTGCGCCGGTTCCCCGGAGGAGCCGGCGCTCTACGAAGCGCATCGGGACAGGTGCCATGACGACCGACAACCGGCCGCTATCGCCCCATCTGCAGGTCTACAAGCCGCAGATCACCTCCATCCTTTCGATCCTGCATCGAGCGACCGGGTTCGCCCTCGCCGTGGGGACGCTGCTGTTCGTCTGGTGGCTGATTTCCGCCGCCGCCGGCCCGCAGACCTACGCCGTCGTCGAGGGTTTCCTGTCGTCCTGGATCGGGACGCTCTTGCTGATCGGCTGGTCCTTCGCCGTCTTCTATCATCTGTGCAACGGCATCCGGCATCTGTTCTGGGACGCCGGGCGCGGCTTCGAGATCGAGACCGTCACCCGGTCCGGCCTGATCGTCGTCGTCGCGGCGGTGGTCTTGACCGTCGTCGCCTGGATCGCCGCGTCCTACATGCGGGGGGCCCTGTGATGGCGGATCGCGGTTCCCAGGCGCAGATTCGCGGCCTCGGCTCGGCCAAGGAAGGCGCCGCCCATTGGTGGGCGCAGCGGCTAACGGCGGTGGCGTTGGTGCCGCTGGTCCTGTGGTTCGTGATCTCGATCATCATGCTCGCGGGATCCGGTTACGGCGCCGTCTATCACTGGATGGGCTCGCCCTTCGTCTCGGTGCTGATGATCCTGCTGATCGGCGCCGGGTTCCACCATGCCCAGCTCGGCGTTCAGGTCATCATCGAGGACTATGTGCATACCGGCTGGCTGAAGATCACCTGCGTCGCGCTCGTCAAATTCGCCGCCGTGACCCTGGCGTTGGCGTCGGCCTTCGCTGTGTTGATGATCGCGTTCGGAGAGTGACGGCGAATGACCAAATCCTACGAAATCGTCGACCATAGCTACGACGTCATCGTCGTCGGCGCCGGCGGCGCCGGCCTGCGGGCGACCATGGGCATGACCGCGGCCGGGCTGAAGACCGCCTGCGTCAGCAAGCTGTTCCCGACCCGCAGCCACACCGTCGCCGCCCAGGGCGGGATCGCCGCCAGTCTCGGCAACATCATCGACGACGACTGGCGCTACCATATGTACGACACGGTCAAGGGCTCGGACTGGCTCGGCGACCAGGACGCCATCGAATATATGTGCCGCGAGGCGGTGCCGGCGGTCTACGAGCTGGAGCATTTCGGCCTGCCCTTCTCGCGCACCGAGGAAGGCCGTATCTATCAGCGTCCCTTCGGCGGCCACACCATCGCCCAGGGCGAGAAGATGGCCCATCGCGCCTGCGCCGCCGCCGATCGCACCGGCCATGCCCTGCTGCACACCCTGTACCAGCAGAGCCTGAAGAACCGGGCCGAGTTCTATATCGAGTATTTCGCCGTCGACCTGCTGATGCATGCCGACGGAAGCTGCGGCGGCGTCCTCGCCTGGAACCTGGAGGACGGCAGCCTGCATCGCTTCAAGGCTCAGACGACGGTGCTCGCCACCGGCGGGTACGGGCGCGCCTATTTCTCCTGCACCTCCGCCCATAGCTGTACCGGCGACGGGTCGGGGATGGTGCTGCGCGCCGGGCTGCCCCTCCAGGACATGGAATTCGTCCAGTTCCACCCCACCGGCATCTACGGCGCCGGCTGCCTGATCACCGAGGGCGCGCGCGGCGAGGGCGGCTATCTGACCAATTCCGAGGGCGAGCGCTTCATGGAGCGCTACGCGCCGTCGGCCAAGGACCTGGCCTCGCGCGACGTGGTCAGCCGCTCGATGACCGTCGAGATCGCCGAGGGCCGCGGCGTCGGCGCCGAGAACGACCATATCTTCCTGCATCTGGAGCATCTGGACGCGGACCTGCTGGCCGAGCGCCTGCCGGGCATCTCCGAGACCGCGAAGATCTTCGCGGGGGTCGACGTCACCAAGGAGCCGATCCCGGTCCTGCCCACCGTGCACTACAATATGGGCGGCATCCCGACCAATTATCACGCCGAGGTGCTGGCTCCGACCGCCGACGACCCGGACGCGGTCGTGCCGGGCCTGATGGCGATCGGCGAGGCGGCGAGCGTCTCCGTGCATGGCGCCAACCGGCTGGGCTGCAACTCGCTGCTCGACATCGTGGTCTTCGGCCGCGCGGCGGCGCATCGGGCGGCGGAGACCATCACCCCCGGCGCCGGCCACAAGCCGCTGCCGAAGGACGCCGCCGACGCCGCGATCGCGCGGCTGGACGGGCTGCGCCACGCCGCCGGGTCGCGCCGGGTCGCCGAGGCGCGGCTCGACATGCAGCGCACCATGCAGAACAATTGCGCCGTCTTCCGAACCGACAAGGTTCTGGCCGAGGGCGTCGCCAAGATCGACCAGGTCGCCGCCGCCCGCGCCGACCTGTCGGTCGCCGACCGGTCGATGATCTGGAATTCCGATCTGGTCGAGGCGCTGGAGCTGGACAATCTGATCGGCCAGGCGGTGGTCACCATGCATGGCGCCTACGCCCGCAAGGAGAGCCGCGGCGCCCACGCGCATGAGGATCATCCCGAGCGCGACGACGAGAACTGGATGAAGCATACGCTGGCCTGGTGCGACCAGGACAACAATGTGCGCCTGGACTACCGGCCGGTCCATATGAAACCGCTGACCGACGAGGTCGAGACCATTCCGCCCAAGGCGCGCGTCTACTAGGACGCCACCCAGAGAGAAGAACCGAACCGATGGCTGAATTCGCGCTTCCCGCTAATTCGAAAGTCCGCAAGGGCGAGACCCACAAGGCGGCGAAGGCCGGCGGCAACGTCAAGACCTTCAAGATCTATCGCTGGGACCCGGACAGCGGCGAGAACCCGCGCCTCGACAACTACGAGGTCGATCTGGACGACTGCGGCCCGATGGTCCTGGACGCGCTGATCAAGATCAAGAACGAGGTCGATTCGACGGTCACCTTCCGCCGCTCCTGCCGCGAGGGCATCTGCGGCAGCTGCGCCATGAATATCGACGGCACCAACACGCTGGCCTGTCTCAAGCCCATCGAGGACGTCAAGGGCGAGGTGGACATCTATCCGCTGCCCCACCGGCCGGTGATCAAGGACCTGGTCCCCGACCTGACCGACGCCTACGCCCAGTACGCGTCGATCGATCCCTGGCTGAAGTCCGAAACGCCGCCGCCGCCGGACCGCGAGCGCTTGCAGAGCCGCGAGGACCGCGCCAAGCTGGACGGGCTGTGGGAATGTATCCTGTGCTTCTCCTGCTCGACCGCCTGTCCCAGCTATTGGTGGAACGGCGATCGCTATCTGGGTCCGGCGGTGCTGTTGCAGGCCTATCGCTGGATCGCCGATTCCCGCGACGATCACACCGGCGAGCGCCTGGACGAGCTGGAGGATCCGTTCCGCCTGTACCGATGCCATACGATCCTCAACTGCACCAAGACCTGTCCCAAGGGGCTGAACCCCGCCAAGGCGATCGCCGAGGTCAAGCGGATGATGGTTGCCCGGCGCTGAGCGCCGCCCGCGCCCGCGCCCGCCGGGACGAGAGGGAGGGCCGCCGCGTCGCCGGCGGCCCTTTCCGTTGGCGCGGCACGAAACCGACGGTCCGGACCCGATGACTGCGCCCACCGACATGCTGACGGAGACGGCCGACGGGCCGCTGGCGCTGTTGCGCGCCCGGCGGCGGTCGGGCGAGCTGAAGCCCGACCCGCGCCAGGAGCTGGCCGCCGAGAAGCTGCAAAGCCTGCATCACGCCCTGCATCATTACCGGCCCGATCTGGGGCGGGACGGCTGGCGCGCGCGGCTCGGCTTTTCGCGGCGCCGGACCGATCCGCCCCAGGGGCTGTATCTGTACGGCGATGTCGGGCGCGGCAAGTCGATGCTGATGGACATGTTCTTCGAGACCGCGCCGGTGACCCGCAAGCGGCGGGTTCATTTCAACGCCTTCATGGTCGAGGTCCATGACCGGGTCCATGACTGGCGCCGGCGTCATGGCGGCGACGATCCGGTGCCGCCGCTGGCCGGGCGGATCGCCGAGGAGGCGTGGCTGCTCTGCTTCGACGAATTCCAGGTCGAGGACGTCGCCGACGCCATGATCCTGCGGCGGCTGTTCACCGCCCTGTTCGAGGCCGGCATCGTCGTCGTCGCGACCTCGAACCGCCCGCCCGACGACCTGTACAAGGACGGACTGCAACGGGAGCGGTTCCTGCCCTTCATCGATCTGTTGAAGGAGAAGCTGGACCTGCTGGCCCTGGACGGCGAGGAGGACTACCGCCTCGCCCGGCTGAAAGGGATGCCGGTCTACCACGCGCCCCTCGGGCCCGAGGCCGACGCGGCGCTGGACGCCGCCTTTCTCGGCCTGACCGACCGGGAGACGGGCGATCCGGACGAGATCGAGGTCAAGGGCCGGCGCCTGGCGGTGCCCGAGGCCGCGAAGGGCGTCGCCCGTTTCTCGTTCGC
>Ga0070728_10006859_pt1 | contig 10609 bp, 10 predicted proteins | sample tdDd471_FD_66723 | JGI IMG/M metagenome (GOLD analysis project Ga0070728, IMG submission 66723) | Marine sediment microbial communities from the Atlantic coast under amendment with organic carbon and nitrate - tdDd47.1 | ecosystem: Environmental > Aquatic > Marine > Coastal > Sediment | place...
TGAAATAGATAATGAATTTCAAAATACTGAAGAAAATCTTCAAAAAAATAAGAAAAGCAAAGCTTCCGGTTCTCAGAGTAAAAACTCAGAGAATATGAAAAACCTTGCAGAAAAGATGCAATCGATGATGAATTCAAATTCCATGCAACAACAAGGAGAAGACATAGAATCATTAAGACAAATTCTTGATAACTTGATAACTTATTCTTTTACACAAGAAGACCTTACAGATAAATTCAGAAAAGTTAGACAAACAGACCCTTTATATATAGAATATCAAGACAAACAACTATCATTAGAGGACGACTTTAAAACAATTGAAGATTCTTTGAAATCATTAGCAAAAAGAGTAACTCAAATAAGCAAACCTATATTGGATGAAGTATATGAAATAAACACAAATTTGAGAAATGTTAAAGAAAAATTGGAGGAAAGAAAAATTTCTGATGCAAGAAAAAATCAAAATAAAATTATGACTTCATCAAATAACTTAGCCTTATTACTGTCAGAAGTGTTGAAACAAATGAAAAATCAGATGCAAGGTTCCGGAGGTGGTGGATCTGATAGTAAGAAGAAAGGGAAAGGAAAACCGGAAGCATTTGAAGACTTAAAAGGGTCTCAAAAATCATTAAAAGAGCAAATGGAAAAGATGCTTGAGCAAATGAAGAACGGAGAGGGAAATTTTGATAAAAATGCTCAGAATAAGCAATTGGCAAAAATGCTTGCACAGCAAGAAATCTTCAGACAAATGTTGCAAGATATGAATGCAGAATTTTCATTAAGCCCCGAAACTCAAAAGATCCTTAATGAAATCAATAAAATGGCAGAAGAAAATGAAAAGGATATTGTCCATAATCGTATAACACCAGAACTTTTTGAAAGACAAAAAAAGATTGAAACTCGTTTGCTGGAAGCAGAAGATGCAGAAAATAAAAGAAAAACGGATAACAAAAGAAAATCAAACGAGGGGAAAGATAAAATTTATAAATCCCCAGAAGATGTTTTCAAAAATTCTAAAGAGAACAACTCATTTAATGAAGGGTTATATAATAAGAATATACAACTCAATAATTTTTATAAAAAACTATATGATGATTATTCTAAATCATCTAACCAATAAGGTTTATTAAAACACTCTCAATGTGCCGGTATCTCCGGATTACCGGAAGTGTTTCACGTGAAACATTTCTGCTTATATAACATTAAATAAAAACAAATGAAGGTTTTTTTTGAAGAAATAAACGAGTTCTCTTTTTCCGAAAATATAAATGTTGTTGTTGAATATTTGATAATTGAAGAAGGAAGTAAAGAGGGAAACTTAAATATTATATTTTGTTCTGATAACTATCTCTTAAAAATGAATAAAGAATATTTGGGACACAATTATTTTACGGATGTAATTACATTTGATTACAGTGAAGAAAACTTAATTTCGGGAGATGTTTTTATTAGTGTGGATACTGTAAAAGAAAATGCAAAAAATTATGAAGTGTCTTTCGAGAATGAATTATTTAGAGTTATAATTCACGGAGTTCTGCATCTAATTGGCTATAATGATAAAACAGATAAAGAGCAAGAAGAGATGACAATTAAAGAAAATTATTATTTAGATAAGCTAATATAATGTATTGTCTTATAGTATATTTAATAAGCTCTTCTGTCTACCTTGTTCATACCGGATTTCCGGATTGGTTCCACGTGGAACATTAATGTGTTTAGTCATATTATGAACAAATTAAAAACAATAAGGAATTAAAAACATAAAACTTGCTTCCTGATGTATGCAAGCTGAAACAATAAACCGGCTAATAAAAAATGAGATAATACAAACTACTGACATCTGGTAATCCTTTGCCTTTCACAAACAAATAATCTTCCTATATTTGCACAAATTTTTAAAATGACAGATACCTTTGATGTTATAGTGGTAGGAGCAGGACATGCAGGAAGTGAGGCAGCAGCGGCTGCAGCAAACCTTGGGTCATCAACCTTGTTGATCACAATGGATATGTTTACAATTGCAAAAATGTCTTGCAATCCAGCAATCGGTGGAATTGCAAAAGGACAAATTGTTAGAGAAATAGATGCATTGGGTGGATATACCGGGATAATAACAGATCAAACATCTATTCAATTCAGAATGTTAAACCTGTCTAAAGGACCTGCTATGTGGAGTCCCAGAGCACAATCAGACAGAGTAAAGTTTTCAGTTAAGTGGAGAGAAGCTTTGGAGAATACTCCAAATCTTTATTTTTGGCAAGACACTGTTAATGAACTGCTGATTGAAAAGGATGTGGTAAAAGGAGTAAAAACCAAAATGGGTGTAGCGTTTTATTCGAAAGCTGTAATTCTTACAAACGGAACCTTTTTAAATGGACTAATGCATATAGGAAGAACAAAGATAAAAGGAGGAAGAGATTCAGAAAATGCATCATACGGATTATCAGAACAAATAATGAATTATAAAATACCCGTTCTGAGAATGAAAACAGGAACGCCTGCAAGACTAGACGGCAGATCTATAAACTTTGATGCATTAAAGGAACAACCCGGAGATGATGAAACCGGAAAATTCAGTTATTTACCGGATGTTAAAAACAATCTAAAACAAAGGTCTTGCTATATTACTTATACAAATAGCAAAACTCACGAAACATTAAAAACAGGCTTTGAATTCTCTCCGCTATTTACAGGAGTGATCGAAGGAACGGGACCAAGATACTGCCCAAGTATTGAAGATAAGCTGGTAACTTTTTCTGAAAGGGATTCGCATATGCTGTTTTTGGAACCGGAAGGGGAAACTACTGTAGAATATTATTTGAACGGCTTTTCCTCATCTCTTCCGCTAGATGTTCAATATAAAGCTCTAAGACAAATTGAAGGTCTCGAGAATGTTAAGATTTTCAGGCCCGGATATGCAATAGAATACGACTATTTTGACCCTACTTATTTAAACTTAAGCCTTGAATCTAAAAAAATTGCAAACCTTTATTTTGCAGGTCAGATTAACGGAACAACCGGATATGAAGAGGCTGCAGCACAAGGTCTGATGGCCGGGATAAACGCACATCAAAAGATCAATGAAAGAGAGGAGTTTATTTTAAAACGAGATGAAGCATATATCGGTGTTTTAATTGACGACCTTATAAACAAAGGTGTTGATGAACCATACAGAATGTTCACTTCAAGGGCAGAATACAGAATTCTGCTCAGACAAGATAATGCAGACTTCAGATTAACTGAAAAGGCATACAAAATTGGCTTAGCTTCAGAAAAAAGATATAGTATTTTTAAAGATAAAAAAGCAAATTTTGAAGACTTAAGAAAACTGTTAAATAAAACAAGCATTTCCCCCGATGATGCTAACTTTATGCTTAAAGAAAAGGGAACACCTGAATTAAAGCAAAAGGAAAAGCTCGCTAAAATATTACTCAGACCCCAAATTAAATTAACGGATCTTCAAAAATGCTCAGACAAGCTAAATGAAAAAGCCATAAATCTTGGAGACCTTAAGGAAGAAGTATTTGATTCTGTTGAGATAAATGTAAAATATGAAAATTATATAGAAAGAGAAAAACTCTCTGCAGATAAAATTAAACGCTTAGAATATGTAATAATCCCTGAAGAATTCGACTTTAATAAATTACAATCCCTTTCAACTGAAGCTATTCAAAAACTTATAAAAATAAAACCCAAGAACATCGGCCAAGCATCCAGAATTCCCGGAGTTTCTCCGGCTGATATAAGTGCATTACTGGTCTACTTTGGAAGATAAAAGCAAAGAAACCTTATTTATATAATTATTGTAGACGTGTAATACTTTTTCCTTATTCTACATGTTATCAATTCTTTTTTTGAGACAATTGTCTGCTGCTTATCTTTTTAAAAAAGAACATTAATATATTGAACCGTTAGGCATGTCTTTTCCCAAAAAACCATTTATCCACAAAAGCTTTAATAAACCGTTTTCAAAACATAACAAATCAACAACTTGCACATTATGTTCCACGTGGAACATATTGAAAATAACTTTACGAGGATTAACAAAAAACACTTTTTACAGGATCATTATTATCTTTGTCTTGCAAGCAAACTTTTTTAATAAGCATGAATACAAAAAAGGATAAAGAACAATTAAAAAGCGAAGCTTTAAAACTAACAAAAAAACCGGGAGTTTATATATTCTATAATAAAAAGGATATTATCATATATATCGGAAAAGCAAAAAACCTTAAGAATAGGGTAAGCTCTTATTTTAACGAATCGCATGATTCCGGAAAAACAAGGATTCTTGTAAGACATATTAATAGGTTTGAACATATCGTAGTTGAAACAGAAACAGATGCACTTCTTCTTGAGAATAACTTAATTAAGAAATATCAGCCAAGATATAATGTATTGTTGAAGGACGACAAAACCTATCCATGGATTTGCATTAAAAATGAAGCTTTTCCCCGCGTATTTCAAACAAGAAATATAATAAAAGACGGATCAAAATATTATGGGCCCTATACATCGGTTCAAATTATAAGAACATTATTGAACATGTTCAGAAATATATTTTATTTGAGAAACTGCAAACTAGACTTATCTGAAAACGGAATAAAAAAAAGCAACTATAAGGTTTGTTTGGAATATCATATTGAAAACTGTAAAGGGCCCTGCATAGGAGAGCAAAAAGAAAATGAATATTTAAAGCAAATAGAACAAATTCATAATATTCTTAAAGGTAACTTCAAATCAGTAAAAGAATATCTAACATCTATGATGACATTGTATTCTAAGGAGTTAAAATTTGAAAAGGCACAAGAGGTAAAGGAAAAACTCGAAATGTTGAAAAGCTATCAAAGCAAATCAACCGTATTGAAATCTTCAGGAAACTTTGATGTTTTTTCTGTTTTATCTGATGATAATAATGCTTATGTAAACTATCTTAAAGTTGTGGATGGTGCAATTATAAATGTCCATACGGTTGAAATTGTTAAAAAATTAAATGAACCGGATGAGGAAATTCTATCGCATGCAATTATTAGAATAATGGACTCAAAGCAGTCAGGATTCGATGAGATAAAGGAAATGCTTCTGCCTTTCATGATTGAATTGCCGAATAAATCCATAAATATAACTGTCCCTAAGATTGGTGACAAACAGAAACTTTTGGAACTTTCTCAAAGAAATGCTAAATACTTCAGATTGGATAAGATAAAACAAAGAACTTTAGTTTCTGCCGACAGAAGAAACTCCAGGATTCTTAATACAATTAAGGAAGACTTGAGAATGGACATCTTACCAACACATATTGAATGTTTTGATAATTCTAACATTCAGGGAACACATCCTGTTGCTGCATGTGTTGTCTTCAAAAATGCAAAACCGGCAAAGAAGGAGTATAGAAAATTTAATATTAAAACAGTAGACGGTCCTGATGATTATGCTTCAATGGAGGAAGTTGTTTACAGGAGGTACTACAGACTTATAAAAGAAAAAAAGGATCTGCCCCAACTTATAATTATTGACGGAGGAAAAGGCCAACTGTCATCTGCTGTAAAAAGCTTAAAAAAATTAGACTTATATAAAAAAATAACAATTATAGGAATTGCAAAACGCTTAGAGGAAATTTTCTATCCAGAAGATCCTGTTCCTTTATATTTGGATAAAAACTCTGAAACTCTGAAAGTAATTCAAAATGCAAGAAATGAAGCTCATAGATTTGGAATAACTTTTCACAGAAATAAAAGATCAAAAGAATTTCTAAGATCTGAATTAAATGAAATTCCCGGAATAGGTGAAAAAACAATTTCAAAATTATTTGAACATGCAAAATCTGTGAAAGAAATTTCTGAAATGAAATTATCGGATTTGGAAAATTTTCTGGAAAAGAGAAAAGCAAAACAAATTTTCGACTATTTTAAAAAAAGAGAGTGAATTCTCATCTCTTTCACATTTTTGCAGAAATGATTTTTAAACAACATAATATGCTAAATTATAGGATATTACACCTAACTATCCGGAGTATTAACTCAATGAGAAAGGGCCTTTTTTATCAGAGCTTGATACTAGCTAAAAAGAATAAAACCTGATTAAGTTTACAATGAAATTCAAACAAGAATTATAAAACTTCAAAATCAACATGGTAATGATCATCATGTAGCTTGTCTATTTTTGGAGATAGTTTTTTAACAAAATAAATATTATAGTTTTTCAATTTTTTTCCTTCTTCACTTTTAAAAAGATCATCTTTTAAATTTATTTCAAGAATGATCTTTTTTATTTTCAAACCATTTTTCTTTGCTGCTTTATTCAAATTAATAATATGTTTTGCAATTGTATTAAAGTCAATTTCAACAGATGAGTTAATATTTGCTTTACCGTCTTTATCAAAATTCATTAAATAACGCCAAATACCTGTATGATCATAAGTTTTTTTCGGCTTATTTTCTTTTATCAGAGGAGTCATAAAATCAACACTTAATCCTATTTGGTGTGTAATATGCGGAAAAGCTCTTCCTCCTTTCTTTGTAGAACACTCCATTATTCTGAATTGTATATCGGGACAATCCTCCTCACAAAGTTTATAGGAATCTATGATAGTATGATAAACTTTTGAATGAACAAATGATCTGTTTAGGATATAATAGCTGAAGGGGCTGAAGTACTTGAAGTTTTCGCCTTTATATGGCAATTTATAACCGTTTATTAACTCACCGCTTGAAACCCTGCCGACAGATTTACTGACACCCTCATTTTTATATAAAATTTGTGAAAATGTTCTGGAACCTATAAAAACAACGAATATCAAAATCAAAAACTTAAAACTATTTTTTTTCATAATTTATATCTAATGATGATTGAATCAATATTTATCGGCAAATTCAACATAAAAAATATCATCATACTTTCTGTTAACTTTATCAGATAAGAATTTTGCAAAATAGATATCTCTGCTCTTTAATTCTTCTCCTAAAGATGTTGAAAATAATTCATCCAACAAAAAACGATTAAAAATTATTTTTTTTATTCTTAAACCATACATTTCAGAAGCATTATCTAAGTTAATGATAAAGAGGGCCATATTTTCAAAATCAATTTCTACTTTGTCATTTGATTTTAAAACTCCGTCTGTATTATAATATGTAAAAAACCTGAATAATCCTGTTCTGTAGTATGCTTTTATTGGCTCTCCGTTTTTTAATAAAGGAGTCATAAAGTCAGTATATCTTCCGTTTTTCTTGGAGTGTAAAGGGAGTAGCTTTCCATTCTTTCTTCTTGAACTTTTTAATATTTTGAATTTTGCATCACATTCTGAACGATCACATAAATTGAAAGCTTCTACGATAGCATTATGAACATCACAAGAAGCATAAGCTTTTCCGTAAATATGATAACTTAATGTTCCGTAAAATTTATAATTCTCCCCTCTGAAAGGTAATTTATAGGCAATATTTGAAACATATAACTCGGATTGAAGGTTAAAGACCGGCTCATTTGAATGATAACTAAGTTGTGAAAACCCGTTTATAGGAATTATTAATAGTGAAAATAAAGCCGGCAAACAGAAAGAAAATAAAATGATTGGAATTCTCATAATACAGAAACTTTTGATTAATAAACAAACAACAAGTAAAACTGTATTACATAGAATTCTTTTATTTTAATGAAATTGTTAAATGTTGTGTTAAAAATGAAAGACCTTCAAATCATTAATTATTCGGTAATAACAACAATTTCTTTATTTAATATCCAGCTTTCAATAAGAAAATCATTATAAGTGAGATCGGTAAAAACATATATGGAGCTCCAAAAAGCATCAGAATACCGGGCTTTTTCTGTCATTACATGACCATCAATATAATTTGAATGAATAAAATAAGCAGTTTTGTCTTTGATATATATATAACCTACGTGATTGCTTAAGCCTAAGGCATAAAGCCCGGGCCTAAACTCTTCTTCAATCACATTAACAACGGAATCAATAGCTTCAGAATGATGGATCCTTATGAGTCTGTAATTATGATCAGGGTCCAGAGTTTTTGCTTCATTCATCCCGGCTTGCTGTGCAAACCTGTAACGATTCATATTGACTCCCAAATGTTTGAGTGTCGTTGAAATAAAATACCCGCAGGCAATTACGCCTGAATTCGGAACATTGGTATATCCGTTGAAATCCCAAACAGTTCCGTACCAATGCGGAATTAATTCATTTAAAAGGCTGTTTGTAAAAAAGAAACGAGCACTATCTAAAATAACAGCCCTTTCGAAACTGTCAATTGAAGCCAAATAAGCTTTTTTGAACTGCTCTCTTTTTTGAGAAATAGATGACTTTATTACATTATAATTCCCTGTTGGCTTAAAAACCAAACCCGTACTGGCAGAATCCAAAATATGATCGGTAAAAACATCTGTGTTTGCAATATTTAAACTGTCTTTATTTTTAGTTTTCTGTGCATTATTTTCTGTACAAGAAAAAAATAACAAGGAAAGTGTAATCAATATAAACCCTTGAATAAGTTTCATAAACAGTGTAACCTTTTGTAAAAATCAATTTTATAAACCAAAAGCCTTAGTATTAACCCAAAGCACCATATATTCCGAATGTTGTCTTTTTATTTGAAGTCTTTACGGTAACAACCAAGGAGCAAATTACCTCATAGTTTCCGTCACTGACTTTATAATAAACGGTATATCCTTCTTTAATATTTTCTGCCCTAACAAAATTTATTTCTTTTATTGAATTGTACTTCAAACATTTAAATCCTGCTTCTGAAATAAAACTACCACAAAACAGCTCATTAAGAAAACGGTCAATATTGCCGTCATGAAGTTCAAAGAGTTGGACTTTTCTGTATTCTGAATCCAAAAGTTCAATAAGTTTTCCGGAATCATGATTAGCTGAAGCTTGTTCAAATTCATTTAAAAAGCTGATCATTTCTTTAGATAATTTTTTGTTATCCAAGCAGACATATTTTCTGCTTGGACCGCAAGAAAAAGAAAGAATTAATAGTGTAATTGATAGGATTTTCTTCATTTTGAAAGATTTTAATTTAAAAGGTATCAATTATTACCAACAAATTAATGTTAGCTTTTAACACAAAAATAAGACAATTGTGAACTTTTCTTATTTAGAAACTAAATAAATGCTTTCTTTTTCATTAACTTTATATTCCAAAAACACATAATGGAAAAAATTAAGATAATAAACCGACTCATCCATGAAAGAAAATCGGTTTTTCCGCAAAACTATATTAATAAAGCTATCCCCGAAGATATTCTAATGCAAATACTTAAAAATGCCGACAGAGCTCCTACACATAAACTTACTGAGCCATGGAGGTTCAAAATTATTAAAGGAAAAAAAAGGAAAGAACTGGGAATATTTTTGTCAAAAAAATATAAGGAAACAGCTATAGATTTTAATGAAAAGAAATACAATAAGTTAAAATCAAACCCAGAAAAAGCTGATGTAATTATAATAATTAGCATGATACGAGATCCAATGAAACAAATTCCTGAATGGGAAGAAATTGCATCCGTCGCAATGGCTGTTCAGAACATGCATTTAACCTGCACGGCCTATGATATTGGGGCATATTGGAGCACTCCGGGAATGATTAACTATATGAAAGAATTCACGGAACAGGAAGAGAATGAAAAATGCTTGGGTTTCTTTTATATGGGCTATTATGACAAAGAATTACTGATAAGCAAACGGAAACCTCTGGAACAAAAAATAAAATATTTATAAGCCTACAAATTTTGCAAAAAAAAATGAGAAAAAAGAATCAAGAAATAAAGGACAAAGCAAAAATTGAGGATATTTTACAATCTTCGATCATTTGCCGAATTGCAATGACAGACGGAAACAGACCCTACCTTTTGCCTTTTAACTATGGGTATAAGGAAAACTGCATTTATATCCATTCAGCAAAAAAAGGGAAAAAACTGGACATTTTGAGGAAGAACAACTATGTATGTTTTGAAATAGAACAAGAACCCAAAATTATAACCGGAGAAACAGCCTGCGATTGGACAACGGAATACAGATCAATAGTCGGATACGGAAATATTGATATTATTGATGATACGGAAGAAAAGAAAAAAGCATTGAAGATTTTAATGGAACAACACGGAGCTCCTGAATTAAATACTTTTGAAGAAAAAGATTTGAAGAGAATGATGATTCTAAAACTTAAGATAAGCGAAATGACCGCCAAACAATCAAGCAGTTATATTAAACCAAAAGAGGAAAATTGAGTTTACTATATTTTTGTAATTAACACATAAGTATAAGAGCATTTAAATAGCTTTTATTCAGTATATTATTGAATTTATACAAATAAAAACTATACAAATAAAAGAATGAAAAAAACAATATATTTCTTACTTTCATTGTTTTTACTAGCGTTTTCAACATGTAAAACAGAAAAGGAATGTCCCGGGTTTAATTCCGAAGACTTAACGGAATTCACATATTTAAACGCAGATACAATTTATTTTAAAAATGAAACAGACAGTTTGTTTCAGATTTTTATTTCAAATATAAACATGTCTGCTCCCTTTACATATGATTGCAAAGATCTGCACAAAGTGTGTCCGTGCATAAATTATGTTG
>Ga0070728_10006860_pt1 | contig 10609 bp, 9 predicted proteins | sample tdDd471_FD_66723 | JGI IMG/M metagenome (GOLD analysis project Ga0070728, IMG submission 66723) | Marine sediment microbial communities from the Atlantic coast under amendment with organic carbon and nitrate - tdDd47.1 | ecosystem: Environmental > Aquatic > Marine > Coastal > Sediment | place...
CCGCGCTGTCCTGCACCTGGACGCGCGCGCCCGACGCCATCCGCACCTCGGCGCCGGCCTCCACCGTCACGCGCGCCGAGCCCCCGGCCGGGCCGGTCAGCGCGAGGTCGCCGAGCACGACGTAGGGCACGCCCCACGCGCCCCAGGTGCCGTCGGCCTCGATCGCGCCGTTGTTCACCCGGATGCCCTCGACGTCGTTGGGCCCGTAGGTCCCCGGCCCGAGCGAACCCACCGCGCCCGGCGCGATCTCCATGCCGAACGCGTTGTCGGTGACGACGTTGTTCTCGAAGGCGCGCAAGCCGTCGGGGCCGAGGATCTGCACCGCGGCGGCCTCCGACGATCGAAACACCGAGTCGCGCACCTCGATCGAGGCGCCGTCGGCCACGCGCACCATCGCCGAAGACGACCCGCCGTGCTCGATCCGCACGTTCGACCAGACGTTCGCGCTCGACGCGGACGTCGACTCCACGTTGACGCGGTTCCAGTCGCCGCGGCCCGGCGTCGCGAAGTCGGACGTCACGCGGATCGGCATCCGGTCGGCGCCCTCCATCGTGAGCGCGCCGCCGTCGCGCAGGTCGATGCTCATGCCCGCGCCGAGCCGCACGACCGAGCACGCCTCGACCACGAGCGGGCCTCCGGTGATGTTCACCGACCGGTTCAGCACGTACTCGGCCGCCGGCCAGGTCGCGCCGCCGTCGATCGTCGACTCGTCGATCTCCACGACCTCGAGCTGCGGGCACATCGGCGGCAGCTCGACGCAGCCCTCCTCGGGGTTGCACCACAGCGCGTCGTCGCCGCACAGCGAGTCGTCGGGCCGCGCGAGGCAGACGCCGTCGCTGCACACGCCCGCCGCGCAGTCGCCGGCGAAGGCGCAGTCGGCGTCGGCCGCGCACGCCATCGCGTCGCACTCGCCGGGGTTCTCCGGGGTGCAGCGCGGGTTCACGCAGGTGCCCGACAGGCAGGCGAGCGGGGCGCCCGCGTCGCCGCACTCGACGCCGCGGCAGTCGCGGGTGAGCACGACGGTCACCCCCTGCGCGTTGTCGAGCGTGATCAAGGTCGGCCGCTCGAGGACCACGCGCCCGAACGCGTCGAGGGCCTCCACGTCGATCCGCAGGTCGCCGTGCTCCACCTCGGGGAGCGACGCCACGCGCACGCCGGTGACGTAGTCGTCGCCCTCGTCGACGCGGTGCTCGAGCACCATCGGCTCACCCTCGCCGTCGGTCCTCGTGATCGTCACGCGCACGTCCGACATCTCGTCGATCGGGACCAGATCGGTCCGGACGTCGATCTCGAGCTGAGACGACCCCCCGCACCCGATGAGGAACACCACCGCGCACCATCCCCACGATCCCCGCATGCCGCGATCCTACGAGGGTCGAAGCGAAAATCCCACGTCGCCGCGAAGGATCTCCGCGCGCCGGACAGTGAGGAGGTAGCGCCGCGGGAGGACGCCTCTCGCCGTCGCCGAGATCGTGAGCTCCAACCCGGGAGATCGCCGTGCGCAGGTCCGTCGTCTTCGTCTGTAGCGTTCTGTTCTTTCCGTCCGGCTGCGTCGGGACCGGGGTCGCCGCCGAGGGCGACTTCGATCCCGGCGACTGGCAGCCACCGCCGGACGCGCTGGCGTGCCCCATGGATCCGGACGCGTTCATCGGCGGTGACCCCGACCGCTACGAGTGCCCGGACTACTGGACCTGCGAGGACCTCGCGGACGGCGTGAAGCGCTGCACCAACCCGGGGCCGGACTACCCGGACGGAGGCGAGTGGGATTGCCGCGACGAGGGCGGCTCGACGATCTGCGAGGGCTCGGACTTCCCCGACGGAGGGGGCGGTGACGGCTGGAGCTGCGAGGCGCGCGGCGACCTCGTGATCTGCGAGGACGACCGGCCGGACTACCCCGACGACGGCGGGGGCGGCGGCTGGAGCTGCGTGTTCTGGGATGAATTCCGGATCTGCGACGACGGCGGCGACGAGCCGGACTCCCCGGACGACGGCGACGACTTCTGCTTCCTCCCCGAGGACGGCTCGTCGTCGGAGGTCCTCGTCCGCGGCGGCTTCCGCTTCGAGACGCACGCCGGCCGCGAGGCGATCCACGTCGGTCTCGTGTTCAGCGAGGCGTTCGTCGACAACACCTACGGCGTGAATTCGTCCGACGGCTACCACCGCGATCGGGGCCACGGGTTCCGCGAGCTCGTGGGGAGCGACCACGCCGAGATCGGCTTCGAGGACGCGTCGGGCGTCGAGATCGTCCGCGCTCGCTTCGACTACCTCAGCGAGTCCGACGACGCCCCGAGCGGGTACGACTCGATGGGGGTCCACGACGGCGACGGCCGGATGATCGAAGGCGACGAATCCGTGATCCTCGACGCGACCTCGTCGCTGGCGCGCAACCTCAACGACCGCGGGTGCGTGTTCCTCGAGGACTCGCCGACGCCGGCCGAGTGCCCCGACTGGGATCGCCGCGTGGTCTACGAGGTGTGGCTCGACCGCGCGGCGTTCGCCGACGGATTCGGCGGCCCCGCGCTCGAGGAGGTGCACGCCTCGCCGAGCCGCACCGACAACACGATCGTGGTCCGCCGCGGAGAGTGCCCATGACCGCGGCGCGGCCGCGCGGGCGCGACGTCGGCGGGGAGGACCTCCGCACCGCGGTGCACGTCTCTTTGGACCTGGACGACGACGTGCCGGAGGTGACGGTGCTGACCCGGACCAGCGAGCCGCCGGGGCCCGACGAGGCCCACCCGGCGTGGACGATCTCCGACGAGATCGAGCTGCCCGCGCCACCGCCGCGCCGCCGGCGCGCGACGCCGCCCCGGGCTGCCGACGCGCGCGACGTCGCCGAGCGCGGCTCGCGGTCAACCTCCCGTGCGGACGAACGACCGGCTGTGAGACGATGATGGAGTGAGGGCGTGGCTGGCATCGGGGATCGTGGGGGTCCTCCTGGCGTGCGCCGCGCCAGCGCGCGCGCAGGACCGCCCGCTCGCCGACGCCATCACGGTCGCCCGCGGGGAGTGCCTGACCGAGGGTCCGCTGCTCGAGCACCTGCGCGCCTGGCTCGAGCGGGACCGGGTCGACGCGCGCCTCTCGGTGGTCATCGAGGAGGGCGACGGCGGCGGCGCCTCGTTCGTCGTCCTGTCCGAGGGCGTCGGCCGCGCGGCGCGCCGGTTCGAGACCCTGCCGCGCGACTGCGCCGACCGGCGCGCGGCCGTGGCGCTCGCGGTCGCCCTCGCGATCGACGCCGCGGTCCTCGACGATCTCGTGCCGCCGCGGGCCCGCGCGCCGGCCGAGGCATCGCCGACCGAGGCCGACGGCGGCCTGACGGTCGGCGTCGAGGTGGTCGCGGAGGCGCTGGTGCTGATCGAGGTCCTGCCCGAGGTCGCGGCCGCCTGGCAGATCGGGGCGCGGGTGGTCTTCGATCACACCTTCGTGATCGGGTTCTCCGGCTGGCTCTCCTCGGTCTCGGGCGCCGACCTGCAGCCGGGGCGGGTCGACACGCAGCTGTCCGGTGGTCGCGTCGACGCGTGCCTGCGGCGAGACGACGTGGTGATCGTGCGCGGCTGCCTCGGCGTCGCGGCCGGCGCGGGCCGGGGGCGCGGCCTCGACGTGCCGGAGGCGGCGGAGGCGCACGTGCCCTACGTCGCGCTCGTGGGGCGGCTCGGCGTGGGTTTCCCGATCACCGACTTCCTCACGCTGGAGGTCTCGGCCGACGCCTGGCTCGCGCTGCTGCGGCCCCGCTTCGACCTGATCGCGGGCGAGCGCGTGGTGACCTCGGCGACGCTGCCGCTGGGCGGCGGGATGGGCGCGCTCGGCCTGAGCGTGGAGCTCCTATGAAGGATCCCCGAGCCCCGGACATGAAGCGATGAGCGCGGGAGGAGAGCGGGTCGGCGCGGCCGACCTCTTCCGCGCGCACGCGCGGTTCGTGGCCGGCTTCCTGCTGCGGATCGGGGTCCCGAGGGGTGAAGTGGACGATCTGGTTCAAGAGGTGTTCCTGACCGCGCACCGCAAGGGCGGCTTCGAGCCCGGGCGGGCGAAGGCGACGACGTGGCTGTGCGGCATCGCGACGCGGGTCTGGAGCAACCGCGCGCGCTCGATGCGGCGCAAGCCCACCGAGCCGCTCGCGCCGGCGGAGCACGCGATCGCGTCGAGCCAGCCCGATCCGGAGCGCGAGGTGGCCGCCAAGCGCGATCTCGAGCGGCTCTCGCGCGCGCTCGACGAGCTCGACGCCGATCATCGACCGGTGTTCGTGCTGTACGAGCTCGACGGGCTGTCGTGCGCGGAGATCGCCGAGGGCCTCGCGGTGCCGGTGGGGACCGTCTACCGGCGGCTGCACACGGCGCGAGCGCGCGTGCGCGCCGCGTACGAGCGAGGGGGAGCGAAGCGCCATGTCGGATGAGACCGAGCCGGTCCGCTTGCGCGACGATCCGGACGCGCCCGAGGCGCTGCGCGAGGACCTCGCCGCCGCGGCCGGCGCGGCGCTGCCCGCGCTCGATCTCGAGGCGGGCCTCGCGTCGCTCGAGGCCGCGATCGGCGCCGAGGGGGGCGGGCCCTCCGACCCGGGGACGCCCGGCGCGGGCGGCGGCGCGACGGGCGGCGCGAGCCTCGGCGGCGGCGCGGCGATGGCCGCGGGCGCGGGCGCGGTGATCCTCGCGCTGATCGGCGGCGCCTATCTGTGGCTCGCGTCCGACGACGGAGCGTCGGAGGCGGTCGCCGCCCGCCCACCCGCGCCGGAGGCGGTCGAGCCGGTCGAGGTCGAGGCCGCGGCGCCCGCGCCAGAGCCCGCGGAGCCCGCGCCGACCGAGGCGGTCGAGCCGGAGCCCGAGCCCGCCCCGGAGGCCGAGCCGTCGGCGCGCCCGAGGCGCGGCGCGCGGCGAGCGGTGGCTCGACGGCCGTCGTCTCCCGAGCCCGACCTGCGCGAGGAGATGGAGCTGACCAACCGGGCGCGAGCCGCGCTCGCGGGCCGCCCGGCGGAGGCGCTGCGGCTCGCGCGCGAGGGGCAGCGGCGGTTCGGCGACGGACTGTTCAGCGAGGAGCGCGAGGCCATCGAGGTGCTCGCGCTCGCCGCGCTCGATCGCGCCGACGAGGCGCGCCCGCGGGGCGAGCGCTTCTTGCGGCGGCACCCGAGGAGCACGTTCGCCGAGCGGGTGCGGAGGGCGATCGCCGAATGACCCGCCTGGCCCTGCTGCCGCTGCTCGCGCTCGCGGCCTGCACCTCGCCGGGCGTGGTGGGCGCGGCGCCCGGCGACGGCGACGTCCCGCTCCCCGACGGCGGCGCGTTCGACGGCGGGGCGCTGCGCGAGCTGCGCCTCGAGCCGGCCGACCCGGTGGTGACCGACGACGGGGTCGCGCCGGGCGAGACCGTCGACGTCCGGCTGTACGGCGTGTTCGAGGACGGGCTCGAGATCGACCTGACCGATCGGGCCGACTGGTCGGTCGAGCGCCCGACGCTCGGGGCGGTGGACGCCGGGCGCTTCACGTCCGCGGGGATCGGCGGCGCGAGCCGCCTCGTGGCGGCGGTCGGCGGCCGGGTCGCGACGACGACGATCACCGTCCTGCTCGACGTGACCGTGATCGTCGATGGAGCGCCGGCGGACGCGCCGACGCGCTTCGAAGAAGACCCCTCCGGCGACGGGACCGGCGCGCTCACGGTGGTCTACCCGGCGAGCGAGACGATGCTCCCGCGCAACCTCTCGCGGGTCACTCCGCAGTGGGTCGCCGACCCGGGCCTCGCGCTGTTCGAGCTGCGGATCGACAGCGACCACGCGCGGCTGCGCTTGTACACGATCGAGCGCGCGCTGCCGTTGACGGGCGACGCGTGGCGCTGGATCGCCGAGACGCACGCCGGCGGCTCGGCGCAGCTCATGGTCCGCGGGCTCGGCGACGGCGCGGCCGCCGAGCGCTCGGCGCCGGTCACGCTGCACGTCAGCGAGTCGGAGGTGATGGGCGCGCTCTACTACTGGAGCACCGGCGCGCAGGGCGTGATGCGCGCGCAGATCTCGTCGGCGTCGCCCGAGCTGTTCTACGACGACCCCGCGGCGGACGACCGCGAGTGCGTCTCCTGCCACACGGTGTCGCGCGACGGGCGTCGGCTCGCCGTCGGCTACGGCGGCGAGCACCTGCGCGAGGTCAGCGTGCCGGACCGCGAGCTGTTGATCCCCGCCGACCCGGCCGACGAGGGCCCCGCGTACGGGTGGGGGACGTTCGATCCCGCGGCGACCCGGCTGCTGTACGCCAACGACGGCGAGCTGTCCCTCCTCGACGCGGACACCGGCGCTTCGATCGGCGGCGTCGAGATGCCTCCCGACGTGTGGGTCACCCATCCGGACTGGAGCCCGGACGGGACGTTCGTGGTGGTCGCGCTGCAGGACGGAGGCCGCGCGCCGGGCAACAAGGACGTCGACGGGACGAGCATCGCGCGCATCGAGGTCGCGGCCGACGGGTCGTTCGGCGAGCCCACGATCGTCGTCGCGAGCGGCGGCGGCGAGGACACGCTGTTCTTCCCCAGCGTGTCGCCCGACAGCCGGTGGATCGCCTACGTGCGCGCGGTCGGCAAGTCCAAGGACAACCCCGAGGCGGTGCTCGAGCTCGTGCGCGCGGACGGGTCGGCGCCGCCGATCGCCCTGACCGTGCTCAACGGGCGGGTCGGCGCGATGGACGGCGTCGTCGACATCGGCAACTCGATGCCGACGTGGGCGCCGAGCACGGGCGCCGAGGTGTTCTGGCTCGCGTTCTCCTCGTTGCGCGACTACGGGTGGCTCCGCCCGGCGAGCGAGGAGGACCAGCTCTGGGGCGCGGCGATCGATCCGTCGCGCGCCGAGCGGGGGCTCGATCCGAGCTTCGCGGCGTTCTGGATGCCCTTCCAGCAGGCGGACGAGGGCAACCACCGCGCGTTCTGGGCGCTGTCGGACGACGACGTCTGCCCGCCGCCGACGATCGAGGTGTGCGACGGCCTCGACAACGACTGCGACGCGGTGGTGGACGAGGACTGCTGCGAGCCGGTCGAGGAGATCTGCGACGACGGCGTCGACAACGACTGCGACGGCGTGCCCGACGAGGGCTGCGGGTGTCAGGCCGAGGAGGTCTGCGACAACGGCGTCGACGACGACTGCGACATGGCGATCGACGGCGCCGACGAGGACTGCGTCATCATCTGAGCGCTCACGCGACCTGTAACACGACTTTCCCGCGTGCGCGGCCGGTCTCGATGTAGCGGTGCGCCTCGGCGGCCTCGTCGAGCCGGAAGACGCGGTCGATCACCGGCCGGATCGCGCCCTCGTCGACGAGCCGGGCGAGCTTGGCGAGGTTGGCGCCGCTCGCGCGGCGGGTGACGAGCTTGAGCTTGGTGCCGTTGCGCATCCAGGCCGCGACGGTGCGGCGCACCAGGTGCACGCCGAACACGAGCACGCCGAGCCACGCGCCGTGACGCTTGGTGTAGTCGGGCAGGCCCGGCGTGATGGACGCGACCGTGCCCCGGGGGCGGACCGTCGCGAGCGCGCGGTCGAGGTGGTCGCCGCCCATCGACTCGAGCACGGCGTCGCAGCCCTTGGCCACGTCCTCGAAGCGCTCGGCGCGGTAGTCGATCACGCGGTCGGCGCCGAGCCCCTCGAGCATCGCCACGTTCCGGTCGCTGCAGGTCGTGTAGACCTCGGCGCCGAGGTGCTTGGCGAGCTGGATCGCGACGGTGCCGACGCCCCCGGCGCCCGCCTGGATCAGGACCTTCTGGCCCGGCTCGATCCGGCAGGCGTCGACGAGCGCGTTGTACGCGGTCAGCCCGACGAGCGGCAGCGACGCCGCCTCGACGTGGGTCAGCGACGCCGGCTTGTGCGCGCACTCGTCGGCGCGGACCACGACCTCCTCGGCGTAGCAGCCCATGCGGCGGTGGCTCGGCGACGCGAACACCTGGTCGCCGACCGCGAAGCCGTCGACCTCGCGGCCCACCTCGGTGACCACGCCGCTGACGTCCATGCCGAGCGTCCAGGGCATCGACAACGGGACGACCGCGCGCTGCGCGCCCGAGCGCAGCTTGTAGTCGACGGGGTTGACCGCGGTGGCGCGGACGGCGATGCGCAGGTCGCGCGGGCCGAGCTTGGTGGGCGCGACGTCTTCGAAGCGGAGGACGTCGGCGTCCCCGTAGGCGTGGATGCGAACGGCTTTCATCAGAGGATCCCCGAGGTGAAGGAGAGCAAGCAGTCGGACAGGAACACCCAGGCGGCGATCGGCGCGACGAGGCCGATCGCCGACCCGGCGAAGTAGTCGCGGAAGCGCGTCGAGCTCATCGCGAGCGCGTAGTTGAGCGGCGGCGAGAGCGCGAAGAGCGTGCGCAGCACGATGATCGTCCGCAGCGGCCGCTCCTCGAGGCGCGACAGCATGCGCTGCGCCCACCTCCACTTCATCGTGGTCAGCGCCTTGCCGCCGACGGTGCGCACGAAGAAGAACGAGACGCTCACCGACAGCAGCGCCCCCGCGTAGCCGGCCACGAACCCGAGCAGCGGCCCGTAGGCGACGCGCGCGCCGAGGACGAACGCCATGCCCGGCAGCTGCACGAGCTGGCCGACACTGAACGCGGCGAGGTAGGCGACCGCGCCGAACGCGCCCGCGTCGTCGGTGAGCTGGCGGATGCCCTCCTCGGTCATCGACTCGCGCAGGCCGAGCGCGTCGGCCGCCCACCAGCCGGCGCCGAGCAGCGCCACGAGGATCACCACCCGCAAGATCACGAAGAGCTTCTTGCGGCGTTGTGCGCGTTGGTCGTCCATCGTCTCCCTCGTCCGGTGGGTCACAGCAGCGTCGCGACGGCGACCGTCGCCACGTACTCGGCGAGCGCGTCCTGGGTGCGCACCGGGTCCGTGTCGCCCGCGACGATCGCGAGCTCCGCGTCGCTCATCACCGCCATGCGGGTGAGCAGGAACATCAGCCCCTGCAGCGGCACGCGCAGCTGCGCGGCGGGGCGCCCGAGCACCGGCGCGAGCACCTCGCTCGTGATGTCGAGGTACTGGGCCTGCGACGCCGCGGTGCGCTCGCCCGCCGCGTCCTCGTACAGCGTGGCGCGCAGCAGGAAGCGGCTCCGCGTCGCGTGCTCGCGGGCGAAGCGGAACGCCGCCTTCGCGAGCGCTCGCACGCGGTCCTCGGTGCCGCCCTCGGTCTGCGCGAGGGTCTGCGCGAGCATCCCGCGCAGCCCGCCGAGCTCCTCGTAGCTGGCGTCGAGGCAGCGCTGGTACAGCTTCGACTTGCAGCCGAAGTAGTGGTGCACGGTCGCGAACGAGACCCCGGCGTCGCTCCCGATCTTGCGCAGGCTCGCGCCCTTCAGGCCCTCGCTCCCGAACCGGCAGATCGCCGCGTCGAGGATGTTCTCGCGAGTCTGTTCGGCGTCTGCGTTGCGGGGGCGGGCCATCGGCGGAAGAACTTATGTATCGATTGATAAGTTCTGTCAAGCCGCCGAGTTCGGACGTTCCATCGGATCCGGCTCGACGCTACCGAACCGTGAACCCGAAGCCGTCGCCCTCGCTGGCGCGGCTGCCCTCGACCTCGACCGTGGCGTCGCTCATCGGGCGCAGGTACGTGATGTTCGCGCTCTGCTCGGACAAGACGAGTCCCCCCCCGTCGGCGACGCCCGCGTCGGTGAAGTCGCCGAGGCACGACACCCGCGGGTCGCCGTTCGTCGCGCTGTCGCGCTCCCAGAAGTAGAAGTTGGACATCCCGCCCGGGAGCGTCGTGCTCCAGATGTCGAAGCGGCGCTGCGTGCCGACCGCGACGCCCGAGACGATCAGCTCGTCGAAGCCGTCGTAGCCGAGGTCGCACATCGTCATCGCGAGCGCGTTGCGGTCGCCCGCGTCTCCGCCGGTCAGCGCGAGCTGCAGGGTCGGCGCGCCGGTGTCGCTGCCGAAGATGAACGCGGCGCCGGTGTCGCTCGTCTCGCCCGGCGCGCCGGCCGCGAGGTCGCAGCGCGCGCTGCCCGAGTAGTTCCCCACCGCGACGGAGTAGCCGAGCTGCGCGCCGGCCTCGAGCGGCGGCGTCAGCGTCAGCGCGCGCAGGCCCGCGTCGGGATCGGCGCTCGAGATCCACGCGAGCACGCCCGCGTCGCCGGCGTTCGGCAGGCCCACCACCAGGTCGTCTCGGCGGTCGGCGTCGAGGTCGCCGCCGCCGGTCAGGGTGACCACGTCGCTCATCGTCGCGGCGTCGGCGACGAAGGTGTGGAGCGGCGACGGGTCGAGGCCGCCCGCGCCGCCCCCGAACACGTAGAGCGTCCAGCGACCGTCGGCCGGCACGTCCGCGACCGCGACGTCGGCGTAGCCGTCGCCGTTCAGGTCGCCGATCCCCGCCACGGCCGCGCCGAACCGCGAGGCCGTGGGGCGCGCCAGCGAGTCGACCCGGTCGAGCCCGCCGAACGCGAGGAGGACGGCGCCGCCGCCCGGCTCGTCGGGGGCGCCGGCGATGATGTCGACCGCGCCGTTGCCGTCGATGTCGCCCGCGGCGTCGAGCGAGGCGCCGAGGCGGGCGCCGACCGAGGCGCCGCCGATCAGGACGTCGCCGGCGCCGCCGAACAGCCCGCCCGCGTCGTTGAGCTGCACGAGCACGCGGCCTGCGCCCGAGGGGTCGCCCGGCCAGCCGTCCATCGAGTCGAC
>Ga0070728_10006861_pt1 | contig 10607 bp, 8 predicted proteins | sample tdDd471_FD_66723 | JGI IMG/M metagenome (GOLD analysis project Ga0070728, IMG submission 66723) | Marine sediment microbial communities from the Atlantic coast under amendment with organic carbon and nitrate - tdDd47.1 | ecosystem: Environmental > Aquatic > Marine > Coastal > Sediment | place...
CTGGAATTTTCCGAGCCCGGCCAGGTAGTCATGAGAGTTGGTCCGGCGCCGCAACCCGCTGCTGATCAAGTGCTGGTGCAGACCCACCATTCTGCCATCAGTCCGGGGACGGAAATGCTGGTTTATCGGGGCCAATGGCCACAGGGAGTCTCAATAGACGCAACCATTGATAGCATGGCAGGGGCCTTTGCTTATCCTCTTTCTTACGGTTACTGTGCGGTCGGCCGTGTGATCGCAGCGGGCCCGGCTGTATCAGCCGAGTGGCTGGGGCGCCGGGTGTTTGCCTTTCACCCCCATCAGGATCTTTTCTGCTGCAGACCTGAGACCCTCCAGCCCATTCCTGATGATCTGGATGATGAAACGGCCCTGTTTCTGCCCAGCATGGAAACTGCTGTTAATCTTTTGCTGGACGGCAGTCCGCTCATCGGCGAAAAGGTTGTCGTTGTCGGCCAGGGCGTCATCGGTCTGCTCACCACAGCTCTGCTCTCGCGCTTTCCCCTTGCCTCTCTTGCAACCGTTGACTCTCACCAACTGCGGCGCGAGGCATCAATACGTCTTGGCGCAGACCAATGCCTTGATCCGGAGGATTCAGCATTCATCACCCGGTTGGACGGAGATCCCGGCCAGGGAGGCAAGGCGGATCTGGTGTACGAGCTCTCCGGTAACCCGGCAGCGTTGAATACAGCTCTTGCCCTTACCCGTTATAGTGGACGGATAGTGATCGGCTCATGGTATGGCGCTAAAAAGGAAGAGCTGGACCTGGGCTCTTTCTTCCATCGCGGCCGTGTTTCACTCATAAGCTCCCAGGTGAGCAGCCTTGCTCCTGAGCTTTCCGGCAGGTGGAATAACAAGCGGCGACTGGATCTGGCCTGGGAGATGTTGCGCCTGGTTCACCCGTCCGCCTGCATCACCCATCGTTTCGCCCTGGCCGATGCGTCTTCTGCCTATAGTCTCATTGACCACAGCCCGGAAGAGACGATTCAGGTCATATTCGACCACAAACCCATAGAAAAAATGTGAGTTCAAGCAAGGAGAAAAATCATGTACAGGCTCGGATTGCGGCGTAAATTCAGCGCGCGCCATCACCTTATTGGCGGCGACTGGGGTGACGAAAACATCGAGCACACCCATAACTACCAGCTTGAACTGGTCCTGGAGAAAAAAGTATTGGACCATCACGGTTTTCTGGTTGATATTGTCGAGGTGGAGCATCATCTGGATGAGGTCACAGCTGCTTTCCAGGGCCAGCACCTCAATACACTTGCTGCCTTCACAGGCATCAATCCCAGCATCGAGAGACTCGCCACTGTCATCCATGACATTTTTACAAAGCGGCTCGAATCTTTTCAGCTGGAGGCTCTTACCGTCACCATCTGGGAAGATGACATCGCCTGGACCTCTTACCGCGCCGCTCTTTGATGCGCATCGGCTTTATCATCTACGGCAGCCTGGACACTCTCACCGGCGGCTACCTCTATGACCGGTTTGTGGCCCAGGGCTTGACCGGACTCGGCCATGAAGTGGAAGTGATCAGTTTACCCGAAGGCTCCTATTTGAGGCGACTTTGCTGTGGCTTCTCTCCGGGTCTTTTGCGCCGCCTGCTGGCGGGAAGGTTCGATATTCTTATACAGGACGAACTCTGTCACCCGTCTCTTTTTTTTGTAAACAAAAGGCTTCGCAGGCATACTGACAGCCCGCTGCTGGTTGCCCTCGTCCATCATGTCCTCTGCGACGAACCACGCCCTCGCTGGCAGAATATGTTTCTGGGTCTGGTCGAAAAGAGTTTTCTTGCCACCGTCGACGGTTTTATCCACAACTCGAAAACCACCCGGCGGAAAGTGGCCTCCCTGATAGACCACAGCCGACCCGAGGTCATCGCCTACCCAGCCGGAGACCGTTTCGGAAGCCCTCTTGCTGCCGAAGTCATTGCCGAACGAACTCATCGTCCCGGCCCCTTGGAATTGCTCTTTCTGGGCATTGTCATTCCAAGAAAAGGTCTGCTGCCGCTGCTTTCGGCCCTGGCCGGTGTCGACCGGGATGTTTGGCGTCTGTCAATAGCCGGCGGGCTCGACTTTGATGCTGCCTATACGGCCAGTGCGGAAAAGCTTATCCGGCAACTCGACCTGTCGGATTCGGTTCGGTTTCTGGGTCCTCTCCACGATGACGACCTGGTTGAAACCCTCAGCGTCAGCCATATTTTCTGCATGCCCTACGCCTACGAGGGATTCGGCATTGCCATTCTCGAGGCGATGGCCTTTGGCTTACCGGCCATCGGTTGCTCCAATGGAGCAGCGCATGAGACCATCAGCCACGGAACAAACGGCTTTCTGCTGGACCCAGGTGACCTTGCAGGACTTGCGCCGCTGCTTCTGCAACTGCACCGGGATCGAGAGCAACTGCAGCAAATGGCCCTGGCCGCCTGCGCGACCTATGTCAGCCGACCAACGTGGCAGGACAGTATAGCTGCCATTGATACATTTCTCGGAAAGATCAAAAAGCTGCCGGCCCGGATCTAAACCAGGGAACCTCAGGACCAAGGGATGCCGATGCAACAGGATAATTACATAAACAGCAGCAAACAGCAGCGAGTAGCGGATGACACCGGGAAGAGCTTTGATCCCCGCTATCTTGCAGCGAAGAAAAGCATTGATGACCGGGCCCTCAATTATCACGTCTGGGAGACGCTGCACCAGGCTCTGCCCCATTCCACAGACGGTGAACCGGTAAAGATTCTCGAGCTCGGTGCAGGCATTGGTACAATGCTCGCACGACTCGTTGATCGGGGGTTACTGACGGGACCCATAGCCTATCTGGCCACCGATATGGATCCGGGCCAACTGGAGGCGGCACGGAAATATCTGTCGCAGTGGGCGGAAAAAAATGGCCATAGCTGGTCGTGGGCTGACGATGGTGGTCGGCTGAACACCAGAAAAGCTGAAATATCGCTTACGCTTGAGCCTGCGCGAGCCGAAGAGCTGGCGGACAGATCCGATTCACTGGGCCAGTTTCATCTCATTATCGCTCATGCAGTGCTTGACCTGGTAGACTTTCCCGCAGTGCTGCCAAGACTCTTGTCACGGCTCATCGATAACGGCCTGGCCTATTTCACCTGCAACTTCGATGGTGAAACCGTCTTTCTCCCCCCCTATGAAGGTGAGGAAGAAATTATAAGACGCTATCATGATTCCATGGAGGCTCGCCTGACCGGGGCAAGCCACACAGGTCGGAGACTGTTGACATTTTTACAAAGTGCAGGTCTGGAAATCCTGGCTGCCGGCAGTTCAGACTGGGTCATTCATCCCCGGGCAGCTGGATACTCTTCCGATGAGACGTTTTTCCTGCATGCTATTATTGAAACAATAGAACGGGAGCTTACAAAAGAGAAATGTCAACCGTCTGACCTTGCCAACCTCACCAATTGGGGACGCCTGCGGCACCGGCAAATAGAGACTGGAAATATGTCTTTTTTGGCTCGTCACCTCGACCTCCTGGTAAAGCAACATCCAGCCCTGCCATGAAGCCCGGAAAAACCCCTTATGCCTCCCTGGTTCAGCTCCTTTATTGGGTTATAACATATGCAATATCAGAATCATGCCATGTATCCTACAGGATGATCCTTTCTTCTTTGGCATAAATTACCGCCAACATCGTTGCCGGCTCCTGGCCATGACATAAAACAACATGGGGCATGGTTGAATCGTAATAGATAGAATCTCCGGCGGAGAGGATTTCTGTCTGGTCCAGTAGTCTGACCTCAACTTTGCCCTCCAGAATAAAGAGAATCTCCTCACCGATATGCTGGTTTGGTTCGACATCTTCTGCTTTGGTTGGGGTGAGCGTCACCAGAAACGGCTCCATGTGCCTGTTTTTTTTCTTATAGCCAAGGGATGCGTAGCTGTAGCCGGCGGACTTGCCGTCGGTTGAGTTGAAGCGGGAAACGGTTTCTCTGTCATCACTTCTGACGATGCAATAGGGCGCGTCGCCGCCCTCCCCGAAAAATTCTCCCACTGAAATCTCGAAGAGCTTGGCCAGGCTGACAATATCACCAAGTGGCGGAGAGATCAGATTTCCTTCAAAACTGTAGAGAGTTTCTTCTGCTATTCCGGACTGTTCTGAAAGTTCGATTAATGAAAGTCCTTTTGCCTTTCTAAGACTCCTGATCCTTTCACCGATTTTCATGTCTTTTCCTGGCATTGTGTTTCTCCTTAGTGACTTAGAAAAATTTTCTTGTTTTTCACAAGAAAATTTTTTAGTGAAGGAACTTATCCCCGTGCTTTGCGGGGATAAACAGTCGCATTCTTCGGGTTTCAAGAAGACAAGGCTCTTTCCCACGATTGAAACAAACGCAATCTTGACAAACTCGTAAAAACCTAAAATATAAGATGAAGAGTTTTTACAAAGCCATCAATCTTCAGTATCCTTGAACAGTTCTCGGCCAATAAGCATCCGACGAATTTCACTGGTACCGGCGCCGATCTCATACAGTTTTGCATCACGCAGCAGTCGGCCGGTAGGAAATTCGTTGATATAGCCGTTACCACCGAGGCACTGGATAGCCTCAAGAGCCATCCAGGTCGCTTTTTCAGCTGCGAAGAGAATGACGGCGGCAGCATCTTTACGAATAGCATTGCCTTTATCAGCAGCTTTCGCGACGGTGTACACATACGACCGGCAGGCGTTCCAGGTCGCATACATATCTGCCAGCTTGCCCTGCATCAGCTCGAATTCCCCAATGGGTCGACCAAATTGCTGACGCTCATGGATATACGGCAAAACCACATCCATGCAGGCTGTCATAATACCTAACGGGCCGCCGGACAACACCAGGCGTTCGTAGTCAAGACCGCTCATCAAAACCTCGACCCCACGATCAAGCCTGCCAAGGATGTTTTCCTCTGGCACTACGCAATCTGTAAATACCAGCTCGCAGGTGGGTGAACCACGCATCCCAAGCTTATCGAGTTTGGGGCTGGTGGAGAATCCTGCCATGTTTTTTTCTACCAGGAAGGCGGTGATACCCTGGTGCAGTTTTTCCGGCGAAGTCTTGGCATAAACCACCAGCACATCCGCATTGGGGCCGTTAGTGATCCACATTTTTGTGCCGTTCAGGATATATGTATCCCCCTGCCTGACGGCTCGAAGCCGCATGCTGACGACATCAGAGCCTGCCCCTGCCTCGCTCATGGCCAAGGCGCCGATATGTTCACCGGTAATAAGTTTGGGAAGGTAGCGTTCTTTCTGCTCGGTTGTTCCATTTCGGTTGATCTGGTTCACACAAAGATTGGAGTGGGCACCGTAGGCAAGGCCTACCGAGGCTGATCCCCGGCTGATCTCTTCCATGGCGATGGCATGCTCAAGGTAGCCCATCTCCGCACCGCCGTATTTATCCGAAACGGTAATACCCAAAAGGCCTAAAGCGCCCATCTTCTGCCAAAGCTCTGTCGGAAAGTGGTCCTCGCGGTCAATTTCAGCGGCAAAGGGGGCAATTTCTGTGCTGACGAAACCCTGCAGCGATTCTCGCAGCAGGTTCGCGGTATCTCCCAAGTCAAAATTTAATTGAGGAAATGTCTTCATGGTTTCTCCAGTTTATCAAACGTTCAACTCTTTGATGTCAGCAAAAAAATCCAGGGCTTCGGGGTTTTTCAGGGCGTCTTTATTTTTCACTTCCAGTCCATGGATCATCTTCTGCACAGCAAGCTCGACCTTTTTCATATTCAGGGTATACGGGATATCCGGCACTTCTATTATCTTTGCCGGAACATGCCGGGGTGATGCATTTCCCCGGATATCTTTTCTGATCCTTTGCTGTAATTCATCGGTGCGGTCGTAGCCGGATTTCATCTTGACAAAGAGGATTACCCGGCTGTCATTTTGCCATTTCTGACCGACCACGACGCTGTCTTCGATCTCCTCCATCTGCTCGATGATCCGGTAGATCTCAGCTGTTCCGATTCTTACGCCACCGGGGTTTAAGGTTGCATCGGATCTCCCGTACATGACGAGGCCGCCCCGCTCGGTAACTTCGATAAAGTCTCCATGGGTCCATGCGCCTGGAAACCCTTCAAAATAGGCGGCTCGATATTTCTTTCCGTCCTGGTCATCCCAGAAATAGATCGGCATTGACGGGAAAGGGGCCGTGCAGACAAGCTCACCCTGTCTGCCCACCACCGGCGTACCGTTCTCGTCATAGGCAAAGACTTTCATGGCAAGCCCCCGGCACTGCAGTTCTCCTTCATATACCGGGCCCATCGGGTTGCCCAGAGCAAAGCAGCCGTTCAGATCCGAACCACCCGAGATCGAGGCCAGTTGCAGATCAGCTTTTACCTCCTGGTAGATAAAACGAAAGTCCTCTTTGGAAAGTGGCGAGCCGGTTGAGAGAAGTGCCTTGAGTGGGCTGAGGTCAAATTGTTTGCCCGGTTTTACACCGGCATTTTTAAGGGCTGCGATATATCCGGCACTGGTGCCGAAAACGGTGATTTTATCCTCTTCGGCCATTCGCCACAGGGCGTCCGGAGCAGGATGGAAAGGGTTGCCGTCGAACAAGACAAGGGTTGCCCCAACGGCTAAGGATGTTGTCAGCCAGTTCCACATCATCCAGCCGCAGGTGGTGAAATAGAAGATAGTATCGTCTCGTTTCAGGTCGGTATGCAGCAGCAGCTCTTTGATCTGGTGGAGCAGGACACCGCCTGCACTTTGAACCATGCATTTGGGCAGGCCCGTTGTGCCGGAGGAGTACATGATATAGAGGGGATGCTCGAAGGGCAGCTGGGCAAATTCTATTTCAGTGGAATCATTGCTGGTAAAATCAAGGTAATTAATTGCCCCCGGCAGATTGGAAATATCCGGTGTCTCCCGGGTGTAGGGGACAACAATGATTTTTTCTATGGAGGGTATTTCCTTGATGATTTTCGAGATTTTGGCAAGACTGTCAAGAGCTTTGCCTTTGAAATAATAACCGTCAGCGGTGAAGAGGATCCTTGGTCTGGTCTGGCCAAATCTATCCAGCACCCCTTTGATACCAAAATCAGGGGAGCAGGAGGACCAGATTGCGCCGATGCTTGTTGCCGCAAGCATAGCGATAATTGATTCAGGCATATTGGGCATGAACCCTACAACCCGGTCTCCGGCAACGATTCCCGCCTGGCGAAGAGCAGCGGCAACTTTCGCTGTAGCAGCATAGAGTTCTTTATAGGTGAGACTTCTGCGGACAGTGTCTTCTCCCCTGAATATCAGGGCGGTCTCTTCATCCCGGTAGCGCAGCAGGTTTTCGGCAAAGTTCAACCGGCTCTCAGTGAACCATTGTGCACCGACCATTCTGGTCGGATCATCAATTACCTTCTGGTATTCTTTCGAGGCCTTGATCCCGGCAAAACGCCACAGCTCTGCCCAGAAGGCCTCAATATTTTCTACCGACCACTGGTACAGTTCGTTGTAGTCGGTACAATGTATTCCTTGGGTTTGGTTCACGCTCTGCATAAACCTGTACATGTTGGAACCCTTGATTCGCTGCTCCGACGGCTCCCATAACGGTTTTGACATGGCCTTCCCCTTTTGGGTTAAATCCCTGTTGTTACTTTAAGTTCTTAATTTTAATACAATCTCCAGGTATCTTGTTTTTACGTCGGTCTTTCTGGAGTACTCAGTTCAGTGCCCCCTTGAGGGGTAAGTCACTAAAGTGTCCCCACCCATAAAACAAAACTGATGTTGGCACTGTTATTGGTAATTTTCTGGTTTATCGGATTGGACAAGAAGTGGACGGAATCCCCCTCGACCAGGGTATGTTTTTCATTGCTATGCATCAGCTCGACTGATCCCTTCAGTACACAGAGAATTTCCTGGCCATTTTTGATGTTTTTGCGGACCGGGATAGATTTTCCCGGCTCGATCACCAGGATGGCAGAGTCGATAAGGGTTCTGTTTTCTGGCGGGAAAAATCGGCGGGTAACAAAACCGGTATGGGAGAGATCTATGTCATCCCATTCCGATTTTTTGATGATGATGATTTTTTCCTGCTTATTGGCCTGGGTGATGATATCACCGGCATCAATATCAATGGCATTGCAGATCCGGACGAGGGTATCTACAGAAGGGGAATTCACATCATTTTCAACCTGGCTGAGAAAGCCTTCAGATATGGAAGCCTTTTCAGCGACGACTTTCAGCGTCAATTTCTGTTCCTTGCGAGCTCTTCTTATCAATGTCCCTATATTCATGCGGTTTAAACTCTGTGTCCCTCTGTATTAATCTCAAATTGTCTTGGAGATATTTTAATCCTGCTTTTCGGTAAATATTAACTTATATAGAGAATTAACTTATTGTCAATAAAAATATTCCATGGCAAATGGTGAATATAAGCACGACAACAGGACGATAAAGTCCTTGACAAACTTCTGGCCACACTTTAAACATTACCTATAGGTAAATATTAACTAAAAGTAAATAATAGGTGTTTTCTGTTAGATTTGTTGATGGCGTGTCCCGTCTTACTTACCGTTTACGGGGTTAGGATCAATTTTCCTCTCTTGCAGGGGGCCAGGGGTCAATTTATGGGCAAAATCAGTTCCAGAATAAATATCCGCAGCGAGGAATTTGCAGGTAACCAGAGACACCTACAGGCGCTGGTCGATGATCTGCGCTGTAAACTGGAAGCAATAAAACTGGGTGGTGGTGAAAAGTACCAACAACGGCATAGTTCAAGAGGAAAACTGCTGGCCCGTGAGCGTATTGACGCTCTTCTGGATCCCGGGTCACCCTTTCTGGAATTATCTCAACTGGCGGCCTTCGAGGTTTACGATACTGAAATTCCCGCCGCAGGTATTGTTACCGGTATTGGCCGGGTTAACGGTCAGGAGTGTATTATTGTTGCCAACGACGCCACCGTTAAAGGCGGCAGTTACTTTCCCTTAACTGTCAAAAAGCATTTACGCGCACAGAATATTGCCGAAGAAAATCACTTGCCCTGTATTTACCTGGTGGACTCCGGCGGCGCCAACCTGCCGCGACAGGACGAAGTCTTCCCGGACAAGGAGCATTTTGGCCGCATCTTTTATAACCAGGCCATTATGTCGGCGAAAAACATTCCGCAAATTGCCGTGGTGATGGGATCCTGTACCGCCGGAGGTGCCTATGTCCCTGCCATGGCGGATGAATCCATTATCGTCAAGGAACAGGGGACAATCTTTCTGGGTGGTCCTCCCCTGGTAAAAGCTGCCACCGGTGAAGTGGTGAGCGCAGAAGATCTGGGGGGGGCGGATGTACACTGCCGCACCTCCGGGGTTTCCGACCACTACGCCCAAAACGATCACCATGCCTTACAACTTACACGCCAGGCCATAGGCCGTCTCAACCGGGTAAAACCTCTGGATCTTGATATCAGGGAGCCCGTTGAGCCCCTCTACGACCCGGAGGAAATTTACGGAATAATACCAAGAGACCCTCGTCAATCCTATGATGTACGGGAAGTTATCGCCCGAATTGTTGATGGTTCGGAATTTGACGAATTCAAGGCGCTTTACGGAACAACACTTATCACCGGCTTTGCCAGGATATATGGATATCCTGTTGGCATTGTAGGAAATAACGGCATTTTATTCGGCGAATCCGCGCAAAAAGGAGCACACTTTGTCGAACTCTGCGCCAAGCGAAAAATCCCGCTCATCTTCCTGCAGAACATTACCGGCTTTATGGTTGGCAAGCAGTACGAAACCAGCGGTATTGCCAAACACGGTGCTAAAATGGTCACCGCAGTTGCCTGTGCCAGGGTTCCCAAGTTGACCGTAGTTATTGGCGGTTCATTTGGTGCCGGCAACTACGGTATGTGTGGCCGGGCCTACGACCCCCGCTTTATGTTTATGTGGCCCAATGCCCGGATCTCGGTGATGGGGGGTGAGCAGGCCGCTGGAGTAATGGCTCAGATCAAACGCGACCAAAAAGAAAAACTGGGCGAAGAGTGGAGCAAAGAAGAAGAGGCCCGGTTCAAAGAACCTATTCTTGAGACTTATGAGAAACAGGGACACCCTTATTACGCCTCGGCAAGACTGTGGGACGACGGTGTTATTGACCCGGCGGAAACTCGCAAGGTTTTGGGGCTGACGCTTTCGGCATCACTGAACAAATCTATAGAAGATACTGAATTTGGTATTTTCAGGATGTGATGGACTCGTAAAAACTTCGATCTACTTCGTTGTAGGTATTTTAAAGCTTCACGACATACTGTCTGTATGGTCGAGAAACTTTAAAATACACTACGCCTCGTATATCAAACTTTTCGAAGTCTGCGCTTATCTCCAGAGCTCATCTAGGAACTTCGAATGGACTTTTTACGAATTTATCAGGATGTGACAAACTTGTAAAAACCTCAAATTGGTGATGGCTAAGTAATCCTATGACTGAGCAGACAGTTTTAATCCAAACAGACCAGCGTGGTGTCGCCACCGTTACCCTCAATAATCCGGAAAAGCACAACGCTTTTGATGACAAAATTATTGAAGAACTGACCGCGGCTTTTGAGCAGATCAGCAAGAGTAAAGATGTGCGCGTGATGATCCTGGCGGCCACCGGTAAAAACTTTTGCGCCGGTGGCGACCTGGCTTGGATGAAGCGGATGG
>Ga0070728_10006864_pt1 | contig 10604 bp, 7 predicted proteins | sample tdDd471_FD_66723 | JGI IMG/M metagenome (GOLD analysis project Ga0070728, IMG submission 66723) | Marine sediment microbial communities from the Atlantic coast under amendment with organic carbon and nitrate - tdDd47.1 | ecosystem: Environmental > Aquatic > Marine > Coastal > Sediment | place...
TAGTGCGATTTTAGATCGCCTTGCCTGCAGCAGCTATACGAGCACGCTGTACTCGTAGTTCGATGTCTACCTCAGATATGAGCGATTCCCACAAGGGATTTGGTAAGACGAAGGATCGCTGATACCGAACAACTTGTTTTGCTTCATACGAAGTGAGATCAAAGGTATACATAAGCCATAGAATTACAATAGAAGCGCTTCTAGAAACACCCCGTGCACAATGCACAAAAACACCTTTTTTTCTCGCGAGTGCTTCATTGATGGAAAGACACGGTTTTTGAAACCATTCATTAACCGGGATTTTCGTTCTGAGTGAACCTGGCTTGATTCTAAAAACTACCGCCGGAAATGGAGGAAACCCTCTTGTCGGTTCAATAATGCAGTCGAATGAATCTTTGGGGCGTCCAGAGGTAACTGCAAGTAATTCAAGCACATTGTTTTTTGCTGATTCGAGGCTAGAAAAATAGTCATCCACGAAGAACGTTTCGTGTGTTGCTGATCGTATATCTGGTCGAAAACTATCAGTATCTCTAAAGCGAGTTCCAAATGATAGGATCGTGGTTATATTGTCTGGATTAGACTTGTCTGTTGCAATTTCCTTGTTATTTTTTCGAATTGCGCGGAGAAGATGGAGTCTTTCTGGCGCACTAAACTCAAAGTCATCATCCTGTAATCCTCCTGCCACGTGGATATCTTTTCCCAATAACAACTGACCTTTAGAAGGTTTTCCACAAATAACAGACTTAAGTGTCGCAACAGAATGGCGCCAAGGATTATGTGCAAGCCCCCGAGCTCTTTCAAGTGTTCGCTTGACTTCTGAGCCAAAGTTACGCCGTACAATCGATCTTAAATAGCCCCATCCATATTCTTTTGATGGGACTGAGCGAACGACTCCACCTGTAGCTCCGCCTCCACCTGCAGCAATTAAAGGCAAAACGTCGCGCTCGTAGTCTTTCTTTTTTGGTTTTGAATCTCTTGCCCCACTTTTTGGAGAGGAATCAATTGCAGGTAACATAAACCGGTCTCTTGAGGCTTTGCCTCTTCTCGATTCGGCCTCTCTGCGCTCAATGCGGTCTAAAATAGCAGAAAGTGACATATCTCGGTCTTCACGCATTGATGGTGGGGGTTTTGAGCGTGTTGAAACGCGGCTTGGGGAACCGTAAAACCTTCCTGATTTCAGTGCTTGTGCAGCCTCTTGTAGCATACGTTCCCTTTCCATACGTCCATATGCTGACGCGCCAGCTCCATACGCTATTCTCTTTCTTCTTACAATGGTAGCGATTCGGCGATCAAGCTCTTTAGGGGTTGAACTCTTTGATTCTTTGGCTCCGCTAGCTGAACGGATGGGGGGTAGGGTGTCAAGACTTGTAATTGGCATCGAGCCTCCTCATTGGGACGGTGAATCTATCATTTAAGAGGAGTAAATAGCAAGTTTTCGAGAGGGATACTTGTAAACCGTTACAAAAGAGCGGTTTAGGGTTTTGTAATAAAAAATAGTTTAAAATAAGCAGTTAATTATGTAAATTAAAATTTTTATTTGTTATAATATTTCTAACGGAGTGAGGAGTATTATGGCATCTATTGGTGGATTTGCACCTATTATTGAAGAGGACGCTAGCAGAGCGCCCAGAGAGGCATTATCAGGAGCTGGGGCTCCAGTGGAGAAAAAGACAGACGGTGTTGCTCGTGAGGCTGTTGCAGCGGCAGCAACGGCCGGATCTCGTCCAAGCCTACATGCTGACGGATCTGCAGACTCACCTTCAACCATTGGTATGGGAAGCCCTGCCTCTAGTCGGACATCACCTGGTTCTCTTAGAGCGAGTGTGCTCAGCTTTGGTGAAGCAGCTGAAGCTGAACCTGAAGAAGATGGGATGCCATCAGAGCTAGCTACTGCAATCGCCGAAGCAGCATCTCCTTCACCTGATATGCGAAAAGTCTATAGGGGTCTTACCGTCATTCGAAGTTCGGCACAAGCAGACAGGCCTGGATTGGCTAAAATATATCGAGCAGGACTTGATACGATTTTGAGAAGAACGAAAACGCCTGGTGCAGCTGAAATTACTGAATCACCAAAAACGGTTGCTGAACACGATGCAGCCTTTGCTGACAGAGAGACTCGAAAAGCTCGAGCACTAAGTTCAATTTATCTCGCATTGCAACCTTTAGGAAGCGGTATGCCTCCTGTAGATGCGACACACCTAGTAACTGTTGACCTTCGCCATGGAATTGGGGGCTGCCACTGGGTTGCAGACCCATCATCTGCAAGAAGTCCTATCGTTCCTGGAACAATGAGAGAACACCGAACATCTGGTATTTATGTGGCTAAAGTTGGAGCTGCAGGATCATCTGTTTCAAAGATGTCAACATTCTTTCCAACCTCATTTACTACCGAAGAGGAACTGCTTTCAGCGTATTCAGATGCCAAGGTAGTTGCTGAACGAGGAAAGCTTCGAATTCTTCATCTAGATGATGGATCAGCTGACGGCGTTTATGCTCAGGCTTTTTCTCGAACGAAACACATTTCTGAAAAGTCTGTGTATCCACTTTTCCATGTGCAGGCATTTGAACCAGGAAAAGTGGTGCGAGTACCTATTCGTGATAGCCGTGGTGATAGAAGTTACACGTTTACAGCTGCAATGATTCCTGAGTTGGTTGCACGCTCTGTAGAAAGAGAAGTGCCAGGGAAGGAGAGCTACTTTGTTACAGATCGAAAAGCTGGAAACGAAGAGCTACTCGTTGAAATTTCAGGAGCTCAGGGTAGATATATCATGGGCGGTGTGTGGCTCAGAGTAAAACTAAAAGACGTAAGCACATCAATTGCTACAAGAGTTAGAACAGTTCTTGCTGGTGGAGCAGCCTCTAGAGCTTCTCCTGCAAGCAGTGGAGGATCATCAGGAAGAAGATCAGCTCCTCCAAGCGGAGCAGCTAGAGGTTCATCGGGAAGGCGAGCAGGTGCTGCCCAAAGTGGGAGACGATCAGTCCCTGCCGGTGGTGGTGGCGGTCGAGCTCATCGCACCTAATTTACTGTAATTTAAGAGTTTTTAAAGCGAATCTATTCCAGATTCGCTTTTTTTTGTATCTGAGGGCGCTTTTATTTCATTATATAATCATTATTTTATCAATTAAATTATTTTTTATGTTATAATAGTTCTCAAGTATGTGAGGAGAATTATGGCATCAGGTATTGGAGGAGGCTTTGCCTCTATCGCAGTAATTACCGACGAGGATGAATTACGGGCTATAGCTGCTGAGGAAGATGTTGGTGGAAAAGCTGGCGCAACTGCAGAGGAGGCAGGTGGCGAGCTAGAGGCCGCGATGTCGGGTGCAGGTGGCGATGAAACCGAGTCTTTAGCTTCAACAGATCTATTAGGAAGTTCAGGCCGGTTTAGCGATTCTACGCCTTCAGGAAGAGCTCTTTCTATGCTCTCTGCGCGCGAAAGGGCGGCTGAGGGCAGTCCAGTTGAGGTAAGCTCAGGAGCATTGTCCCGTCGAGGAGCTTCGGCACATACTGCACTGCTCGCAGCTGTCGATGAACGAGAGGAAGACGGCTCACTACCTGTAAGCGTTATTGAAGCGCTTGAGAGAGCCCATGCTGCTGCTGCACGAAAAAAGCTGAATAGGAAACATATCGAAGAGGGGCTTGCAGCACTGAGGTGTTCACCCCATGACTTGAGGCAAAGCGAGGCTGAGAGATTACGACTTGCGATAGAAGATCACTTGCGAGCAGCCATGTCTCCTGGAGCTGTCAAGGCAGGTGGATTACCCGAGACAGTTGCTGAACATGATGCGGCCTTTAAAGCAAGAGAGTCAAAACGTGCTAAAGGTCTTACGGGAATTTTCAAAGCCCTTGAGGGAGTCGGTGGAGGTATGCCACCGCTTGACGCAACCCACCTTGTGACAGCTGATGTACGACGTGGAACGATCGGAGGATGTCATTGGGTTGCTGATCCTACAGAGGTAGAAAGTCCAGTTGATGAGGAAAGCATCGTCTATCATGGAGTGAGTGGCGTTTATTTTGGAAAAGTAGAAGGAGCTGATGGAGCGGGAGCTAAATACTCAACCTTTTTTCCGACGTCTATTCCGAATACCGATGAATTATTTGCAGCCTATGGACGCGGGAAGATCATTGCTGAGCGTGGTCCAAAAAGAATTATTGAGATGGGCGGCGTCTATGCCCAGGCATTTTCGAGAAATCAGTTTATGACTGTGAAGTCTATTTATCCGTTGTTTCATGTTGAAGAGTTTGATCCTAGCAAAGGAATAGATGTTCCTCTTCGCGATGCGAGCGGGGAAAGAGCTCGGAGTTTTGAAAAAGAAGCAATACCAGAGCTTTTGGCGACAGCTGTTGAGACAGATACTGTAGCGAACACACACTACTTCGAACTTCACGATATGCCCGGTGCTCATCGACTATTGGTAGAGATTTCAGCTGCACAAGGTGCTGCATTGATTGGTGGAGTATGGGTGAAATTGAGTTTAGGTGATTTACCAGCAGCAATATCTGCGAGGATTAGAGGTGCAATGGTTCCTAGTGATCCGGCAGCATCTGGCGCATCTTCGAGAGCCGCGTCTGGGGTTGCTGCATCAAGAGCAGCTGAAGAAGAAGGGGCAGCTGAGGATGACGAAGCGTTAGGTCGTGCATCTGCTCTTACAGATAGAGGTGTATCTGTCACTCCTCTTGCGTTTATTGAAGAGGCAAGTGGGAGATCATCGAGAAGAGGGCGTAGATCAAGACTCGCAAGAACTGCATCTGCTGCATCTGATCCTTTCTTTGATGAAGAGGCTAGCGGTAGGGCGTCCCGAAGAGGAGGTAAATCAAGAGCTGGCACGGGAATGTCTGCTGTTGATGAAGATGGTAGGGCTTCCCGAAAAGGTCGAGGATCAAGAGGTGCTGTGGCCGCCGAACTGTCAGATGAGGAAGGGACTGGAGGCAGGGCTTCACGTAGGGGAAAGAAAGGGCAAAGAAGACGGAAATAGCCCTCTCCCATAAACATTTTTTTGGAGTACGTTTTTTTCGCCTGGAATGGTATAGTCTTTGGAAAAAGTACCAATTTTTAGGATTATATGGCATCTCCAGTTGGGTCATCTGCAGCATCAGTGTCAGGGGATCTTCCACCCCCAGTTTCTTTACTTCGAAAGAAGCGTACAAGGGAAGACAGAGAAAACGATGACAAACAAGATTTTGATTTAGGGTATATTGCTCACCCTCCTGAATCCTCACCTGAGAGAGAGCTGAGAGCACGTCTTACTCTATCTTCCAAAGTATCTGCTGCATCAACTCAAGTTTTAGGCGCAGTACCTAAAGATAAAAGTACTATTCCTGGATCTTTTCCTGTTGAGAAAAGTGTTCTCGCTGCACTCCCGCCTCCGAGTTCTTCTACATTATTATCTTCCCGAGTAATTCAACGCAAAAAAGCCTCTGCAGAACGTGATGTATTGAGTTTTGGGATCTCTGCAAAAGCGGGTCCTGAGGGTTGTTCTTCAGCGTTAGCTTCAGGTGCGGCTTCTCTCGCAAGTCTACCCGTAAAAGGCAGCATTGAAAGTGCTGTATCGAGCTCTTCAGCTTCGGCAAAAGCAGGTCTTGGAGACCTACCACCTCCTGTTAGTTTTATTGCTCCATCTTTATTAAAGGGCTCCGGTTCAGCCGTTCCTACAGGGTTTGAAGGGGGAATACGAATCGTGCGCCGCTCAAAAGGACACCTCTCTCCACCACGCCCCGATAGAGCCGCTACAGCAGATGGCACGAAAACAACACCTCCGCGAGTTCGAAGAGGTATCGATGCTGTACTCCATATGCCTGGATCAGGTCTCGCTCAACAACATGTCAAAGAGGGTGTGGCTGAGCTCGCTACAATGGGGTCACCAGACAGGCGTTTGCACGGCGCTAAATTTCGCCGAAAGATCCAAAGAGCAGGAGAAATGCTGGCAGGCATTCGTCGAGCTGATGGGTATTCACCCTTGTCGCCGCCGCGCCGAAAAGTAAGTGCAGCAGCTACCAGTTCATCAGCGGATATGGGTGCAGGTATAGGGGTGAGGAGCCCTGAGAGACGACCGGTTCCAAGAGCAGACTACCATGATAGGGTTAGGCTCGCGCTCAAAATAGATCCACGTGCTACCGAATTACGGGCGCTGCATGCTGATTTATCTAAGGCTGGGGTTCCGATAATTGGTTCACCGGTGCATGCTAAACATATTCTTGCTCCAAATTTCAACCATAAGGGGATTACAGGTTTTCATTATTGTCGACCCGGTTCGGCGATGGAGGGCAATTTATCCTCTCGTGTTTCAAATGCAGAGACCGGTGTCTTTTTTGCAATTTTAAAATTGCATGGTTGTAAAAAGTGGTCGAGTTTTTTCCCGCAAAGCATTCGCAGTGAATTTGAACTACTTGAACTCTTTGGAAGAAAAACAAGAGTGGGAAGAATGGGAGATCTTTATTTGTACGAACTTCCTACAGGCGTCCATTTTGTATGTATTTCAGGGGATGAAGAGCTTACCTATGATACGATGTACCCATTGTTTCACGTTTGTGACTATAAGGTAGGCGAAGACCTTTCATTTAAAAGGGCAATTGGGAGTAATGTAAAGCAGATAACTGTAGCCTCTGGAGAAGTAAATGCGAGGATAGCAGCGAGAGTTACAGAGCATCTTAAAAATCCGAGAGATAAGGGATGTTTTGTGGTATCTAAGAAAAGTGGATCTGAGATGCTGTGCGTTGACATTACGCTAACTCCAATCAAGGGTGCCGGGATGATCTTTGGAGGGGTATGGGTAAAAGTGCCGCTCAGTGCGCTTCCGAGCTCACTAGCCGCGCGGTTCCTTGTCGAGAAGCTCTCTTGACGGGATAGGGTTAATACCATTGATAATTTTTACTAAACAATGGTATAATGGTACATGCAATATGAGGATTGGCCTCGTAGAGAGATTGATCTAAACTATAAAGTATTGCAAATTAGAGGGATGTGATTTTTGCTGGCGTATTCTGGCATGATTTATTTCATCCCTCCATAATCACCGGAGTATGCCAGCCTTTTTTCTCTTCTGGGCTCCATCTAAAGCTCACTTATTTCATAGCTAAAATCGTTGTTTTCTAATCAATACCAGGATACTATTCGGCGAAAACTGGAGATAGGCTTGTGAAGCATTATGATACCCTTGTGATTGGATCCGGTGGCGGGTCAAAACTGGTACGTCCTGTAGCAAATATGGGGCATAAAGTAGCGGTTATTGAAAAAGATCGCCTGGGTGGAACGTGCCTTAATCATGGGTGTATCCCTTCGAAAATGTTGATCCATGCTGCAGATGTCGCTTCGGTCATCATGGATTCCTACAAATTCGACATTACAATTGATGGTACCTTGAGTGTTGATTTTCCGGCCCTGATGAAACGTGTAAATGACACGATTAACAAGGATAGTAATTCAATAAAACCACTCTATGATAACGATCCCAACGTTGATCTGTACCAAGGCGAAGCCCGATTTGTCGATGAAAATGTTGTTGAGGTAAATGGAGAGAGACTAACTGCCGATCGATTCTTTTTAGCAACTGGAGCACATCCGAATATTCCCGACATTCCAGGACTTAAAGATACGCCGTATATCACGTACTATGAGGCGCTCAAGCTACGTAAGCAACCAGAAAAAATGATTGTATTGGGCGGTGGATATATCGCAGTTGAATTAGGGTATTTTTATGGAGCTTTAGGAACCGATGTCGAATTTGTTGTTCGTAGTCAAATGGTGCGGAACGAAGATCGTGATGTAGCAAGAGAATTTGAAAAAGTTTTCTCTGAACGTTTTCCAGTTCATTTCGGTGTCACACCGGAAAAAGTCGATTATCGAAATGGGATGTTTTCTGTTGCTCTGAGCGATGGAAAAGTTCTCGAAGGAGATTGTCTTTTTGTAGCAACGGGTGTCACCCCGGCGACCTCATCACTTGGGCTCGAAAATACATCGGTTAGTTTAGATAAAAAAGGGTTTATCGTCGTCGATGATGGGTTAAAGACCACAGCAGATAATAAATGGGCCTTTGGGGATTGTATAGGGCGAAATCTCTTTCGACATAGTGCCAATTTTGAGGGCGAGTATTTATTCCGTACGCTGTATTCAAATCCTACAAGCGAAGCGATCGACTATCCTCCAGTTCCACATGCAATTTTTTCGAATCCTCAGATAGGCGGTGTTGGAAAAACAGAAGAAGAGCTCAAGGAAGAGGGGAAAGAGTATGTGGTTGGTATCAATCCATATAAGAAAAGTGCAATGGGCATGGCGCTTCGCTCTGAACATGGTTTTGCCAAGCTTCTTTTCGATAAAAATACAAAAGAACTTCTTGGGGCTCACATTATTGGTGATGAAGCGTCTAACATGGTCCACATGTTAATTGCATTTATGTATAAGAAGGCGACTCTGGATGATCTTTTGGGTATGATTTACATTCACCCAGCACTCCCTGAAATTGTGCGAAATGCAGCTCGGAATGCTCGGTCACAATTTGCAAAGCTTACACTTGCAAATTAGGTAGCTATTCCTCGCTTTTCGTTTGAGCTCGCCGTTTTTTTCGCTTTTTTTGCTTACGGATTTTTTCGGCCTGAAGGTCTTTTTGTGTTTTTTCACCGCGAAGGTGGGCTATTTTTTCACAAAGAAGTCGTCTGGCGAAAAATCTGTTTTCTTCTCGACTTCTTGTTTTTTGGCATTTCACCTCAATTGAGGTAGGAATATGCTTCAAAACGACACATGAGTGTGTTTTTTGTATTTTTTGTCCGCCACTTCCTGATCCCAGCACAAACTGCTCTTCTAAATCAGACTCATTAATTTCAAGTCGAGCCATTTCTTCATAGAGGGCGTGTTGTTTTTTTTCAGAAATTTTCATTTTTTTTTATTTGTGAGTTGTCATAAATCGGGGGGTATATTATATATAGGGGCACGCTGCCATTGAATCCCGGGTATAAAAGAAGGTGAAGCAGCTTTTGGAATACAAAGATGTTTCCCTTCTTTTTGCCCTATTTTTTTTCCCTCAATATCACCTCTATACTTTTCTCGAATAACACTACCTTTTGTTATAAACGTTCTGTACGCTTGCGCAAGGCTTGAGTCGTATGCGATTACGTCTCGATTTTTTGTTTGCAAAGTGATTGTGAATCCTTCTGCAATTCCAATAAAAAAACTCTTCTTTTGTCGTGCTCCTTTTAGGCAAGTTTGTTCGTTCCAAAGGTGCTCTAGTTCAGTATTCAAATACTGTGCGATCTGTGCGCCATAATCAACGCACTGTTTCGTTCCGAAGAGGTCTAAATAAACTCCACCAGCGTATGAGTGAAAGGTTGGAATAACATGAAAAAAACGGAGTATTTCAGCGATCGTCTTCTGTTTCTGGGAGAGTCTGTTTGTATGAAGAACCCTCCGAGAAATCCACTCATCCTCAGCATCCATTTTTTCAAGTGCATGTTCATCGATAAGCTGTTGCGCCTTGGAAAGTGCTGAGAGGGCTTCATGTGTGTTCGAGCTATGTGAAAGAGCGAGGAGTTTTTGGACTTTTGACTGTATTTTCTTTTTTTCAGAATGTTTTGAAAGATCAATCGATGCATATGAGACTTCCGCATCCCACGCATATTTGGTACATATCGCTCGAAATTCTGGACCATGATGGGGGACATCTCCATACACAAGGAATGTGAGAAGGTGTGCAAGCTCATGACGAATCACATTTTTAAGCGTAGATTCATCTTCATCGAGTAGTTGCATTGCAATCCCAATTTCAAAAAGATGGGGAATGCAGTATCCAGCTCTATTGTTATCTTGGAATATAGAAACGTGAAGGGGATACAACGTTGATCCAATTTCAAGGCGGGTTGCGCGAAGAGTGTACTCTGTTTCTTCAGCTATAATGTGTTGTAGAAGCTGAAAACAGTGTGCTCGAAAAAGTTGTGCTCTTTTGGAGTAAAAGATATCCATGTCACAGGCTCTTTTTTCGTAAAGGTTAGAATTCTTACGCCTTATCAAAAAATTGCGCAAGGATTTTGTTGCTGATGAAACAGTTTATCAGTATGCTGAAATTATGAAAACACGCATTGGACTCCTTTTTGGCGGAGTATCTACAGAACATGAAGTCTCACTTCGATCTGCCCGATCGATCTATGAAGCATTTGACCATTCACAGTTTGAAGTGCTTCCAATTGGGGTCGACAAAAAAGGTGGTTGGCACTTCTTTGATCGTGACACCTTTTTAACCTACTCGCAGAGAAATGAAATTCCTCATATCATTGATGAAGAAGGAAGCCAAGTTCCAGCAGTGAAGGAAATGCGACAAGCGATCGATGTGATCTTCCCGATCATCCATGGAAAGCATGGAGAGGATGGAGCCCTTCAGGGTTTGTTAACTATATTGAATGTTCCCTATGTTGGTCCTGATGTTCTGAGCTCAGCTGTTTCAATGGATAAAGACTTTTCAAAGCAAATTGTGCAGAAAAGTGGAATAACCGTTACAAAGTACATCGTTTTACGGAGCTGGGATACGATCGATGAAAATGCGTGGAAAGAGTTTGCCTTTCCCTTGTTTGTGAAACCGGCGCGAACTGGATCCTCAGTAGGGGTTTCATGCGTCCATTC
>Ga0070728_10006866_pt1 | contig 10603 bp, 7 predicted proteins | sample tdDd471_FD_66723 | JGI IMG/M metagenome (GOLD analysis project Ga0070728, IMG submission 66723) | Marine sediment microbial communities from the Atlantic coast under amendment with organic carbon and nitrate - tdDd47.1 | ecosystem: Environmental > Aquatic > Marine > Coastal > Sediment | place...
TGCAGGTGCTGAGAATGGCCACGCCGTCCAGATTGGTGGCGCCGCCCAGCCCACGCAGAGCGCCCTCCACCTGATCGGGACTCAGGGAGGCTCGCTCGCGCACCTCGATGTCGGCCACACGATGGTTCAGGCCGATGAGCTCCAGCCTCACGCCGCCCTCCCCATGAAGATCTCCACCACCGACACCGTGAGCAGCACCAGCACGATCGCCGCCATCACCACGCACACCACGGCCAGGTTCCGGGACGACAACCAGCGCAGCCGGTCCAGAAGCACCAGGGCCACCAGCAGCACGCTCAGCAGCAGCATGGGGTGCAGATGGCTGACCACCGTCGCACCATCGGCCTGCCGCGTCGACCAGGCCAGGGCCGACACTAGGCTCAGGATCACCAGCACCGACCCGGTGGCCAGGTTGAGACGACGCAGACGGTCGAGGTCGCCCAGGCTGGGCAGACGGTTGAACCAGGCGTCGAAATTTCGATTGCTGATGTGTCGGTGAAGGATGACGTGCCCCGCCCCATAGACTCCACAGCCCAGGAGCAGGCCGACCCCAGCCAGGGAGAGGCTCACGTGTACGGCCGCCATGGGCCCCAGCAGGGAATGGACAACGCCCTCGGGGGTCAGCCCCAGCACCAGGCCCACGATCATCAGGCCCAGCACGCCCAGCAGGGGCAGCAGTGCGAAGAGACGCTGGTCCACCCGGAACTGCGAGTAGCACTGGCCGAACCAGATGAGGGCCGCCAGGTAGTACATGAGCTGGCCGGGATTGAGCACGGGCACCTGGCGCTGGGTCATCGTCACGGCCACCAGCCAGGCCATGAGCGTGGCCGCGCCCACCCGTCCGAGACGGATGGCGCCCGACTCGAGGTTGAGGTCCGTGCGGCGTAGCAGGATGGCCCAGATCCCCAGCAGGATCCCGAAGAGCAGCAGCAGCAGTTGCGGCAAGATGAGGTAGACCAGCGAATGCATCGTGGAGTCCCTGAGGCTAGCGACACAGGAGCGACCGGGGTGGTCGCCTTGCAACAAGCTACAATCGAACAGACGATCTGCCCGGTCAACGTTCGAAATTATCAGGGCCTACTTGCTGTCGATGTCGGCCGGCGGCGGCGTGCCCATCTCCAGAATCGGCACCACCGTGGCGACACCCTCGCCACTCAGCAGATCGAAGACATGCCAGCACTGGCCGGCATCGGGGGCCTCTGACCGCTCGAAGAGCCAATTCTCGCCATCGAGACCGAGGTGGACGGTCACGGCGTCGCCGTCCTTGGCGGCGGGATCGACGCCGTCCCAATGATGCACCCAGTACTGGTAGGTGCCGTCGACCAACCGATAGCCGGTGATCGTTTCAGGCCCGTAGGAATCCGAGTCGTCCGCGTCGAGTTCGGCGTAGGGCCGGCCCCAGTCATCGCCGTGGTCGCCGTAGTAGATCAGATCGTATTCGCCGTCGAACTCGGGATCCCAGCCCATGGGCACATAGAACCGCGTGTCCAGATCGGCGGGTGACTCGCCCCAGGCGAGGCTGATGACGAAGGCCGGCTTCTGCACCTCCAGCGGGCGATCCAGCATCACGGTGTCGGCACCCTCGACATCCACCCAGTGGCTGTCGCCGGCCCGGCGCCCCCACAAGGTCCAGACCACCGCTTCACCCTCGGGAATCGCCCGTAACGTGAACGATCCGTCGTCGCCCGAAAGGGTTTCTTCCTGGTAGTTCGCATCGACGCCGCGACAGATGACCCGCGCACCGGCCAGCGGCTGGCCGGTCTCATCCTCCACCGCACCGGTGATGGTGCAGAATGCCGACACCGGCGCGGCCAGAGTCCAGGTGCCCAGTTCGTCGATCTGACCGCGGTAGGTATTGCCCACCAGGACGGCCTCGCCGCCCTCCCGCCAGCGCCCTGCCTCCAGATCCAGCCGCCACACGGGTATGACCGCCGGCGCCGACGAGACATCCTCGTTCCGCACCCGAACTTCCAGCGTGACCGCCGCTCCATCGACCAGCTGCGCCGGGCCGTATTCATAGAACATGGCCTCCAGGCCCATGACGTACCGGCTTCGCAGCGGCACCTCGACGCCGTCGTTGGTGACGCCGATCATGGGCGCAGGAAACGCACGGGTGAACTGGAACCAATAGGATGACAGGCCAAAAAGACTGAGTCTCACGCGCTCGCGGTGAATGATGCCGTCGGCGTCCATGAAACTGTCGGGCGGGAATTCGACGGTGGACCAGCCGTTCTCAGCCTCCCCCTGGCCCCCCTCGTCGTTGTCCAGAAACTGCAATTGCCTGTACGTGCAGATCACCGCGTCGTCCCGGCGGCTGCTGCTCGAGGGCAGGAAATGGACAGGACGCCCGGCGACCACCGTCACCTCGCGACACGCCGACTGATAGTTGCTGCGCCGGAAGGTCACCACGTGACGTCCATCGGCCAGGCCCATCAGGACGAAACGGCCTTCCTCGTTGGTGATCGCCATGATCCCTCCGGCCGTGACGGTGACGCCTTCGCACCCGGCTTCATGACCGTCTCGGACCACGCCACTGATGGTTCCGGTGGCGCTGATCTGCTCGCCGGTGCCACCGCCGGGGTCGACGGGGGCCAGAACGTCGATATCGTCGTCGGCGCAACCACCCGCCAGGAGCAGGGCGCAGCAGAGGAGCATCAGTCGGCAGTTGCCGTGCATGGCGAACCTTTCAGTGGTAACACGGAGTCATTGCTCCCTGAAGATCGAAGAGTCGCGGCGAGCGGTCAACGCCGGAATACAAGAAGCGCCCCGCCGTCACCAGGACAGCGGGGCGCTCGCTCTGCCAGAGAGAACCGGGTTACTTGATATGGACTTCCTTGCCGCTGGTGGTGTAGCCCTCGGTGAGCTGCGGCTGGAATTCCATCACCGACTCCACGGTGACCGTGCCGCCGTTGTTCACGAAGTCGCACACGTGCCACCAGCCGGAGGGATCGGCGCCTTCCAGCGGCACATCGATCGCCTCGAAGAGCCACAGACCGCCCGCCACCTCGAGCTGCACCACGGCGCCCGAAGCCTGCAGCGCGGCGCTGTCGTTGCCGCTCCAGTTGTGCACCCAGTACTGGAACCGGCCCTCGTACAGGCGCGTGCCGGTGATGATCTCCGGCCCGTACGAAGTGGTGTCGTCGGTGTCGAGCTGGGCGAAAGGATTCTGGCCGAATGTGCCCTGGTTGCCGAAGTAGATGTGGTAGTAGTCGTACTCCGTGCTCCAGGTCATGGGGATGTAGAACCGCGAGTCGAGGTCGCTGGGGGTTTCGCCCCAGGTGAGGCTGATGGTGTAGGCCGAAACCTGCAGCACCAGGTCGATGTCCAGCACCAGCGGGCATTCCTCGCCCACGCTGACCAGCACGGCCTCGCTGGCCTGGCTACCGCTCACGGCCCAGACGTTGGTCTGGCTGTTCTTCACCGCACGCACGTTGTACTCGCCGGCCGAGTTGGTGAAGACCTCGTCCATGATGGCCACGTCCACGCCGCTGCTCACCACACGGGCGCCGGAGACGGGGTTACCTTCGCTGTTGACCACGACACCGGTGATGGAGCAGATGTCGTCGACGGGCAGGTCCCAGTTCCAGGTGGTGAAGTGGGCCACGTCGGCCGTGTAGACGTTGCCGTCCAGGGTGGCTTCGCCCTCTTCCATCCACTGGCCGGTGGTCTCGTCGAAGTACCACATGGGGATGGTGGCCGGGGCCGTCATGGCCTTGTCCTCGGGAATGGTGAGGCTCAACGCGGCGGTGACGCCGTCGGCCAGCTGCAGGGGAGCCTTGCTCTCGCTCATCATCTCCACGGTCATGAAGCCGAAGCTCACGAAGGGCACCACAGTCTCGCCGTCCTCACGGACGCCCTCGAACTCGCCGGGGAAGGTGCCGTAGAACTCGTCGTCGTCAGGCAGCACGGCGTTGAGCTGGACGGTGACTTCACCGTCGTAGACGTTGCCGGCGCCGTCGACGAAGCTGTCGGCCTCGAACTCCACCTCACCGTCGCCGTCGCCCGTGGCCACGCGGCCACCGACGTCGGCCTGCACGGTGCCCGATTCCACCAGCACCAGCACGATTTCGCCGAAGTGGACGGACTGACCCTCGACGATCTCGGCCACCCGGAAGGTGGACATGTAACCGTCGAGGTAGAAGGTCACGATCTGGCTGCCCTCGGCCACGGCGGTGAGCACGAAGTAACCCTGCTCGTTGCTCGTGGCGGTCTGGGCGTTGACGCCCACGGTGGCGCCGAAGCGGGGAATGCCGTTCTGGTCGGTGATGACGCCGCTGATGGAGCCGACGCCGTCGGTGCCGCCGCCGCCGCCGCCGGGATCGGTGGGATTGTCGTCGTCGTCACTGGAACAACCGAAAACCATCAGGGAGAGGCCCAGGATGAGGGCCAGAAGTGCCCAAGAAAGGCGGTGCTTGCTGGACATGAGCGATTCCTTCCGCTGGTAGGAGCTTACCGGACGATGGCGTCCCCGGCTCACCGAATCGGAGTCGAGCGAGATGAGCCAAGAATTCAACATGCCGACATCCTGCATCAAAGCCGCGTTATTGAACAACCAATAATAACGCCACCGGGATCTTTCTTGTTGGTCGATCCCCCACGGTTAATATCCTGCATGCATCGTGTTGCGAGATTCTGGAACTGCCGGTACGGTCTGCCCAGGAACATCACACCCGAGGAGGTCGCGTTCATGCATCGGTTCCTGATTTCGGCACTGATCCTGGTTACTGCGCTGGTCGCCCAGCTTCCGGCCACCGAATTGACGCCCGTGGAACAGCTGGGCAAGGACCTGTTCTTCGACGAGTCCCTGTCCGACCCGCCCGGCCAATCGTGCGCCACGTGCCACGGGCCGGAGGCCGGATTCTCGGGGCCCGATTCGCCGATCAACCGCGATACTGCGGCCTATCCTGGCGCCATCGCCAGTCGATTCGGCAACCGCAAGCCGCCCACGGCCGCTTACGCCGGCGACAGCCCGGTGCTGAACCACGTCCAGGAGCCTCTCGAACCGGACGAGGGACCCGAGTTCCTCTTCGTCGGCGGCATGTTCTTCGACGGCCGCGCCCATGGCTGGATCCTGCAGGATCCTCTGGCCGAACAGGCCCAGGCGCCGTTCCTCAACCCGCTGGAACAGAACCTGCCTCACATGAACGTGGTGGTCGACAAGGTCCGCGACGGATACCACCACCGATTCCAGGCCCTCTTCGGCGACGGCGCTCTCGACCCCGCCGACGCCCCGGCCGCTTTCGATCTCGTCGCGCAGGTCCTCGCCGCCTACGAGCGCTCCGACGAGGTGAATCCCTTTTCCTCCAAGTATGACCGGTATCTCCAGGGCGAGGCCCAGCTCACCACCATCGAGCAACAAGGCCTGGAACTGTTCGAGGGCAAGGCCCTGTGCTCGGAGTGCCACCCCAGCCAGCTCGGCGAGGACGGTGCGCCGCCCCTGTTCACCGACTTCTCCTACGACAACCTCGGCGTACCCCGCAACGAGCGCCTTCCCTTCTACGACATGCCCGCGGACATCAATCCCGACGGCCGAGATTACGTCGACCCCGGCCTGGGCGGATTTCTGGCCACGCAGCCCCACTGGGCGCACCTGGCGGCCGAGAACCACGGCAAGCACAAGGTACCCACGCTGCGCAACGTGGATGCCCGGCCGGACGCCGATTTCGTGAAGGCCTACATGCACAACGGCATGTTCCTCACCCTCGAAGAGGTGGTGAACTTCTACAACACCCGCGACACCGGCGAATGGCCGCCGCCGGAGGTGGCCGAGAACGTCAACACCGAGGAGCTGGGTGATCTGAAGCTGACGCCTGCCGAGGAAGCGGCGGTGGTGGCGTTCATGAAGACGCTCACCGACGGGTGGACGCCGGATTCGTGAGCCGGATCCGCCGTGAACAGTCGAAGGGCGCCCTCGAGAGGGCGCCCTTCCTGTTGGGGTGATCGTGACGATCTAGGAGATGTACTTGCCGCGCGCCGTGTAACCGGTGTGCAGCAGATGGTGACTCTTTTCGCCACAAGGCCCGCCCTCGAGGAACTGCTCGTAGATGCCGAGCACCGCCGGGTTCTCGTGACTCTTCCGGATCTCCGAACCAGCGTCCTCGGCATAGATGGCCTCGGCGCGTTTGGCGCGGATCTCAGGCGACGTGGGGATAGGCTGTCCACCACCGCCCAGGCAGCCGCCCGGACAGGCCATGAACTCGATGAAGTGGCACTCGCTGAACACGCCGCCTTCCTTGATGTCGTCCAGCACCCGCTTGGCATTGGCCGTACCGTGCGCCACACCCACCTTGAGGGTGGCACCCTTGAGCCAGTTCCAGTCGGGCACCAGATGCGCGACGATCTCGGGCACGGGCCCCACCTCGTCGATGGTGATCTCGGCCATGCGTACGCCGTCGAACCCACGGATGGGCTTGATGTTGCAATGATCGTAGAAGTTCTCCACGAGCTTGCCCGTCACCAGCTCCAGCACCGTACGCAGCGCCGCTTCCATCACACCGCCGGTGGCACCGAAGATCACGCCGGAACCGGTCTTGGTACCGAACGGATCGTCGAAATCACTCTGTGGCATGGCCGGCAGGTCGATGCCGGCCTGGTGGATCATGCGGCCCATCTCGCGGGTGGTCAGGCCGTAGTCCACGTCCTTGTATCCGCTGTCACACATCTCGGGGCGGTTGCACTCGTACTTCTTGGCCGTGCAGGGCATGAGCGCCACGGACACGATGTCCTTGGGATCGATGCCGTTCTTCTCGGCGTAGAAGGTCTTGATGAGCGACCCGAACATCTGCTGCGGGCTCTTGGCCGTGGACAGGTTGGGAATCATCTCCGGACTGAAGTGCTCGAGGAACTTCACCCAGCCCGGCGAGCAGCTGGTGAACTGCGGCAGGGCCACGGTCTTGTCACCACCGACGAGGGCCTTGTAGAGCCTGATGATCAGCTCGGTGCCTTCCTCGATGATGGTCAAGTCGGCGGTGAAGTTGGTGTCGAACACCTTGTCGAAGCCGCAACGGCGCAGGGCCGTGTTGAGCTCCATGGTGACCGGCGTGCCGGGCTCCAGATTGAAGCACTCGCCGAGGCCGGCCCGGGGACTGGGCGCCGTCTGCATGACCACATGCTTGGTGGGGTCGTCGATGGCGGCCCAGACCTCCTCTACGGGATCGCGAGCCCGCAGCGCGCCAGTGGGGCAACGGTTGATGCACTGGCCGCAATTGATGCACACCACGTCTCCGAGCGGCTTGTCCATGAAGGTGCCGATCTTGGTGTCGTGGCCGCGGTGCAGGGCCTCCAGGCAGCCCACTTCCTGCAGGTCGATGCAGGTGCGCACGCAACGCCGGCACAGCACGCACTTGTCCATGTCCCGGGTCACCGAGGCACTGGAACGATCGGGCACGGTCTGACGCTCGGTCTTGTGACCGAAACGATAACGCCGCACGCCGTATTCCTGGGCCAGCGACTGCAGCTCGCAGTTGTTGTTGCGCCAGCAGCTGTAACACTCGCCGACGTGCTCGCTCAGGAGCAGGTCGACCATGTGACTGCGCGCCCGACGCACCCGGGGCGTGTTGGTGAAGATCTCGATGGGTTCGGTGATGGGATAGGCGCAGGCGGCGTGCAGGATATGGTGCCCGGTGACTTCCACCAGACACACGCGGCACACGCCGGCCACACAGAGATCCTTGTGGAAGCAGAGGGTGGGAATCTTCACGCCCTGCACACGGGCGGCCTCGAGGATGGTGGTGCCGAAGGGCACCTCGGTCTCGAGACCGTCGATGGTGACGGTGACGGGATGTTCTTTGTCGAGGTGGACCTCGGGTCGACTCCGGCGCATGCTCTTCGGCGCGCGGGTCTTGCCACCTTCGATGATGATCTTCTCAGCCATGTTTCAGCTCCTCATCGCTGGTGGTTCAGACGGCGCCCACGGCCCGGCCCATGATCTCTTCGCGGAAGTGCTCCACGATGCTCAGGAAGACGTTGCCGCTGGACTGCCCCAGCCCGCACTTGCTGGCCAGGTGGATGCTCTCGCCCAGGGAGACGATCTCGCGCAGGTAGGCGGCCGAACAGGTGCCGTCCTGCAGCATGCGCACGCATTCCAGCAGCTTGGGGTTGCCCACCCGGCAGGGTGTGCACTGGCCGCAGCTCTCCTCGCACATGAACTCGAGGAAGTTCTCGGCCACCTGCAGCATGTCACGACCGGGGCCGAACACGATGACCGCACCACCGGTGGGCACGTCCTCGTAGCAGACCTTGCGGTCGAACTCTTCCTGCGGCACACATCGACCGGCAGCGCCACCGATGACCACAGCCTTGGCGTTCTCTCCGCCCACCGCCGCGAGCATGTCCTGCACCGTGGTGCCCAGGGGCAGCTCGTAGACGCCGGGGCGGTCGATGTCGCCGGACACGGAGAAGAGCTTGAAGCCGCTGGACAGGTCGGTGCCCACCACGCGGAACCAGTCCGGACCCTTCTCCATGATGCAGGCCGCCCACGCGAAGGTTTCCACGTTGTTGACCACGGTGGGGTCGGCGTTCATGCCGGTGTCGGCGGTGAAAGGCGGGCGGTTCCGCGACTCGCCGCGGTGGCCCTCCAGCGACTCGATGAGCGCCGTCTCTTCGCCGCACACATAGGCGCCGCTACCCATGCGGATGGAGATATCGAAGTCCTGGTCGGTACCCAGCAGACCGTCACCAAGGCGACCGTCCGCGCGCCGTTCGGCCAGAGCCTTCTCCAGGCCGCCCAGCAGGTAGGTGTACTCACCCCGCAGATAGACGATGCCCTTGGTGGCGCCCACCGCCCGCGCAGCGATGGTCATGCCGGCGAACACCAGGTGCGGAAACCGGGTGAGGATGACGCGGTCCTTGAACGTGCCGGGCTCGCCCTCGTCGGCGTTGCACACCACGTACTTCTGATCGCCCTCGGCGGCGCGGCAGAACTTCCACTTGGCGCCCGTGGGGAAACCGGCCCCGCCACGGCCCTTGAGCAGCGAAGCGGAGATGCTGTCGATGATGGTCTCGGGCGTCACGTCCATGGCCCGCTTCAGCGCCGACTCGGGATCGATGTCCCGGAAGGTCAGCTTCTTGTGCACGAAGCTCTTGATCATGCCTACACCTCCTGATTCTGGAGGGCGTGCGCGCCGAAGACCTTGCGGCACTCCTCGATGATGTGGTGCACCTCGTTGGGGGTGACCTGGGTGTAGACGCGATCGTTCACCAGGAGGGCGGGACCCAGATCGCACATGCCGATGCAGTTGGCCCACTCCAGGGTGAACCGGCCGTCGGGTGTGGTCTGGCCGAACTCGATGCCGAGGTCGGTCTCGAGCTGACGGGCGACACGATCCTTGCCTTGCATGTGGCAGCACATGGTGCGGCACACGCGGATGATGAAGCGGCCCTTGGGCTTGAAATCGAGGAAGCTGTAGAACGAAACCACAGCGAACACCTCGACCGGGTGAATACCCAGAAGGTCGGCCACCACCTGCATGGCGTACTCGGAGATGTGATAGTGCTGACGTTGAATGTCCTGGAGGATGGGAAGGAGGCTGCTGCGTGTGTTGCCGTACCGCTCGACAAGCTCGGCTAGCGATTGTCGGATGCGGTCGCGTTCGGTCAGTAGAACCATGGACCCTCTCCTTGTGCGGCGGGTTGACGCGGATGAGGATCTTCCTGGGTGCATTCCGTTGCTGTTTCTTGATGCGGCGTCAAAAGCTCCTGATGTCGTCTCCGGAAGACCAGGAGAGATCATGCCATATGTCGATAAAAAAACAACCGCAAAATGACGTTTTCGGAAAAAGACCAAACCGTTCTCGTTACTCTAGATACCGGTGCAATTGATGCCTGATCAATGAAGATAATCTCCAACTTCACTCCAGCAGCCCTGAATCGGCCAATAGTAGCCACGGATCATGGATCGTCAATTATCGAAAGCATTTACTGGCATATTGGCGCCCGCTAACCCCGACGACTCTGATCCACTTCCTGTGAACTGATCAACAGTTTACGTGAATACTTTAACAATCTTGATCAGCCCTTGCGGTAGATCAAGAAAAGGGACCCCGAAGGGTCCCTCTCATGGCTTCAGCCGGGACGATCGCGTGGTGCGAAGCGCGCCGACAACCTGCAATCAGATCACTTCAGGAGCACCATGTTCCTGGTCAGCAGGCGACCCTCGGTCTCCAGGCGATACACGTAGGTTCCCGAGGCCAGGTGCCGTCCGTGGTCATCGGCGCCGTCCCACATCACCTCATGAACGCCGGCCGTGCGAACCCCGTTCACCAGCGTGCGAACCGTCCGCCCCTGGAGGTCGTAGACGGCCAGGCGCACCGCCTGGGCACCGGGCACGCTGTAAACGATCTTCGTCATGGGGTTGAAGGGGTTGGGGAAGTTCTGAGCCAGGGCCAGGCGGGTGGCCGGCGTCTCATCGGACTGCTCGTCGTCCTCGATGGCCACGGTGGCCTCGGTGGTCAGCATGAGGGCCATCTCCAGCTCGGCCCGGCTGCCCATCTCCTCGATGACGTCGCCGTCGAGGCCGGATTCCTCGTCGGCCAGCTCGGGCACGCCCGCCGGCCGGCGCGCGGCGTCGGGCACCTCGATATCAGCGCTGAACAGCACCCGGAGC